>Ga0066903_100000118_pt1 | contig 37338 bp, 53 predicted proteins | sample PanSoiMetaGPlot1_FD_67491 | JGI IMG/M metagenome (GOLD analysis project Ga0066903, IMG submission 67491) | Tropical forest soil microbial communities from Panama analyzed to predict greenhouse gas emissions - Panama Soil - Plot 1 (version 2) | ecosystem: Environmental > Terrestrial > Soil >... | reverse complement strand
CGCGACGAACGGCGGTGGCGCCGACACGGCGAAAGGTGCGCTGCTCGAGGAACGTCAGGAGCTTCGCCTGGGCGCCGAGCCCAAGATCGCCTATCTCGTCGAGGAACAGCGTCCCGCCGTCCGCAATCTCGACGAGACCCAACTTTCGCTCACGCGCGTCGGAGAATGCGCCGCGCTCGTGTCCGAACAGCTCGCTTTCAACCAGGGTTTCCGGGATCGCCGAGCAGTTGAGCTCCACGAACGAGCCTGCCGCGCGCGGCGACCCCTCGTGCAGCATCCGGGCAATCGCCTGCTTGCCCGTTCCGCTTTCACCGGTCACCAGCACCATCGGCACCGGGCTGGCCGCAATCACCTCGACTTCGCGCAGCCGCTCCGCCATATGCGGGTCCGCGTGGACGAAGGTTGCGTTGTCGGTGCGCTTCCGCTCCTGCGCCGCCATGTACGCAACCCGCTGCTCGAGGCTGCGCGTCCGGGCGGCGTTGCGGACCGCCGCGACGATCTCCTCCAGCTCGAACGGCTTCTTGATGAAGTCGTATCCGCCCAGCTTCATCGCGGCGACAGCGCTTTCGATCGAGCCGTGCGCCGATATCAGGATCACCTTCGCGTCGGGGGCGTCCTGGCGCATGCGCCGCAGGATTTCGATGCCGTCGGCGTCGCCGAGCACCAGGTCCAGTAAGACGATGTCCGGCTTGTCCTCTTGAAAGCGCAGCCACGCTTCGTTGCCCGACGCCGCGACGCTGACGTCGAACCCTTCCCGCGCCAGCGTCGCGCGCAGCGACTGCCGGATCAGCGCCTCGTCGTCCGCGACGAGAACCTGAACACTCATCGAACCACCGGCAGCTGAACCTCGAAGGCGGCGCCGCGCCCCTCCGTCGGAGGGCGGTTCTCCACGACGATTCGCCCCCCGTGCTCGAGGAGGATGTTCTGGCTGACCGCGAGCCCCAGGCCGTGACCTTCGGACTTGGTTGTGAAGAACGGCTTGAAAAGCTGCGGCAGATTCGCCTCCGCGATGCCGGGGCCCTCGTCCGCGACCCGGATCGCGATCTCCTCATGACCGAGAACCTGGGCGCGCCGTGCCGAGATCTGAACCCGCCCGCCCGAGCTCGACATCGCCTCGGCGGCGTTGACGAGCAGGTTGAGGATCACCTGCGTGAACAGCAGCGGATCGACTTCAATCGGCATGAGGTCGGACTCGTCCCGCCTCTCGATGGTCACGCCGTGCCGTTTCAGCACGGGTAGCGCCGCTTCGACGGCCGAATCGATCAGCGCGCCTACTGCGGCCACCTCGACGTGTGGGGTGAGCGGTCGCGAAAAATTGACCAGCCGTCTGACCAGGCTCTCGACGCGCGTGATCTCGCGGTTGAGGTCCTCGGCCGTCTCCAAGACCTCGGTCCCACCCGGCACATTCGCTCCCTGGCGGGCGAGGAGCTGGACCGCCGCCTTCATCCCCGCCAGCGGGTTCAGCACCTCGTGCGCGAGCTTGGCGGCCAGCTCGCCGACGGCCGACAGCTTCTCGCTCTGAATGAGTCGCTGCCGATGCTCCGCCAGCGCGGCATCCGTCTCGTCGAGCTTCGCCACCAGCGCCTTGACCTGATCACCGAGAGCCTCGAGCCCGGCCCGTCCCGGCGCCACCTTGAGGCGCGTCCGCTCGCTCGCCGACTGGACCTGCACCTCGAGCTCGTAGATCGGCTTGGTGATCCGCCTCGCCCACAGAAACCCGACGAGCAGGCTCGCGAGGGCGCCTGCGATGCTGGTCCCGACCAGGACGTGAGCGAGCCGGGCCACACTCCGTTCCGTGTCGGCCAGCGCGCGCTCGGCATCCTGACGCGCAAGCCCTCCGAACTCGTGAAACAGGTCCCTCAGACGCTGGGTGCGCACGTGATTGCTGTCGAGCATCTCCCGCGCCTCCTCCACCTTCTTGGCGTCGTAAAGGCTGATCGCAGCCTTCCGGCCCCGGTCGTACGCCGCGTATTCGTGCTCGATGTCGTCGAGCAGCTTCCCCGCCGCGCCGTTGACGACGCTCTTGTGCGCGCTCGCCAGCCACGATTCGAAGGCCGGCCGGCTGGTTTCGAGCTCCGCGAGCCAGGCGCGGTTGCCGCTCAACAGATATTCCGCGACAAAGCCCTTCTGATACTGAAAAGCCGCCATCGCCGAAGCATCATCGATGAGCGCGAGCTGCTGCGAAACGGCCACCCTGGCCACCGCGGCGGTGTTCTCGAGAGAGGAGAGCCCGACCCCGCAGACGACGCCGATCGCGATGGCCGTGCCGAGGGACGCGAGCGCCAGCCGCGCGGACAACGAGGAAGTACGAAGCCTGGGCGGTTGAGACACCTCAACGTCCTTTCCCTGCGAGCGTCGGGGCTCGTCCGCGAATACTACGCTGCGATTTCGCCCTTGGTGGACCGCGAAGTTGAGGCGCTCACGTCAAGCGGCGCCCGCGCGGTCGTCGCGCCCTGGAACCTCTACGAAGGACCAGAAGCCGCTCCGAAGCTCGACGAGCGCATGAAAGGTGTCGCCGACGGAGGAGCCGACCAGGAACTCGAGCTTGTCGAGCAGGGTGGCGGGCTCGAAAGGTTTGACCTTGTCCGGCACGAGCGGGACGGGCTGGATCCGCGCGGTCCGCCCATCGCATAGGACTAGACCGACGACGACCGCCGCTTGTCCGGACTTCGAGCCTGGATGAAACCTCGCCTCGAGAACGCGCACCAACAGCACGAGGGCAAGACTCATGCCCCACGATCCCGGGGGGACGCGCGGCGCCCGCGGCGGCGCAGGCCCGCCTCACCCCTTCAAGCAGGTGTAAAAGAAACGACCAGCCACCGGCTTGATCGTAAGAATTTCAGCCGCTCGAGGGAATGGGACGGGTGAAACGATTGGGCCCCCGGCTACATCAGTTGACGAAGCGAGCCTCGGCGATGGCCGGCCCCGTCAATTCGCCGAGATCGTCGCATTCGATCATCCACTCAAGCTGACCGATCAGCACCAGGACGAACTGCGTCGACAGGCCGGCGCGCACGAAATCAGCCGCTTGCCCGACGTCTCGAGCGCAGACGACCACGCATCCCGTCTCAGCCAGCTCCGTCGCCACCAGCATGAGACAATCGACGTCCTCGCAGACGAGGACGACGCAGCGAGCGTCCCGGCGCTTCATGGCCGACCTGCCACCGGTCCCGGTGGGACCGGCGCGAGCTCCTTCGTCGCGCCCGCGACTGCTGGTCGTTGACCGTCGCCCGGCGCCGGCCGGTCCAAGTCCGCGAATCGGGTTCCCGTCTCGCCCGCCTGGGGCGACAGGCGATCGGACAGATCTGCGATCGGTTGCAGCACCTCGTTCCGCGACCCCGCGACGCGCGCGATCGCCTTGGCGAGTCGACGCCGGCTCTCCGCCTGCTTCGCGTCCGGCTCTCCCTGATCGAAACCGCGCAGTGTCACCTGTGCCGCGAGATCCGACGTGATGATCGCGAGAGCGCGCTTTACCTGCGCCTGCCCGTCTGCGTCCAGAGATCGAACGTCGACGGCTTTGAGCCCACGCGCGGAGCCGAGCCAGACGCGGCCCAGGGTTCCGAAGCTGACGGTGTCCGTCGCCGGCAGATCCTCTACGACCAGGCTGGGCTCGCCATTCGCGGGAAAATCCTTGGAGAACAGGGCGAGCAGCAGGGCGCCGGCGCCGGCCCGGGCGACACCGACCTGCGTTCCGACCGGGAAAAACAGGTCCCCACCCTTCGCGAGCTCGCGCGACACGAGCGCGCGCGCCGCGCCGTCGAGCGTCACGGCGCTCTCGGGGTGGTCGTGCGTCGTGCGCTTAAGCGTCGCCATCACGTCCCGGACCTGATCGATTCCGACGACCACGTTCAGCGCGGCGCCCTCCGAGTAGCCGGCGTGATAGATCCCGACCAGCTCGTACTCCCCGGTCGCGCAGGAGATTCCGAGCACGGGCGATCCGGAGTTGCCCTTGGAGAGCAGCGCGTCCACGACGAAGTCATCGTGATCCCAGTCGCGGTAGTCGTCATGGTCGTGGGCAGAAACCACCTTGCCGATGTTCGTCGCGCGGAAGGCGCCCAGCGGGAATCCGCGCACCTCGACGAGGTTGCGTTCATGGATCCCGGCGCTGCGGCCCACCTTCCAAGGCATCACCTGCAGGGTCGCGCGCGCCTTGACCACGGCGACGTCGAGCTGCGGATCGGTGACGACGCGGGTCAGCGGGATGTCGTCCTTGGCGTAGCTGTCGTCCTCGTCGTCGACGAGGCTCAGCGCATCCGACACCCGTTTGCAACCGGTCGGCACGCCCTGCACCTGATGCTGCTCGTCCGTGATCGCCGGCCAGGCGGCCACGTGCTCATTGGTAAGCAGCAGCGTCTCGCCCGCCTGCTTTCGGTAGGCGAACGCGGTGCCGTGCGCGACGACCTTGCGCCGGTCCCGTCGCACCGTTCCGTCCGAACCATAGGACAGGCACTCGTAGACTGCGGTGTTCCGCGTGCAATACGAGAAGGTCGCTTCGGGTCGGTGATCGAAATCGCGCGCAGCCGCCGACAGCGAGCTGAAATCGTCTGCGTACTGCCCCGAACAGAACGCGGGCGACGGCGCTGGCGGCGCGGCGCCGGCCGCTGCCGCGCTCGCGCGACTCCCCTCGCCCCCGATCGCAGGCGCGACTGCGGCAAGCACCAGCCACGGGACGCAGCGCTTGGGCCGCAGAATCCGCCTCGCGTGATCGGGCATGACCGACCCATCCATGCAGGCCTCGTGCCCTCGATTCTCCAGCCGCCTCGGCGCGGACACCTGCCGCCTGGAAGCGAAACGGACGGGGGTCGACTGAGACGACAAATTATTTGCCGGGCTACGCGCACATCCAGCGTGCAATCGCGGTCGCCGGCCGGCACGGGCGTTGCTGGTCGAAGATCGCAGCAGTGCTGTGTGCGTCAATTCGTCGCGGCATCTCGTGAAAGGGCGGCCTCTTCCATGCCGTTGCGCTGGCGATCGATTCTGAGCGAGCCCCGCTTCGTCGGGCGCGCCGCCGTCGGGTTCGGCCTGGTCACCGCGATCACCGCGCTGACCGCCATCACGTCGGCTCTATACGCGCGCGACGCCTCGGCCAGACGAGAGCAGATGCTGGCAACGTACGCCACCGACCTCACGAACGCCTACCGGGCACAGCTGGCGGCAGAGAAGATGGTGGCGGTTGGCCGAGGGTACTTGCTCGCGGCCAACGCCAAGGGACTCGAGCGGTTCCGGGAAGCCGAGGCGCAACTGGACCGGTCGTTGGATGCACTCGACCGTGCCGGCGCGTCGGCACACGAGCGAGAGCTGCTCGCGCAAGCGAAGGGCTCTGCGGTCCATTACCGCACGATGTTCGACGACATCATCGAGTCGGGGGACCAACCTGGCCCGGCGCGCAGCGAGGCTCTGCGGGACAAGCTCATTCCAGCGCGTGAGGATCTGGGGACTCGCCTGGAAGAACTGGTGGATCACAAGCGCGAGCTGCAGGACGCCGCGACGAGAAACGCCCGTCGAATCGACGCCCGAACGTTCGTGTTCATGGCGTCATTCGGCATTGGAGGCGCAGTCATGAGTGTCCTTCTCGCATGGGGGTTCACGAAGCACCTCGGCCAGATCTATCGCCGAGAGCAGGACGCGGCGGCGCGTGCCAACGCCGCCGCCGCCGCGAAGGAGGATCTGCTCGGCATCGTCGCGCACGACCTGCGCAACCCTCTGGGCGCCATCCTTCTCAAAGCGACGCTGATCGGGAAGCAGACCGAGGACACCAGGACGCGGAGCCAAGCCGAGTCGATCACGGCGATCGCGACCCGGGCCGAAGCGTTCATCCAGAAGCTGCTGGACGCCGCCCGCATCGAAGCCGGTCGCCTGTCGGTGGCTTGGAAAAGATGCATGGTCGCCGACTTGCTGGCCACCACGATGGAGACGTTCGGCGCGCTGGCCGCGCAAAAGGGGGTGACGCTCGAGCCGGAGATCGGCCGCGCTGATCTCGCCTTCTGGGGCGACCCGGAACGGATCGCTCAGGTCGTCGCAAATATCGTCGGCAACGCGCTGAAGTTCACCCCTGAGGACGGGCAGGTGACGATCCGGGCGGTCGAGTCCGGGTTCCACACCCGGATCGAGGTTCGCGACACCGGTCCGGGGATCGCGTCGCAGCACCTCCCGCGGATCTTCGACCGCTTCTGGAAAGCCGATGCGGAAGGCCGACAGGGGACGGGGCTGGGCCTCTACATCGCGAAGGGAATCATCGAAATGCACCGCGGCCGCATCTGGGCCGAGAGCCTGGTGGGCGTCGGGAGCGCCTTCATCTTCGAGCTGCCGATCGCCCCGCCGTCCGCGGCCGAAGCGGAGCCTCCGGCGGGGCCCGACGAACGGCGACCGGCGGAGTCGGAATCACAACGAGGAGCTGCTGTTGGCGAACATCCTCATCGTTGACGACGACCGCGAGATCGCGGAGGCCCTCGCCGACCTGCTGCTCCCGTCCGGGCATTCGGCGCGGACGGCGAGCGACGGCGCCCAAGGGCTGCGGAGAATCGCCGAGGATGTCCCGGAGCTCATCCTCCTCGACGTCGAGATGCCGATGCTCGACGGGCCAGGGATGGCGCGCGCGCTCGCAGCGCAGCGCAACGGGTATCCGCCGATCCCGATCGTTGTCATATCGGCCTCGGCAAACATTCGGCAGCTCGCCGACCAAATCGGGACGCGCCATTTCGTGAAGAAGCCCTTCAGCTGGGACCTTCTGATCGAGGTCGTCGAACGAGCGCTCGCCTCGGCGCGAAGGTGAGCATCCTCGTCGTCGGCGCGACGCGCTTCTCGCATCACCGGGGGCGGAGCCAGCTCTTCACCATTGCTGGCGATGTTCCGCTGGGCGCCTGCAGCGCCGCGGGCGCCACTTCGACGAACGACCAGAACCGGCTTTGAATCTCTTGAAGCTGAGTGAAGGAATCGGGAAAGGTCGACGAAACCAGGTACTCGAGCTTGGCCATGTACATCTCGGACCTCTCGATGCCCTCCAGGGAGCGGCCTCTCCGAATCAACGCTGGCTCGCGATCGAACCGGCCGTTCCAAATCAGATGGCCGATGATCAGCAGCGGTTCATCGAGCTGTGGTCGAAACCGCACCTCCAACACGCGCATGCCGTCTCGGCCAGCAAGCCGAATGCCGCGCCGCCGAAGCGATTCCTTACGATCGGAGGAGCTATAGCGTTAACGAAACGAACGGAAATGCCCTCACATGTCGAATTTCCTGACGCCTCCGCCTCGCCGGAGGTCGCCAACACCGTGCCGCCGCCGTTCCAGTTGTCCAACCCGAAACGGCGGCCGGCGCGCTAATTACTTCTTGTCCATATCCCCTTTCTTCATGTCCCCCATGTCGCCGCCCTCCTTCTTCTCCTTCTTCTTCTTCTTGCCTTCCTTCTTCATTTCGCCGCCGCTCTTGTCGCCGCCGCCTTCTTCAGCGGCGTGGGCGAGCGTCCACGAGGTCGGCAATAGAACAGCCAGCGCGAACATGCATGTCCGAATCAGCTTCATGGTCATTCTCCTGATTTTGAGGTCGCTCCGGATTGAGAGCCCGCGGATGATAGCCTTCGTCCGAACATCAGCCCAGGCGCGGTTGCTTCGGTAGGTCACATGATCGGCGTGTAGACCAGGTCGCGCCCGCCGACGGTCGGCGTATGCGCGGCATCTGATCCGGCGGGGCCGTGGCAGCCGACGCAGATCTGCATCGCCGGCCCTGCGCTGCCGGGCCCGTCGGCAACGACGCCTTGCGCGTCATGCGGCGCCGGGCTGTCGAGCGGCACGCGCTCGTACCAGTACCAGTTCGCGCCGCCCGCGCTGTCCGACGCGGTCTTGAGATAGACCGCGTACCCGACGGGCGTGGTGCTCGCCGCGTCCGCATGAAGCTCCTTGACGGCTGCCGCCCCTTGGGGCCAGGGCCCGGTTCCGGAGGCGTTCGTCGAAATCGCGCTGTTCGAGCAGATCCGGTTGAAGCCGTGAGGCGACGGTGACCGGGCCTCATGGACCGCCGGCTCGCAACGCCACTGCCGATACGTGCCGGTGGCCAGCCACGCCTCCACGGCGGCGGCGCCCATCGGCGGTGTGCTTCCCCCTGTGTTGCCGCCGGTGCCGCCCGTGCCCGTCTGTTGGTTCTTCCCGCTGCTGTCGCAGCCGGTCGGGCTCATAAGGAAAGCGCTGATGAGAGCGAGCACGCAGGTGAGCCGCCGGCTCGCGGGTCGAGCTGTATCGTTCGTCATATCTAGGATCCTCTTGGGTTACGCCGCCGTCCCGTCGGCCGGGTGGTGGCTTGTGGGGGGCTACGCCCGGGCCGGCCCGGCGTTATGGCCTCGGCACCGAAAATCTTTTTTTCGCCGGGGCCATAACGACCCGCCCGCTCCGGCGTAGACCAGACGTGCGCATCATCCCGATCGTCATCGCGGGGGCGCTGGCCTCCTAGGGCGCAGCGCGCTCATGATTTCGCGCGTCCCGCCAGCTTCCACGCGCCCGAGACCGACCGGTCGGGATGCCAGCGCCGCGGGCCTAACGGCGGCAGAGGATCTGCCGTACTCCCTGAAGGACGATGCGAGTGACGAATCGCTGATGGCCGCCTACGCGGCGGGCGACGAGGGCGCCTTCTTGCGCCTGTTCGCGTCGTTGGCTCCGAAGCTCTACGGGTTCTTCATGCGTTCTTTCGGCGACCGCACGGCGTGCGACGAGCTGCTCCAAACAACCTTCTTTCGCGTGCACCGCGCGCGGCGCAGTTATCGGCCCGAGCTCGCGCTTCGCCCCTGGGTCTTTACGATCGCCGCACACGTTCGCCGCGACGAGCTTCGCCGCCGCCGGCGGCTCCGGGAAGATCCGGGCGAAGAGGCGCTTGCCGCGGCCGAGGATGCCGGTGCGGTGGGTCGCGCGCCCGAAGTCGAAGATGGCGTCGCCGAACGCGACGCGGTGGAACGGGTGCGATCCGCGCTGCAGTCGCTGCCGGAGTCGCAAAGGGTCGTCGTCCATCTTCACCGCTACGAGGGTCTGACATTCGGGCAGATCGCCGGCGTGCTCGGCACGTCGGAGGTCGCGGTCCGCGGTCGCGCATTTCGGGCTTATGGCCAGCTCCGAAAGCAACTGGCCGATCTATTCGAGGGAGGCGTGCTGTGACGGAGAGCGCGCACATCCTCGAGAACGCGCCGGGGCTCGCCGCGCTTCCGCCGGACGATTCCGAGCGCGTGGCCGCATACGCGCACGCGCACGACTGCGGGCAGTGCGCGCGCGCTCTCCATCAGGGCGAGCGGCTGTTGGCGGCCCTGGACACGGTGCCCTCGACCGCCACGCCGCCGCCGAAGCGGCTGCGCGCGATCGCGCGGCCCATCCTGGCCCGACTGTCGGCGCTCGTGGTGCCGGCACGCTTGCTGTCGACGGTCATGGTCGGCCTCTGGCTGGTTCTCGTCTTTGCGGCCAAGCGACGCACTGGCGGCAGCACGGCGTGGATCGAATCGGCGGCGCTGGTCTCGGCAGCGCTGGCCTGTCTCGCGTGGCTGCGGCGAATCGGCCCGATCGCCGCGTGGCTCGTTTTTGGCGCCTCCGCTCTGATGGCGGCGCTTGTCTGGGGCGACGAGCCATTTGCCCCTGGTAAGGGCGTGGCGTGCGTGCTGACCGAGCTGGCGGCCGCGGCTGTCCCGACCGCGATCCTCGTGCGCGCGTTCATCAGGCGACGGTCGATGAGACCCACGCTCGCCCTCGTGGTCGTCTCCGCAGCCGGCGCCCTCGTCGGCCAAGCGGCCTTGCTTCTGACCTGCCCCGATCGGACCTCAGGCCTTCACGTCCTCGCATTCCATTGCGGCGGGGTCGCGCTGGCCGCGGCGGGCGCCCTTGTGACCGGACGCTTGCTGGCTCGCCCCGTACCCGACGCCCCGCGCGGCTAGACCTCCGCCGCAGAGGTTCACTCGCCGTCGTGCGATAGTTCGCCCATGGCGTGGGTGAAGATTCCGAAAGAGAACCATCCGCTTTTCCGCGAGTGCCTGCCCCGCGACCCGCGCGTGTCGACGGTCAACATGTTCGGCGGCGTGGCGGCGAAGGTGAACGGGCAGATGTTCGCGGGCCTGTTCGCCCGCGGCGCGGTCGTGAAGGTCTCGGCCGGGGATCAGCAGGCCGCGCTCGCCATTGATGGTGCGGCGATGTTCGACCCGATGGGCAACGGCCGGATCATGCGCGACACGGTGTTCCTCCCCGAGTCCATGATCGACGATCGGGACGAGCTGCGCAGGTGGCTGCGCAAGGCGCTCGACTACACCGCGACCCTTCCTGCCAAGAAGAAGCGGCCGACGGCGAAGCGGGCAGCCAAGGCCGCCGCGCGCGGAAAACCGAAGAAGAAGAAGAAGAAGAAGAAGACGTGACCGATGCCCGTCGACGTGCTCACCGAGATCGTCATCGACCGACCGCTGGACCGCGTTGCCGGGTACGCGGCCGATCCATCGAATGCACCGGAGTGGTACGTCAACATCAAGGCGGTCGAGTGGAAGAGCCCGCCACCGCTGGCCGTCGGCTCCCGTCTGGCCTTCGTCGCCCACTTTCTCGGCCGCCGACTTGCGTACACCTACGAGATCGTCGAGCTCGTGCCCGGACAGAAGCTCGTCATGCGAACATCAGAAGGGCCATTTCCGATGGAGACGACCTACACCTGGCAGCCGGACGGCGAAGGCAAGACCCGGATGTCGCTGCGCAACCGCGGCGAGCCACGCGGCTTCTCCAAGGTCGCCGGGCCGCTCATGGCGGCGGCCATGCGCCGGGCGAACCGCAAGGACCTCGCCCGGCTCAAGACGCTTCTCGAGGGGCGCTGAGCACCGCACGCGTCGCGAAGCGGTCGCATCAAGCGCGCAGTCGGATCCGCTGAAGCCACGTCCCCGTTCTGTGGTGCTTCCCGAGGGGAGTGACATGGACTATCGGACCTCTGACCGCTCGCTCTCCATGAACCGCTTTAGCGCATCAGCTGTGGCGCGCAGGTTTTTTCGGCCGACCAGTCCTAGAATCGGCGACAAGAGCTTGTACGCTCCCTTCGGCGTCATTTCCAGCTCGTGATCGATCCTCGTGTCGGCGCCGACGGCCGTGAACGTGAATCGGTGACCACCCGAAAGCTGCTTGATGTGCGGCACCAGTCTCACGTGGCGATCGACCTCGTACTCGTCGAGTTCCTGGACGGTCTTTCCAAAGCCGGCGATCTCGAGCTCGAATCTGGTTCCGTTTCCTGTGCCGCCTCCGTCCAGGCGGCGCGCCGCCTTCGTCGTCGGGTTCCAGCGCGGGAAGCCCTCGAGGTCAACGACCGTCCGGAAGACGTCGGCCACTGGCCGATGGATCACCTGGCTCACGCGAAGGACGGGCATGTGCAGTCACTTCGAGAATAGGGGGGCAAACGGGCGCGCGTCAAACACCACGCGGATGGACGCGATCTTCCCGTGGGCCACGCGATACCACTCGGCGACGAACGCGGTCCCGGCGGGGGTGCTCGTCTCCATGTCGTAGAGCAGGCACGCGTCGTCGCCGTCGGCGAACAGCTTGTGGACCTTCACGCCTTTCACAATCGGGTGCAGCTTCTTGAGCGCCTCGAGATACGGCTCCGGCTTCTTGAAGGTGTCGAACGGCCCCTGGAAGGCCAGATCGTCGGCGAGCAGCTTGCGGGCGGCGGCGAAGTCGCCCTGTCCGAGGGCGCGCTGGTAAGCGTTCACGATCTCGGCGGTCTTGCTCATGGTGGTCCCTCCCGGCGGCCGAACATGCGACCCGGCAGCGCCCCTGGCCATGACCGCTCGTCTCGACCAACGTGCAGCTCGTCCAATTCTGGCGGACCGAGGTTGACCGGCGGCGCGCGGCGATCGTCTACTCGGCGCAACCCGGTCGAACGCGATGGAAAAGCTCAACGCCGACGACGGTCCGGACCCGCTGGCCGATGTGCTGGAGGGTGTTCGCTTCCGGAGCACGATCTTCTGCCGCTCGCTGATGACGGCGCCCTGGGGCTTCAGCGTGGCCGGCCGGGAAATCGCCACCTTTCATTACGTCGAGCGCGGCGACTGCTGGCTGGAGGTGGATGGGACCGCTCCGACGCTTCGCCTGCAGAGCGGCGACCTCGTGCTACTGCCGCATGGCCATGCCCACGCCGTGCGCGACGCGCCCCAGTCCCCGGTCACGGCGCTCGACGATCTGGTGGCGGGACGATCAGAGACCGACGGACCCACGCTTCGTCATGGTGGCGGTGGACCCGCGACGACGCTCGTCTGCGGCGGATTCTCCTTCGACGATCGGGACGCCATCCCGTTCCTGCCCGCGCTGCCGGCCGTGATTCATCTGCGCGAGGGAGGCCGCGCGGGAAGCTGGCTGCGCGCCGCGCAGGAGGTGATCGCGGGCGAGGTCGAGACCAACCGGGTCGGCGAGAGCACCATCCTCGGCCGCCTGTCGGATCTCATCTTCATCGAGGCCGTGCGCTCGTACTTCTCCGACGCGTCGGGAGGACCGCGCGGCTGGTTCGCCGCCCTGAACGACCGGCACATCGGCGCCAGCATCTCGCTCATTCACCGCGAGCTCCGCAAGTCCTGGACCGTGGCCTCGCTGGCCGCGGCCGTCGGTATGTCCCGGTCGGCGTTCGCGCAGCGCTTCAGCGTGCTCCTCGGAGAGTCGCCGATTCAGTATCTGGCGAGGCAGCGGATCGCGCGGGCCTGCTCGCTGCTCGGCGCCCGACCGTCGACCGTCGCGAAGATCGCGGATCAAGTCGGCTACGAGTCCGACGTGGCCTTCAGCCGCGCGTTCAAACGGCACGTCGGCCTGTCGCCCCTCGACTATCGTGACGCGAAACGGGCCAAGCGCGGCCCGGCGGAAAGGACACCATGAGCTTCGCGGGCTTCCCCCAAGAAACGGTGCGGTTCCTGGCTGGCATCCGGGACCACAACAAGAAGGAGTGGTTCGAGGGGCATCGAAGCGACTACGAGGGCGCTTTCCTCGCGCCGGCGGTGGCGTTCGCCGAAGCGCTGGCGCCGCGACTGCGCAAGATCGAGCCCGCGATTTCCGTCGAGCCGCGCGTGAACGGATCGATCATGCGCATCAACCGCGACATTCGCTTCTCCAAGGACAAGTCCCCGTACAAGGATCATCTCGATCTCTGGTTCTGGACCGGCGATCGAAAGGGATGGGACACCTCGGGTTTCTTTTTCCGGCTGACGCCGGATCGACTCATCCTGGGGGCGGGCATGCACGGGTTCGCGCCGCCGACGCTCGCGCGCTACCGGGCCGCGGTGCTCGACAACCGCAAAGGCTCCGCCCTCGCCGCTACCGTGACCAAGCTGCGCAAGTCCGGGTACGAAGTCGGAACGGAGTCGTACAAGAAGGTACCGCCGGGCGCGCCGGCCGATCATCCGCGCGCGGCGCTGCTCCGCCACGGCGGCCTGCACGCCGGCTGGGAGGCCAAGCACCCGACGGCACTCGGGAACGCTGCGATCGTCGATTTCGTCGCGAAGCACTACGCCGCCGTCGCCCCGATCCACCGTTGGCTCCGCGCGATGTGAGCCGGCCTATGGTGTCCGCTCGGACGGCAGCGAAGCCATTTGGTGGGTTACTTCGCCGCCCGGAGCGTCTTGATGACGTCGTCGGCGGACTTGTAGTTGCCCTCGGGGACCGAGGCGGCGAACCATTTCTTCTCCGCGTCGCCGAAGTCCGTCAGGTTGTTGCACGCGGCAACGAGGTCGGCCTTGGTCGCCGGGTACTGCTGATGCTCGCGCAAGTGTTGCTCGAACCGCTTCCAGTCGACCTTCACCTTGGCGGTCTTGGCGGCGGCCGGCTTCTCGGCGTGGGCCGCGGCGGCGACACCGAGCGTGAGGGAGAGCGATAGGATCAGAGTCTTCATCATGATGCGCATGGCCATTTCTCCTTTGTTCGCGATGGCTGGCCCGGCGCGTTCTGCGCCGGTCACGAACGAGAGTGCGGCCCCGGCGTGTTAGCTCCCGTTGGCGCCAGCGTTTAAATGTGCCACCGTGGGCAACGGTCCATGCGCGGCACCCCGGGAGGGCAAAAACCGCTGAAAATTCGCCTGCTCGGCGAGCTCGCGGTGGTGCGGGGCGGAGAGGCTCGAGGGCTGCCCGCGTCCAAAAAAGCGCGCGCTCTGCTCGGTTATCTGGTAGCCACCGGGCGGCCCCACCTGCGCGAGCGTCTCTGCGAGCTGCTGTGGGACGGCCCCGACGATCCGCGCGCCAGCCTGAGATGGGCGCTCGCCAAGTTGCGCCCGGTCGTTTCGGAGCATGGATACGAGCGCCTGGTCACCGATCGAGACCACGTCGAGTTCGCGGCCGCCGCGGTCGATGTCGACGTGGCGGAGATCCGCGCGCTCGGCGACGTCGCGGCTTCGACCACCGAGGCACTCCAGTCGGCCGCCGCCCGCTTCGCGGGCCCGTTCCTCGAGGGGTTGGACCTGCACGGTTGCGTGCACTTCCACGCCTGGTGCGTGGCGGAGCGCGAGCAGATGCAATCCCGGCATGCGGCAATTCTTCGGGCGCTTGTCGATCGGCTGGCGGACCGGCCCGAGGCCGCCCTCGTACACGCCCGCGCGCTCGTCGCGCTGGATCCGCTGGCGGAGTCGTCGCACCTCATCGTCATGCGTCTCCTCAGCGGGCTCGGCCGCACTCAGGAGGCGCTCGCCGCGTACGAAGGCCTCCGGCGACTCCTCGAGTCGGAGCTCGGTACCCGTCCCTCGGCGGAGGTCGAGCGCGCCCGCATGGCGTTCGGCCGCTCTGCCGCGCGCGATGCCCAACCCGAGCAGCGGCCTCGCGCCGATTCGACGACGCCCGGACGACCGTCTCCCGTTCCCTTGGTCGGGCGGACGCGCGAGCGCGCGCTGATCTCGGAGCTGCCGGAGAAGGCCAGGGCCGGGAAGGCAGTCGAGCTCTTGCTCCTGATGGGAGATCCGGGGGTCGGCAAGTCGCGCCTGATGGAGGAGCTGCGGGGACGCGCGGCCGCGGTGTCGGGAACGGCGTTGTTCGGGCGCGCCTTCGAAGCCGAGCTGGGCCGCCCCTACGGCGCCTGGATCGACGCGCTTCGCGGCGTCGCGCTCCCGCTGGCCGGGACGGAACGGAGCGCCGATCTGGCGTCGCTCCTGCCCGAGCTCGGCGCCGCGGCGCCCGCCCAGAACCGGGCTGGCTTGTTCGACGCAGTGGCCGCCACCGTACGCGATCTCTCCGCCGGGGGCCCCGTGTTCGTGATGCTCGACGACGTTCAGTGGCTGGACGAAGCTTCCGCGGCGCTGCTGCACTTCCTGGTGCGGGAGCTGGCGGGCGCGCCGGTCCTATTCGCCGCCGCCGCGCGTCCGGGCGAGCTCGATGACAACCCTGCGGTGCTGAGGGTCGTCCGGGCGCTCGAACGCGAGCGACGGCTCATCTCGTTGACACTCGGGCCGCTCGACGAAAAGGAGACCACCGAGCTGGTACGGACGCTCGCGCCCTCCCTGGACGCTCGCCGCATCTTCGCCGATTCCGAAGGCAACCCGCTGTTTGCGCTGGAGATGGCTCGCGCGCTCAGCGCCGGTGAGACCAACCCCGCAGACACGCTCTCTGGCCTGCTCGCCGACCGACTGGCGCGCTTCGAAGGGTCCACGCGAGCCGTTCTCTCCTTCAGCGCCGCCATCGGCCGAAGCTTCGACGCCGACTTGCTGGGGCGGGTGACGGGGTTGCCCGCCGCCGAGCTGATGTCCGCGCTCGAGAATCTGGAGCGCCACGGGGTGGTGCGGGCGGCGCAATCGATCGCCTCCGCCCGCGCCGACTTCGACTTCGCGCATGACCTGGTGCGGGGCGCGGCCTACCGCCAGATCTCGGAGCCGCGGCGCCGTTTCGTCCACGGCCAGATCGCCCGAACCCTGACCGCAGCCCCCGATCCGGACGGCGCGCTGGCCGGCGAAATCGCCCATCACGCGGCACTGGGAGGGGACTTCAACCTTGCGGCCAAGGCTTGCGTGACCGCGGCGGCTCGTTGTCTACGGCTGTTCGCTTCCGAGGAGACGCGCGAGCTCGCGCAGCGCGGGATGCAACACGCGCAGAGCCTGCCTCCGCGCGAGCGACTGCCCCTAACAGTCGAGCTGCTCGGTTTGCAGGTCGAGGCGCTGCGAGGTCGCCGCGTGCGCCCGCTCGAGTCGGAGCTGATGCGGGTGGCGGCGGAGGCGCGGGACGCCGGGCTGAGCGAAACCGAGGCGCGCGCGCATCGTTTCTTGTCGCTGCTTCACTACCACCTCGGCGACTACGCCGGTGCCGAAGAGAGCTCGCTGCTGCACGCCGAGGCTGGCCGCGGCGGCGCCGCGGCGGAGGCAGCCGTCGAGCTGGCAGCCTCGGCGCGGTGCTTCGCCCTCCTGGAACGCGACGTGGCGCGCGCCGAGGCGCTGATCGAGGAGGCGAGCGAGCTGTTCGGCCGCGACGCGCAGGTCCTGGACATTCTCTGGACACGAGGCCTCCTCCGGCAGTTCAGCGGCGATACGCAGAATGCCGTCTCCGACCTGGCGCGGGCGGCGAGTCTGGCCTCGAAGGCCGAGCTCAACTGGGAACAATGCGATTGCCTCATGCGGCTGGCGGTGATCGAGATGGAGCGGGGCCGCCCCGCCGATGCGTTGCCGTGGTGCGAGCGGTTCGCGACGGTCGCCGACAAGATGACCGAAGGGTACGAGCGGCCCATGGCTGCGACGCTGACAGCCCTCGCGCGCAAGGCTTTGGGTCGGGGAGGCGCGGGAGCAGAGATCGTCGCCGCGCTTGAGAATCTACGCGCCGCGGACGCCAAGGCCATGCTCGCCACGGCCCTCAACCTGTGCGCGGAGGTCGCGCTCGAGGCGGGCGAAGCTGCCGCGGCGGAGGCGTTCGCAGGCGAGGCGCTCAAGGCGGCTACCGCGGTCGAACAGAGGAGCCAGAAAGCGATCGCGCGATCGCTTCTGGCGCGCCTGGCCGTGGTCGCCGCAGATCGTGCGGCCGCCGAGCAATACATGGATGCATTGGCCGGCGAACTGATTGACCGTCAGGCCATTTCGGCGCGTGCACGCGAGGCTGTGGACAGGGCGCGCGCCGAGGTCTCAGGTTGAGCAGCGATCAGCGCTTGAACATGAATCCGAATTGCTCGACCGCGGTGCCGTCCGGCCCGACCTGAGCTCCGTGAGCTTGGCCGTCGATGTGGTAGGCGCCGACGATGTGCCATTCGAACTCCTCGGTGAGGGCGCAGCCCATGATGGAGCCCATCATCGACAGCGGGCCCGCCGGCGTCGTGGCCGAAAGTTTCGCGTCACCCGCCGCCGACGAGTGGAAAACGTTCTCGGTGCCGTCGGGGGTGCCGAGGGCGCCGAGGCCGGTGAGGTTCGCGAACGTGGGGTCGAAGCCCGGCGCCTGGAACACCAGGTTCCAAGCGGTGTAGACGGCGTTCGGGACGAGCCCGTGCAAGTCGAGCGCAGTCGTGGTCCCCGAAGCGGTGCACGAAGCGGTGGCGGTTCCGGTTACGGCGTTGAACTCGGCCAACGTCAGCTGGTGTCCGTCGGGGCGGTGATTGGGTTCCCCTTGCGGGCCTCGAAAAGCGGCGTGGTGGGATCAGTCGGCGCCTGACCGTTCGCGTCGTGGATGAAGAACGGCGCGTGTACGATGCTCTGGTTGGTCTCGGGTCCCGCCAACAGCGGCTCGCTCGCCGAGCCGTCGCCGCCGCATCCGGTGATCTGTGAAAGAGAGAAGGCCAGGGTCGCAGTGAAGAGAACGTGTGTGGTTTTCATGTCGGTCGCTCCTTTCACGACCGAAGATGAGCGCCAGGTGTTGAATCGAGCGTTGGAATGCGCGTAGTAATCAGATGGAGGTCGCGATGCCCGGAGTCGTCGTCGAACAGGTCTTCGATCCGCCACTGACCGACGAGGAGCACGGCCGGATCGGCAAGCGGATAGACACCTGCGCCGAGATGCGCGGCGCGCGCTGGATGCGCAGCTATCTGTCCGCCGATCGCAAGCGGCTGGTCTGCGAATTCGATGCGCCGGACGCCCAATCGGTGCGCGACGCCTACCGCGCGGCGGGCGTCGCCTTCGACCGCGTATGGGGCGCCGAGGTCTACAAGCGCGAATAGCGGTGGCCTCATCGGGCGCGCACGCCTACACGACCTGCTGATCGCCGCAAGCGGGTCTGCCTAGTGCGACGGTGCCGTCTTCCAGGGATCGGGACCTGGGTCTCCGCCGCCCGCCGCTACCGCCAACCTCTCGATGAAGTGCGGCCAGCCGATCTCGTGTTTCTTCGCTTCGGCGGGGGTGAGCCCGCTGTGCTCGAGCGTTACGAGCGTGCCGCCGCCATGAGCCGCCAATGTGACGACGAGCCGGGTTGCGCCCGGCGGCATCGCCTCGTTGCCGGCCTCGCCCCAGGCGATCTCGATCAGCGTGGGTCGTTCGAGCCTCACGTAATGCCCCCGGATGAGCACGCCGTTGATGTCCACGGAGAAGACGCCACCTACCGTTGCTTGCAGTCGGGCGACATCCCCCATCCACCGGACGAGCAGGTCGGCCTTGACGAAGTAATCGAAGACCTCCTCCTGGGGCGCGTCGATCTCGAGCGAGGTCCGGAACGACTCGCTCATCTCTTCTTCTCGATGTCGCTCTTGAGCGTCCGAAGCCGCGGGGTCCAGAAGCTGCGCACGAACTCCTCGACCGGGACGAACCCGTCGGGGCGGACCGCGTAGACGCTTCGGGTGCCCTCCTTCCGTGCTTCGACCAGGCCGGCCTCGCCCAGGACGGCGAGGTGCTGCGAAACGGCCTGCTGAGTGACGTCGACCTCCGCAGCGATCTCGCCGACGGCACGGGGTCCGTCGCGGAGCAGCCGCAGGATCTCCACCCGCCTCGGCTCCCCCAGTGCCTTCAGCGCGGCCGCCGTCTGGTTGCCCGTTCGCTTCACAAGTAACGGCTTGTGTACCACGAAGCGCCGTGCTACTCCACAAGTCGATACTTGTGGAGGAGTCATGACGACGATTCATCACCGGCTCCAGGCCTCTTGCTCCGCCGAACGCGTCTGGGCGGTGCTCTCCGATCTCGAGGCTGTGCAGCATTACAACCCGACGGTGGTCTCCGCCGCGGTGAGGGGCGGCCGCCGGACGGGCCTCGGAGCGGAGCGCGTCTGCGAGCTGCGTCCGAAGGGCCGCGTGGTCGAACGCGTGACCCACTGGGACGAGGGGAAGGCCGTGGGTCTGGAGGTCGCCCAGAGCGACTGGCCGATCCGCTTCATGCGTTGGGTGACCCGAATCGAGCCGACCGCCGACGGCAGCCTGATCACCCAGAAGCTCGAGTACTCAATGAAGTTCGGACCGTTCGGGTGGCTGCTGGACCGGCTCGTGATGAAGCGGAAGCTGTCCGCCACCCTCGACGACGTACTTGCCCGGCTAGCCAAGCAAGCGGCGAAGAGGACTTGAGCGGCGGTTGAGCGTCGACGCGCGGCGTCCAACTCCCCGCGCCGCGCCTGGAATGACACTAATCGCGTCGGTGGCGGTTACCACGGGCGTTCTAACGACCGCTCCAACGGTCGCGCCGCAGTCTTCTGTGTGCAAGGCGTCGCACCTCGCTGTCGCCAACAGAAAGGACAATCACCATGCCCATCGGAAGCTTCCTCGATTCGTTCCCTTCGCTGCTGTTCGTCGCGGCCCATGTCATGTTCCTGCTCGTCGGTGTCTGGGCATGGAGGCGGACCAGCGCCGGGGGCCGACGCCTGGCGCCTCTGCTCTGGCTCTATGTCGCGGCCCAGGCGATCTTTCTCGGGTTCTTTGCGGGCGCACTGACCATGAAGATGGCCGTGCTGGTCGAGCAGACCCTGATGGTCGTCATGATCGCCGCGATCGCGACGCGGACATCGGCGCCCGCCTGAGGGCGGCGGCGAGCTCGCGGCATGCAGCCGGGCCGCACCTACCGCGTCGGCCGCAGCGAACCCATTAGGAAACCAGCCGGTTCTCACGATGGGCGCGCGAGGAACAACCGCGCTAAGTGTGTGGCGGCGGGCGGGTGGCGGCCGCCGCATCGTCGACGATGACGTAGGTGCCGGGCGAGCCGCCGAGGATCAAGGCTGCCGCTCGCCGGCCCGCCTCGTCGACGTGGACTGCCGGTGCCGTGGCGGCTGCCGTTGTCCACGTGCCGGGGCCCCAAAACCGACCGAAGCGCAGGACGAGAGCTTCGAGCCCCGAGCTCAGTGCGCAGGTTTCGAGGGCCACGGCGGCCGCCGAGGCGCCGCCGGTATCGAACGAGATGCTCTCGACGACCAGCCGCCGCGCCCCGGCAGCGCGAGCCGCCGCCGTGACGATTGGGCCACCTTCGAGTCGAATGCGGGTGTTCGCGGGCCCGGGCCCGGCGGCGAGGTCCGTCAGGAAGTTCACGACGACCTCCGGCGTCACCGTCCGCGCGAGACGCTCGACCGCGCCCGCTTCGTACACGTCGCAGATCTCGGCGCGCGCCCCGAGCTCCGCAATCGCCTCCCGCCGCCTAGGCGAGCGCGTCGTCCCGACGACTTCATGCCCGCGAAGGTGTGACAGCGTCGCTCGGCCGAGGACGCCCGAGGCGCCAAGGAACAGGATCCGCATGGACTTCAATCCTAGCGGAGCCTCGCGGCTCTGTCGGCCCGGTGCCGCAGGTCGTACGCCACTTCGGGTGGCGTTCCGTCCGACGAAATGATCGGTCGCGCGCTTGCTCGGTCGCGTTCCTGACGAGCGCGCCTCAAACGCGCAGCCGAATCCGGTAGTAGTTCCAGAGGACGGCGAACCCGACGAAGATCGCGAGGAACGCCCACGTCATCGGGGGAGCGCCCTGCACGATCGACAGCGCGAGACCGAGCACGGCCACGCCCGACCAGATGCACTTGAGCCGCAGCATCGCCCGGAACGCCTCCACCGGGTCATTGCGCCCGAGGAGCGACTCGATCCCAATGCCGGCCAGCGCTGCGCCAACAAGCCGCGGCGCGACCGGATCGATCGTCGTCCAGCCGAGGGCCCGCAGGGTGGCGACGGGAGCAACGACGAGAGGGACCGCGAAGACGAGGTCCGCCACGAAGTGGAAGACGAACCAGCGGCGGAGAGCGGTGGGAACGGTGGCCATGGTTAACGATTCTGTTCCAGCTGCGGTCGAGCCGTTACAACGGCTCGCCCGGTTCCTTTCAGCCCGGCGGCGGCGGTGGGAACAACTTCGGGTGCCCCTCGAGCAGCTGCCACCGGCCGCCGCTCTTCTTCCAGATGTCCACCGCGTAGCCGCGGATGGCGGAGCCGCCGCCCGCCGGATGGATCACGAGCGGCCCCTCTGCGAGGACTACATCTGCCGAAAGGACGCGCACGCTGGGCTGCCAGTCCGCCGTAGCGCCCTTCATCATGCCGTGCAGCAGTTTGGCATACGCCGCCTCGATCTCTTTACGCCCCTGCGATACGTCGCCGAACGCGCCGACCCGGACGCCGTCTTCCGCGTACACAGCCGCCGCCGCGTGCGCATCCCCGCGGTTCCAAGCGGTGATGAATTCGTGCTCCATGCGCAGAACCTCGGCTGCGTCGTCCATCTTGCTCGCTCCTGCGGCAGGGCCTCCCAGCGCCAGCAGGGCGATCAGGAGGACGGTGGCTGTTCTCATCCGAGCAGGATAACGCTATTCGCGCGGCCGGAGCTCGACCGAGACGACGTCACCGTCGGCCTTGTTCCCGAGGAATCGTTTCGGCACGGGGAGGAGGGTGCCATGAGCTCTGTCGCGCCAGACGCTGGTCGCCCAGGACTGGCCGTCAACGCACGCTTGTACCGGCGTGCGGCCCCAGGGATGCGTCGCCGGCGGCGCGTGCTTCTCGGGAATACGTGCGAACGTCCAGCCACCAGGGCCGGGATAGCGAAAGAGCTTGGCTCGGAATGTGCCGTTCTTGCCGCCCACCGGGCAACGGTATCGTCATCCTGAACAACCGCGCAAACACGTCGACGGCCGGCTGGTCGAGCACTACGGGGTCTTCGACGCGCTCGGGCTGCTGCAGCAGATCGGCGCCATCCCGACGCCCTGAGGGAGGCGAAAGCGCCGGGCCGGCGTGAGATAGTCCGGCCCATGGCGTGGGTGAAGATTCCGAAGGAGAACCATCCGCTGTTCCGGGACTGTTTGCCGCGCGATCCTCGCGTGTCGACGGTCAACATGTTCGGCGGCGTCGCCGCGAAGGTGAACGGACAGATGTTCGGAGGCCTGTTCGCGCGCGGCGCCGTCGTGAAGATCTCACCCACGGATCAGCAAGCCGCGCTCGCGATCGACGGCGCCGAGATGTTCGATCCGATGGGCAACGGGCGGGTCATGCGGGACACCGTGTTCCTGCCGGAATCGGTCTTGGCGGAGCCAGACGAGCTGCGCGGTTGGTTGGTCAAGGCGCTCGACTACACCTCCGGCCTGCCGGCGAGGAAGCCGCGGCCCATGGCGAAGGCGGCCGCCAAGGCACCGACCCCGAAAGCGGCTCCCAAGAAAGCAGCCAAGACGGTCGCGAAGAAGCGCGGGCGCTGAGCGTCCCGGCTCCGCCCGGGGCTGTCACAAGACCGCCCCGGGTTGCTGTCTAAGCCAATCGACCTTTCAAGGAGGGACCGATGGGCACGAGCGAAGCCAGCAACGCGAGGGCGGTTCGGGAATTCACGCGCATCTTCAAGAACGAGCACAACGTCGACGGCGTCGACCACTTGTTCGATCCAGAGTTTCGACATCACTTCCGGATCCCCCTGCCGCCGGGGCTCGACGGCTTCAAGGCGATCGGGCGGGCCATGAACGGCGCTTTCCCGGACGTCCGCGTGACCGAGACCGATCTCATCGCCGCCGGTGATCGCGTCGTGGAGCGGAGCGACGTCGTGGGCACGCACAAAGGCGACATGATGGGCGTACCGCCCACCGGCAAGACCGTGAGATGGTCCGAGATTCACATCTACCGTCTGGCCGCCGGCAAGATCGCCGAGCACTGGGTGGAGCTTGCGATGTTGGAGATCATGCAGCAAATCGGAGCGGTACCGAGCCGGAGCTGAAGCGCATGGAGAACAGCGAGGTCATGCGACTGGTGGAGCAGGCGCAGCGGGGCGACCGCGGAGCTCTGGAAGGCGTCGTCCGCGCGGCGCAGGACGATGTCTTCCACCTGGCGCTCCGGATGCTCGGCGATCCTGAGGACGCGCGCGACGCCTGTCAGGAGGTGCTCGTTCGAGTCGTCACGAAGCTCGGCTCGTTTCGCGGAGAAAGCCGGTTCCGCACCTGGGTCTACAGCGTCGCGACGCACGCGCTGCTCAACTTCCGCAAGGAGACGCGCCGTCCGGAGACGTCGTTCGACGAGCTGGGCGCGAACCTCGACGCGGCGGTCGCGGCCGCGTCTGGTGCGGCGCCGAGGAGCCCCGTAGACGACGCCCTCCTCAACGAGGCGAAGCTCACGTGTACTCAGGGAATGCTCCTCTGCCTCGACCGTCCCCACCGCCTGGCCTATATCCTGGGCGAGATCCTCGAGCTGCCTGGCGAACAGGCGGCCGCAATCCTCGAGATCCAGCCGGCGGCCTTTCGTCAGCGACTGTCCCGCGCTCGCGAGGACATGGAGACGTTCCTGGCCGGCCGATGCGGTTTCGCGCAGCCCGAGAACGCGTGCCGGTGCGAGAAGCTGCTTCCGTTTGCGCTCGCGGCCGGCATCGTCGATGCGAACCGACTCCGCCTGCGCGCGCTGCCTATCCGCAGCGCCGACAAGCTCCTCATCGGGATCGAGGAGGCGCGGACCGCGGCCGAGATCTTTCGCAGCCTGCCGACGTATGCCGCGCCCGTCGACTTTGGCGCGTTGATCCGGACGACGCTGAGCCAGGACGGAGGTTAGCGATGGGTGACCCGCGATGCCCGTAGACGTCCTCACCGAAATCGTGATCGACCGGCCGCTCGAAAAGGTCGCGGCGTACGCGGCCGATCCCTCCAACGCGCCGGAGTGGTACGTGAACATCAAGGCGGTGGAATGGAAGACCGCGCCGCCGCTCGCGCTCGGCTCCCGCATGGCCTTCGTCGCCCACTTTCTGGGTCGCCGGCTCGCCTACACATACGAGATAGTCGAGCTTGTCCCGGGGGCCAAGCTGGTCATGCGGACTGCCGAGGGGCCGTTCCCGATGGAGACGACCTACACCTGGCAGCCGACCGGCCACGGGACGACGAAGATGACCCTCCGTAACCGCGGCGAGCCACGCGGCTTCTCGAAGATCGCCGCTCCTCTGATGGCGGCCGCCATGCGCCGGGCGAACCGAAAGGACCTCTCTCGCCTCAAGGCGCTCCTCGAGAGCCGCGCGCCTTGATGACGTATCACGATCCGCCCACCCATGCGGTTATGGCCGACCCGCGCGCGGCACTCGAGAGCGCCGTGCGCGAAGCCAAACAGCTTTAGCGAGCCCGCCGCGACGCCGGCTTCTTCGGCGGCCTCTTCTTCGCGGGGCCGCTCGCTCCTCGTTCCGATTCCCGCCAGTCACACCAGGCACGGACGATCCGCTCGAGGTCGGGGCGCGCGGCGTCGGCCGCCGCGACGTTCCCGATCTTCATGACGCGGCTCGTGTCCCCGGTCCCTTCGAGGCGGGGGTGACGTCCGGGAATGCGCGCGCCTGTGTGAAACATCAGGCTCGCGTGCTGCTTGCTCTTCGGAAAAAAGCTCGCGAGGTTGCCCTCGAAGGTGAAGGTCGGCGCCTGCCATTTGATGCACTCGCCGATGCGCCGGTCCGCGCCGAGGATGATGTCGCGCATCCGGAGGACGACGTCCTTCATCGGGTTCTCGTAGCGCGCGAACCACGCTTCGACCTCTTTGCTTTTTGGCATCGTCTGCTGGGCGACGGTAGCACGGGCCCGCGCGAGGCTCAGACGGCGAGCTTGCGGGCCCTCATCAGGAAGAACGCGAAGAGGCCGCCTAGGATCACGTGAATGAAGATCCCGGGCGCGACGGCAGCGCCCGCGCCGAGGGTCATCGTCCGGATGACGACCCCGAGCGACAGCACCTGCACCACCAGGTTCCCGCCGAGAACGGCGCGCAGGCCGGCCGGCTCGGCGTTTCGCGCCAGCCAGTCGATCACCCCCAGGCCGATCAAGGTGGCGCCGTGCGCCTGTGCGATCGTGGCGAGCAGCGGCGTCATCTCGATCCCCGTGGGCTTGTAGAAGCTCGCCGGCGCCAGCAGAAGCGCCGCTCCGAACAGCCAGGCCAGGACGGCGGCGATTGCCAGGAAGATTCGCATCACGTCACTTGGGAGACGCCAGGCCGACGCGGTTGCCTTCCGTATCGAGCACGTGTGCGATGAAACCCCAGGGGCCGATCGAGGTCTTGGGCGTCACGACCTTCCCGCCTGCCGCTTCGACCCGCCTGAGCTCCTTCGCGAGATCCTCCTGGCACTGGAAGTAGACGAGGACGCTGTCCCCTCGTGGGGTCCGTCCTTCCGCCTTCACGAGTGCGCCCGACGCATGCGGCGCGTTCTGGTCGAACGGGAAGGCGGCCATCTCCATGCCCGGGATCGGGGCGGGCAAGTCGCTGAGCGTGTGCCCGAGGACCTTCGCGTAGAAGGCGCGGGCGCGGCTCATGTCCTTGACGGGGATCTCGAACCAGCTGACGACGTTCATGGCTCCTCCATGGCCTCGACGACCGGAACGTACCGTCCGTGGCGCCCGCTCGCGAGACGGCATATAGGACATTCTTGGTGTACGGTTGGGCCATGACCCGATCCTCAGGTTCAGCCTCGCTGCCGCGCGTCCTCCGCGTCCACGTCCTCGCCCTGCGCGATTCGACCGCGCTCGTCCCCATCGGTCTCATGGACATGCTGCGGAAGGCGATGGAGGTCGCTGCGATGATCCCTGCCGCGCGGCCGCGTCCGATCCTTCAGCCCACCCTCGTCGCCTGTGGACCGAGCGTCGTGGTGTCAGGGGCGGGCGGGCTCCGGGTTCACTGCGACACGACCGTCCGCAGTGTGCGGCGCAGCGATGTCGTGCTCGTGCCGGCACTGGATCCGGACGTGGTCGAGCACCTGGCGATCAATCGCGAGGCCGTGGCCTGGCTCCGCCGCATGCACGCCGCGGGCGCCGACATCGCCAGCGCCTGCACGGGAGCCTTCCTGCTCGGTGAGGCGGGCCTGCTCGACGGCCGCGCAGCCACGACGCACTGGGCGTTTCAGGATCTTCTGCGCCGCCGTTACCCGCGCGTCCGACTGCAGCCCGAGGCGATCGTCGTCGACGAGGGCCGGGTCTGCACCGCCGGCGGCGCCACTTCCTTCTTGAATCTGGCTCTCTACCTCGTCGAGCGATGGCTCGGCCCGGAGGTCGCGCGTGCGTCTTCGAAAATGTTCCTGATCGACGTCAACAAGTCGCCGCAGACCGCTTACGCGATCCTCGCCGGCCAGAAGTCCCACACGGACGCCGAGATACTGGAGGCCCAGCATCTCATCGAAACGGACGTCGCCCACCCTCTTTCGGTTGGCCAGCTCGCCCGGAAGGTCGCCATGAGCCGGCGGACGTTCGTTCGCCGTTTCACGCGGGCCACGGGCAGCCCGCCGCGCGAATACTTACAGCGCGTCAGAGTAGAGGCCGCCAAGCGCGCCCTCGAAAGCTCCGCGCGATCGGTCGGCGCGATCGCCACGACGATCGGTTACACCGATCCGGTGGCCTTCCGGAAGCTCTTCGTCCGTCTCACTGGCCTCACACCCGCCGACTATCGACGCCGGTACGGCTCTGGTCCCGTCAGCGTCGAGACCATTCGCGTGCCGCGCCGCCGCGTCGCGCGCGGTCGCGGCCGTCTCGGCGCCACCGTCGCCGCCAGCGCCGGCTGAACGATGGTCAAGAATATCCTTGACCATAGTCGTGCTCTTCGCTAAATGGTCAAGAACATGCTTGACCGTTCGACCAGCCGCCGATCGCGCGAATCGCGAAGGCTCGACGGAGTGTTCAGGGCGTTGGCTCACCCCGTCCGGCGCGCCATCCTGAGTCGCATCGGGTCCGGCGAGAAGACCATCAGCGAGCTCGCCGAGCCGTTCAACATGACGTTGGAGGCGGTGTCGCAGCATGTTCGCGTCCTCGAACGGGCGCGGCTCTTGCGTCGCACGCGGCGGGGTCGCGAACACCGCTGTCGGGTCGATCCGGCGCCGCTGCGCGACGCCGGCGCCGTGTTGGTCAAGCTCGCGGGGTTCTGGGAAGGTCAGCTCGCTTCGCTAGACCGCTGGCTGGCGCGCACGCCGGAGAAGGAGTGACGGTGCCGGGGGCTCGCTCAATCGTCGTGAAGAGAGCGTTCGCGGCCCGACCCGGCCGGGTGTTCGCCGCCTGGTGCCGCCCCGAGCTGATGGCTCAGTGGTTCTTCCCGGCCCCGGACTGGCGCGCCGACGTCACGGCCGACGTTCGAGTCGGCGGTCGCTACAAGGTCGCGATGTACGATCCGGCGGGCGGTGTTCACGTGCAAGAGGGCGCCTACCGGGCGATCGAGCCGGACGTGCGCCTGGTCTTCACATGGCGGTGCGAGGAGCTCGGCGTCGCCGACAGTGTGGTTACGGTCGAGCTGCGTGAGGTCGGCGCGCAGACGGAGCTCACCATCTCGCACGAGCTGCCCGACGACGACGTGATCGTGAGAGAGCACGAGGGGGGCTGGAAAGGCTGCCTCGAGAGCTTGGCTCGTCACCTGGAGACGCGAACGAAGGAGGCCCCGCCATGAACAGCATCAAAGAGAAGATCATCGTCCGCAGCAGCACTGACAAGGTGTTCGACGCGCTGACCTCTCCGGCCGGATACCGCGGGTGGTGGTCGAAGGACTGCCAGATCGCCGAAAAGGCTGGCGGCGAGTCCAAGCTGAAGTTCAACAAGAACGGCACGATCGTCTCGATGCGCTTCCGCGTCGATGAGGTGGTCCCGAAGAAGTCGGTACGATGGACGTGCGTCGGGCACGATATGGATTCCTGGATCGGCACGACGCTCAACTGGGCGCTCTCGGCGGACGGGAACCTCACTGAGGTGTCGTTCGAACACGGTGGCTGGAAAGGCGACGCTCCCGAGCCGGTGGTGCAGGGCTGGCGCCACTTCGTCGGTAGCCTGCGGTCCTTCGTTGAGACCGGCGAGGGCCAGCCCTGGTGAAGTGTCACCGCCGCTTGCGTGGCCCCGGCCGGTTCGCCGCCGCGAGCGTAGAAACGAAGGCGATCCCCTGGTCGACCCACTCGCGGAGCGCAGCCTCCTTGCGGGTGCCGGCCGGAGCGACGAAGACGTAACCCGTCAGCGGCCGGCCGGTGAAATCCATCGGCCGGGCGTGAGGCGCCGCGAGCGCCTCTTCGTATCGCCCCGGACCGACGCGGACCATCAGATCGTTCTTCACGATGCCGCAGAAGGTCTTTCCGCCGAGCAAGAAGGCGAGTCCGCCGAACATCTTCTTCTCCGTGACTTCGCCCCGGCGTGGGCCCAGGGCTCGTCGGATGCGTTCAGCGAGCGCTTCGTCGAATGCCATGGCCGATCAGGGGGCGACGTCGCGCTCGCGTCCCGTCTCGACGTAGCGCTTGAGACCCGCGAAGAAGCTTTTGATGCCTGCGTCCCATTTGCGCCGGACCATCATCGCGTCGAGGAGCTTACCAAGCGGGCCGAACTTCAGCCGGTACTCCATCCGCTGGCTGACGAGCGTTCCGCCGCCTTCGCTGACCAACGTGTAGCTGTGGCGGAGGGCGCGCACAGGCAAGGTGCACTCGTACAGTTCGAACGACAGAGATTCGTTCGGCCGCCAGGCCGAGACCCGCTCCTTGAACCAGCCGCCAGGCGCGAGGTCGCATCTGCGGGCGGCGCCGGGACCCTGCTTCGCCTCCGAGACGATCTCGGACTTCGCGATGCCGGGATCGTACGCGGCGAGAGCATCGAGCGATGCCAGCACGGACCACACCTTCTCGGGCGGGGCTTCGATTCGAATCTGATTCTCCAGCACTGTCATGACGTCACCTCCAACTCCTTCTTCCCGCGCCGGGCCGATCCCCGGCGCACGTGGCGCTCTTCCAGCTCCGCGCGCAGCGTCTGGGCGAATGCCGCTTTGTCCGCCCGAAACCGGCGGACGAACGCGCGATCGGCCGCCGTCCGGCTGTCGTGCTTAGCGCTCCAGGCGATGATCTCGAGCAGGATCGGCAAAAGGTCGAGCCCCTTGGCGGTCAGGCGGTATCCACCGCCATCCGCGGCTGCGTCCTTGGCGACGATCCCGTCCTGCTCCAGCCGCACGAGACGGTCGGCGAGGATGTTGGTCGCGATCCCCTCCTCGGCGCGCAGGAACTCGGTGTAGGTCGTCCGGTTCTTGAACATCAGATCCCGGACGATGAGCAGCGTCCACGGGTCGCCGAACGCCTCGAGCGCGAAGTGAACGGGACAGTCCGATCTGCGATGGTGGCGCCGCATGGTTTCGCTACTTGCTTTTAACAAGTACCCTGCCAGGGCGACTTGCGAAAAGCAAGTACTGCGTGAACCTCAGCTCGAGGCGAGGCGGCGGCGAAGGAGGTCGCGCAAGGCTTCCGTCGGCGCGAGGGCCAGCGCTCGCTCCCGGTGGCGAGCGGCCAGCTCGGCGTTCCCTGACCGCCGATGGAGATCGCTCGACACAGCCTCCCACAGGTAAGAGCCGGCCAACCAAGCAGGTGGGACCATGCCCTGCAAGACGGCGAGCCCGGCTGCCGGCCCTTGCCATTCGGCAACCGCCACCGCGCGGTGCATCTTGTGCAGCGGCGATGGCGCGATGCCTTCGAGCATGGCGTAGAGGTCGACGATCTCCTTCCAGCGCGTCTCCCGGAACGATGGAGCCAGACAATGTTCGGCAGCGATGCCCGCCTCCGCGTGGTATCGGGAGAAGACCTCCCCGCTCGCCGCGCGCGTGAGCCACTGCATGCCGATCTGGAGGCCTTCACGATTCCAGAGCGACCGATCCTGCTCCTCGAGCAGCAAGAGGCCCCCCAATCCATCCCTCCGCGCGCCTAGCCTGGCAGCATGCAGGTGCATCAGCGCGAGCAGCGCGAAGGTCTCCGGCACGGCCCCAACCGGGTGCTCGGCCAGGAGCGTGGTCAACCGGATGGCTTCGTCGCAAAGCTCGCGCCGGATCGCGTCCGCGCCGCTGGCGGGCAGGTACCCTTCGTTGAACAGGAGGTACAGCACCGCGTGGACTCCGGGCAGCCTGGACTGGAGGCTGGCCAGCGGCGGCGTCTCGAGGTCGGGCGCGATCGCAGCCAGCTTTTCACGGGCTCGAGCGAGGCGCTTGTACACGTTCGCCTCGGTGATGAACAGCCGGAGCGCGATCTCCGCGGTGCCGAATCCGCACAGCGTCTTCAGAGCCAGGACCAGCCTCGACTCCATCGGCATTGCGTCGTCGCAACAGACGAACAGCATCCGCAGCATGTCGTCGGGGACCTCGCTCGCGAAGTGCGACGCCGGCGCGTCTAGTTCGGCGTCTCCTTCTTTCGCGGTTTGCTCCAGGATCCGGCGCTGTCCGGCCTTTTGCCGCAGCTCCCCGATCAGGCGGTGATACGCCACCCGATAGAGCCAACTGCCGGGGTCGCTGGGAGGGCCCTCTCTCGCCCACGCGTCGAGCGCCGTCATGAATGCGCTCTGGACGGCGTCCTCCGCGAGCTCCATGTGCTGGAATCCCGCAACCCGCGCGAGGGTCGCCACCAGCTGGCCGTACTGGCGCCGAAAAAAGTCCTCTGCCAGGCGCGGTTCAGAGCCCGCGCCTGGAGCGCTCGGATCGGGCGGCAAGCTGGTCAGTGGCCGGCCATCTCCCGGATTTCGATGCGCGTTCCCGGCATCATCATCCCGTACATTTCCCGCGCCATCTCGAGCGCGTGCTCGTAGCTGTCAGGGGTGACGATCATGTACCCGCCCACGATCTCTTTCGCCTCCATGAATGGGCCGTCGATCGCGCCCGACGCGGTCAGCACCTTCCCGCTCGGCTTCAATTTGCCGCCCATGTCGACGACGTTGTCCTTGAACTTGTCCTTCCAGGCGTTCCAGACCGCGAACATCTCCTGCATGCGCGTGGGAGAGGGCGGCTGCCCATCGATCGGACTCCTGTGGAGGAACATGTATTGCTGAGTTGGCATTTTTCTCTCCTCGGTGGCGCCGACTGGTTGGCGGCGCCCCTAAGACGCGCGAAGGGCGGCGGTTTGGACACCCGACCACCGAAAATTCTAAGCCTAACAGCAGCGCGGACCCGTGGGCAGCTCGAGCGCTACTTGGGAGGCCGATCCTTCTTGCCGGCTCTAGCGGCCGGTCCGTTGAGCCGCGGCGGCGAGGGCCCGCGCCGCGAACTTCTTGCCGATCATGGCGCCCATCATCGTCGTCGCGATGGAGCGTGGCATTAGCCGTGCCGTCAGGCGGTTGACTCGCCCCGCGATGTGCGTCGCGCGATTCCGCTGCAACGCACGGAGGCCCTCGGCGGCCACGCGCTCTGCCGACATGGGTTTCATTGGCATCTCGGAGGGGTCGACGCCCATCTTCCCCATCGACTCCGTCAGCGTCGGGCCCGGCATCAATACGGTCACGTTGACCCCGTGGCGCGCGAGCTCGACATGTAGACCTTCGCCCAGCGTCAAGACGTAGGCTTCGACCGCCGCCGTGTTGGTGACGTACGGAACGCCGCTAAGGCCGCCGATTGAAGACACGAGCAGGATGCCGCCACGACGACGTGCCACCAAGCCGCGAGCAAAGTGGTGCACGAGCATCAGGTTCGCGTTCACCTTCAGATGAATCGCCTTCGCGAGCTCGTCCCGCTCGAGCGTCCAGAGCTCACCGGCGTTCGGAGAACCTGCGTTGCCCACGAAGAGGCCAAGGTCGAGGTCGGCGGTCGCCCGCTCGACATGAGCGAAAAACGAAGGCGTCGAGAGATCGGCCTCCACCACCCGGTGCGCCACCCCGAAGTCGGACTCAAGGGCCCGTCCAACCTCCTTCAGTCGGTCCCCGCGGCGGGCAGCGAGGACCACGTTGATGCCGCTCGCGGCGACGTGCCTGGAGATCTCCCTGCCAATGCCCGAAGACGATCCGGTCACGAGTGCCCAGGGACCGAACCTCCGCTTGTCCAGGATGGGCTTCATGCGGCCTCCGCGTGCGCCGCTGAGTGGTCGACGCCCGTTCGCGCCGGCAGCCTGCGCGCGGCAGGTCGGCTAGCCCATGACGCCACCACGATTGCCGCGACAGCCAGCGGCGCGACCACGGTGCCGACGTCGTCACCGATCGCGGCCCGTGACGCCGCTGCCCCCGTCAGGTCGAAGATCATCCCGGCGTAGGCCCACTCCTTCGCGCGGGACAGGCGCGGCGCCGCGATCACGATCGCGCCGAGCACTTTCCACGTGCCGAGCACGCTCATGAAGTAGGGCGGGTATCCGAGGCGAGCCATGTCGTGCCCCACGTGGTCCAGCCGGAGCAAGTTCGCCAGGCCCGAACCGACGAAGGCCGCGACAGCGAGCGCCGTCGAGATTGCGTACACCAGCCGCCGCGCGCTCACGACCGCGCCTCCGGCGCCGGACCGCCTTCGACCAGACACAGGAGCTCGTCGACGGACCATTGGTCGTCGGCGTGCTTTCCGTACTTCACTGCCATGACCTTCCCGTTCGGCGCCACGAGGAAGTCGGCCGGCAGCCCGAATAGCCCGTCGGCCACCCCAACGCTCGGGGCCGAAGACGCCTTCAAGAGCGCGCCACGCACGGCCCCGAACAGGCCGCGCGGATGGAGCAGCGCGAGCGGCGAGGTCGTACATCCGAAGGCCACATAGAGCTGCCGCGTCGGATCGGGGACGACGTCGAAGGGCAGATTCGCTTGGACCTTTCGAAGCGCCTCGGCCGAGGAATGGAAGACCGCCACCTCACGCACGCCCGCCCGAGCGAGGTCGTCCTTGCGCCGGGCGAACGAGCGGAGGTGAAGGCTGCAGATCGGGCAGCCGGCGTAGCGGCGCATTTGGAGGTGAACCACGTATTGCGGATCGGGGATCCGCACGGTGGCACCAGCGAGCGTGACGAGCTCGCGCGGGATGAATGTTTCGCCCGCCCGCAGGCGAGCAACGGTAGCGAGCGGGAGAGCGTCGACGGCAGTAGTCATGCCGTCGAACATGACGGGCGTGAAGAAGCCCCACCATACCCGCGCCGGGTAAGTCAGCCTGTCGGCGCGAGGGTGCGAAAGAACTGCTCGGCTTCATCGTCACGAGGGTAGAGGACGTCGACCGACAGCTCCTCGAGCGTCACGTCGCGGCTCGGGCCGAACCGCATGGTCATGCCAATCGTGCGGATCCTTCGATCACCGAGCCGCAGGGTCGGACAAATGACGGGCTCGCCACTGGCGTCTGGAGGAGGCTTGGGGACGCCATCGAGGTACCGCTGAACCCGCCTTCGCAGCGGCTCGAGCTCCGTTGTCTCGACGGGGAAGCTCGCCGCGGACCGTGAGAACCGTGTGAAGAGAGACCAGGCGACCTCGGCGAAGTTGTCGAGCTGGTCGCGGGCAGGTCCAGGCGCGAGGAACGCGTCGAGCAGGTTGAGGCGCGCGCCTCCCGATGCACGGGGCACGAGGCGACCGCCGGCGATGTTCGTCTCCTCGAGGTTCAGAAGCGGGTCGAGCACGAAGGCCGGAAATGGCTCGAGGGCGGCGATGACACCCGTGATGGCGCGGCGGTAGGGCGCGAGAACGCTACTACCGAGCGGATTCGCGGGGAACTCCGCGGCTAGACCGGCGGCGACGAGCAGCTCGTTCCGCGACCGAAGCGGCAGCTCGAGGGAGTCGGCCAGGCGCAACACGAGGTCACGGCCAGGCCGTGACCGACCATTCTCGAGATACGAGAGGTGCCGCGTCGTCGTCTCGACCCGGAGCGACAGCGCGAGCTGACTCAACCCGCGCTGATCGCGCAGGTGCCGTAACAGGTTACCGAAGGCACTCCGCTGGGGAGATGTCGACACTGGTTAGAGTCTCGAAGGGCGTGGGCGCCCGATGCAATACCCGAAAAGGGTATATCCCGTTAGGCCGTGCTGCTCGGGCCGGTTTAGTGGTTGCAGCCCGGCACTACTCTCGCCTGGGCGCAGGGATTGTCACCGGGCGAGTGAAAGGATCTCGGCAGGTGGCTGTTCGATCCGTTCCGCCCAACGCCGAAGAATCGCCCCGACGAGCTTCTTTCCGCTCGTCGCGAAGATTGCGGCTATCAGGAGCTCGGTCCATAGGGCGCCTCGCGCCGAGAAGGTAAAGCGAATGCGAATCGTCGATCGCTCATCCGTCACCCGCTGGACCTCGAAATCACCTCGCATGGTGCTGAGCGGCAGCGGATATCCGCGAGCCGAGGTATCCACCTCGAAGGCGTACGCCCTGCCGGGCTCCCACCGAGTACAGGTCTCGAGCCAACAGACGCCATTCTTGTCCTCGCAGCGTCTGAGGAGTCCGACACCTTCGCCGGAGACGATCTCTGACGAGTGCAACGTACCCGCGAACTCCGCGTACCGCGCCACATCTGAAACCACGGCCCAAGCTCGCTGCGCTGATGCCGCCACTTCGTGTTCGAGCTCGAACCGGCCGTGCCCGTCGGTGAACATGGCGCCGCGCAACCCGGCCGACTGGAGAAGTGCGCAAACGAGCACGGCTCCAGCCGTGCCCAGCACGAGCCATGTCGCCGGCACATCGTGAACAGCGACGAAGATGATGGAGCCGATCACCCAGAGGACATCCAAGGCGGTCGCGCTCACCGCCGATGGCGACGCTGGACGGCGCTGGGACGCGAGGGCGATCAGAAGAGCGCCGTAGATCGCGAGGAGCCCTCCGACAATCCAGACGGCGGACTCCGGTAGGCGAAGCAAGCTTGCGACCCGTGTCGCGAAAGCGACGGCGGCGATTCCGGCGCCCAGAGACAGGGCCGCGTTGAGTCGCAGCGCGGTGCGAAGTAGTGGTGCATCTTCCATGCACCAACCGTATGCAGCCCGCACGGTAGAAGCACTTCCCTCGGAGGTAAACGTCCGATCTCGGCTCAGCGGCCGGCGGCGTTTCGTACAGCGCGAGCGGTCGCTTCGTCCGCGGGAAAGAAGGACTCTATCGCGAGCTCGGCGACCGTGACGTCGAACGGGGTGCCGAACGTCGCAACGGTCGTGATGAAGCTCAAAACGCCGACGTCGGTCGTGAGAAGCAGTGGCAGAGCGACCGCTCCGCGCTCGACTCGACCACCGGTGAGGGCCCGAATTCCGGGGTAGCGCTCGACCTCTTCGAGGAGCCGCTGGAGCTCGGCATGACCGCTGGTCAGCGCGTCGTGCCGCAGACGGGCGACCAAGTGGACGGCGTAGGTCTCGAAGTTTCTGACCCGCGGCCGCATCCCTTGAGGGTGGAGGCTGAGTCGATAGACGTTGATAGGTGGCTGAAGAAGCTCGGGGGCCGCGCCCGCGGCTAGCAGCGGCGCGCCGCAGTTGCTCATCACGACGTTCCACCGTCGGTCCACGGCGAACGCGGGAAAGGGCTCGTGCCCGTCGAGGACCATCCGGACGGCGTCTCGGACCGCCATCATGTCAGGTGCGTCGAGCGGACGCTCCTCGTAGATCGGGGCAAAGCCGGCGGACAGGAGCAGCGCGTTCTGTTCACGCAGCGAAAGTCGCAAGTGGCCGGCGAGCAGAAGGACCATCTCCCTGCTTGGCGCCGAACGTCCGGTCTCGATAAAGCTCAAGTGCCGCGGCGACACTCCAGCGCTCACCGCCAGATCCACCTGACTCATAGCCCGGATCTGTCGCCAACGGCGCAGCTGGTCGCCAAATGCCGTCGCCGCGCTCGGCGCCATCGGGCTATTCCTACCCCGGTGACCGCGCGAACTCCATTACCTATGAGGTAAAGGGGCGAGACCATGCGCGCCACGAGGCCGCGGTTGCATGGTGACGTGCGCGAGCGGCTACGGCTTCTTGATCATGCGCCGCTCGGAGATGAACACCGCCAGATCGAGCGGCGCGATCCGGATCGCGTTCAGGATTCGGATATGCGGCAGCGCGCCCTCCGCGCAGAGCCCGTACACGGTCGCTGTGCAGAGGCCTAGCTGCTGAGCGGCCTCGCGCACCGACAGGAGCCTGTCGCCCCCGCCCTTGAGCACCTCGAGACGCGCCGCATGTTCGGGTAACAACCGGGTAACAAACGGCGAGCGAACCGGTGCAAACGTACGGGATTCGGGGGGACGCGCTGCTCCGTCGGTTGTAATCTTGTCGCCGACTTGCGACTCGCTGCTACCCCCTGCAACCCCCTCCTCAGGCCGCCCGACTTGCTTCCCAAGCTGAATGTCGTCGGTTCGAACCCGATATCCCGCTCCCAGGTAAGTCGCCGGATGCTGGCGCTTTTTCGGATTCGCCGCGCGCGCTGATTTCGCCGCTTTCGAAAGTCTGCAGCAAGGGTGCAGCAAACGCGGCGGCCACGGCGGCCTGAGGCAGCGCTTCTGGGCCGCCCGGGCTGATCGCGAGGCGCTCGATCGCGTGGCGCAGGTAGCCGGGCGCGAGGTGGGCGTAGAACTCCATCGTGATGCGCGGGTCGGTGTGGCGCATGATCCGCTGGACCGCCGCCAGATCGGCGCCCGCCATGATGAGCAGCGAGGCGGTCGTGTGCCGGATGTCGTGGAAACGGAGCGGCCGGGCCTGCTCCGACGGCCACAACTTCATCGTGCACTTCGGGCAGTGGCGAACCTTGTCGTTCGGCGCGACCTCGGTGTGGCCGCAGCCGCGGCGCCTGCAGATGTGGCGGTAGCCGATCAGGATCTTCGCCGCTCGGAGCGCGCGCCGCAGGACCAGCTCGAGCTGAACCTGGCGCGACATCATGCGCCCGTCGGGCCTCGGGAAGACCAGCTCCGACGGTGAGGCGTCGATCGCCGCGCGCAGGTAGGGCACCAGCTCCGTCGCCATCGGGATCGCGTCCGCGTGGTTGCCCTTGGTCGTGTCGCGATCGTGCGACCTGCGGATCGTGATGAGGCGCGCCGCGAAGTCGAGGTCCACCTTGCGGAGCGCGAGCAACTCGCCCTTCCGCATGCCCGAGTAGATCGCCGTCGCGAACAGGCACTTCCACTTCGACGGCAGCTTCTCCAGGACCGCCACCGCCTCGTCCGGCCGCAGGAAGTCGGGTAACCGGCGTGGCGCCTTCCGCTTCGGGACGTCGCCGATCGGGTTGACGCCGACGAAGCGCTTCGCCCGCCTCGCCATCGTAAACGCACGTCCGACGTAGCCGCGGAGGTGGTTGAGCGTCTCGGCCGCCAGCTCGCGTGACCTCTCTTCGAGGAAGGCCTCGATGTCACCAGCAGTGACCTCGACGAGACGAAGCGCGCCGAGCTTCGATCCGACGAGGTGCTTCCGAATCGTCCCGATGCATGGCCCGTATGAGACCTTGCGCTTCAGGAACTTCTCGACCCACCACTCGATCAACTCGTCGACCGTGCCGCC
>Ga0066903_100000117_pt1 | contig 37539 bp, 28 predicted proteins | sample PanSoiMetaGPlot1_FD_67491 | JGI IMG/M metagenome (GOLD analysis project Ga0066903, IMG submission 67491) | Tropical forest soil microbial communities from Panama analyzed to predict greenhouse gas emissions - Panama Soil - Plot 1 (version 2) | ecosystem: Environmental > Terrestrial > Soil >... | reverse complement strand
CTTACGGCGCTCCCTGGCGTGCAGCTCCGGCCGCTGTCGCCGACGCTGCCAGTTCGGCGCGGAGCGCGCGGGCCAGGCGGCTGACGCCCGTCTCGATCCGTTCGGGGGTCGGCGCCGAAAAGGACAGCCGCAGCGTGTTCTGCCCTTCCCCATTCACATAGAACGCCTCACCCGCGACGTAGATCACGCCTTCCTCGATGGCGCGCGGGAGCATGATGTCGGCGTTCACCGACGCGGGAAGCGTCAGCCACAGGAAGAATCCGCCGCTCGGCCTGGGCCACGTCGCGAGATCCCCCAGCTCACGTTTCAGCGCGTCCTGCATCACGTCGCGCTTGTGCGCGTAGTGGCGCCGCAGCGTCGGCACCTGACGGTCGAGCACGCCGCGCTTGCAGGCTTCGTACACGACGCGCTGATCGAGCGAGCCCGTCAGGAGATCTTCGGCCTGCTTGGCCATTTCGAGCTTCGCCGCCAGCGGCGGCGCCGCCGCGATCCACGCGACGCGATAGCCAGGCGCCAGCGTCTTCGAGAAGCTGCTCAGGTAGATCACGCGTCCGCTGCGATCGTCGGCCTTGATCGGCCGCACCTCGGCCTCCGACGCCGAATCCTCGAAATACAGATCGCGATACGGATCGTCCTCCACGACGAGCACGTCGCGCCGTTCCGCCCACTCGAGCAGCCGCCGGCGCTTGTCAAGACCGATCAGCAGGCCCGTGGGATTCTGGAAATTGGGGACAACGTAGAGGAACTTGACGCGGCGCCCGTCGGCGGCGAGCCGCGCGAACGTGCGGTCGAGCGCGTCGAGGTCGATGCCGTCCTGTTCCTGCGGCACGCCGATCATCGTCGCCTGCGCGTTGCGGAACGCGCTGATCGCGCCGACGTAGGTCGGGAGCTCGACGAGGATTACGTCGCCGGGATCGATCAGGACGCGCGCCACGAGATCGAGCCCCTGCTGCGATCCGGTCGTCACCAGCAGATCCTCGATGGCGGTGTCGATGCCGCGCCCGCGCTGGAGGCCGGCGATGACCTCGAGCAGCGGCCGGTAGCCGCGCGTCGGACCGTACTGCAGGATGCTGCCGTCGCGGCTGGCGAGCAGTTCGGCGGCGATCGCGCGGAAGTCGTCCCACGCGAACGTGTCGGGCGCGGGATAGCCGGGCGCGAAGGAAACGATGTCGCGGCCGGTCGCGAGAATGCCGCCCATGCGGCGGATGGCCGACTGCGTCATGCCGGCGGCGGCACGGGACAGGAACGATTCGTGGTTCATGAGTGATCGTGGTACCACCGATAGTGTGACAGATATGCGCCCAGCGCCGCGAGTCCGAGGTACTCGAACACCATTCCGCGGAGCAGCCACGCGGCCATCTGCAGCGGCAGCACCGCCAGGCCCACGAGCGGCACGAACGCGATGAGCCCGAGGCCGGCGGTTGCGAGAATCGACGCCGCCGTCGCCACTACCACCATCACGAGCACGACGCCGAACACCGCGGCGACCTCGCGCAGGTGGCCCCACACGAAGGCGAGCGCCAGGCCGACGCCCTCCCGCACGCTGACGTCTTCGATCGCGACGACCATCTGCGTGATCAGGTAGAAGAAGTTGACGAGCGTGATCCAGACGATCAGCACGCTCGACGCCACCGCGGCGAGGGCCGTCCACCCGAGGAGCACCGCGGAGTTGCCGGCGAGCGCGTATCCGCCGAGCACGAACGCGAGGTACACGGCGGCCGTGATCGCGTAGACGATCAACAGCCCGAGTCCGATCCGGACGTACCGGCGCCACAGCCGGCGCGAGCCGGCGATGAACGGTTCGATCGCGACGACCGCGGCGCCGCGCAGCAGCTCGAACCGCAGCGGCGGGCGCTCCACCGGTCCGGCGATCTGCTCCGCTTCGGCGAGCAGCGCAATCGTTCCGGCCTTCACCACCCACGTCAGGATCGATCCGCCGACGAGCACGATCAGCCCCGCGGCCACGAATGCCGCGAGCGCGAGCGGACTCTGCATCAGCGCCGTGATGATCGCCGTCACGATCTCGCGCGCGTCGCCGCGGAGGAGCTCGGTGAGGCTCGTGTCCAGCAGGAGCGCGACCAGGAAGGCGCCGCCCACGATCGGGACGGCGAGCATGAGCTTGAGGCTCGACTCGGCGACGAACTGCACCACGACCAGCGGCCAGTTGGCGGCGGCAATCAGCGCCCCGCGTTTGAGCGCCGCCTTCAGTCCCGGCGTGTTCATCGGCCGACCTCAAATATACCTGTATCCTTGAAGTACGTGGAACAGACGACGATCGGAGCGCCGCTCGTGACGCGCGAGCGCCGCGTCAGCGCGGCGCGGCTGTTCGCGGGCGGCTGCGCGGCCGCCGCGATGGTCGTGCTGGCGGGCTTCGCGTTCGAGCTCTTTCGGTTCGGCGCCGACGATCGCGCCGCCACCGTCAACCTCGAGCTCACGGTGCAGGCGAAGCTCGCGGACATGACCGACGACGTCGAACGCGTGGCGCGAACGGTGAGCGGCGACGCCGCCGTGCGCGGCGCGATGGGCACGAACCCCGAGGCCGACGCCAACGCGCGGCGCCTGTTCGACGTCGCGTCGGCCGCGCGGCAGGGGCCCGGCGACGACGAGTCGGTCGTCGCGCTCACGATCTACGACAACGCCGGCGTGCCGCGCGCGTGGGCCGGCCGCACGTCCGATCTCCCGTCCGATCGCACGAAGGGGCCGGCGGCGCTGTTCGTCTCGTCGACGCCGCTCGGCCTTCGGCTCGTCCATCTCGAGCCGATCGCCGCGGCGACGGCGGACGCCTCGCGTGTGGGCGCGGTCGCGGTCGAGCATGCGATCGCCTCGGCGTCATCCGTCTCGCCGGTCGGCGTCGCGGCCTACGCGATGCCGACGCCGCTGGGGCCGGTGTCGCTGAGGCTGCCGCCGCGCGCGCCGTCGCCGGCCGAGGGCGGCGCCGTCACCTTCCAGATCAAGACGACCGCCGGCGCGTCGCTGCTCGAAGCGTCGACGTCGCTCGAGGGCCTGCGGAACGAGCGGGTGGCGCTGCGCCGCACGGTCGCCTCACTGGCGCTCGCGATCTTCGCGGCGACTATCCTGCTGTTGACGGGCCCGCTGCTCGATCGCCGCGTGCGGGCGCGTGAGCCGGGACAGGAGCTCCGTCTGACGGCCGCGATCGTCGCGGTGGTGCTCGCCGGCGGCGCGCTGCTGTGGTTTGCCTGCACGATGGCGCCGTGGATGCACGGCGTCGGCGTGCGAAGCGCCGCGCGATTGTGCATCGGCGGCGCGACCGCCGCCGCCGTCGCGGCCGCGCTGGTCTCGGCCGTCGTCCGGATGCGTCCGGCGCTGCGGACGCTGAGGCGCGTCCCGTCGGGTTCGCTGGCCGCGTTCGCCGCCACGCAACTCGCCTCTGGCGCGCTGCTCGCGTCGCTCCTGGTGCTGTTCGTGCGCGTGCTCGGCCGCAGCATCGATCCTGCGGCGGTCGACGTGAACCATTTCTCGCTGCATCCCTGGGTGCCGGCGCGGCTGGCGACGCTCGCCGGCATTCTGTTCTGTCACGCCGGCGCGCTCTGGTTCGGCGCGCTCGGCTGCGTGATCGCCATCGTCCCCTGGCGGCTGCCCCGCCGCGCCTCGGCGTGGCACGCCGCGGCGGTCGCGATGTGGATCGCGCCGACGGCCGCGGTCGCGATGATTGCCGCGCGGCAGGGCTGGGCGATTCCGGCGGCGGCGATCGTGCTCGGGGCGAGCACGTGCGCGCTGGCCGCGCTCGTCACGCCGCGGCTGGCGGGCTGGTACCGCCGCGCGACCGTCGCGGCGCGCCTCCTCGCGCTGTTCATGGCGTTCCTGTTGCCGGCGCTGCTCGTGTATCCGACCGTGCGGTTCTACTCGGAGCGCGCGCTGCGCCAGCTGATCGCGGAGCCGAACCGCGGCTACGCGATGCAGGCCATGACGCATCCGCAGACGCTGCAGGACCGCCTGCGCGACGCCGAGGACCAGGTCGATCGCCTGCCGATGGCCGACCTCGTGGCGCTGGCGGCGAGCGCGCCGGCCGACTCGGCGCGCACGGAAGTCGCGTTCCGGATCTGGAGCCAGACCTCGCTCGCCCGCTACCGGCTGACCAGCGACGTCGAGCTCTACGATCCGCTGGGCGCGCTGCTCAGCCGTTTCGCCTTGAATTTTCCGGAATCGGCGCTCGAGCAGAGCCCCGGCACGCCCGACAACTGCAAGTGGTTCACCTACGGCGAGGCGCAGTCGTTCGTCGGCGCGCAGGAGCGCAACACGCTGCACGCGCAGCGAGCCGTCTGCGTCGACGGACGGCCGATCGGCATCATCGTGCTCCACGTCGTCTTCGACTACCGCACGCTGCCGTTCATCAGCTCGCAGTCGGCGTATTACGAGGTTCTCGGCGGCGCCGGCGCCGGGAATCCTGAAGAAGGCGCCGCGGGCAGCGACGTGGAATTCGCCGCGTACGGCTGGGGGCTGACGACGATCTATTCGACGGGGCACGACGCGTGGCCGCTCGATCCCGAGACGTTCGATCGCGTGTACCGCTCGCCGTCGCGCGAGCCGTTCTGGACGGTGGCCCGGAAGGGCGGCAAGCTGTACAACGTCTACTTCGCCAACGACCGTCAGCGCATCTACGCGTTCGGCTACCCCGTGCCCGGCGTCTTCGATCACTTCGTGCGCCTAGCGGAGCTCACGACGCTGGCGGGCGTCGTCTACGCGCTGCTGCTCATCGGCAACGCGCTCTTCACACGGCTGTCGCGCGTGACGCCGCAGACCGGCCGCTCGCTGCTGCGCGAGATTCGCGCGAGCTTCTACCGCAAGCTCTTCCTCGCGTTCGTCCTGGCGTCGATCGTGCCCGTGCTCACGCTCGCGTTCGTGATCCGCACGTATTTCGCCGGGTTGCTGCTGACCGACATCCAGGGAGAGGCGGCGCGCACCGCGGCCGTCGCGCAGCGCTTCATCGAGGACTCGGACGCGCTCGCGCGGACCGAAGGCGTCATCGCGTTCGGCGACGACTTGATGGTCTGGATCAGCCAGCTGATCAACCAGGACGTCAACGTCTTCACCGGGGCCGGCCTGGCGGCCACGAGCGAACGCGACCTCTTCGCGTCGGGGCTGCTTCCGACGCGAACGCCGGAACCCGTCTATCGCGCGATCGTCCTCGATCGGCTGCCGAGCATCGTCACCGAAGATCGCATCGGTGACGTGGCCTACATGCTGGCCGCCACCCCAGTGCGATCCGGGACGAGAAACGGCGTGCTGACGGTTCCGCTCGCGCTTCGCCTGCACGAAGTCGAGCGCGAGATCGACGACCTCGATCGCGGCATCCACCTGGCGGCGCTCTTCTTCATTCTGCTCGGCGCGGCGATCGGGTTCTCGATGGCGGAACGGATCGCCGATCCGATCCGCCAGCTCACGCGCGCGACGCGGCACATCGCGCGCGGCGACTTCGACGCACGCATCGCCGTCCGATCCTCCGATGAGCTGCGGCGGCTCGTGGACGCGTTCAACGGCATGGCGGCCGAGCTGAAGGCGCAGCGCGTCGAGCTGGAAAAGACGCACCGTCTCGAGGCGTGGGCCGAGATGGCGCGCCAGGTCGCGCACGAGATCAAGAATCCGCTCACGCCCATCCAGCTCTCCGCCGAGCACCTGCGCCGCGTCCACGCCGATCGCGGCGAGCCGCTGGGCCCGGTGCTCGAGGAATGCGTCGTCTCGATCCTGAGCCAGGTCCATCTGCTCCGGCAGATCGCCGCGGACTTCTCGAGCTTCGCGTCCTCGCCGACGGCGAGACGCCACTCGGCCGATCCCGTGCGGCTGGTCCACGACGTCGTCGAGCCCTACCGCGTCGGGCTGCAGGGACGCATCCGTCTGCAGAACGACATCGTGCCGCCGCTGCCGCAGGTTCTCGTCGATCGCCACCTCGTGTCGCGCGCGCTCGCGAACGTCGTCGAGAACGCGCTGCACGCGATGCCGGGCCAGGGCCGCCTCCGATTCAGCGCGCGTACGGAAGGACCCTGGGTCGTCGTCGACGTCGAAGACTCCGGCATCGGCATGGACGAGGAGTCGCTGGCGCGCCTCTTCGAGCCGTACTTCTCGACGAAGTCCACCGGCACGGGCCTGGGCCTGCCGATCGCGCGCCGCAACATCGAGCTGAGCGGCGGGACCATCTCGGTTCACAGCGAGAAAGGGCACGGCACGACGGTCACGATCCGGCTGCCCGTGATCGCCTGACGCCGTGATGATCGATCGGCTGCTCTCGCAGGTCAGGCGTTTCAGGCGGCGCACCGCGGGCTGGTCGGTGCGCGAGGATCAGACGTTTCACGACGAGCTCTTCGGCTCGGCGTCGCACGATGCGTTCGATCCGAGCTTCCCCGGCTACGTCACGATCCGCCGTTTCGCGGATCTGGCGGCCGAACGTCTCGGCGACGCACGCCGCGTCCTCGATCTCGGCTGCGGCCCTGGAGAGATCACGTGCGAGCTGGCGAGGCGCTTCCCCGCCGTCGAGTTCATCGGCGTGGATCACAGCGCCGTGGCGATCGAGCGGGCCGCGGCGCGGGCGAAAGCGTGCTCGCTGGCGAACCTTCGATTCGCGACAGCCGATCTGACGGCCTACGGTCCCGATGCGGGGGTCGATCTCGTCATGATGTTCGACGCGTTTCACCACGTGATCGACCCCGCCGCGTTCGTCGCGCGGATCTCGGCGTACGCCGATCGAGTCTTCCTGATCGAGCCGGCCGGCGATGCGCTCGGCCGCTGGCGACGCGCGCTGGACTTCGACTGGCTCCCGTGCGAGCTCGACAAGATCCGGGCGCGCATCGAGCACGCCGTCGGGGCGGCGGTCGCTGGCGCGGCGCCCGGCGGCGCCGCGGCCGGCGAGGCGGGCCGCGCGATCGAGAACCGGTATCCGGAAGCGGACTACCGGCGGTTCTTCGCCGGGTTCACGCTCGAGATCACGGGCACGGTTGCGGGCTTCGACGTGTATCCACCGGCGCCGTACTATGCGAGCGCGTGGCGCGCGCGTCTCATGAACGTCGCCTACGACGCCATCGCGGAGATCGATCGAGACCTGCACCGCCGTTCGCTGGACCGCTATTCGAAGCACTGGGCGATCTACGCGGTCCGCGGTGCGCCCGCGGCGGCGCCGACAGCGTCGCGCGCTCCGGGTGCGGAGGCCGGCGATCGACCCGAATGGCGCGTGCAGGGCTCGTACGACGCGGCGTATCCCTCGGCGGCCATCCCGCCCGAGCTGCCGGCGGGACAGGACGTCACCGTGGAGGTGACGATCAGAAACTCGAGCTGGCGCGTGTGGACCAGTGAAGGCACCGATCGCCCCATTCTCGTCAGCCATCACTGGCTCGACGCGTCGCGGCGCGCCGTGGACTACGACGGCCTGCGGACGCCGCTCCCGCGGCCGCTCGCACCAGGCGAGGCGTGTGTCGCCGCGGTCCGCGTGCGCACGCCGTCCAGGCCGGGACAGTATCTGCTCGAGATCGATCTCGTCGAAGAAGGCGTGAGCTGGTTCAGCGCCGCCGGCGTGCCGCCGCTCCGGACGGACGTGCGCGTGCGCTGAGCCGTTCAGACCGCCGGCGGTGGCGCGGCGGGGCCGGGCCTGCGGCGGATGCGGCTGTAGACGAACACGCAGAGGGCCGCGAGCACGTACGAATACGACATCACGACCAGCGCGATGCGCGGATGCGACGCGATCGCGGCGATCACCACCGCGCCGACGAGCAGCCACAACGGCGAGCGCCGCCAGCCGACGTCGATCGCCTTGACGCTCCGGAAGCGGATCGTGCTGACCATCAGAAACCCGGGCACGAGCACCATCGGGAGCGCGAGCGCCGCCAGACGCGGATCCTGCAGGCCCCAGGGATAGAGAAAGACGGTCGACGCCGTGACCGACGCCGCCGCCGGACTCGGCAGTCCCGCGAAGTAGCGCTTGTCGCTGACGGCCATGCCCTGGATGTTGAAGCGCGCCAGCCGCAGCGCCGCGGCGGTCACGTAGACGAAACCCGCCGCCCAGCCGAGCCGTCCGAGCGGCCACAGCCCCCACGTGAACGCGAGGATCGCCGGGGCGACGCCGAACGAGACGACGTCGGCGAGCGAGTCGAGCTCTGCGCCGAATGCCGACTGCGAGTGCGTGAGGCGTGCGAAGTACCCGTCGAGCGTGTCGACCACCATCGCGACGCCGAGGAGCACCGCCGCCGTGTCGAAGTCGCCGCGCGTCGAGTACACGATCGAGGCGTACCCGCAGAGCAGGTTCGACACCGTCAGCATCGACGGCAACAGGTAGACGCCGCGGCGGAAGCGCTCGGGGCGATCCTCGCGGCGGCGCGTCAGCGGATTAATCACCGATTTCTTTGACGCGGGGATGCAGCCGCGCGAGAACGGTTTCGCCGGCTACCGCCTGCTGTCCCACCGCGATCGCGAGGTCGGCGTGCGGCGGCAGGAAGACGTCCATCCGCGAGCCGAACTTCATCAGGCCGATCCGCTCGCCGCGTTCGAGCGTCTGCCCTTCATTGACGCGGCACACGATGCGCCGCGCGAGCACGCCCACGATCTGGCGGACGACGACGGGCTCGCCGTGGTGATCGAGCCAGATCTCGTTCAGCTCGTTGCCGCTCGCGTCCTCCTTGTAGGCAGGCAGGAACGTGCCCGGGCGGTACTGCACGCGCGTGACGACCCCCTCGACCGGGGTCCGGTTGATGTGGACGTCCATCGGCGAGAGAAAGATCGTGATCTGCGTCCACTCACCCGGCGGCCCCCAGCGGCGGTCTGCGGGGCCCGCGAACATCACCTTGCCATCGGCCGGCGACACAACGAGTCCCGCGTCCATCGGGACGACGCGCTCGGGGTCGCGGAAAAAGTACGCGAAGAACGCGCCGAGGGCCGCGAACCCGGCTGCCCAGCCGTAGCGGCGGTATCCGGCGAGGACGGCCGCGGGCACCAGCGCGCCCGCGATGAACGGCGCTCCTGCTTTGTCGATTTTCATCAAAAAAAAGAGGCCGGCCTTCTATAGGACCGGCCTCTGAACTTGGATTGTATATGGCTTCAGCGCGGCGACGCGTGCGTCGGCTCCGACGCGCGGAAGTGCCGCAGGATGCTTTCCATCTGGTCCTTCAACTGGAGCTTCCGCTTCTTGAGGGTGACTTCTTCGAGCTGTTCGGGTTCTGAGAGGTACTGGCGGGTGGCGAGAGTGTGAATCCGTTCATCCAGGTCGTGATGCTGAGTGGCGAGTTGGCGGAACTCGTCGTTGCTTTCCAGCAACTGCTTCCTCATTTCCTCGAAATCTGTCGGCATTTCCGCCTCCTGGGAAGTTGGGACCTAGCCGAGGACATTCATACGCGCAACCTACCACTCCTCCCGCCACAGAATCAAGGCATCTTCTGACGGATTTGTATAGTAGTTCGTCCGTCGGGCGGTCACCCGGAACCCCAGCTGCCCGTACAACTCGAGGGCGGCGGTGTTCGACGCGCGGACCTCGAGCGTCGCGCGGCGGGCGCCTTCGCGGGCGGCCTCGGCCATGACCTCGCGGAGGAGCACAGTCGCCAGTCCCTGCCGCCGGTGCCGCGGGCTGACGGCCAGCGTGTTGATGTGGAGCTCGTCGAAGATGATCCACGCGATACAGAAGGCAATTGCCCGATCTTCAGCATCCCGTAGGAGATACACGCGGGTGACATCGGAGTTCACCAGCTCCCAGACGAGCGTGTCGCGCGGCCAGGGGTTCGTGAACGACTCCTGTTCGAGCGCGACGACCGCGTCGATGTCGGCGTCGGCGTGGGGGTCCGTCAGGCGGTCGACGCGCATTCAGGCGCCGTCTCCCTGGCGTCGGTCCCGCGCCAGTTCCGCGTCCGATCGGCGCACGTAGATCGGGACGACCGCGTGGGGCCGGACGGCCCGGCCCGGTTCCCCCGCGGCGAGGCGTCCGATCGCGCCGGCCAGGGGCGGCACGCCGGCGGGCAGGCTGGCGCGCGACCCCAGGCGGCTCTCGATCGCCTCGCGGTACTTGATCGCGCCGTCGCCGGCAAACGCCACGCGCGGCAGTCCGTCGATCGACGCAGCCCACGCGTCCAGCGTCGCGCCCGGCGGCAGCGACGTCGGCGCCTGCAGCACGCGGCCGTCGGCGGCGTAGAGCATGCCGAAGACTTCGCCGCGGTGCGCATCCACCCAGACAGCCGTCGCAGCGGAGGTGGGAGGGGGGAGGACGGAGGGCGGCAAAGACACTGACGCGAGGGCCTCGAACGTCGAGATCGGCGCGACGAGTGTGTCGTGCGCGAGCGCGAGACCCTGGATCGTCGCGATGCCGATGCGGAGGCCGGTAAACGATCCGGGGCCCGTGGCGATCGCGTACAAGTCGACGTCGTCGAGGCCGGCGCGCGCCTCCTCGAGCAGCGTCATCAGCTCGCGCGGCAGACGCTCGCCGTGCGTGCGCGACGCGTCGCCCGCGCGCTCGACGACGATCGTGCCGTCGCGGACGATCGCCGCGCTTCCGGCGGCGGACGAGGTGTCGAGCGCGAGAATCAGCATCGCAAACTGCAATGTTATACTCAGCGAAATCCCGCCGATGTCTTCCCCGCCCGCCTCCAGCGAACCGGCAGGCGCAACGCCGGCCATGCGGCAGTACTTCGAAGCGAAGCGTCAGTACCGCGACGCGCTCGTCTTCTTTCGCATGGGCGACTTCTACGAGATGTTCTACGAGGACGCGCTGACGGCGGCGCGCGCGCTCGAGCTGACGCTGACGTCGCGATCGAAGGACGCCAGCGGCGGCGCGATCCCGATGTGCGGCGTCCCGTTTCACGCGGCCGACGGCTACATCGCGCGCCTCGTCCGCAAAGGCTTCCGCGTCGCGGTCGTCGAGCAGGTCGAGGATCCGAAAAAGGCCAAGGGGCTCGTGCGCCGCGAAGTCGTGCGTGTGGTGTCCCCCGGCACGCTGACCGACGCGGGCTACCTCGACGCGCGCGAGCCGGCATTCCTGCTCGCGCTCGCGCCCGCCCCGGCGAGCGCCGGTTTCGGCGCGGCGCTGCTCGACGTCTCCACGGGCGAGTTCACCACCGCCGAATACCTCGGCGACGAGGCGCGATCGGCGTTGTGCGACGAGCTCGCCGTGCTCAGACCGCGCGAAGTGCTGGCCCCGACCGGCTTCACCGCCGCCTCCGAGATCCTCGCCGACGCGCACGTGAACGCACGGCTGACGCCCGCTGAACCGTGGACGTTCGACTACGAGTCGGCGCGGCGGACACTGCTCGGCCAGCTCAACGCCCAGTCGCTGCAGGGCTACGGGCTCGACAATCACCCGGCCGCGGTCTCCGCGGCCGGCGCGCTCGTGCAGTACCTGCGCGACACGCAGAAGGCCGACCTCGCGCACGTCCGCGACGTTTCGTTCCGCAGCGGCGCCGACTGCCTCCTCGTCGATCCGACGACGATGAAGAACCTCGAGGTGATCGAGGCGGCCGACGGCGGGCGCACGGGATCGCTGCTGCACGAAATCGACCGCACGATTACGCCGATGGGCGGCCGGCTGCTCCGCGCCTGGCTGATCCGGCCGCTCGTCGCGCTCGAGCGGATCCAGGATCGGCTCGACGCCGTGGAGGACTTCGGGTTCCGCGCGACCGCACGGTTGAAACTGCGCGAGACGCTCAAGGGGATTCACGACGTCGAACGGCTGGTCGCGCGGGCGGCGCTCGGCACGGCGGGGCCGCGCGATCTCGTGTCGCTCCGCCAGTCGATCGCCGCCGTTCCTCGCGTGCGCATGCTGCTCGACGAATTCCAGGCGCCGCTCGTCACGAGCCTCACCGCCGGGCTCGACGATCTGCCGGACGTGCGCGAGACGCTCGAGCGGACGCTCGCCGACGAGCCGCCCGCGGTCGCCCGCGACGGCGGCAGCATCCGCGACGGCGTCGACGCCGAGCTCGACGACCTGCGCGGCATCAGCCGCGGCGGCAAGCAGCGGATCGCGGAGATGGAAGACGCCGAGCGGGCGCGCACGGGGATCGCGTCGCTCAAGATCCGCTACAACCGCGTGTTCGGCTACTACATCGAGGTGTCGAAGTCGAACCTCGGCAGCGTGCCGTCCGACTACCACCGCAAGCAGACCGTCGCGGGCGGCGAGCGCTTCATCACGCCGGCGCTGAAGGAATACGAAGAGAAGGTGCTCGGGGCCGACGAACGCATTCTCGAGCGTGAAGTCGAGATCTTCGACGCGCTGCGCGCGCAGGTCGCCGCCGAGGCGCCGCGCATTCAGGACACCGCACGGGGGCTCGCCTCGCTCGACGTCCTCGCCGCGCTGGCCGAGACCGCGTCGGTCTACAACTACACCAAGCCGCTCGTGCATGCCGGCGACGAGCTCGTCGCCACCGACGCGCGGCATCCGGTCGTGGAACGCCACGTCGCCGAGGCGTTCGTCCCGAACGACGTGTCGCTCGACGCCGCGGCGCAGCAGCTCGTCATCCTGACCGGCCCGAACATGGGCGGCAAGTCGACGTACCTCCGGCAGTGCGCGCTGCTCTGCCTCATGGCGCAGGCGGGCTCGTTCGTCGCCGCGCGGACGGCGAAGCTGCCCGTGATCGATCGCCTGTTCGCGCGCGTCGGCGCGTCCGACAACATCGCGCGCGGCCAGTCGACCTTCATGGTCGAGATGCAGGAGACGGCCAACATCCTGCACACCGCCACGTCGCGCAGCCTCGTGATCCTCGACGAGATCGGCCGCGGCACCGCGACGTTCGACGGGCTCAGCCTCGCGTGGGCCGTCGCCGAGCACCTGGCGTCGAATCCGCGCAGCCGGCCGAAGACGATCTTCGCCACGCACTACCACGAACTGACGGATCTGGCCGACGCGCTGCCGACCGTCGCGAACTTCCACGTCGTCGTGCGCGAATGGAAAGACGATCTGGTGCTGCTCAGAAAGGTGGTGCCCGGGCGCGCCGACCGCAGCTACGGCATTCAGGTCGCGCGGCTCGCGGGCCTGCCGCCCACGGTCGTCGCGCGCGCCCGCGAGATCCTCGCCGGTCTCGAACGCGACGAGCTCTCGCGCGGCGGCCGTCCTTCTCTGAGTGGGTCACCCTCCGCCTCGTCACAGCAGCAGCTTGCGCTGTTCGCTGCGCCCGGCGCGCAGCACGATCCATTGCGAATCAAGCTTCGCGCGCTCGACATCGATCAGCTGACTCCGCTCCGGGCGCTGGGGTTGCTTGCAGAGCTGAAGGAGGAGGCGGGCGAGTGACCCTGTCAACTCCACAACTTGCGGCGTTGGGGATTTGCGCCCTGGCGGCCGCGAGCGGCTGCGGCAGCATGCGCGAGTACCCGCCAGGGTACATCGTGGTGGCGATGACGAACTCTGCCGTCAACCTCGATCCCCGGGTCGGCGTCGACGAAGCCTCGCAGAAAGCGCATCAGCTCCTGTTCAACACGCTCGTGCACATCGACGATCAGCTGCGCGTCGTGCCGGAGCTGGCCGAATCGCTCGAGCATCCGGATCCGCTCACCTACGTCGCGCGGCTCAGGCACGGCGTGCGGTTTCACAACGGGCGCGAACTCACGGCCGAGGACGTGGCGTATACGTTCCGATCGCTGATCGAGCCCGGGTTTCGCGGACGCACCGGCGCCTACCGGATGCTCGGACGCGTCGAGATCGTCGATCCCTACACTGTGGCCTTCCATCTGAAGACGCCGTTCGCGTCGTTCCCGATCAATCTCGTCATGGGGATCGTGCAGAACGGATCGGGCGCGGCGAACGCGCGCACGCCGATCGGCACGGGGCCGTACCGGCTCGTGAGCTTCGCGCCCGACGACCGGATCGTGCTGGAACGGTTCGACGGCTACTTTCAGGGGCCCGCGAAGAACGCCGGCCTCGTCCTGCGCGTCGTGCCCGACGACACGATGCGCGGGCTCGAGCTCCGCAAGGGCACGGTGGATCTCGTCGTCAACGACGTCGTGCCCGACATCGTGTTCCAGATGGAGCGCGAGGGCAAGCTGCAGATCCTGACGGCGCGCGGCAGCGACTACGCGTACATCGGGCTGAACCTCACGGATCCGATCCTCAGCCGCGTCGATGTCCGCCGCGCGCTGGGCTATGCGATCAACCGCGACGCGATCGTCACGTACCTGCGGCGCGGATATGCCGAGACGGCGGTCGGGATCATCCCGCCGATGTCGTGGGCGTTCGAGCGGAACGTCTTCGACTTCCGCTACGATCCGGCCGAAGCGAAACGGCTGCTGGACACGGCGGGCTTCCCCGATCCCGACGGTGACGGGCCCGCACCCCGTTTCACGGTGACGCTGAAGACGTCGACGTCGGAGGTGTACCGGATCCAGGCGGCCGCGATTCAGCAGGATCTCGCTCGCGTCGGCGTGGCGCTGCGGGTGCGGTCGCAGGAGTTCGCGACGCTCCAGAGCGACATGATTCGCGGCAACTTCCAGATGTACACGGCGCAGTTCGTCGGCGTCACCGACCCCGACATGCTGCGCCTCGTGTTCCACTCGACGCAGACCCCCGCGAACAACGGCTTCAACCGCGTCCACTACCAGAACGCCGAGGTCGACCGGCTGATCGAAGCGGCGTCAGCGGCGCCGGCAGACGAGGAGCGCGGCCGCCTCTACGGCGAGGTCCAGCAGGCCGTCGCGCGCGACGTGCCCTACATCCCGCTCTGGTACAAGAAGAACATCGCCGTGTTCCAGCCCGGCATCCACGGCGTCCGGCTCTCCCCGATCGCCGATTTCACGTTCCTGAAGGATGTGTACCGCTCGGACGCGCGCTAGCGCCGTCGCGGTGCTGCTGCTGATGCTCGCGCCGGCGCTGGCGTCGGCGGCCACGCGCTTCGATCCGCGCCTTCGCTTCCGCACGTATCGCACGGCGCACTTCGACGTGCACGCGCACCAGGGGGAAGAGGCGCTGGCACGGCGCCTGACGGCGATCGCCGAACGCGTGCGCGCGCGGTTCGAGCCGACGCTCGGCGTGCCGCGCGGGCGCGTGCAGGTCATCCTCGTCGATCAGACCGACATCTCGAACGGATCGGCGGATCCGTTCCCGTACGACGTGATCGAGATCACCGCCGTGCCGCCGACGGGCGAAGAGGAGATCGGCAACACCACGGACTGGCTCGAGCTCGTGTTCACGCACGAATACACGCACATCCTGCACTTGGATCGATCGCGCGGCTTCATGGGCGGCGTGCGCGCGATCTTCGGCCGCGCGCCGCTCGTGTTTCCCAACGTCTTCCTGCCCGTCTGGCAGATCGAGGGGTTCGCGACGTACGAAGAGAGCCGGATGACCGGCCAGGGCCGCGTGCCGGCCGGCGACTTCCGCGTGCTCGTCGACGTTCCCGCGCGCCTGCGCCGGTTCGAGCCGATCGACCGCGCCGGCGGCGGTCTGGACGACTGGCCGGACGGCAACGCGGCTTACGCCTACGGCGCCTACTTCCACGAGTACTTGTCCAAGCGTTTCGGCGCGACGCGTGTCGAATCGCTCGCCGACGCGACCGCGGCGCGGCTTCCGCTCCTCGGCTCACCCGCGTTCAAGAAGGTCTTCGGCGAATCGGTGAAGCCGTTGTGGCGCGACTTTCGAGAGTCCCGCGAGCGGAGCGTCGCAGGGGCATCCAGCGTGACGGACGCCGCGGCGCGCCAGTTGACGCACGACGGCTACGTCGTCGCGGCACCGCGAATCGGGAGCGACGGCGCGGTGTACTACCGCACGACCAACGCCGACGGCTTCCCCGCGCTGATGCGCCTCGCTGACGGAACGGCGCGACGGCTGGCCTGGCGCGTCCTGGGCGTTCGGACGGCCGTCGGCGCCGACTGGGTGGTGTTCGATCAACTGGAGCGCGTGCGCTCCGTCGCCATTTACTCGGACCTGTACGCAGTGCGGCGGACGGGCGGATCCGTGGTCCGGCTGACGAGAGACGCCCGCGCGGGACACCCCGATCTGTCTCCCGACGGCCGCCGCATCATCTGCGTCGTTCAGGCAACCGGACGGCGGGCGCTCGCGCTGATGGACTTTGCGCCCGGCCGCCTGCCCGTCAAGCCGCGCGTGCTCGTGGACGACGTGGAGAGCGACTACGCGGGGCCGCGCTGGTCGCCCGACGGCTCGCAGATCGTCGCCGAGCGGATCCGGGCCGGGCTCCACGAGCTCGTGCTGGTCGATGCGGGCACGGGCGCGGTCCGCCCGCTGCTCGCGCGCGCCGACGCACGGCTGGTCACGCCGTCATGGGTGCATGACGGCTCGTCGATTCTCTTTTCGGCCAACCTCGATGGCGGGCCGTTCAACGTCTACGCCGTCGACGTGCGCACCGGCGACGTGCGGCAGATCACCGACTCGGTGTCCGGCGCGCAGTCAGCAGAGCTCGCGTCGGATGGCTCGCTGATCTACGTCGGCTTGACGGTGGCCGGGTACGATCTGTTTTCCGTTCCCCCGTCCGCCGCCGAAGGCAGATCGCCAGGCAGCTCGGCCCTTCAGGCCGGCGATCAGGGCCTCAAGCACGAGGAGATCTCCGGCCAGCAGGCTGACGCCTCCGGCCTGAAGGCCGCGGCTCCGTATCGGCCGTTTCGGACGCTCGTGCCGACGTACTGGGAGCCGGTGATCGCCACTGACGCCGGAGAGACGCTCGTCGGCGCGGCGACGGCGATGTCGGATGCGCTCGGGCGCCACGCGTACTCGGCGAGCGCCGCGTGGACCGGGTCGCGGACCCGGCCGGACTGGAGCCTCGGGTACACGTACGATCGCTGGCGGCCGACGCTCTTCGCCAACTACACCGACGACACGGATCCGATCGCCGGCGGCGAGCTGCGTAGCCGGGAGCTTTTCACGGGCGCACTGCTCCCTTTCCGCCGGATCCGCTGGAGCCACGCGCTCATGGCCGGGTTCGACGCCGAGACGCAGACCGTCGCGTGCAGCAGCGCGTGCCGCGTCAGCGATCCCAGCCGCGACCTGCGGTCGGTTCGCGGCGGATGGATCTTCGACAGCCGCCGGCTCTTCGGGTACTCGATCAGCACAGAGGAAGGCTTCGTCGTCGAGGGGGCCGTGGATGCGAGCCGCCGCGCGCTCGGGTCGGATGCGGACGCGAACGCCGCGACGTTCGACGCGCGCGCGTTCCAGCGCGTGATCGGCCGCCACGCGGTCCTCGCCGTGCGGCTGGCAGGCGCGACGAGCTGGGGTGAGGCGGCCGCGCGGCGGCGCTTCTCTGCCGCGGGCTCCGGCCCCTCGGTGCCGTCGTTCGACTTCGGGCGCGATGCGATCGGCCTCATGCGCGGCTTCGATCGTGACGCCATCGTTGGGCGTCATGCGGCCGTGCTGAACGCGGATCTGCGCGTGCCGCTCCTGCGCGTGCAGCGCGGTCCGGGTCTCTGGCCGATCTTCATGCGCTCGTTACACGCCGCGGCGTTCGTCGACGCCGGCCACGCCTGGGATGCGACGTTCCGTGCGTCGGACATCCGCCGTGCGATCGGCGGCGAGCTCTCGACGGATCTCGTGCTGGTCCACTACTTCCCTCTCACGATCGCCGGCGGCGCCGCATGGACGCACGATCCGGTCGCCGGCCGCGATCGCGCCGCGTTCTTCGGTCGTCTCGGCTACGCGTTTTGATCGATCCTGTACAATAGCGCGCGCATGAAGACGAAATCCCGTTTTCTTCGCGCGCCCATCGAGCCGTTCACGGTCCAGCCGGACGCGGCGGCCTCCGATCTGCTGGCGCGCATGGAGCGCATTTCGTTTCAGGGGCGCAATCTCGCCACCGCGAGACGCATCTGGGAAAAGATGCTGGCCGGCGACTGCACGATCTTCATGGGGATGGCGGGCGCGCTCAGCGCGGGCGGCCTCCGCATGATCGTGAGCTATCTCATCGCCAACCGGTACATCGACTGCCTCGTGTCGACCGGCGCGAACCTCTACCACGATCTTCACGAGACGCGCGGCCGCCATCACTACCTCGGGTCGCCGCACGAAGACGACGCGGCGCTGCAGGCCGAGCGGATCGATCGCGTCTACGACACGTACGCGCGCGAGGCGGAATTCTGCGACAACGACGAATGGATCGCGGCGTTCGCGCTCACGCTCGAACGCCGTCCGTACGGCGCCCGTGAATTCCTCTACAGGCTCGGCGAGCACCTGTGGAAGGAAACGGGCCAGGAGGGCATCCTGACGGCGGCCTACAAGGCGAACGTGCCGATCTTCTGCCCCGCGATTGCCGATTCGTCGATCGGCATGGGCTTGTCGCAGGCGCGGCACCGCGAGCGCGGCGCCGGCGTCATCGACATCATCGGCGACATCATCGAGTCGGCCAACGTCGTGATCCGCCACCCGAGGACCGCGTCGGTCGTGCTCGGCGGCGGGACGCCGAAGAACTTCATCAACCAGGCCAGCGTGCAGGCGGAGTTCTTCGACGACCGCGTCGGCGGCCATCGCTACGCGCTCCAGATCGTGACCGACGTTCCGCACTTCGGCGGCGCATCCGGCTCGAGCCTCGAGGAGGCGCGGAGCTGGGGCAAGCTGGCGACCGACGCGGAGCAGGTCACCGTCCACGCCGATGCGACCGTGACGCTGCCGCTGCTCGTCAGCGCGTTGTCGGCGTCGGCGGGCCCGACCCTTGCCGCCCGGAAGCCGATGCGCTTCGATCTTTCGGGCCCCGTGATGGCGATCGACGGACGGCCCTTCCCCGAGGCGCGCTTCGAGGCCCGTTGACGATGGATTTTCCGTTTCAGTACGATCACGCCGATGCGTTGACCTTCGGCGGATCGCTCCCGACCCGCCTGTCGTTCGACGAGTCGAGCGTCGTCATCCTCCCGGTGCCGGTCGATCGCACGACGTCGTACGTCGGCGGCACGCGCAACGGCCCGCACGACATCCTGCAGGCGTCCACGCACATGGAGCTGTGGGACGACGAGATGCGCGCCGACGTCCACGGCGTCGGGATCGTCACGCTCCCCGAGATGGAGCTGCCGTTCGGCGAGATGCAGGGCGTGATCGACGAGATCGAGCGCGTCGCCTACGAGATCATCGGCCGCGGCAAGTTCCTCGTCGCGCTCGGCGGCGAACATTCGATCACGCCGCCCCTCGTCTCGGCGGCGTCGCGCAAGTATCCCGCGCTCTCGGTGCTGCAGATCGACGCCCACGCCGACATGCGCGACGCCTACATGGGCACGCCGCACAACCACGCGTGCGCGATGCGGCGGGCGCTGGAGTACGCGAGCATCACGCAGGTCGGCATCCGCAGTCTGTCGACCGAGGAGGCCGAAGCGCTCCCCCACCTCGGCACGCAGATCTTCTACGACGCCGACATGCGCAAGGATCCGGACTGGATCGACGCCGTCGTCGAGTCGCTGGGCGAGGACGTGTACCTGACGATCGACGTGGACGGCATGGACCCCGCGATCATGCCGGCAACCGGCACGCCTGAGCCGGGCGGGCTTTCATGGCAGGAGATTACCGCGCTCATCCGCGCAACGGCCGAGCGCCGCCGCATCGTCGCCGCCGACATCGTCGAGCTGAGCCCGATCGCCGGCATGGTGGCGCCGACGTTTCTCTGCGCCAAGCTGCTCTACAAGGTGCTCACCTACCGCTTCGTGAACGACCCGCGCACCAAGCGGCTGTAGTGGCGCGAGAGCGCTTTCCGGCTCGGTAGAAGGAGAAAAGGCCCTCCCGCTGCGCGGAACTGCACTGTATACGAGGTATACTGCCGGCCGTGGCGCTGGCAGACACCCTCGCCCAGGCGACTGAGGCCCTCCGGCAGGGGCGCGGCGCGGATGCCACGCTCCTCCTGACTCGGGCGCTGAAGCAGCCCGGTCTCGGCCGCGACGAAGCGGCCCAGGTCCGCTGTGCCCTCGCCGAAGCCTGGTTCCAGCAGGACGACATGCGCCAGGCCGCCGACGCGCTCGGCGATCCTCCTGAAGAGGGCGAGCGGCTCCACCCCTTGCGCCTGTCCGATCTCTGGCGGCTGCATGCGCGGCTGGCGATCGCCAAAGGGGAACCGTCGCGCGCGATCGCGCTCCTCGGGCGCGCGTTGAAACAGGCCGAGCGGGCGCACGACTCCCGCGCCATCGGGCTCGCCCACTACGAGCTCGGCCTCTGCTACCGCCACGTCGGCGATACCGCGATCGTCCGCGAGCACATCTCGCAGGCGGCGTCGGCGCTGCACGCCGCCGGCGACCAGCGCGGCCTCGCGCTCGTGCATTCGCTGAGCGGCGTCTCGCTCGCGCAGGAAGGACGTCTCGACGAGGCGATGGCGGCGCTCCGCCAGGCGGAACGGCTCGCGCTGCTCGTGCGCGCGGGCGACGTGGTCGCGACGATCTGCGGCAACCAGGCGAACGTCGCGATGATGCAGCACCGGCACGATCAAGCGCTCGCGCTCGCCGAACGCAGCGTCGAGCTGCAGGAAGAGTCGGGCACGCCGCACGGCCTCGGCATCGCGCTCGCGTCGCTGGGCCAGATCAGCGTGCGCCTCGGCAGCCTGCGCCGTGCCGAACAGGTGCTCAATCGCGCGCTCGACGTCAGGAGTCCGCTGCAGTTCATGCGCGAGACGACGGGCGCGGTCTTCGACACGCTCGCGCAGATCCACCTCATTCGCGGCGACTACGAGGAGGCGGGCCGCTGCCTGCACCGATCGCGCGAGGCCTACGGCGACGCCAGCCGGTGGTACCACTGGTCGGTGCGGGCGCTCGAGGCCCGCGTGGCGCTGCGGCGCGGCGATGCCGCGCAGGCGCTGACGATCGCCACCGAGATCGCGCGCGCCGGCGACGCGCCTCCGGCCTACGCGATGCAGGCGGAGCTCATCGCCGTCGAGGCGCGGCTCGCGTCGGGGCGGATCGCCGAAGCCGACGAACGCCTGCACGCCGCGGCGACGCCTCCCGCGGGCATGAGCGGCACATGGGGAGAATTCCTGCGCCTGCGCGGTCGCGTGCACGCGCTCAGCGGACGGCCGACCGAGGCGTATCACGATCTCGGTCAAAGCGTCAGCGTGTTCGAGCTGCTCGGCGAGCGGTACCAGGCGGCCCTCAGCTATCGCGAGCTCGGCAAGCTCGCCGGCGCCGCCGGAGCGCGGTCGCGCGCCGCGCGCTATCTCGGCGACGCCAGCACCATCTTCGAGTCGCTCGACGCGAAGCCCGACGTGCAGGACACGCGGGCGGCGCTCGAGACGCTCCCGACGGCGGCGTCGGGCGCCTTCATGGGCGTCAGCGTCGACGGCGACGCCGCGGTCGTCCGCCGGATCGTCGACGCCGCGGTCACCCCGGCCCTGCTCGCGCGGGAAGCGACCACCGCGATGCTCGAGGCGTGCGACGGCGTGGCGGCCGTGATCTTCACGCGCGCGAAGCGCGGCGGCGAGATCGCCGTCGCGGCGGCGACGGGCTGCGATCAGGACACCGCGCGCGCCATCGCGGCGGCGGCCTCGCGATCGCATGTCTCGTCCGCCGCGCCGCTCCTGCTCGTCGACGCGGTCGGACAGGACGACGCGACGAGCCGCTTCGCGGCAGTGTCGGCGAGCCGGCCGTTTCCGACGCCGGCGATTCAACGCTTCCGCACGCTCTGCGCGGTCGTCCGTCAGGGATTCGAGCTCTGCTCGGCGCGCGAACGGCCGTCGGAACCCACGGCCGGGACGGTCGAGCGATCGCTGGAGCCGCTGCTGCCGGGTTTCGTGTGCGCGAGCACGGCCATGCAGCGCGTCACCGACCAGGTGCAGCGCCTTCAGGGGAGCGACCTGACGGTGCTGATCACCGGCGAGAGCGGCACCGGCAAGGATCTCGTCGCGCGCGCGATCCATGCCGGCTCGCCGCGCGGCACGGCGACGTACCTGCCCTACAACTGCACGAGCGCGACGCGCGAGCTCGCCGACAGTCAGCTGTTCGGCCATCGCCGGGGCAGTTTCACGGGCGCCGTCGCCGATCAGCCCGGCGTCATCCGCGGCGCGAGCGGCGGCACGATCTTCCTGGACGAGGTGGGCGATCTGCCGCTCGACGTGCAGCCCAAGCTGCTGCGGTTCCTCGAGCAGGGAGAAATCCTGCCGGTCGGCGAGACGCGACCGATCCGCGTCGACGTGCGCGTCGTCGCAGCCACCAACGCCGATCTGGAGCAGCGCGTGGCCGAAGGCAAGTTCCGCGAGGACCTGTTCTACCGGCTCAGCGTGATCCGCATCCACGTGCCGCCCCTGCGCGATCGGCGCGAGGAGATCCCGCACCTCAGCACGTTCTTCCTGCGCGAGGCGGCGGAACGCTTCAGCAAGGCGAACGTACGGCTCGCGGCCGAGACGCTCGACCTGTTCGACGCGTTCGGCTGGCCCGGCAACGTCCGGCAGTTGCGCAATGAAGTGCACCGCGCGGTGGCGATGACGGCGCCGGCCGGCGTCATCACGCCGGACATCCTCTCCCCCTTCTTCGCGGGCCATTCGCCGGAGATGGCGTCGCCCCGCCGCGCGAGGAATGTCACGCTGGCCTCGGCCGTCGAGCGGCTCGAACGGGAGCTGATCGAGAACGCGCTGGAACGGTCGGAAGGCAATATCTCGCGCACCGCGCGCACGCTCGGCCTCACCCGCCGCGGCCTCTACTTGAAGCTCGATCGCCTGGGAATCTCGCCTGTCGCCCGCCAGTAGGATACTTTGTATCCAGACGAACGGCCACTTGTATACCAAGTAGTCGATTTCGTTCCCCGTCACCTAACTGGTCAAATCGCCATAAGTGTTTGGTTTTCATCTGCTTAGATCGCGCAACGGTACTTTCTTCCCTGGGCGGCAGGGGGCTTGTAATAGCTGACATCACACTTGGTCCTCACTCCGGAGGGATCACATGGAACAGCGTCTACGCCTCGTTCAGGGCGGCCAGCAGCCGCGAAGTGAGAAGCGCACGTCAGAACGCCGGCCGCTCGAAGTGCCGGGCCAGATCGTCTGGAAGGATGCGCGCGGAAACACGAGACTGACGTCCGTGGTGACGCGTGACGTGAGCGAATTCGGCGTGTCGGTGGAGTGTCTCACCGGCGCCGCGATTCCCCTCTATCGCCTCGTGTACTTCCAGATCGACCGCGATTCGCGCCACCACGCCGACATTCCGCCGGCGTTGCGGAAGCCCAACGTCCTCTCGGCGGTCTTCCGCGTCGGCGCGGACAACCGCGCCATCGGCGGTCCGTCCGGCTACGCCCTGCGCCTGCTGGTCGAGCCCGCCAGGACCGTTCAGGCGACGACGGCCCCCAAGGTCAGCCTCACCGCCTAACGCCGATGCTGACCGTCATGCGCATCGAACGCTGGGATCCCCGGCGCGACGGCCCCGTCACGGAGTCGGCGCTCCGGCACAAGGTGGAGACGATCGGATACCAGGTATCCAGATTTGCCTGGCCGGCCGGCACCATCGTTCCCAACCAGACCCAGGACCGGGAGCGGGTCGACGCCGTCGTGACCGGGATCGTCAAGATCACGCTCGACGGCGAGTCCGCCATCCTCACCGCGGGCGACATGGTCTACATCCCCCGCGGCGCGGTCCGGCGGGTCGAAGTCGTCGGCTCCGCGACTGCGCACTGTCTCGACGCGATCTACGTGCACTGAGACGAAGAGGGGGCGACTCCCCAGCCGCCCCCTCCCACCGCTCGTCCCATTCCCTCCCGTCCCTCGCCGTCCTCCTTTACAATCCGGCACATGATCGATCGACGCGAGTTCGTGCAGTCCATGATCGCCCTCGGCGCGGCGACGACGCTGCGTCCCGCGGCCGCATTGTTTGCCGCGCCGAATCAGGAGCTGAAAGGGCTGGCCGACGCCGCGCTGGCCGCCGCGAAGCAGGCCGGCGCGTCCTACGCGGACATCCGCATCAACCGCTATCGCAACCAGTTCATCTTCACGCGCGATCGGCGCGTGCAGAACATCGTCAACACGGAAGACTTCGGGTTCGGCGTGCGCGTGATCGTCGACGGCACCTGGGGCTTCGCGAGCAGCAGTTCGGTCACCAAGGACGACGTCGCGGCGGTGGCGCGGCAGGCGGCCGGCATCGCCAAGGCCAACCGCTCCATCAACAGCGATCCCGTCAGGCAGGCGCCCGTCGAGGCATACGCGGACGTCGAGTGGAACACGCCGCTGACCAAGGATCCCTTCGAGATGCCGCTGCAGCCGAAGATCGATCTGCTGCTGGCGATCAACGACGCGGCGCTCAAAGTCAAGGACGCCAGCTTCGTGTCGGCGTTCATGCTGTTCGTGAACGAGAAGAAGTTCTTCGCGTCGACCGACGGCTCCTACATCACGCAGTCGCTCGTCCGCTCGTGGCCCAACTTCACGGTCACCTCGGTGAACCGCGACACCAACCGGTTCTACTCGCGTACGTCGCTGCCCGCGCCGCTGGCGACCGGCTACGAGTACGTCGAGAGCCTGCCGCTCGTGGAAGAAGCGCGCGTCGCCGCCGAAGAAGCCGTCGCGATGCACAAGGCGAAGCCGGCGGTCCAGGGCAGGAAGACGCTCATCCTGCATCCGACGAACCTCTGGCTCACGATCCACGAGTCGGTCGGCCATCCGACCGAGCTCGATCGCGCGCTCGGCTACGAAGCGAACTTCGCCGGCACGAGCTTCCTCACGACCGACAAGCTCGGGACGTTCTAGTTCGGGTCGCCGCTCGTGAACATCGTCGGCGACAAGACGCAGGACCGCGCCATGGCGACCTGCGGCTACGACGACGACGGCGTGAAAACGACGACCTTCCCGATCATCAAGGACGGCGTCTTCGTCGACTACCAGACCACGCGCGACCAGGCGCATCTGATCGGCCAGAAGGCGTCGCACGGGTGCAGCTACGCCGACAACTGGTCGTCGGTCCCCTTCCAGCGGATGCCGAACGTCTCGCTCCAGCCGAACGAGAAGCCGGTGACCGAGCAGGACATCATCGCGGCGACCGAAGACGGCGTCTACGTGAAGGGCGACAGCAGCTACTCGATCGATCACCAGCGCTACAACTTCCAGTTCAGCGGCCAGACGTTCTGGGAAGTCAAGAACGGCAAGATCACGACCCAGCTGCGTGACGCCGCGTATCACGCCAACACGCCGGAATTCTGGAAGTCGCTCGACATGCTCGGCGGCAAGGCCACCTATGAGCTCGGCGGCGCGTTCAGCGACGGCAAGGGGCAGCCCGTGCAGAGCAACTCGGTCAGCCACGGCTGCCCGATCGCGCGATTCAAGAACGTCGACATCCTCAACACGGCGCGGTGACGTCATGATCTGGACACGAGAGCAGGCAAAGGCGCTGACCGACCGTGCGCTGTCGTTCAGCAAGGCGGAAGAGACGCAGGTGACGCTGACGGGCGGCGACCGCGCCAACGTGCGGTTCGCGCGCAACAGCGTCACGACCGCCGGCGCGTCGTCGGGCTACAGCCTCGCCGTCTCCGCGAAGATCGGGCAGCGCGTCGGGACGGTCACGGCGTCGGAGTTCAGCGACGCCAGCCTGCAGCGCGCGGTGCGCAACGCAGAGGAAATCGCGCGCCTGTCGCCCGAGAATCCGGAGGCGATGCCGCTCGTCGGTCCGCAGACGTACGCGACCATCCAGACGTATTTCGAAGACGCCGCCGGGGCGTCGCCGGAATGGCGCGCCGGCGCCGTGCGCGCCGCGCTCGACGCGGCCAAGGAGAAGAACGTCGACGCGGCGGGCTTCGTCGAGACGTCGGCACAGGTGCAGGCCGTCGCCACGTCGAAGGGCCAGTTCGGGTACGGGCGGTTCACGGCGGCCGACTACAACCTGACCGCGCGGACGACCGACGGGACGGGATCGGGCTGGGCGTCGAAGTCGTACAACGAGCTGCGGCTGCTCGATCCGCGCGCGCTCGCGTCAGCCGCCATCGACAAGGCGGCGCGATCGCACAGCCCTGTCGCGATCGAGCCCGGCAAGTACACCGTCGTGCTCGAGCCCGCGGCGATGGCCGACATCATCGCGAACCTCGCGTTCGCCGCCGACGCGCGGCAGGCGGACGAAGGCCGGAGCTTCTTCTCGAAGAAGGGCGGCGGCACGCGCATCGGCGAAGCGGTCGTCAACGAGAAGGTGACGATCTTTTCGGACCCGGCGCATCCCATGGCGCCCGTGCTCCCCTTCGACGGCGAAGGGCTCCCGCTCCAGCGCATCGACTGGGTGTCGAAGGGCGTGCTGAAGAATCTCTCGTATTCGCGCTACTGGGCGCAGAAGCAGGGCAAGACCGCGACGCCGCAACCGGGCAACCTGGTCATGGAGGGCGGCAAGTCGACGATGGACGAGCTCATCGCCGGCGTGGAGCGCGGCGTGCTCGTCACACGCTTCTGGTACATCCGATCGCTGGATCCGCAGACGCTGCTCGTGACGGGCCTCACGCGGGACGGCCTGTTCCTGATCGAAAAGGGCAAGGTGTCGCGCCCGGTCAAGAACATGCGCTGGAACGAAAGCCCGGTCTTCGCGCTCAACAATCTGGACGCCATGACGGCGTCCGAGCGCGCGGTCAGCGGTGAAGGGGTGGGCGGCGCCGGGTTCTCGATCGTCTGCCCGGCGGCCCGCATCCGCGAGTTCACGTTCGCGTCCGGATCGGACGCGGTCTGAGCGGGGTGGCTCTGAAGCCGCCTACGCCTTCTTGATGGTCGCGAGCTTTTCCTTCGCTTCGGTCACGTAGAGCGACTGCGGGAATTCCTGGACCACACGCGTAAACGCGCGCGAGGCGTCGTCGTTCTTCCCCGCCCGCAGCGCGGCGCGGCCGACCTGCATCAGGACGCCGTCCACCGGCAGATGCGAGTTCGTGTCGATCGCAATCTCCTGGAACGTCGCCAACGCGTCGGCCGCCTTGCCCTGCGCGAGCCGCTCTTCCGCGACGCCCAGCTTCGCCGTGTAGTGATAGATGTCGCGGCTGCCGGTCTTGTCCACCACTTCCTGGTAGCGCTGCTCCGCCTCGCGGTGGCGTCCGAGCTCGGCGAGCGTCGCGGCCAGCCTGAACCGCGCGGTGATGCCGGCGTCGGTGCCGGGATAGGCGTCGGCCGCGGCCTGGAGTCGCGGCAGCGCAGCCTCGCTGCGCTCCTTCTCGGTGCGATAGGTGCCCGGGGCCTGGATTGGCGGCGCGCTTCCCGGCGCGGGCGGAGGCGGCGCGATGACGGGCGCTTCCGCCACGGCCAGCGCCGACGCCAGCATCGTCGTCGCCTTGTTGTTTCGCGACGTCCGGAACGTGAAATAGCCGCCGACGAGCACGAGGACCGCGACGACGGCGACGACCGCGAAGGTGACCTCCTGCTGCCGTTCGGCGAGCGCTTCGCGGGCCTGAGCGACCGTCTGCCCGAATTCGTTCTGTTTCAGTTTGTGCCGTTCAGTACTCTTCACTTGATCCTCTTGATGCTGTTCCGCCTTCGCAGTCGCTTGAATCCTGCGCTCCTGCTTCGACGGGCGCACCTGGCGCCGCGGCGTCGCGCGGCGCCAGGTGCGCCCGGCAGGTCTCGAACCTGCGACCCCCGGTTTAGGAAACCGGTGCTCTATCCTGCTGAGCTACGGGCGCACATGGGGGAAACAGTCCATTTTAACCTCAGTATTGCAGGACGGCCCGGACGTTCTCCCCTTCGAGCTTCGCCCTGCCGTTGAGCGCGACCAGCTCGATGAGCAACGCCACGCCGTGGACGTTGCCGCCGAGCTGCCGGACCAGATCGACCGCGGCGCGCGCGGTCCCGCCGGTGGCGAGCAGGTCGTCGACGATCAGCACTTTCTGCCCGCGCTCGACCGCGTCCTCGTGCATCTCGAGGCTGTCGGTGCCGTACTCGAGCGCGTAGCTCGCGCGGATGGTCGCGGCCGGCAGCTTGCCGACCTTGCGCACCGGCACGAACCCCGCGCCGATGCGGTCCGCGACGGCCGCGCCGAGAATGAACCCGCGGCTCTCGATGCCGACGACGAGCGAGATGCCCTGGCCGTGATACGGCTCCGACATCGCGTCGATCGACAGCTTGAAGCCGGCCGGATCGCGAAGCAGCGTGGTGACGTCGTAGAACAGGATGCCCTTCTTCGGAAAGTCGGGCACGTGGCGGATGCGCGTCTTGAGTGTGTCCATGCTCATCGAATTTCGAATCCTGTCGCGCGCCCCGTCGGCGCGTGCTCCTCGGTCTCGAACGTCTCCACGTGCGCCGATGCGGGACCGCGCCGCACCGCCGCTTCGAGCCGCCGCATCGACCCGGATTCTCCTTCCGCGAAGACCTCGACGCTGCCGTCGGCCAGGTTGCGCACCCAGCCGTGCACGCCTTCGCGTACGGCGGCGTCGTGCGTGAACCAGCGGAACCCCACGCCCTGTACACGGCCGTGGATCACGAAGCGGCGCGCAGTCTGCACGGTGAACGTGGATTATACCGTGCCGCGGTCGACCGACATCTCCACGACGCCGACCGGCTCGTCGTGCGCGATGAACAGTGCGTCGGCGTCCACAGCCAGGTCGAGCAGATCGGCCGGACGGTACGGCCGCTCCTGCAGCGTGAGCGACACCTGCGCGATCTCCTGATAGCTCGCGAGCACGACGTCCGCCATCGCGCGCAGCGTGTCCTGAATCGCCGGCCCCTTGTGCCACGCGAACGTCTCGACGAGCGCCTGGCGCACGCCCGTCCGGTACGGCGCGAACGCGATCTCGCCGGTCGTGTAGGCCCATCGCGCGCCCAGCGTCGCCACGAACACACGCTGCAGGCCGTCGGTCGCGCCGTCGTCCACGGGCTTCCCGCGCGAGGCGGGCACGAAGCCGCCGGTGCGAAGCAGCACGAGGTTCTCGAGCCCCGCCTGCACCGACGTGCGCGTGCCGTTGCCGGTGACGATCACCGTCCGCCGCTCGACGCCCGCCGGCGTGAAGGCCTGCCCCTGCGCCTTGCCGCCGGCGTCGAGGCGCGCCCACGGCTGTTCGACGATCTCGGCCCGCACCAGTCCGACCGCCGGGTACGTCGTCAGGACCTCGCCGCAGATCGCGATGGCCAGCGGCTCGATCGCTTCGACCGCGCGGTCGCGCTCGCGCACGACGCGATGGACGAGGTTCTTGATCGCTTCGCCCGGCACCATCTGGTCGAGCGGCCCCTCGAAACGCAGGCCGATCGTCAGATCGCGCGGATCGTGGCGATCCCCGCGCGGGATCACCCGCAGCATGCGGAGCCGCGACTCGCCGTAGCTGCTCGACTCAGTCCCGGCCACGACGCTACTTCGGCAGGACGACGGGCGCCAGCTTCTTCTTCGCGATCTGCTGGTTGAACGTCGCGAGATCGTCCTTCACGATCCCATCCAGTTTCTTGAACGCGCGGTCGAGTTGTGCCGACAGATCCTTGAACACGGCGTACGACTGATCGGTCGGCTTGTTGTCGCCGGCCTCGACGAGCCCCTGCAGCGCGGCGAGCTTGTTGTTCAACCGGATCGGGAAGTTGAGCGGATCCTGGCCGCTGCGGTTCTGGTATTGGTAGATGTCGCCTTCCACGTCCGTCAGCTTGCCGTCGAGCGCGTCGCCGGCCGCCTTGATGCGGGCGTCACCGGCCTTGCCGGTCCGGTCGCCGATCTGATCCTTCATGTCGCGGATCTTGACGACGGTGTCGTTGGCGGCCGACACCTTCTCGTTGATCTGGCTCGCGAGCGTGAACTGCTCCCGCAGATCCGCGTCGCTGGCGCTGATGTTCGGGTTGCGCACGATGACGAAGTCCTGCGACTTCGTCGCGCCGGCCGCGGTCAGCCGCACCTGGTACTTCCCCGGAGGCGCCGCAGGGCCGCGCACGCTGCCGGCCCACATGATCAGCCCCTTGAAGTCCTTCGCGTCGGGATACCGCGTGTCCCAGACGAACCGGTTCAGGCCCTGCTTCACCGGCACGGTGGGCGGCGGCGGACGGAACCCGTCTTCTGGAGGCGCGGGAGGCGCCGGGTTCGCGGGCGCCGGCGGCGGAGGCGTCCCGGTGAACGTCCGGATCACCTTCCCCTGATCGTCCGCGATCTCGATCGTCACCTTGTCGGCAGCCTGCTTCAGGTAATAGTCGATCGCGACGCCGCGCGACACCGATCGCATCGCGTCGCCGGGCTTGAACAGGACGACCGGCTCGTTCGTCGTGTCCTTGGCGATCTGCCGCAGCACGTTGATGTTGTCCATCACGTAGAACGATCGGCCGTGTGTCGCGATCACGAGGTCGTCTCCTTTGACGACGATCCCGTGCACCGGCGTCACCGGGAGCTCGAGGCTGAAGGGCTGCCAGACGCCCCCCTCGTCGAACGAGACGTAGATGCCGGTCTCCGTCCCGAGGAACAGCAGCCCCTTCCGCTTCGGATCCTCTTCGACGGCGCGCGCGAAGTCGTCCGCCCGGACGCCGCTGACGATCTTCGTCCACGTCTTGCCGTAGTCGTGCGTGCGATAGACGTAAGGCGCGCGATCGGCACGCTGGTAGCGGTTGGCCGCGAGATACGCCGTGCCGGCGTCGTGCGGCGACGCCTCGATCAGGCTGATGCGCGCGAACGGCGGCAGGTCGGGCGGCGTGATGTCGTCCCAGTTCTTCCCGCCGTCGCGCGTGACGTGCACCAGCCCGTCGTCAGAGCCCGCCCAGATGACGTTGCCGTCGCGCGGCGACGGCGCCAGCGCGAACACGACGGCGTAGGTCTCGACGCCCGTCTGATCGAGCGTGATTGGTCCGCCCGAATCCCCCATCGTCGCCGGATCGTGGCGCGAGAGATCGGGGCTGATGCGCTCCCACGACTGCCCCTGGTTCGTCGATCGCCACACGTGCTGCGACGTCACGTAGAGCGTCTTCGGATCGGTCGGCGAGACGACAATCGGGAACGTCCACTGGAAGCGCTCCGTCATGTCGCCCGAGTTGTGCCCCATCGGGTTGTCGGGCCACACGTTGATCGCGCGGAACTCGCCGGTGCGCTTGTTCACGCGGGTCAGCAGCCCGCCGTAACTGCCGGCGTAGTACACGTCAGTGTCGAGCGGATCGGGCGCGATGTAGCCGCTCTCGCCGCCGCCGACGTCGTAGAGATCCGAGCCGTCCCCCTGGCTCGAGACGCACGCCGTGGAGTTGTCCTGCTGGGCGCCGCACACGCGATACGGGACGTGCGTCGTCGTGAAGACGCCGTAGAACTGCGCCGTCGGGAACGTCTGCGACGTCCACGTCTCGCCGCCGTTGGTGCTGACGTTCGCGCCGCCGTCGTTCGTGTTGATCATCCGGTTGGGATCGTTCGGCGCGATCCAGAGATCGTGGTTGTCGCCGTGGGGATCGCGAACGGCGCGCAGCGTCTTGCCCGCGTCGGTCGATCGGTACACGCTCGTGTTGAGCACGTAGAACGTGTCCTTCGTCTTCGGGTCCGCGTAGATGCGCGAGTAGTAGAACGCGCGCTGCCGGATCCGGCGGTCGCTGTTGATCGGCTTCCACGTCGCGCCCGCGTCGTCCGACATGAAAATGCCGCCGTCCTTCGCTTCGACGATCGCGTACACGCGGTTGCTGTCGGCGCCCGACACGCTCACGCCGACCTTGCCCCAGATCGGCTTGGGCAGTCCGGCATTCTTCGTCAGCTCGGTCCACGACGTGCCGCCGTCGGTGCTCTTGAAGAGCCCGCTGCCCGGTCCTCCGCTCGAGAGCGAGTGCGGCGTGCGGTTGACTTCCCAGAGCCCTGCGTAGAGCACGTCGGGGTTGTTGGGATCCATCGCGAGGTCGACCGCGCCGGTCTTGTCGTCGCGAAACAGCACGCGATCCCACGACTTGCCGCCGTCCTTCGTTCGAAACACGCCGCGCTCGGGATTCGGGCCGTACGGATTGCCGAGCGCCGCGGCATACGCGATGTCGGGATTGGCGGGATGGACGCGGATCCGCGCGATGGCCTGTGTCTTCTCGAGCCCCATCGGCGCCCACGTCTTGGCGCCGTCCGTCGTCTTGTAGACGCCGTCGCCCTGGATGATGTTGCCCCGCAGCTCGGTCTCGCCCATACCGGCGTACACGACGTCGGGGTTCGACGGCGCGATCGCGACCGCGCCCACCGACGAGGACTTGAACGTCTTGTCGGCGACGGGGCGCCATGTCAGACCGCCGTCCGTGGTCTTCCACACGCCGCCGCCGGTCGCGCCGAAGTAGTACTCGAGCGGCCGCGCGACGCTGCCGGCGCCCGTCTGCGAGCGTCCGCCACGGCTCGGCCCGATGGATCGCCACCGCAGGCCGGCAAAGAGCGAGGTATCCATCTGCGCCTGCGGCACCGCCGTCGGACTCAGGAGCACCACCAGCAGAACGATCACGAGGGACTTGTACGACCCGTACTTCATGCCGCCGATAGTATGTGAAGTGCGCCTGTTCGTGGGCCGCTTCGCTCGCCGATCCGCCCGCAGGGCGAAGGCCCGAAATCGGCCAAGCTGTTGGCCACCGGCCAACGCCTTGGCTGCGCGTCACACCGTTGTCGTCTGGAAATCGTTGAATTCAGGCGCGTTTTTGGTTTTCCCGCGTCGGCACGCGCGTTGCTCAATGTTTTGCGACGGGGAGTCGCAGATGCCCAGAGCCCATAGCTCTATCGGAGCCAGTGCCGCGACGGCGGCGCACAGTGCAATGGACGTTCACGCCGACGCCCACCTGCACGGCCGCGCGCTGACGTGTGCGCACTGCACCTACGGGCTCGAGTGCGTGGAGCAGAACCGCCGTTCCGGAACGTGGGTCGGCTCCTTCATCTGCCCGAACTGCCGCAGCGAGTACTTCTACGCGTATCGCTGGGGACGACTCCTCAAGAAGAATTGACGCGAGGGACGGTTCAACTGAAAGGCAGACAGTAGACAGCAGGCGTCAGGCGCGCAGTCTGGTCACCTCCGGGCCCGGCTGCCCTCCTCAGCTCGCAGCGCTGGCTTGACGGGTTTTCCCACCTCCTGCTGTCTACTGGCTGCCTTTCTTCTCACTCTTCCACACCAGACCATCCGCGCGGATCTTCCAGCGCGCTCCTTCCGACGCCGCGTCCAGATCGATGGACGCCTCGAACGTGTCGGCGGTCGTGGCCATCTGCGGATGACTGAGGCCGCGGTCCGTCGGAGGCGGTACGTCGAGTTCGGTCAGCGATGGCGCCCACCGCTTGTTGGCCGCGAGGAACTCGTGCTGCGCGTAGTAGACGGCGTGCAGCCAGCGGCGCGCGGGCCAGGCGGGATCCGGCACGAACGCCCGCGGGGCGCGCTCGAACTGGACGTAGCCCCACGTCTCGGGCCGATGCATGTTGACGACGTATTGCGGCGACCAGACCCAGTTGTGCTCCGTTGGCCGGAGGCCCCATTCCACCCGCGAGAAGTTGATCCGCCACTGGTCGCCGTCATGCGGCGGCGACGGACGACCGGCCAGCTCGCCGAGGGCGGTCCACGGCACCGCGATCTCGAGCGACCATCCGCGATCGCGGTCGCGCGAGTCGTTCAGCGTGCCGTCGAGATGGACCGCCGACGTCAGGCCCGCGATCTCCCAGTCGTCGACGGCGCGTCCGCCGTCCTTGTACGGCCGCGGCAGCAGCAGATCCCACGTCGTGTTGAGCGCGTTCATCTCGAACTCGTAGTACGCGTGGTTGTCGCCGTCGGGATCGATGAAGAACTCGAAATCGTTATCGTGGAAGATCACCGAATCGTGCTGGCGCAACGTGGCGCGCAGGTCGGGCTCTTCGAGGTCCGCGGCGATGTAGAGATTCGCGTCGTCCCACAGCATCTTCGCCCGCGTGCGCCGCGCGGGTGCCGGGCGCGCGTCGCCTTCGATGTCGACGAAGTCGTCGGTCCACGGCGCGTCGCGCCAGGCCGGATCGTCGAGGCGGCCGTCGACGGCGATCGGCGAGCCGGCGCGCAGGCACACGTAGCCGCGCGGATGTTCGATCGTCCGCGCGAGACGTGGCTGGCCCGACGGGGACGGCGGCGCGGACGAGATCTTCGAGTCCTGGCGGATCGACCAGCGCCGGCCGGCGACCTGAATCGACGCCGTGAACTGATCCGGCGTGGTCTCGAGGCGCGGCGCACTCAGCGCCGGATCGTGCGGATCGGCCATGCCGAGCTCGTCGAGCGTACGCGCCCACGCGCCGTGCGATTTCCGGTAGTCCTGTTGTGCGTAGTAGACGGACCGCAGCCAGCGCCGTGCCGGCCACGATTCGTCGGGGACGAACGCACGAGCGGTCCGCTCGAACTGCACGTAGCCCCACGTCTCGGGACGATGGATGTCCATCACGTACTGCGGCGCCCACGACGAGACCTGCGACGGCTTAGCCTCGATCTTCTTGTACGACGTGGCGTCGTGCTGGAGCGCGGTCTCGACCCGGGTGAAGTTCATCCGCCACTGCTCGCCTTCCCGGGGCGCGCCGCGGTGCGGCGCGAGCTCCTCGAGCGCCGACCATGGCACCGCGAGCTCGATCGACCATCCGCGATCGACGTCCGACGGATTGTTCAGCGTGCCGTCGACGTGCACGGCCGACTTCAGTCCCAGGATTTCCCAGCCGCTCACTCCCCTGCCGCCGTCGCGGTACGGCCGCGGCAGCAGCAGATCCCACGTCGTGTTGAGCGCGTTGATCTCGAACTCGTAGTACTCGTGGTTGTCGCCGTCGGGATCGATGAAGAACTCCCACGCGTTCTCCTGGTAGAGCGGCGAATCGTGCTTCGTCATCTGCGCCCACAGATGCGGCTCGGCGATGTCGGCGCCGATGTACAGGTAGCTGTCGTCCCAGAGCATCTTCACGCGCGTGCGAGGTCCCGGCGCCGACGCGGGGTCGGCCATGTCGGCGAAGTCCGCGGTCCAGGGCGCCGCGCGCCAGGCGGGATCGTCGAGCATGCCGTCGACCGTGATCGCACTGTCGGCGCGGACGCAGACGTAGCCGGGCGGATGCGGCAACACGGGAGGCTGCAGTCCGGTCGCCGCGAGCGACGACGACACAAGGGTCAGTACCAGTACTTGGTTTTTTGTGCCCATTCTGATTTCGGAAAGAGCTGGTGCAGCGTCTGGAAGGCGGCCTTCGAGGCCGCCGAGGTCTGCGCGTTTCCGCAGCCCCAGCGCGTGCCTTCGACGGCGCGCGCGAGCGCTTCAGCGGCATCCTGATCCGTTGGACGGGCCTTCGCCCACTTCACCGCCTCGGCCGCCAGGTAATTCGGCGACGGCCCGAGCGTCGCCAGCGTCGCGCGCTCGCGCGTGGCCGCGGCCTGCTCGTCGGCGGAGACGAATGCGGGCGCCGGGACGCCGCCCGAATCGTACAGCAGCGTGAGCAGCGCGGACTCCGATTCCAGGCTGGACGCGTCACCCTTGTCCTGGACGAAGGCGCACCACCAGTTGCGGCGGAAATGATCGACGTCTCGTGACAGTTCGCGGGCCTTGTAGTCGTCCTCGTCTTCGATCCCCGTCACGTTGGCACGCAGGCCCGGCGTCCGAAGTACCAGGCGCAAGCCGGCGATGTGCCGGTCGGCGGCCGCGGCGCCTTCGAACTTCTGTACGTCGGCAGCGGCAGACGGCGACAGCGACCGGAGGACCGGCGCGACGGCGAGCGCCGCCTCGTCGCGTCCCAGGAGCCAGGCGCGCGCGAACGCGGCGGACGCGACGCGCAGGCGCAGCCGCGCGGGCAGCGTGTGCGACGTGGCGGCTTCCACGAGCCGCGCCAGCGGCAGCCGCCGGTTGAAGACCATTGCGGCGTCTTCGTCGAACACCAGTTCACGGGTGAGGAAGCTGCCCGGATCCGGATCGGGGTCTTCCGGCTGGTTCCACGAATCCGCCTCGACCCGCCGTGAGACGGCGCGCCGGGGCGCCGCCGCGAGCAGCTCGCCCATCGTCTGCGCCAGCATGAACCGCTCGGCGGTGAGCAGATTGACCGCTTCCGCGTCGGCCCTGTCCCGCGCCTGGCTGGGGAGCGTCGCGAGGAGAGCGCGCGCCTTGTCGATCTCCCCGCGTGCGGCGAGCAGGCGGACGCGCAGGAAGGCGGCGGTCATGAACGCCGGCGACGTCTGGGCAATGCGCCCGGCCGCGTCGAGAAGGGCCGGCGCGTCGGCGTCCGAGGCAGAGATCTTCCAGAGCGACGCAACCAGCCACGCCGGGCTCGACGTGCGCTTCCACTGCGCGATCGCTCGCGCATCGGCCTGGTCTCCAAAGCCCTGCATGACCGTAATCCAGTCGTTCAGCTCGCCGCTCGACGCCACCGTATCCTTGTCGGCGATGTCGGCGTAGCGGAACGTCGTCGTGTCGCCGAGCACACGATCCATGACCAGCTCGTATTCGTGCAGCTGATCGTCGGTCACGGTGTCGGCGCCGGCGATCGTCTGCGCCATGTCCCGCAGCAGCTGGGCGGGCTGGGTGCGGAACGCGATGAATCTGAGGAGCCCTTTGGCGGACTCGTGCAGGGACGCGGCGTTGGGATCGGCGAGCGTCGCGCGGAACTCGGTCCGCGCGGCGATCATCAAGTCCTTGTCGAGCGTTTCGGGAATCGTGGCGTCGCGCAGCATCGCCCTGCCGACGAGATAGCGTCCGTACGGCCGCCACGGCGACGTCGCGTCTGCGGCGATGCGCCGGAATCCCTTCTCGGCTTCGTCGAACTCCATCGCATAGAAATGCGCGGCGGCGATCTGGTACGCGCGGTCGGCCTTCGTCAGCGCGTCGGCGGACGCCGGCGCGGGATCCGGCAGGACGAGTGTGTCGCCGGAACAATTGGCGAGCACCGCATCCTGCGCGCGGAACCACTCGCGCACTTCGGGGCTCGACGCGCCGTACTTGTCCACGCGCGCCTGCCCGGTCCTGGCGGCCGACGCGAACGTGTCGTCGAGGCAATTGGTGATCAGCTGATATTGCGCGATGCGCCGGTCGGTGTCGAAGGCAGGATCGACGCCCGTGACGCGCTTGTGCAGATCGCGCCACTGCAGCTGGGCGCCGCGATCCTTCTCCGGCACGTAGGGCGTGTAGACCGGCGGTTTCGGCGCGACCGCGATCGGCGGCTTCCCGGAAAACCGCCGGAACGCCTGCACCAGATACCGCCGCGCGAAGTGTTCGCGGACGACGCCCAGCTCGCCGCGATCGTAGGGCTGCAGCTGCGCAGGCCGGATGGCCTCTGACGGCCGCATCAAGGTCATGAACGGACCGCAGGCGATGACGTAGCCGGCGGCAACGGCCGCCGCGATCGCTGTGGCACACACGAGCCGCGCCAATGCGCGCATCTGTCTCATCATTGTTTTGTCGTATCGATCGCTGTGGTGACCGTCGCGGTCGTCCAGGGTCCGGGATTGAAGACGTAGGTCCGGCGTCCCTTGCGGCCAGGCACCACCGGCTCCCCGAGCGACACGCCGATCGCGTCGCGGCACCTGGGCGCCGGCGATCGCGCCGGCCACGCCTGACGGATCGCCTCCGACGCCGCGCCCATCTGGAAGAGCATCGGGATGACTTCGTCCACCGGCAGTTCGTCGAGCCAGTTGTCGTCGAGGCACCAGGACGCGAGCGCCGTCATCGCGAGCGGCGTGTGCGGCGGCAGCGCGGCGCGCACGTCGTGCAGGAGACGGCGATACATCGCGCGCTGCGAGCTGCGCGCGTCGAAATCGATCTGGATGCCGGTCACGTGCGGCAGGTGAATCGTGGCCGCGATCCCCGCGGCGATCGGCTTCAGATCCGGCGGCCCGTCGGCCGGCGCCTCGATGCGCGTGACCGCGACGACCGGCGTGGACGGATCGACGAACAGCGGCTG
>Ga0066903_100000116_pt1 | contig 37597 bp, 37 predicted proteins | sample PanSoiMetaGPlot1_FD_67491 | JGI IMG/M metagenome (GOLD analysis project Ga0066903, IMG submission 67491) | Tropical forest soil microbial communities from Panama analyzed to predict greenhouse gas emissions - Panama Soil - Plot 1 (version 2) | ecosystem: Environmental > Terrestrial > Soil >... | reverse complement strand
TCCGGCTCACTGACGCGGCGTTTCGTTTTGTCTTTGTTGATAATCGAAAAATTACCGGAAGGCGTCGCGGCTCCGCCCCGTCCAACGTTCGCCTGCGCCGCCATCAACAATCGGTCGCCTTCCATCACGTAAACCGTTTGTGTGCCTTTCGAGAGTTTAACCTGGACCATCGACTGATCATGCGGCTTGTAGGCAACGACGTGATACGCTCTTCCTCCGGAATAAGCCGACCCGCCCTTAGTGGCGCAACCGGTGAGAAACGCAATCGCGACGGGAACGGTCAGAAAAGCTAAGCGGGAGACGATTTTCATGGCGGTACTTGAAAAGGCCGGCTGACTTTTGTCAACTTTTCTATGGGCTTATGTCTTAATTACTGACGGCGATTTGCTTTCGCCGGCTGCGGCAATTGTTCGATCGAATCGCGGATGCGACCGCGCGTAAAACGGATAAGGCCGATCGGCTGCCTCCGGCTTGTAGCGCCAGTGTTTGTACATCCAAAGCCACGGCGCGGGATTTTGTTTCACGTAGGGCTCAAACGAATTCCAGCATGCTTGCGCGATTTCGGTGTAATTCCTTCCCGCCGTTTCGACCTTCGTGTGAAACACCAAACGATAGCGCCCGTTCGGCAGCGGTTCGGTGTGTGCCGGAATGATTGGTGTGCCGGTTTGCTCATTCAACCACGCGTGCGCTGAAGTGACGCTCGTCTTCAATCCGAAACAAGCGATCGCCACCGAGGGCATTTTGGGATGCAAGGTGAGATCGACCAGCAGCGCGGTGCGTCCCTTGCGCCGCAAAACTTTGTAGAGCTTGATGATTCCGCCCTGCCGACGAATCAATTCATGACCCGACTGCTCGCGCAATTTTTTGAAAATCGGATCGAGGAGCGAGTTTTTGAATTCCTGCGAGATGATCGTGCCCCTGAGATCGAGAAATCCACAGGCCAGGCTAAGCCACTCGAAGTTGCTATAGTGATAACAGGCGATCATGATCGAGCGCTCCGGTCCGTAGCGCTGCGTTTCCTCGAAATTCTCCAACTCGATGTAATCGCGAAAGTTTTCCGCGGTCAGGCGCGGACTCCACAAAAGATCGAGCATTGTGCGCGCGAAATGTTGATACGATTGGCGAACGATGTCTTCGCGCTCGCTCATGCTGAATCGATCGCCAAACGCGACTTCCAGATTACTCAAAGCAACATCGCGACCTTCCCGGTCGAGGACTGACATCAATTCGCCCAGCGTGTTCGCGAGCTGCACACATGCCTTGCGCGGCAATAGCGGAATGACTTTGGTGGCGAGCAACAGCCCGAGCCATTCCAACCGGTAACGAACTTTTTTCCAAGCCGAGCGCACCGGCGGATTGTAACGCCTTTCCGCCCGGCTGCGAATTGTTCGACAAACCCGCCAGGATTGCTTTTGTCGCCGTTCAAACTAGCTTGAACCCGCGTTCGCTCGCGCGTCGCGTCCCGTGAAAAGCGTCCTCTTTGTTTGCACTGGCAATATCTGTCGAAGCCCGATCGCGGAGGGCTTGTTTCGCCATCTGATTGGCAATCGCAAAGACATCGGTGTGGCGTCGGCCGGCGTGCATGCGGTTCGCGGACAACCGCCAAGTCTTTATGCCGTCCAGGTTTGTGAGCACGATGGCGTCGACATCAGCGGCCAACGCAGCCAGCCGCTCACCAACGATCTGGTCGAGCGCGCCACCCACATTTTCGCAATGACGGGCGCGCATTTGGAAACGATCCACATGCTTTTTCCCCACGGCGCCGACAAGACATTTTTGCTGCGCGAATTCGAAGAAGCAGGTTCAACTTGCTGGCGCGATGTGCCCGACCCGATTGGGATGGGCCGCGATGTTTACGAAGATTGCGCGCGAACGATCAAAAATGCATTGCCGAGCGTGCTCAGTTTTGTCGAGCAAAGCGAGTTCGTTCCTCCTGGTGCTGCGCGAAATCGCGGAATATCCTCGTACCCAATGGAAGTCCCGCGCTCTGCTCAACCTACGGTCGGTTCAATACCGTACGGCGGCAGCTCGATGGAAGCGCTCCGAAGGGTCGATCCGGAAATCTACGACGCGATTCGCGCGGAAGAGAAACGTCAGCGCGAAAATATCGAGCTAATCGCGTCGGAGAATTTCACTAGCCGCGCGGTGATGGAAGCGCAGGGCTCCTGTTTAACAAACAAATACGCCGAAGGTTATCCGAAGAAACGCTGGTACGGTGGTTGTGAAAATGTCGATACCGCGGAACAGCTCGCGATCGATCGGGCGCTGCGTTTGTTCGGCGCCGAACATGCGAACGTCCAGCCGCACAGCGGCGCGCAGGCGAACATGGCTGTCTATTTCTCAGTCCTGAAACCGAGCGACAAGATTCTGGCGATGAATCTCGCCCACGGCGGTCACCTCACCCACGGGCATCCCGCGAATTTTTCCGGCAAGTTTTATCAGGTCTCGCAATACGGCGTAAGCGAACAGACCGAGCAGATCGATTACGACGCATTGCAAAAACAGGCCGAAGAATTTAAGCCGGCGATGATCACCGCCGGCGCGTCGGCTTATCCTCGGATCATTGATTTTCCGCGCATGCGTCAGATCGCCGATTCCGTTGGCGCGCTTCTTTTCATCGATATGGCGCACATTTCCGGCCTCGTCGCCGGTGGCCAGCATCCGAGTCCAATCCCGCATGCGCAGTTTGTCACAACGACCACGCACAAAAGTTTGCGCGGGCCGCGCGGCGGCATTGTGCTCTGCACCAAGGAATTCGCCAAACAAATCGACGCGACCGTTTTTCCCGGAGTTCAAGGCGGACCGCTCATGCATGTCATCGCCGCGAAAGCGGTTTGTTTCCATGAAGCGTTGCAACCTGGCTTCCGCGATTATCAACGACAGGTCGTGATCAACGCGAAAGCGCTTGCCGCCGGTTTGGCGAAGCACGGTTACCGGATCGTTTCCGGCGGGACCGACAATCACCTCATGCTTGTCGATCTTCGCCCGAAAGATTTGAACGGAAAAGACGCACAGGAAACGCTCGATCGCGCCGGCATCACCGTGAACAAGAACGCGATCCCGTTCGACACCAGCTCGCCCTTCAAGCCCGGCGGTATCCGCGTCGGCACGCCGGCCGTCACCACGCGCGGAATGAAAGAAGAAGAAATGCTCGAGATCTCCGATCTCATCGCCGAGGCGCTCCAAAATCGCGCCGACGAATCCGCGCTCAACCGTGTCCGCGAAAAAGTCCGCGACATGACGCGCCGCTTCCCGCTGCCAAGCTAACTTGAATCAATCCAATTGCGCATTCTGCGAAATTGCGCAGGGAATATTGCCGACAGGCATTGTCCACGAGGACGAGCTCACAATGGCGTTTGTCGATCTTCGGCAATTTCATCCGGGTCATGTGCTGGTGATTCCGAAAGAGCATTTCAACGACGTGCGCGATTTAGATGAGCGCACCGGCGCTGCGCTGATGTCGACTGTCGCCCGCGTTACTCGCGCCGTGGCCACAGCTTTTCCGAGCGAAGGATTCAGTCTGTGGCACTCGATTGGTGAAGCCGCATTTCAAGAAGTGCCGCACCTGCACATTCACATTCACCCGCGATTGCGCGACGACAATTTTCTGCGTGTCTATCCTGGCGAACTACCGGCTGAAGCGAATAAAGAAAAACGAGACGAAATTGCCGCACGCGTGCGCGAGCATCTCGCGTGATTTCTTAACCTGCCCGTTCATTTTCGGTATTGCTCGTCGGTGACGCGCTCCATCCACTCGACGACCTTACCGTCGAGTGCTTCTTGAATGGCGATATGGGTCATGGTCGTTGTCGGCGTCGCGCCGTGCCAATGCTTTTCGCCAGGCGCGAACCAGACGACATCGCCCTGCTTAATATCCTGGATCTGCCCGCCTTCGCGTTGCGCCCAGCCGAGACCCGCTGTGACGATAAGCGTTTGGCCTAACGGATGCGTGTGCCAGGCAGTACGAGCACCTGCTGCGAAGGTAACGCTCGCGCCGCGCGCGCGCGCTGGTTCCGGCGTTTCGAAAAGCGGATCGATGCGCACGTCGCCGGTGAACCATTCGGCTGGTCCTTTGCTCGCGGGCCGTGATCCACTTCGTTTCAATTCCATACTACTTCATTCGCTTCGAGATGATCTCACGAGTGCTGGAATTTCGGACAAATCGTTGAGTAAGTAGTCAGCTTCTTCTTCGTACTCGCGCGGATCGACAAAGCGGCGGTCGGGAATTGCGACGACGCGCATCTTGGCGGCTTTCGCGGCGGCTATTCCGGAAAGCGAATCTTCGATGACGAGACAGTCGCGAGGCGCGACAGCCAGTTTCTCGGCGGTGCTGAGATAGATGTCCGGAGCTGGTTTGCCGAGAGAAATTTCGTCACCGGTGATGATGACGTCGAAGAATTCGGTGATCTGATTTCGATCCAGGAACGGTCGAGCGGACGCGCTGACCGAGCTTGTCGCAAGCGCGAGACGAAGTTTCATCTCGCGCAATTCCTCAAGCACACTCTTCGCGTTCGGAAATAGCCCGACACTCTTGGCGAAGAACTCGGTCGCGATCGCGCCCCGCCGTTTCATCATTTCTTCAGTCGACGCAGAGATGTTGAACGCCTTTTTGTAAAACTCGATCGCGATCGTATAACTCACGCCGAGCACTTCGCGATGATATTGGCCGTGATAATCGGCCCCGTATTCTTTCAACAACTGCGCGTCGATCTGGTTCCACCACGGCTCCGAGTCGGCGAGAACGCCATCGAGATCGAAAATTACGGCACGAAAGCGCATCGTTGACGCATTTGTTATCCAGTCGCCGCGAGTTGTCGATCTTGCAGAGCAAGACGTCAAAGTCGCGAATGAACGGAATTGATTTGAACCGAGAAGGCCGCTTTCGGTTCTAACGTTCAATGTTCACCAGACGCGAGTTGCTCAAGCTGGGAGTTCTCACCGCGGCCGCGAGTTTTCTTCCCCGCTCGATTTTCGCCGCGACGGTCTCCGCAAAGAAAATTCTAATTCTCGGTGGAACTGGTTTTCTTGGACCGCCGGTGGTTGAACGTGCATTACAACGCGGTCATACCGTCACGTTGTTCAATCGCGGCAAGAGTAACGCCGACCTTTTTCCGAACGTGGAAAAAATTCGTGGCGACCGGGAGCGCGGCGAACTGGATGGATTACGAAATGATCAGCGTTGGGACGTGGTCATCGATGTCTGGGCGAACGATCCCGCAGTCGTTGTCCCGATGGCCGAGCTGCTCGCGAAACGAACGGATTATTACCATTTCGTCTCCAGCATTGCCGCTTACGCAGAGTACTCAAAGATCGGCATGGACGAAACGGCGCCGACCCGGCTGGACAAATCGGGTTACGGAGGAAACAAGGCAAAATCGGAGAAAGCGCTCACCGATCTGTTAGGCGACCGCGTTGGAATTTGCCGGCCATGCGCGATCATGGGACCGCGTGACGACAGTCTGTCCTATCACTACTGGCTGTCACATCTCGTGAAGGACGAGGAGTTCGTCGCGCCGGGCACTGGCGACGACGCCTTTGTTCAATACGTGGATGTGGGTGACGTCGCGAACTGGATGGTCGATTGCGCCGAGCAAGCGCGTCCCGGGATTTATAACACGCTCAGCGAGCCGGTCGTATTCAAAACTTTCCTCAGCGAAAGCGCGGGCGGCATCGGCGGAAAAGGGAGACCGGTTTGGGTGGACGGAGATTATCTCCGGAACGAGCAACACATTAAGACGTTCGACAATATGCCGTATTGGAATCCGGACCGTCCGGGATTTGAACGAATCTCATCGGCCAAGGCGCGCGCCGCAGGTTTTACCAACCGCCCGTTGCGAGATATGGCAAAGGACGCGTGGGCTTCCTATCAGAAAACCGTGCCCGCGAATCTCGTGTATCCGCAAACACAGTGGAGTTACGAGTGGGGCATTTCACCCGATCGCGAGCGCGCAATCCTCGCCGCTTGGAAAAAGAAGAAGGCCGGGTAAGGCCCGAGACGGCGGTTTCCATTATTTAGTTTCGGCGCTCCGAGAGCGCCGCTACAATTTCTTTGATGAATCGAGCGGCCGAGCAGACGGAAGCCAATCCTTTGCGTGAAGGTTTATCGACTCGCGCCGTGCCGCAGCCGTGCAGCATCGTCATTTTCGGCGCAACCGGCGATCTCACCCACCGCAAACTGCTTCCCGCACTTTACAATCTCGCGGCTGATGGCGAACTGCCGCCGACTGTGACCGTTATCGGTTTCGCCCGACGGCCGAAAAGTGATGACGATTTCCGCAAGGAAATGGAGGACGCGGTCAAAAAGTTCTCACGCCAGACCGTGCGCGACGAGATCTGGAAGAATTTCAGCCAGTCGCTCTTTTATCACCAAAGCGATTTCAGCGACGAGTCCGGCTTCAAAACATTGGCCGAACGCCTCGATACGATCGACAAGGAACGCGGTACACGCGGCAATCGCCTCTTTTATTTCGCGGTCGGGCCGGACCAATTCGAGCCGATTCTGAAACATCTCAAGACCGTCGGCTTGAACAAAGCGCGCGAAGGGAGCTGGGCCCGCGTGATCATCGAGAAACCATTCGGCACCGATCTGCCGTCGGCGCGCGAGCTGAATCGTGTGGTCAGCAATTCCTTCAGCGAAGAACAGACCTATCGCATCGACCATTTCCTCGGGAAGGAAACGGCTCAGAACATTTTGGTGCTGCGATTCGCGAACGCGATTTTCGCCCCGCTCTGGAACCGGCGTTACATCGATCATATCCAAATCACCGCCGCGGAAACGCTCGGAGTGGAAGGACGCGCCGGTTATTACGAAACCGCGGGTGCGCTGCGCGACATGGTGCAAAATCATCTGCTCCAACTTTTGTGCCTCGTCGCAATGGAAGCGCCCACCGATTTGAGCGCGGACAGCATTCGCGACGAGAAAGTGAAGGTCGTTCGCTCGTTGCGTCATTTTATTGCGGACCAGGTCGCGGCCAACGTGGTGCGCGCGCAATACGCGGAAGGCGCAATCAATGGCCAGCCCGTTCCCGCTTATCGGAAGGAAGAAAGGGTCGACCCGAAATCGATGACCGACACCTTCGTCGCGTTACAGCTCAACATCGATAACTGGCGTTTCTGGAACGTGCCGATTTACATGCGCGTCGGGAAACGCCTTCCGAAATCGGCGACCGAAATCTCCGTCCACTTCAAAAAGGCGCCGATGGTCTTGTTCAACAAGGAGACCAACGAAGCGAACGTCCTCGTCATCCGGATCCAGCCGGACGAAGGCATTTCATTGCGGATACAGGCGAAAATGCCGGGCACGAGTTTTCGGATCGAGCCGGTTAAAATGGATTTTCATTATGGAACTTCGTTCGGCAAAGCGAGTCCAGAGGCATACGAACGTCTGTTACTCGATGCGATGAGCGGCGACGCCACCCTTTTTGCGCGCCGCGATGAAGTGGAAGAAGCCTGGGCCTTCATCGATGCGATCGAGAACGCCTGGTCCGCAAAAAAGAACCCGCCCGAGTTGTATTTCTACCCGGCCGGTTCGTGGGGACCGGATGAAGCGGACGAACTTCTCGCGCGCGACGGACGCGCCTGGCGGAGACTCTAATTATGCTAATGGAGAGTTACTCTTTAGGCGAAGCGGTCGAGCTCAGCGCGATTGGCCGCAAATTGAAAAAACTTTGGCAGGAAGGCGAAGGCGCGATGGCCCGCGCCTCGCTCATTAATCTCGCGCTTTACAGCGAGAAGCCGGGCTCGCTCAAGCGTAACACGCAGTTGATCGCGAAGATCACCGAGGACCATGCCTGCCGCGCGCTGGTCATCGGAGCGAACCCAAGTTCAAAAGAGAACCGCGTCGAAGCGTGGATCAACGCGCATTGTCATCTTGGTCGTTCCGGCGGCAAACAGGTTTGCTCGGAGCAAATTTCTTTTCTGCTTGAGGGTCCGTGCGTAAAATTTTTGCCGAGCATCGTTTTCTCCCATCTCGACTCCGATCTGCCGCTTTACCTCTGGTGGCAGGATGAATTTCCGAAAACGATGGATCCGCAGCTTTGGGCCTGGGTCGACCGGGTAATCTTTGACAGCCAGACCTGGAAGAAATTCAGCGAACAGATGGGCCGCGTCGAGACGGCGCAACGCGAAGCGAAACAGCGGATCGTTCTTTGCGACCTCAATTGGACGCGGATCGATAAGATCCGTTACGCGCTTGCTCAGTTTTTCGATCATCCGGCGTCGCATCACCACTTTTCAAAAATGCAAAGCGCGAGTGTCGATTTTGCGCCGGGGTTCAAATCGACCGCGATTCTTTTGATCGGCTGGCTCGCGGCCCAGCTGAAATGGAAGACGAACCAACAAACCATGAACGGCAGCTGTCGGTTCCTGGATGCAAACAACCGGAAGATCGACATCGAGCTGCGCGAGCGCCCGGGGCATCCGATTGGTGAGGTCGCGATCGAATCGAGCGAGATTGAGTTCCGTATCGCGCCCGCATGCGGAGATCTGCTGGAGGTTTCACGCAGCGGTGGAAACGAGACGGCCAAGCCGCAAATGATGCCCGCGCAAGGTAATGACCCGCTGGATTTGATGACGCAGGAGCTTCTACGCGGCGGTCCGCACAACATCTATCTTCGGGCGGTAAACTCCGTTCGATCTCTTCTGTAGCGGCGGTCTGCGACCGTCGCATTAATTTATCCGCCGCTCGGTGAGCGGCCGCCACCTCGCACGGGTTGTGCTCTTAAAGACCACGTGCACAAGAAGACCCTGCTTCTCCTTCTCGCTTTCGCGATTGTTTTTGATTTCACCGGCTGCGCGATGAGTCCCCAGGCCCGCCGCGAACGTGCCTATCGCCATTACCTTGCCAAGAAGACGAAAGATAAAAAGAGGGAAATGGCGCGCGCGCAGAAAGAGGCCGCCCGTGAATTGAAACGAAAGCTCAAAGGTATTCATCCAAGCGAACCGAAAATCACAACCTCGCTCGAAGATGTCGCGTATGATTCCCCTGCACAGCCCTCTTCCGAACCACTTCCGGTAGCCGAAAAGCCAGCCTTCAAGGAGCCAACGGTCGACCCAATCACTATCTCCGCCTCTTCGGCAGTTCCGCCCGAGGCAGATCATCAGCCGTAAATCTAACTCTGCTTCACCGGAGACGGTTTCCCGTCGGGTCCGAGTGCGACGTAAGTGAAAACACCGCTCGTCACTTTGATGATCTCGGCCGTGCGATAGCGAGTCACCCAAACGTCGACGCAAATTCGCATCGATGTGCGTCCAATCTTCTCGAGCCACGCGTAACACCCGACGGTGTCGCCGACCCGCACGGGATGAAGAAACGCCATTCCGTCGATCGCAACCGTGACGACACGCGACTTCGCAATTTTTCCGGCAAGGATTGCGCTGCCCAAATCCATCTGGGACACAAGCCATCCGCCAAAAATGTCGCCGTCACGGTTCGTATCTTTCGGCATCGCGATGGTTTGAATCACGAGCTCGCCCTTGGGTTGTTCGATCTCGGGCATTTCAATCTTTAACCACGAATAGACACGAATTTACACGAAGAAAAATTCAATCGGCCAAATCTTCTGAACATTTGTGTCTGTTCGTGTGAATTCGTGGTTTGTCTTTACAAAATCAGCATGCAATCGCCGTAGCTGTAGAAGCGATAACGTTCACGAATCGCTTCGGCATAAGCGCGCAACAGAAACTCGCGGCCGGCAAACGCGCTGACCAGCATGAGCAAGGTCGAGCGCGGTAAATGAAAATTCGTCACGAGCGCACCGACCGCGCGAAATTCGAACGGCGGATAGACAAAGAGGCCGGTTTCGCCTTCCTGTGCCACAATTTCAGGTTTTTCAAACTCGACCGGTTTAACCGGTCGAGTTTTGCGAGCGGCCGTCTCCAAAACACGGACCGTGGTCGTCCCGACAGCAACGACTCGTTGCGCTTTATTGATTTCGACCGCGCTTTCTTCGGAAATGGAAAACGATTCGGAGTGCATCTGGTGGTCCGCGATATTTTCCGTGTGCACCGGCCGGAACGTGCCGGGGCCGACGTGAAGCGTGACAAAGGTGTGCCGAATCTCGGATAAGATCTCGGGAGTGAAATGAAGACCCGCCGTCGGCGCCGCCACGGCTCCGGGCGTTTGCGCGAAAACGGTTTGATATCGCTCGCTGTCGGTGCTGTCGCTTTCGCGGCCGAGGTAAGGCGGCAATGGCATCGAGCCGTGCGCGTAGAGATCGACCTCCTCCTCGAGCGTCACGATACGCTCGCCATCCGGCAAGGTTTCCTCCACGCGCAACGTGACGTTGTCGATCTTCGTCGTCGCGCCGACGCGCATTTTTTTCCCTGGCTTGACGAGGCATTTCCAGCGCGCGGGCCCGAGTTTTTCCAAGAGAAGGAACTCGACCGCGCGATCATCCGAAAATCTGCGCGCGGCGAGAACACTCGTGTTGTTAAGAACGAGCAGGTCGCCCGCGCGTAGGAAAATTTTCAGTTCGCGAAACTGCCGATGCTCGATCGTCTCCGAATCGCGACGCAGGACCATCATTCGCGATTCGTCCCGGCGCGGTGACGGCCGTTTCGCGATCAAGTCGTTCGGTAGCGGGTAATCGTAATCGCTCAGGTTTGAACTCATGATTCTGCCGCTGAGGACAGCGGCAGCTACAACACTTGGAACTTTGCGGATCGAGTGCGTTGTAGATGCCGCCGTCTCTGGCGGCATTCGTATGATCAAAACAATTGCAGGCTTGTGCAAAACTTCTAATGATGGGCTATGCAGTTTCCGCAGGCGCTCGAAACGGTTTTAGAAACACTCGAGCGCATGCGTGAAGAAGGCGCCCATCGGCCGTGCGCGTCACGTGAGATGCTCGCACAATTAGAAAAGGCAGGGGCCGTTGCACCCAACAGCCCGCAGACGAGGCCGAGCCGGACTGGCACAGGCAATCGCTCGTACCAGGCAACGGTCGACATCGCGCCAACGCGAGACACCAATTCATCCGGCAAGCTCGCGGCGATCAACGAGCGGGTCTGTGCCTGCGTGAAGTGTCCGAACCTCGCCAATTCTCGCACCCAAACTGTTTTCGGCGTTGGTAATCCGGACGCGGACCTGATGTTTGTCGGCGAAGCGCCGGGTGCGGACGAAGATGCGCAGGGTGAACCTTTCGTCGGTCGCGCGGGCCAATTGCTGACCAAAATCATCAAGGCGATGGGCTTCACGCGTGAAGAAGTTTATATCGCGAACGTTTTGAAATGCCGGCCGGACACGCCTGGAATTTCCTATGGTAACCGCCCGCCGACACCGACCGAAATGCAAACTTGCCGGCCCTACTTGATGGAGCAGATCGACATCATCCAACCAAAAGTCATCGTCGCGCTTGGCGCGGTAGCGGTGGAAGGACTTCTTGGCGCGCGCGCGCCGATGCATCAGCTCCGCGGGCGTTGGAATTCATTCAACGGCACGCCGTTGATGGTCACGTATCATCCCGCCTATTTGCTGCGCAACCAATCGCCGTCGGAGAAACGGAAAGTTTGGGAAGACATGATGCAGGTCCTCGAGCGTCTCGAAAAACCGATCAGCGAAAAACAGCGCAGTTATTTTTTGTAGGTAGCGGCGGCTCCTCGAGCCGCCATGGCGACTGAGGTCAGTCGCCGCTACCTGGAGAGCTCGCGATAAAGCGAATTGATCCGCGATCGCGAACCAAGGCTCCATGCCAGCGACGTCGTGATCGAGCGGACTTGTTTTCGCGGGACTTTGATGTGGCGATGAAGCGCGGTCGCGCCGGCTTCCCGCACGAGCACGAGGGTGCGCGCGCCGATCAGCGCGGGCAGAACGGTCGCGATGCGAACGCGGCGATTTCGAACCGCAAGGGCGTATTTGATTCCAGCTTCGATCCCCTTCTCCGCATTTTCGCGCCACTTTCGGTAGATTGGCATGAATCGCTGAGATTGCCGCACAACTTGCGCCGGCTCGAGCGCGACGCCGAAGAGTTCTTCAATCGGAAAATAACTGCGGCCCGCGCGAAGATCGGCGCCGGCGTCACGCAGAATATTAATTAACTGCAAACCCATTCCATAACGCTTCGCCAGATCGAGCATTTCGGTTTCACTTCGGGTTGTGAACCTTGGCAGGTGGCGAAAACACAGGCGTGTCCAAAATTCTCCGGCACTGCCGGCAACGAGATAAGTGTATTCATCGAGCTCGGCCGCGGTCTCGAGCGCAACGATTTGCTTTGGATCTTGAAAACGCTGCAAATCGAGCAGCTGGCCGCGATTAATTTTTTCGAGGACCGCGCGCACATCGTCGCGATCTTCCACTTCGCTTCGCTCGAGCCAATCCAGAATCGGTTGAAGCGATTCAATCAACGCGCGCTCGGCCTGGTCCGTCTGCAACGGCGCAATCGACGCGCTTAGATCGACGATCGCATCGCCAAGCGGTTCACCTTGAATGCCCCGCGCGAGCAATTGCAGGTTTTCGGTCCGCGTTGCGGCTGGGATCTCGCTCGTATCCGCAAGTGTGTCCGACGCGCGCGCGAGCAAATAACCGAGCGAGACCGGGTCGCGCAGTTTATTCGGCAGAATTCGAATCGAGAGGTAAAAAGAACGCGAAACACGCGCGAGGACAGAGCGTCGCAGAGTTGCTACCGAAAACGCAGAGTCGTCAGCGGCCGACATGTTTTACCTCAATTCGGCTCGGATCCGAGTTGCCAAGGCCGACCGCGGTCGCAGTTTGCACATAGCTGGCCAGCCTTCCGATGGGCGGGAAATGTGCTTCCAGCCGCCATTGCTCAAGTCGCTTTAGCGCAATCGTATCGAGTGCGACCGGGTCTTTGCTTGCGTAGATGGTGTCGTGGTGCACTGCGAAATTCGGTTGAGAAGCGGGACCGCCGCCATACTGCGCGAGAAGTCCATCCATGATGTTCAGGACGACCTTTTGTGAGATCATCGGATTGGCGTAGATCATCGCAATGCTTTCCGCGCCGAAGGGCGTGCCCATGGAGAACCGCCGCCAGTTGTCGATGTTGGGAACAGTCACGTTGTAAAGGCAACCCGCAATTCCGTTGGTGGTGCTGTTGCTCATCACTGGCACATTAATGATTTTGGTCACCTCGCTCGTCACGATTTTCGCAAAATGGCTGGCGGCGCTTGTGTTCTCGGTGTCTGAGAGCGGAATGCTTTTTCCCCTGTCGGGGACGTATTCAATATCGCCCCACACCAGTTTTCCGAGCAACGGTGCGGTAAATGTCTCCTTCGGATCGTAGCCATCGCGCGGCGCGATTGATTCTAGTTCGAAGCCATCGCTTTTCTTGTAACCGGCGCCTTTCGTTCCCTCGATTGACCGATCCCAAACAATGATGCTACTGCGGGGATGTCCGGCCGCTACTAAACCATCGACAATCGCGGTCACGACGTCGTGATGGGTCGTGAATAATTCGCCACCGGCCGCGGAAATTTTGATCCCGACCCGGTCGTTAGGCGCAACAAGCGAATTCCAGGCTTTGCCGAGGTCGGGTTGTCCGGTCACGGCCAAGATCAATCGATCGACCATCGCGTGCACGACGCGCGCGTTCGTCGTGTAATCCTCGATTGCGCGCTCGTCGTGCACTTGATAAACAACGGACCTTTCCGGCGGCGCGGGCGGCGGCGGAGCCTGCACCGGCGGCGGTGTTTGGCCCGACGCCGCAATGGCGCAAAACAAAACCAGGGCTACGTTTCGAACGCTTGTCATGTCGAACAAAGTCGAGACATCTCTTACTATTTCTGTTGATGAACTGCAGCCGGAAACATCTACAGATTCCTCGACTCCGCTCGGAATGACAACAGACGCAGTCCGCCATTTGTACGTTCACATCCCATTCTGCGCCCGGATTTGCCCTTACTGCGCGTTTTACAAGGAGTTGCTAGATCGTTCTCAAACGCAGCGATTTTGTGAGGCGATCCTTGGCGAGCTGCGACAACACACGAAAGATCGACCCGCCTTCGCCGGGCCTACGTCGGCTGACCGGCAGCGGCCGCTCACAATTTATTTCGGAGGCGGCACTCCGACAGCATTGACGACTGGGCAACTGGAATACCTGCTCGGCGGCTTTCGCGATCAACTCGATCTCTCCGAACTGATGGAGTGGACGATGGAAGCAAATCCCGGAAGTGTCGGGCCGCGAAAAGCGGCCGTTTTGCGGCGAATGGGCGTGACGCGCATCAGTCTCGGTGTTCAAGCGTTCGATGACGCTTTATTGAAACTGCTCGGCAGGGATCATCGCGCCACGCATCTTGAAGAATCATTCCGGATCCTGCGTGAGGCCGGGTTTCCGAGCGTAAATCTCGATCTAATGTTCGGATTGCCGGGCCAAACGATCGATCAATGGAAGCGTACCTTAGACAAAGCGGTTTCGCTCCAGCCGGACCACATTTCGACCTATTGCCTGACGTATGAGGAAGACACCGAGTTTTTCCTGCGACATTCGCGCGGCGAGTTTCGGCAGGATTCCGAGGCCGATGCCGAATTTTTTGAGATGACGATGTCGATTCTCGAATCGGCCGGTTACGAGCATTACGAAATCTCGAACTACGCGCGGCCGGGATTTCAGTCGGTTCATAATCGAGCCTACTGGTCCGGCGACGATTATCTCGGGATCGGTCCAAGCGCGTTCTCCACGATCGGAATGAAGCGTTTTCAAAATGTTCCGGACTTTCGCCGTTACGCGGAAGCGGTCCTCTCCGGCAGATCGCCGATCAATTCGGTCGAGGGCCTAACGCCGGAGATGAAGCGCGCTGAGAGAATCGCGCTGGCCTTGCGAACGAACGACGGTGCGCCGGCGAATTTGCTGGAGCCGTTCGCAAACGAAACGCGCGAATTCGTCCGGCTCGGATTGCTTCAACGCGCGAATGGAAATTTCATTCTCACGCGCACCGGCAAAGCGCTCGCTGATTCGGTCGCGGAAGCGTTCATCTAATCGCTCGAGCGGCCATAGCGGCGTTGACGCCGGCCATATTCCTCCACTGCGGCGAACAAGTCTTTTTTGCTAAAATCGGGCCAGAGTTTCTGCGTCACGTACATTTCGGTGTAGGAAAGCTGCCAGAGGAGGAAGTTGGACAATCGCATCTCGCCCGAAGTGCGTATGAGAAGGTCCGGGTCTGGGTAATAGCGCGTGTAAAGATGTTTGCTGAACATCTCCACGTCGACCATTCCCTTGTCGATGTGACCTAGCTCGATCGCGCGCAGTAAGCTCTTGATTCCATCGATAATCTCGAGCCGTCCGCCGTAGCTGAGAGCCAGGACCAGCGTAACGCCGGTGTTATTCGCGGTTTCTTCGATCGATTTATGGAGTTGCTTCTGGCAGGAGTCGGGCAAATCGGTCAACCGACCGATTGCCTGAAGACGGACATTTTTCTCCAGCAGCTCCGGCGTTTTTTCCTTCAGGAATTTCTCCAACAGGCGCATCAGCGCGAAAACCTCGGCTTTTGGGCGCTGCCAGTTCTCGGCCGAGAACGCGTAGAGGGTCAGAAAATCGACTTTTAACTCCGCGCACGCTTCCACACACTCGCGCGCCGCGCGGGCGCCTTCCTCGTGGCCTTTGATTCTGGGCAAACTCCGCGCCTTCGCCCAGCGGCCGTTTCCGTCCATAATGATCGCGATGTGTCGGGGGACCGATTTGGCGGCAGCGGCCATTTATTAGAGGAAGATGGTTTGGGCGCGAGTGGGTCCGACACTCACGATCGAAACCCTGGCATCCGTCAACTCGCCGAGTCGTTTCACGTAATTTCTTGTCGCTTTTGGGAGTTGCGAAAGTTTTTTCGCAGAAACCGTGGATGTTTTCCATCCTGGCATCTGCTCGTAAATCGGTTCACAGTTCTCCAACTGGGTCGCATCGCAGGGCGGCACCGCCAGTCGTTTGCCGTTCAGGCGATAGCCCACGCAAAGCCGGATCGGGTCGACGTCGTCCAGGCCGTCTAAATTCGTGATTGCCAGTTGATCGATGCCGTTGATCATCGTGGCGTAGTGGGTCGCAACCGCATCGAACCAGCCGCAGCGCCTCGCCCGGCCCGTGGTCGCGCCAAATTCTCGTCCGAGGGAATGGAGCAAGTCGGCCAGTTCCCGATCTTCGGTTGGCAGCGGTCCCTCGCCAACGCGAGTCGTGTAGGCCTTCATCACGCCGACGACACGGTCCATGCGGTGCGGTGGCACGCCGGTCCCGGTGCAAGCTCCGCCTGCCGTCGTGTTTGACGAAGTCACGTAAGGATAAGTGCCGTGATCAATGTCGAGAAACGTGCCTTGCGCACCTTCGAATAGGATTCCCTTTCCGCGCTGCATTGCTTCATGCAGATAGACCACCGTGTTTGTCACAAACGGCCGCAACTTTTCGCCTGCAGCGAGATAATCTGCGCTCACCACGTCGTAATTGATCGGCTCGGCGCCGAGCGCGCTGAGAATGTCATTGTTCTCGCGAATTTTGGCCTGCAATTTTTTCGAGAACAATCGCGGCTGCATGAGATCGGATATGCGCAAGCCGGTTCGAGCCGCCTTATCGCCGTAGGCGGGGCCGATGCCGCGCTTGGTCGTGCCGATCTTAGTCTGTCCGGTTCGCACCTCGCGCTGTTCGTCAAGCAAACGGTGGTATGGCATCACGAGGTGCGCGCAGTTACTCACCAACAGATTCTTACCAATCTTCACTCCCAACTCGCGCAGGTGTTCGATCTCAGCGACCAGCGCAACTGGATCGACCACCACGCCATTGCCGATCACGCACACTTTGCCGCGACGCAGAATTCCCGACGGAATGAGATGGAGAATGTAAGTGGCGCCGGCATGCACAATCGTGTGTCCGGCATTGTTTCCGCCTTGACTGCGCACAATGACGTCGGCGTTGCTCGTCAGCACGTCGATAATCTTGCCCTTTCCCTCATCACCCCACTGGGCGCCGACTAGAATCGTGTTTGCCATCTCAATTGAAACTCGGGCAAAAAATTTTCCCGACGCATCCGGCAAGACGCAGTCGGGACTTGCCCACGAATGATAAGAAGCGGGCACGGCTGCGCAAGCGGTTTTCCGGCAGCCCCTTTCAGGAAAAAAGCGACCAAGCCGCAGCGCACCCGCGTAGCAAGGGTAATGCGCACTATTCTCTTAATTATTCTGATTCTTTTGTTGATCGGCAGCTTGCCCGCAATCGGCGTCGCGCCAAACGGCTGGGGCTATTATCCCGGTGGCGGGCTGCTCGTGATCATCGTCCTCCTCCTGATTTTCTGGCGCGGGTAGGGCCGGAAGCGGCCGACAATTTGCAACGCAGCGCGTTATTGCGCGTTCTGCGTAGACAGCGCTTTTTTCAGCGCGTAAGCCGACTCACTGGATCCGCCGCCACTGCGGGCGTGCGAGAAATTGCGGAGCTTGTCCCAATTAATTTTGGAGTCGTAGGTGAACGTGTTCATCGCCACGCGATAACTCGCGCCGCTGGTTTGCAGATGCCGGTGTGTCGCGATGAAATCAGACGGATCATAATAGTTCGTCGAATCTTCCGCGAATTTGGCTCGGCTCATTCCGATCGCGAGGTTCCTGCGCACTTCGAGATGCAGGTGCGCATCATATAATCCATGTGCGTTGCCGATTTCGGCGATTTGTTGTCCGCGTTTCACAGTTTGACCGCGGCGTACCAGGATTTTGTTCAGGTGCCCGTAAAGGGAATCGACATTCCGTACGCTCCCGCCTTCGCGAAACGCGTGCCGGACAATAATCACATTCCCCCACCCTTGATGACAATCGCGGGCAAAGACAACAACGCCGTCGCCAATGACGGTGACCGGATCGCCAAGGTCGGTATCGCCCCCGCCGATCCCATCCCAATCTTCACCCATGTGTCCGTGCGCTCGAAAACCGCGCGCTTTGTAGTATCCGCGCGCCTCCCCGTTGCCCACGGGAAAATCAAATCCGTCCGCGATCTTGGTAAATGCAGTCTGCGATGAAAGAGGGATGATGGGTGGCGGCGGTTCGCTTTCCCGTGGCGAGTGCTCGACTGGACGGACTGCATTTGCCGCCACTTGCTTCTTCGGTTTGGGCGGAGGCGGTGGCGGTTCCGACGCATCGGCGTCGAGATCATGCTCCTCCTCACGAACCTTTTGCGCGGCGGCCGCTCCGGCCTGCCGCATTTGTTCGATCGTCAGCTTGGGCGTGGCCGGTGCGACATAGGCAACCTGTTGCGGCCGGGCCTCCACCATCCCCCTCTGCGAGCTGGCGCGCTTCGTTTGGGGCTTTTGCTCGCGCGGAATTTCGACTTGCTGACCGTAGGTTGTCGCCCCGAACGCACCGACGATCAACGTACAGATGACGACCTTGCCCCACATGAGAGCGCCTTTGATAAACAATGTGCGAACAGGTGGCAAGCAGTTATTCAGATGTCGCCGTTGGGAGGAGCTGCCGAGCACTGCGGTCGGGAACCGCAGTTGGCGAAGATATTACTGGCGCTGGAGCCGCACCACCGGCAGCGGAAAGCGAAGGCGAAGCTCGTCCTGCAGAAAAATTTCCACGTGATGCAAACCGAACTGCTGAAACTGCACGCCGCCGAAATAATGGACGTTTGTCGCGTGGCCTTCCATTTCTTTGAGAACGAATTCCACCTCGGCTTGCGCGAGCACATTCTGTTCGTCCACCCCAACAATCCGTGAGCGTTGTTTGAACTTTCCCGAACCGCTGCACCAGCGCGTCCAGATGCACAAACGCAGGTAATTGATCGGCAGTGCCGGCGCGGCAACGACGTTGAGCACGCCGACAAGCGTGTTCATCCCATTGAATTCGCAGCGCACGTCTTCGCAAAGCACGCAGCTTTGCAGGTCCGGAAGAATTGATTCAGTCGCCGCCATCGATCTCGATCAAACAGAATGTCTCATGAGCAGAACAATCAAAACGATTCCGAGCGCGATGCGATAAATTGCGAACGGCGTAAACCCGCGCGAACGGACCCAGTTCATAAACCAAGCGACGACGGCCAGAGCGACGATGAACGAAACGACAAAACCGATCGCGAGAACGAGCCAACCATGCGTGTCCATCGCGAGCGGCGCGAGATTTCCTTCAGTGGCGCCGTGGCCGGGCTTCAGTGTTTTGTAAAGATCGTACAACACCGCGACTGCCATGGTCGGCATTGAGAGGAAGAAGGAAAACTCGAGCGCGGCTGGTCGCGACAAACCTGCGATTTGTCCGCCGGCGATCGTGCTCATCGAACGAGACGTTCCCGGAAAGACCGCGGAGAAAATCTGGCAGGCGCCGATCCAGATCGCCTGGAACAGAGTCATTTCTTCCATGTGCGTGACGCGCGGTCGCGTGAAAATCGCATCCACTATCCACATCGCAATGCCGCCGATGAGCAGCGAAAGGCTGATGACCCACAGGCTTTCAAGGTTTTTTCCAATGACCTTTGTCAGCGCGAAGGCCGGCAAGGCCGTCACAATGAATGCTACAATTGTGAGACTCAGCGGATGCGTGATAAAACTCCGGTCGCCGCGTTCGCCTTTCGGAAAAGTGGCGAGGAATTTCAGGATTCGATTCCAGAAATAAACCGGCAAGGCCAGGATCGCCCCGAGTTGGATCACGATCGTGTACATTTTCCAAAAACTGTCGTGCAGATTCAGATTGCAAAGCGCCTCGACGATTCGGAGATGACCGGTCGAGCTCACCGGCAAAAACTCCGTCAGTCCTTCCACGATCCCAAGCAAGACCGACAATAGGAAATCATTCATTCGTTCGTTATTTCAGCTTTCAGCGTTTCAGCGTTTCAAGAGATCGCTTCCGCGCCTTGCTCGTCGGTGCGAATCCTGATCGCCTGCTCGACGTCCGTCACGAAAACTTTTCCGTCGCCAATCTTGCCGGTCTTGGCCGATTGCAGGATCGCCTCGACCACGCGTTGCGCGCGATCGTCATCGACGACGATTTCAAATTTCACCTTGGGCAGGAAATCAACCGTGTACTCGCTTCCCCGATAAATTTCACTATGGCCTTTTTGGCGACCGAAACCGCGCACTTCGCTCAAGGTCATTCCCTCGATGCCGACCGAGGCGAGCGCGTCCTTGACCGCTTCCGTCTTGAACGGCTTGATCACTGCTTCGATTTTTTTCACCGCGCCAAACTAGAACCCGAATCTCAAAGCGCAAGCGAATGGAATAATTGCCTAGTGATTCTTTTACGCGTGGGACCGGGCATCGAAAAGTTCCCGGGCGAATTGATATAACTCGATATCGAGGGCGTTGGCCTCGCGCAGCAACTCACGTGTTTCGATATCAATGGCTTCGACTGGCGGTTTTTCAGGCGTTACATTCTTCTTCGAAAAGGATCCCACTTTCCAACCGAAGATCGCGCTCATCCGTTGCAGGCTCGCATCGAAGTCCTCAGTCAATCCGACGCATTGAAAATGCCTGGAGAGGTTTTGTTTCGCGCGTTCCAGGGCGGCGCGATCGGCGAACCGTTCGGGATCTTTTGACTGATCGCCTGCTATCATGCGTGTTTGCAGGTTAAATAGTTCGACGGTTGTGGCCGTTCGTTGCCTTAACAATCCCTTCAGATCGACACCGCCGCGTCGAAGCAAGGAATACAAATAATGATCGGGATGACTTTGCGCGTAATAGTAAAATGAAAGCACGCGCGCGATCGGTTCTCGGAGGAAGGTAAAGTAGGTCGAGGGCCCGGGGAGATGACGGTGGAAGCCAAAAGACAAGTGGCCCTTCACCAAACAATAAGGCTCGCGTTTGCCTCGTGCGATTCTCTTGAAATTCTCAATTGCGACGTGGTCAATCGCATTCTTAAAGGTGAAAATTTGATCCTTTGAATAACACCGGTCGAGAATGTGATGCAGGGTGGTTCCAGCGGTCTTAGGGATATGCAGAAAGATCAGCGTTTTGTCCCCTCGCTTCATCCCCTCGCAGCCTGACAGATATCACCGGACAAGGAAGAAAATTCAAAACGGGGTCGTCGCCCGGTTCACTTGCGATTGTGAAGCCCTACCCTTAAAATTCGTGTTTTGAACACGCAACCTTCGATCGCTCTTTCCGAGACCAACGCCGGGCCCCGGTCGATGCTGGCGACTGCTTCAGGTAAAAAACCCATCTTACGAATTCGTCCAACGAAAGGATGGGCCGCGCTGAATCTCGGCGAGCTGTGGAGTTATCGCGACCTGCTTTGGATCCTGGTCGAGCGAAATATCAAGGTAATCTACAAACAGACCGCGCTCGGAGTAGTGTGGGTCGCCCTTCAACCGCTCATCGCTGCCGCAGTTCTGGCTGTGATCGCCGGGCGCGTTGCGAAACTGCCTAGCGACGAGACGCCACATCTCTTGTTCGTATTCTGTGGGTTCATGATCTGGAATTACTTCTCGCAGACCGCGCAACGGAGCAGTGCGAGCTTGATCAACAACGCGCAGCTCGTTTCCAAGGTTTATTTCCCGCGAATGTTGATCCCCCTGTCACATACGTTTTCCACCCTGGTCGACTTCGCGGTCACGTTGATCATGCTCTTCATTTTCATGGCGATCTATCATGTCGCTCCGAGCTTCCGACTGCTCGCGATCCCGGGATTTTTGTTTCTTACCGCCATGACTGCCACCGGGGTCGCCCTGTGGTTCTCGGCGCTCAGTGTGAAATATCGCGACACGAGTTACGCGCTACCGTTGGTTCTACAGATTTGGTTTTGGGCTAGCGCAATTATTTATCCCGCGAGCATGATCGATTCGGCGCGGCTCCAAACCATCTTCGCGCTCAATCCGGTCGTCGGTTTCGTCGAAGGTTTTCGCTGGTGCGTTCTGGGCCGGAGCGCGCTCAATCCGACAATACTTTGGATCACGGTTGGAATGTCGTTCCTGGCCTTGTTCACAGGCGCGTTTTTCTTCCGACGCGTGGAGCGAACTTTTGCGGATGTGATTTAATTGAAAATGTCAAACACGGCACTCTCGATTCACAACCTGAGCAAGTGCTATCGCATTGCTCATCGAGCTGGCTACAAGACGCTCCATGATGAACTCACCACTTTGCCGCGACGACTGATCAGCCACATCCGCGGCGGCGGACGAGCGACTTCCGAAACCTTTTGGGCCCTGAAGGAGGTTTCATTCGAAGTAGAACGCGGCGAAGCGCTCGGCATCATCGGCAGCAATGGCGCCGGCAAAAGCACGCTTCTGAAGATTTTGAATCGAATTACCGAACCAACCTCCGGCGGGGTCGATCTCTATGGCAGGGTCGGCGCGCTGCTCGAAGTGGGAACCGGTTTTCATCCGGAGCTCACCGGTCGTGAAAACGTTTTTCTGAACGGAGCGATCCTTGGAATGACGCGAGCCGAGATCAAAGAGAAATTCGACGAGATCGTGGCCTTCGCCGAAGTCGAAAGGTTTCTCGATACGCCGGTGAAACGCTATTCAAGCGGGATGTACGTCAGGCTCGCTTTCGCAGTAGCGGCCCATCTCGATCCGGAGATTCTTCTTATCGATGAAGTCCTCGCGGTCGGTGACGCTGAGTTTCAGAAGAAGTGCCTTGCGAAAATGGAAAATGTCGTCGCGAGGGAAGGTCGCACCGTCGTTTTCATTAGCCACGACATGGACGCGATCTGCCATCTGTGCTCACGCTGCATTCTTTTGAGACAAGGAGCGATCGCAAGCGAAGGGGCAGCCACTGATGTCGTCGCGACCTATCTCGGTGGCGAACTGGACCAGGCACCGACGATTGACTTCGCGCGAATCCGCAGCGACGCGAGTTTGCGTTCAGCCGGGCTTCACAATGACGAAGGGCAGGCGGCAACGTCATTCAATGCCAACGAACCAATCGGGCTGAGATGTTCATTTCGGGTTGAGCGGGAAATCGAAGGACTGCAATTCTCTTTCTCGGTCTTCAATTTTAAAGGAAATCGCATCTTTTATTCGCCGATCTCGATGGCGAAGCCCGCGATTACGGTCGATCGTCCGGGCGAATACAGCGTCGAAGCTTTGATTCCAGCGCGCTTGCTTCTTCCTGGACGATACTCGATCACACTCGCCCTCCACACACCGAAGACAAGAATGTACGATCTCCGGCGCCAGGCGCTTAGTTTCAGAATCGTCGCTACCATGGGCGATCGTTACGACGGTTTTTCCGGCGATGAGCTTGGGCAGATATTCGCCGACGTAAAATGGCGCCGGAGCGAACCAGAGGATCGGTCATCATCAGAGGCGATCCACTCGGCTGCGTCAGCGAGCTGAAGCAGTGGCTGCTATTAAACCCAATTTCCTGATCGCCGGCACGGGCAAAGCCGGCACCACTTCTTTGCACGAATATCTCGCGCAACATCCCGAGATATTCATGTCGAGTTTCAAAGAGCCGAATTTTTTCGTCCGCGACTACGGCTATAACAACTGGGAGGATTATCTCCGTCTCTTCGCCGAGGTGCGGAACGAAAAAGCGATTGGTGAATCGTCGACCGGATATCTCTGCAGCGCCGAGAGTCCAGCGTGGATCAAATCAACGCTCGGACCGGTCAAGATCATTTTAATGCTGCGCAATCCCGCCCGCCGCGCAGAATCGCTTTACTGGTGGATGATGCGCGAAGGTTACGAGAACGCGCCAACCTTTTCCAAAGCGCTGGAATTGGAACCCGCGCGCGCGAACGATCCGCAATTTCAGGCGAATTGTGGCCAATTCTTGCCCGATTATTTTTATTATTCCACAGGACTGTATTGCGATCAGGTGCGGCGGTTTATCGAAACATTCGGTCGCGATCACGTCAGAATCTATCTCTTCGAAGATTTCGCAAAGTCTCCGCGCGAAACTTGCCACGATATCTTTGCGTTTCTCGGGGTGGATTCGGATTTCGCGCCGCAAATCGCGATTCACAACGAAGGCCGGCTGCCTGCTTCGCCGTCGTTTCAATTCTGGTTGCGCAATCATGCGCCGCGTTACTTGCGATTCCTGCCACGCAGGCTCCGGCGCGGAATCCTGGATCGGTTCATGAGGGTAAACACGCGACGAGGGTCGGCGCCGATCCGCGATTTTCAAACCGAACAGCAACTCCTGGAGCGCTATCGGGATGACATTCTAAAGCTGGAACGACTTCTCGATCGCGATTTGTCGATCTGGTCGAACGAGAAAGCAGCGGACTCAGCGAACTATGTTTCGACGCACTAAGATCGCGCGGATGCAGCGCGAAATCGCGGAGCTGCGCGCCGAAATTGATACCGTTAGAGTTCTCGCCGCTCAGCGATTGATTCAAAGAATTCAGAGCGGGAAAACCTCGTCTCTGCGCGAGGCCGAGTTCAAGGTCTTCTCCCAATTCGGTGATGACGGAATCATTCAATATCTCATTCACCGCCTTGCCGCATTGCCGGATTCGTTCATTGAGTTTGGCGTTGAGAATTATCGAGAATCGAACACCCGCTTTCTTCTTTTAAACAACAATTGGCGCGGCCTGGTCTTCGACGGAAATCAAAAGGCGATCGACTGCATTCAGCGGGACGAAACTTATTGGCGTCACACGTTGACTGCGCAATGCGCCTGGATCACGCGCGACAATATTAATGATCTCCTTTGTCAAACCGACCTTGGTGGCGAAATCGGCCTCCTGAGTATCGACATCGACGGCAACGATTACTGGGTCTGGGAAAAGATCGACGCGGTCGACCCGGTGATCACGATCGTCGAATACAACAGCGTCTTCGGCCGGGACCTCGCCATCACGATTCCATATGACGAAGGGTTCGTCCGCCATAAGGCGCATTATTCCGGTCAGTTTTGGGGCGCGTCGCTATCAGCTTTGGAACTTCTCGGCAAGCGAAAGGGGTACTACCTGATCGGCTGCAACAGCGCAGGCAACAATGCCTACTTCGTGCGCAACAACCGAATCGGCGGCCTGCCGGTTCTCGCCGCCCAAGAGGCTTTCGTCGATGCGAGGTGGCGCGATTCCAGGGACAAAAGTGGAAGACTGACTTATTTGACCGGCCCGGAACGATTTCAAGCAATCGCAGGGCTGGAGGTGTATGATCTCCGTCAGAATAAGGTCGTCCCGCTCAAAGCGCTCGCCTCGAAATCAAGATGAACGCGGAAGTGATCAGCTACAGCGGCGTCAAGTACGCCGAAGTCATTCGGGCCGACATCCGCGTGGACAACACGCGGTTCTTTTCACCGGCCGAATCCTCGTTTCAATTCGGTCTGCTCGCGCATCCGGCCGGCTTTGTCGAACCTCCGCATTATCACAAGCCATTCCCACGCGAAGTGAGCGATCTTCAGCAAATGTTTGTGATGCAGCGCGGCCGTGTCGTGGTAGAACTCTACAGCGACGAAGGCGAATTGCTGCGCGAGATCGAGCTCAAAGCCGGCGACGCGATCGTCCTCATTCATGGCGTTCATGCGCTGCGCGTGCTCGAAGATTTCCAAGCCGTCAGCGTAAAACAAGGACCATTTCTCGGCACTGAAAATGACAAGGTCAATGTCGAGGTGAAGAAGAAATGATTCCAGTTTTCGAGCCAGTGATCGGCGAAGATGAGATCGAAGCGGTCGTGGCCGCGATCCGGCGGGGCGAGATTTCGGGCTCTTTTGGCGAATCGATCCCGCGTTTTGAAGAAGCGTTCGCGGCCTATTGCGGCTGCAAATATGGCATCACTGTTAGCAGCGGCACGGCGGCGCTTCATCTTGCCGTGGCGGCTCTCGATTTTAAACCCGGCGATGAAGTTCTAGTCAGCGCATCGACCAACATCGCGACTGCGCTGGCCGCTTATCATAATCAGCTTGTTCCGGTTCCGGTCGATTCCGAGCCGCGCACATGGAACTTAAATCTCGATCTGATCAAAGGCTTAATTACGTCCAAAACGCGGGCGATTATTGCCGTTCATCTTTTCGGTCATCCTGTCGACATGGATCGCCTTTGCCAAATCGCGCGGAAACACGATCTCATCGTGATTGAAGATTGCGCGGAATCACATGGAGCACATTGTCGTGGCCAAATGACCGGCAGTTTCGGCGCGATGGGTTGTTTCAGCTTTTACGCCAACAAAGTGATCACCATCGGCGAAGGCGGCATGATTGTGACCAATGACTCGAAACTCGCCGAGAAATTGAAGCTGCTTCGAAATCTCGCCTTCACCACGCCGCGTTTCCGGCATGAAATCGCGGGTTACAATTTCCGCATGACCGGATACCAGGCCGCGATGGGTTTGGTTCAATGCAACAAGATCGAGAAGATCATCGAAGAGAAAATCCGGATCGCACAAACTTACAATCGCTTGTTGGAAAAGGTGACCGGGTTGCAGTTGCCCATTCCGTCGACGGTCGGGCGCCATGTCTACTGGATGTACGGCGTGGTCGTTCAACCAGAATTTGGCATTTCCCGCGACCACCTGCAGGCTGAACTCCGCGGCGGTGGCATTGAGACCCGCACATTTTTCTGTCCGATGAACCAGCAACCGTTTTTGCGAAAACAAGCCGGATTTCGCAAAGTCGATTGCCCAGTGGCCGATTCGCTTTGGGAAAGCGGTTTTTATTTGCCCTCCAGCCCGAACTTGAATGAAGAGACGATCAAAAAGATCGTCGACGCGATCGCCCGGCTGCAACAAACAGCCCGGATCAAACTGAAGGTATGAGCGGGGCTGAGCCCGACCGGCTGTATGCCGCGCGCTACGCCGAACTCTATGATTTTTTTTACGCGGACAAACCTTACTGCGACGAAGCAGCCTTCGTCCACCAATGCATCCGCGAATTCAGTGGCGCTCCCGCGCATGACATCCTCGAACTCGCTTGCGGAACGGGCAAACACGCGTTCGAACTGGAAAAATTTGGTTACACCGTGACTGCAACCGATCGTTCGGTGGAAATGTTGGGCGTCGCGCGACAACGCGCGGCCACAAACGATTCCCGCATCGAATTCGTTCCGGCCGACATGCAGCAGCTCGATCTGTCAAAGAAGGACTGGGACGCGGCCGTGTGTTTGTTTGATTCTATTGGTTATTTAAAAACAGACGCCGGAATCAAAACGGCGCTGGATCGAATTCGCGATCACTTGCGCCAGGCTGGTCTTTTCATTTTCGAATTCTGGCACGCTCCCGCAATGCTGAATGGCTATTCGCCGATTCGAAAGCGGAGTTGGAAGATGGCGAACGCCGAAATCGTCCGCACGTCGGAGACGACGCTCGACTACGACAATTCTTTGGCGAAGGTCACATACACCGTGAACGAGATAAGGAACGGTCAAACTTGCAACGCCTTCCGCGAATTGCACACCAACCGTTTCTTCACCGTCGACGAAATGAAAAAGTTGCTTACCTCGGCGAGATTCGAGCCCCTAAAATTGTTCGCCGGTTTCAACGGAACCGAGCCAATTAGCGACAAGACCTGGCACATCGTTGCCGTCGCGCGCAAATCGTGAAAGTTGGCGTTCTTTCTCCCATCGCGCCGGCCGAGATTGGCGGTGGTTTCACTTTCGAACAGGAGGTTTTTCAGCAACTACTTGAACTCGCGCCGCGCTCAAAACATGAAATCGTGATCTTTGAAGGATTTCGCGGCGCAAGAAGTCTTGCCAAGCCCGCCGGTTTTCGATCGGTCTCGCTGAAGCGGCCGCGGCGGGACCATTTAATTTTGCGCAAGCGGCGATTTCCATGGGAGCACAAATGGATCGACAACGTTCTTCGGCGCGAAGGTATTGAGTTTTTTCTGAACACAACTTTCGAAGCGGTTACGCTGACGATTCCTTTCCTGGCGATTGTCTGGGATTTACAGCATCGATTGCAGCCGCATTTCCCCGAAGTGAGCGCGAACGGAATGTGGGAACACCGAGAGGCGTTTTATTCGCAGGTGCTAAAGCGGGCGTCGTTCGTAGTCGTAGGGACCGACGCAGGCAAAAAGGAAGTGCAAAGGTTTTATGGTGTGGCGGACGAGAGATTCAAAATTCTTCCTCACCCCACTCCATCATTTGCTTTGGAGGATGGCGCCGCGAATTCCGGCGAGCTGACGCAATACAATCTGCCGCCCGATTTCATTTTTTACCCGGCGCAGTTTTGGACTCACAAAAACCATGGCGCGATTGTGCGGGCGCTCGCGCATCTCAAGAAGGTCGACAACCTGCGTCCCACAGCCGTCTTCACCGGCTCTGATCAGGGAAACGAGCGTACTGTCCGCGAGCTGGTCGAAGAACTGGACCTGCGCGACCAGATATTTTTTCTCGGATATGTTTCGCGCCAGACCTTGAAAGCCCTCTATCAACACGCGCTATGTCTTTGTTACGTCAGTTTCTTCGGACCAGAAAATCTTCCTCCGTTGGAAGCCTTTGGATTGGGATGTCCCGTAATCGCCGCCGACGTTCCCGGCGCGAGTGAGCAACTCGGCGACGCTGCTATTCGCGTAAATCCGGCGGACGACCTGGAAATAGCCAAAGCGTTGAAGCTTCTTTTGCAGAACAAAACAAAGCGCGAGGAACTGGTTCGCCGCGGAAAAGAACGGGCGCATCGATTCACCGGCGCGGATTTCGCAAAGGGCCTGATCGCAGCGCTCGATGAATTCGAGGCGGCCCGGCGATAGCTGTCGTAGCGCGCGTGGGCACCATTTCTATTCTCGTGCCGTCGCTCAACGCGCGCCAATTTCTCGAGCCGCGCGTTGGTTCCATTATCGATCAAACATTCTCGGGCTGGGAAGTGATTCTGCTTGATAGCGGATCCAGCGACGGAACGTCGGAATATTTCAATTCCGTTGCCGCTCGGGACTCGCGATTTCAACTGCACCAGATCCCCCGCGAAGGACTCTACGCTGCGCTCAATCGCGGATTCGCTCTCGCTACCGGCGATTTTATCCACATCGCAACGGCCGACGACTCGATGTCTCCGGATTTCTTCGAGCAGATGCTCGATGCTTTTGCGCGCTGCCCGAAAGCCGGCATCGCGGCCTGTGATTTGCAATTCATTAATCGCGATGGAAATGAACTCTCACCTGACGATTTGCGCGGTCACCTCAGCAGTCGCGCGGCGCAGAACTTACTGAATCTCGGCCACGTTCGCGCCGCATTTCCGGGCGAACGCCTTGTTCAGATGAATTACCGCGCGGTCCCGCATGATTGTCTTCTCCACTGCGATGGGCACAGCGTTTACTTCTCTTTGAATCAATTGCTCGTGCGAACTGATGTCGCGCGCGCAGCCGGACAGTTCCAAACCGACATCGGTTCAGTCGCGGATTTTGACTGGCTGCTGCGCCTGACGAACTCCGCCGGCACCGTACACGTTCCGAAAAAAATCGCGATGTGGCGTTTCCATGGGGATCAGCTGAGCGTGCATGGCGATGAATCGCGTGCATCGTCGCGCACCGCGGCAGCCGGAAAGACGCTGCGCTCAGTTACTGACAAGTTTCCCGGCCTCCTGAGCGAAAACGACCGCGCGGCTCTGCTTTTGCCGCTTAAAATCACGGAATCAAATACCGTCGCGGCCCGAATCCAGGGGTGGTTCACAAGTCTGGCGCGAATGAGCGTCATGCTCGTGACACGCCCAATCCCGACTATTCGCGCGCTCTTACGAACGAAGTTTCGTTTTGGAACGCGCCGTTATTCCCTGCTTCCCATGGTCTTCAGCGGACTAAAGCTCATGCCGAAGACCGTTGAGAGGTTGAGCAGTTGAGAAGAAAACAGATCTCGTTTCAGCAACTCAACCGCTCAACGCCTCAACTTCTGCTTCTACCATTTCGCGCACCAACTGCGCGAAATTGCCCGATGGTTTCCATCCCAGCGTTTTTCGAATCTTGCCGGGATCACCAACCAAACGAGACGGCTCAGTTGGTCGATCGAACGCGGGATCCTGCTTCACAAATCTTTTCCATTGAAGATCGACAATGGCGAACGCCGCCTCGGCGAACTCGCGCACAGAGTGGGCTTCACCAGTGGCGACGACATAATCGTCCGGTTTTTCGTGCTGCAACATCATCCACATCGCCACAACATAATCCTGTGCCCGGCCCCAATCGCGTTTACTCTCCAGATTTCCAAGGACCAGCTCGGAATCCATACCGCGCGAGATGCGCGCCGCGGCCCGCGCGATCTTGCGGGTGACAAAGTTTTCTCCACGTCGCGGAGACTCGTGATTGTAGAGAATGCCGTTGCAAACAAAAATTCCGTATGACTGCCGGTAAACGCGCGCGAGCATGGTCGCGAAAGCCTTTGCGCACCCGTACGGACTCGTCGGACGCATCGGAGTTTCTTCTGTTTGCGGCGACTCACTCGCGTTTCCGAAAATTTCCGAGGTCGAAGCGTGATAAATTTTCACGGCCGGCGATTGATCCCGCGCAATCTCGAGCAACCGCAGCGTCGCCATGCCCGCCTCATCGGAGGTCGATTCCGGCAGATCGAAGCTCAACCCGACGTGGCTCTGGCCGGCAAGATGATAAACTTCCTTCGGGTCCACCTTTCGAAAAATGCGGCGCAACGTCGTTGTATCGGACAGATCGCCATAATGGAGAAACAGTTTTCTTCCGTAAATCTTTTCGTCTCGGCGCAAATCCTCAATCCGCGACCGCAACAAATTGCTCGTTCGCCGTACGATTCCATGGACGACGTATCCTTTTTCCAATAACAGGTCGGTTAAATAAGAGCCGTCCTGTCCGGTGATTCCCGTAATTAGCGCCGTCCGAGTATTGGCCACGACGAAGAGTTAAGCAGGAACGGTGCAAACGCCAAACCACGGATGCAGTTGCCGCAGAATGCGCTATGCTCCGCCTCAATTCTTCTGAGCTCAGCGACTCAACTGCTCAACCTCCTAAGTGATGGCAGAACGTTTTGATTTTTTGATCGTCGGCGCGGGTTTTGCCGGTTCGGTGCTGGCCGAACGCCTCGCGACGCAGCTCGGCAAAACAGTTCTAATTGTCGAGCGGCGCAACCATATCGCCGGCAACGCCTACGATCATTACGACAGAGCCGGCGTGCTCGTACACGATTACGGCCCGCACTATTTCCGGACCAACTCACAACGGATCGTCGATTACTTGAGCCAGTTCACCGATTGGCAGCCGACCGAATACAAAATTTTATCGTGGACCGACGGCCGCTTCTGGAATTTCCCAATCAATCTGAACACTTTCGAGCAATTGATCGGCCACCCGTCTACCAGCGAAGAAATGGAAGCGCAGCTCGCGGAATGGCGTGTGCCCATCGACAATCCAAAAAACTCCGAGGAAGTGATCGTCTCCCAGGTCGGCTGGAAGCTCTACGAAATGTTTTTCAAAAATTACACGCGCAAACAATGGCAGCGCAACGCGAAAGATCTCGATCCGAGTGTTTGCGGACGGATTCCGATCCGAACCAATCGCGACGATCGTTACCTCGCGGAAAAATTTCAAGCCCTGCCGAAAGATGGCTACACCGCGATGTTCGAACGGATTCTGGCCAATCCGAAGATTGAAGTTCGGCTGAATACCGATTACCGCGACGCGCGCGAGCAAGTGCGCTACGATCATCTCATCTTTACCGGCCCGATCGATGAATACTACGACCATTGCTTCGGTCATCTGCTCTACCGCTCGCTGCGGTTTGAACCGGAAACACTCGCACAGGAATATTTTCAACCCGCGATGCAGGTGAATTACCCGAACGATCACGACTTCACCCGAATTGTTGAAATCAAGCACGCGACCAGGCAAAAACTTCCTGCAACAACGATCGTGCGCGAATATCCGCAGGATTACGGACTCGGGCGCGAGCCGTATTACCCGATCCCCGCGCCGGACGCAAAAGCGCTCTACCAGAAATACGCCGATCGCGCTGCGCAGGAAAAAAAAGTCAGCTTCGTCGGCCGCCTCGCCACCTACCGCTATTATAATATGGACCAGGTCGTCGGCACGGCGCTGAGCGAAATGGAAAAACTAAAGCGAATCGCATGATGTCGGAGTCAGTCGACAATCTACAACGCGAACAAATTGCCGGCGGCTCGCCTTGTCTTTCGGTCGTACTGCCGATTTATAACGAGGCAGCCACAGTTGAGAAAGTCATTAAGGCGGTTCTCGCCCAGCCCGTTGTGGCCGAGATTATTGGCGTGGATGATGGATCGACCGATGGGACCGCTGAGCTGTTGCAAAAACTGCAAGCAACGCATCCGCGTTTCACTGTTCGTCGACACAGCCAGAACCGCGGTAAGGGGGCGGCGGTCCGCACCGGATTCGCGGTCGCGAAATCGCCCATTGTTATAATCCAGGACGCCGATTTGGAATACGATCCCGCGGAGTATGGAAAATTGCTGCGACCAATTTTGGATGGAAAGGCCGACGTCGTCTTTGGCTCACGCTTTCGCGGATCGGAAGCTCATCGCGTCCTTTATTTTTGGCATGCTGCGGGCAACCGATTTCTGACTTTGCTCAGCAACATGTTTACGAATTTGAATCTGACCGACATGGAAAGCGGCTCCAAGGCATTCAAGCGCGAAGTGCTCGAGCGCATCACGCTTGAAGAAAATCATTTCGGGTTCGAACCGGAAGTGACGGCGAAAGTCGCCAAACTGGGCGTCCCGATCTACGAAGTCGCGGTCTCCTACAGCGGGCGCACTTACGCGCAAGGCAAGAAAGTGAATTGGCGTGACGGCTTCAGTGCACTGCGCTGCATCGTTAAGTATAATCTCAAGTCGGCGAAGCAAGAGGCATTATGAGAACGCTGATTCCGATCCTCCTTTACGCTCTTTTCTCTTCAAAAGCAGTTGGCGCTGGTCACCTAAATCACGAAGGGGCAGGGGGCGCCCCCCAACACATTTACATCGCTATTAGAAGCGATGGCTTGGTCGGTTCAGGCACCAAAGCGGATCCGTTCGATGGATCGGTGTCGGCAAAGCTGGATGCCGTACTTCGAGGAATTCACAACGGCACAACTGTGCACTTCGGGCCGGGGACGTTTCTGAGCTCCGGTTTTCGCGACGACGATTCGGAAACCGGCTTCTCAGTTAAACCCAAGTGCCGGTACTTGGGCGCCGGATCCAACATGACCACATTCAAAATAACGTCCGTCCGGCGAAATTCCCATCTCGCTTGCGCATTTTGTTCAGGAGGAACGAACGGAGACGTGAGCGGCGCGTCCGTTGAGAACGTGACTCTCGACATGAACGGGGCAGAGATCGTCGCGGCGAATAACCCGGACCTTTCGACCTACGGCGTCCTATTACCAGGATCTAACAACATAATTCGTAAGGTTCACCTCATCGGAGTCTACGGCCACTTTGCCACTTTACGCGAAGCGTTCGGACTCGGAACCGCAGCGTCTGCGACGAATTCAACTCCCAGCGGCAATCTTATTGAGGATTGCGTCGTCGATGATTTTGCCGCCGGATATGATTATGGGCAAATGATCTGCATACGCGGTGGGATTGCTCGAAATAATTGGGTCATCGGCCAGACAACGTTGACGAGTGCCTATCAAGCCTATGGAGCGAATGCGGTCCTGGACCGTTGTTACGCGTTCAATTGTCGAACGTTTCTCTACATGGACACGGGGGACGTCGGCCCGTTATCGGTAAAAAATTGCCGGGCTTGGGGAATTACTGGTGAATTCGTTAATCTTGCTCCGTCCGCCGGATTCACTCATCACGACGTCAAAGTCGTGAACAACGCAGTTGAGTTCGGCGTGACCGGAACATTTTTCAGTGCGACGCCTGGAGGGGCCGGAGCACGCTTGTATAACCTGAGCGTCTTAAACAATACGGCGAACCAGCGGGGTGGAGAGTACACTCCGATAAATGTCAACCGTGTCCTAAACTTTCAGAGCGGGGGAAATCATTGGTTGAAACCAAATGCTCCAAAACAAGCCGCCAACGGGACAACGGTGCCTTCGGCAAGCTGGCGCGGTATAGCGGCAGTAAAATAGTTAGAGCCAATGATGCATCGTTTTTGGAATCTTGGACTTTTTCTGCTCTGCAGCATTTTAATCTGCCTTGCTGTGTTTCATGGCGCATTCGGAGGTTCCCGAATCCTGGCGCCCCTTGATATCGCTCCGACAATTTTCTCAAAATATCGGTATGTCGACCCAACAGCCGGGAACGTTCCTGCGAATCATTACATCATCGACCAGTTGACGTTTGATCTCCCGCTTCAATACACCGTTTATCACGCCTACCGCAGCGGAGAGATTCCGTGGTGGGATCCTTACACCTACGCCGGACGGCCATTCTTGGCCGACGCGCACGTCAACGGAACCGATCCAATCCGCGTTCTGTGTTATCTGACACTTCCGTTCGTTAGCGCATACAACTGGAACCTGATTCTCAAGTCGATCTTGACCGGGCTGGGGATGTTCGTGTTGCTGCGACATCTTCGCTTCGCGCTCCCTATCTCGCTTCCGCTTGCGCTCACATACCAGTTCGCCGGCTGCTTCGCATTTTTCTTCAGCCACCCGTGGATCCAGGCTTCGTTCGCTTACTATCCGTTTCTCTGGGTAGCCTGGTCTGCTTACATCCAACGCAATTCGATACGCCGGCTTGGAATTAGCGCACTACTGTGCGGGCTCATCCTTTATTGCGGTAATCTACAATCGCACGCCTATCTTCCCCTTTTCGCGCTCTGTTTTTTGATCGGAAATGTTTTCTGGAACACAAAACAGTGGCTAAAGACTGCCCTGGTCACCGCGTTGTCGATCTTTCTCGGCATTGCATTGGCGGCAACGGTACTCTGGCCGCAAATTGAATTTTACTTGATCAGCTTGCGCACTGTTTCATTTTCGCCGGACTCGCGATTTGCGTACCTCGCTGGCGTCGCATCGTTCAGCACAGTTTTTCCATGGACGCTCGGAACCTTCCGAACCCTCGATCTTGGAAAATTTCTCGGCTACGATGCGCTAGGCTTTGTCATCTACATTGGTTCGGCGGCATTTTTGCTGGCGCTGTTGGGCGGCTGGAAACCCGGTGTTCTTTCGCCCGAACAACGAGCGGCCCGCCGAACAGCAATCGGGCTCGTTGTACTTTACTTTGTGATTTGCTCATCTCCACTTTTGCCGATTCTTTACACGCGCATCGCGCCGACTGCGGTGATGGGATTGACCGTCCTCGCCGCCTTCGGATTGAACAGCATTTCCGAAAAATCTTTTCCTAAAGTCGGTTTGGCAGTTGCAGGAACAGGGGTGACGCTGGTCATCGCGCTCAACATCGCCGCGTTTATAATTTATCCGCACCTGATCAGCTCTGTCCGATCGTTTGTGGCAGCCCGCGACAAGACAAATGCCTCATTTGCCGAGACACCGACTTTGCGCGCTTTTCAGGTTGAGAATCTGCCTCGGGAAATTTCCATCAAAAATCCAGAAACAACTCTGGCGTTTGTTAGCCTGATCGCCTTGGCGATTTATTTGCGGCGGCCGCGATCAAACACTTCCGCTCAAATCGCCTTGCTGGCGTTGAATTTCCTGCCACTAATATTTTTATTCGCTCGATATGTTCCAAATCATCCCGTCGTTTATTGGGAACGGTTAACAGCGAGTGGTACCGAGCAGGTTCGCGTCGCACACGCGCTCAATCCAGATCATCTCCGGTTATTGGAAAAAGACCCAAATCTTAACGACCTGCTCTTTCCGAATGACATGGGGCATCTGCAGGGCGTGCACACGGTTCACGGTTACTCGGCTCTTCAGCCGCCGAGTCTTTTTCATTGGCCACCCGGGGTGAAACCACCGGACGGCCCAATCGCCGATTTCGCCTACTCGAGCGAACACGGATCGGCGACTGGCGACCTCACAAAATTGACCAACGATAAACAGTCACGACTTCATTGTGAGCATCGCGCGGTCACAATCACGGCAGAAACCATGAACACATTGACAATTTCTATCGCACCTGGCCCTCCGGATCGACTCGAACGTACCGACACATTTTACCCTGGCTGGCAGGCTAAATTGAATGGACAACCCGTTCCTTTGGAGCACGGCGCATCGCCATTTTCCGCGATTGATCTTCCTGCCAGTACAGAACCTTCGATCGTCATTTACAGTTACTCGCCAACCCACTCCGCAGTCGCTAAATATGTGGGAATCGTGACTGCCCTACTCGGAATCATGGCTGTCACATGGGGGGAAAAACAACGTGAAGTTAGCGGCGCGAAGGCTAACTGATTGTTCGGGGGATCCCGACATCACCCATGGAAGGCCAAACCACCAGAAATGATTCCGTGTTAGGAATTGGCTAAACGCAATGCCGGATTCTTCAGAACGGAGCAAGTCTGATAACATGAGACTGCGCCGATTTTTTTATGCGACCGTCTCGGGCTATACTCACTTGGCCGCCAACGTTCTCTATGTTCTCGCATCCGTCCCCCTGGCCCTGCATTTCCTTCAAAAACGTGAGTTTGGCCTTTGGGCCGTAGTGACGCAACTGGGCGGATATCTTCAGCTCATCGATGTTGGCATGTCAGCCTCCCTTTCACGCCATCTTGTTGATCACAAGGACAATCGCCAAACCGGCGAGTACGGAGGGATCATAAAGACCGGCGGGTTGGTGCTTCTTGCGCAAGGATTTTTGGTCGTGCTGGGAGGTGCGCTGCTAGTTGTCTGTGGAACGCGGTATCTGCACATCGATTCAGATCTGGAGCGTGCCTTTAAGGTCGTCATGTTCCTGCAGTGCGCGATAATTGCCTCGGACTTCCCCGCCCGCCTCTCGTTCCATATTCTCTTAGCCAATCAGCGTTTAGACATCGTAAACTGGTCACAAATCGCATCGTTCTTACTATCGTTCGCGACTCTTTGGTTCTGTTTGGCAAAAGGCGTAGGCGTTTACAGCGTCGTCTGGGCCAATCTCGCCAGTTGGTTATTCGCCGCTGCGATTAGTGCCGCCGCTTGCTTGAGATTTAACCTTCTTCCTTCCGGAATCGAATGGGGCCGAGCAACGTGGGCTAAATTCAAGGAACTATTTAACTTTGGACGGGATGTTTTCTGGATTGCTTTGGGCGGACAGATGATTAGTGCGAGCCAAGCGATCGTCGTAACTCGCGTGCTTGGCTTAAGTTCCGCCGCGACTTGGTCTGTCTGTGCTCGCAGTTATACGCTTGCGAATCAAGTTGTGTGGAAACCGTTCGACTCCTCGACCTCGGCCTTATCAGAGATGGTTGCTCGGTCCGAAAAGGATCGTCTTGAACATAGATTCCAGGGACTGGTAACCCTCACGGTCTCTTTCAGCGTAATCGCAGCTGCGTTATTCGCGTTAGGTAATCGACCGTTCGTTTTCCTGTGGACGCATGGGCACATCGGTTGGAACCGTGAAAATGATGTACTGCTGGCGATCTGGTTGATCGTATCGGCGCTTGTCCACTGTCTGTCCAGCCTTCCGTTGATGCTGAAACAAATCCGATTCATGCGTTACGTGTACTTCATTGAAGGCGCGGCGTTTCTCGGGTTTGGGACTCTTGCCGCATCGGGTTACGGTTTCGCGGGAATGCTGACAACGTCAATCTTTTGCAGCATGATCTTCACTGGTAGCTACTGCATTTGGCGAACGCTGAACGAGTTTGGTCTAAAATCTAAAGAGCTCCTAGGACGTTGGCTTGGGCCACCGGCTGCGGTCGCTGCGGTGATCGCACCTGTCTCGCTGTTCCTCTATTGGGCAAGCAAGGGTCTGTCAGCCAACCTGCAATTTCTGGTTTATGCCTTTGTCATCGGGACTATCGGAACGGGTTGTGTCTTAACATTTGGTTTGGGTCGCGACCTTCGGAAAGAATT
>Ga0066903_100000115_pt1 | contig 37800 bp, 34 predicted proteins | sample PanSoiMetaGPlot1_FD_67491 | JGI IMG/M metagenome (GOLD analysis project Ga0066903, IMG submission 67491) | Tropical forest soil microbial communities from Panama analyzed to predict greenhouse gas emissions - Panama Soil - Plot 1 (version 2) | ecosystem: Environmental > Terrestrial > Soil >... | reverse complement strand
CGACATGACCGGCGACGTCAGGCCGGCGCTTTTCGTGCTGGCGGCGTCGGTCGCCTGCCTGCTCCTCGTCGCGTGCGTGAACGTCGCGAATCTCTCCTTGTCGCGCGGCCTCGCGCGGCAGCGCGAGCTCGCCGTGCGCGCCTCGATTGGCGCCGGGCGCTGGAGGCTTGCCCGCCAACTGCTGACCGAGCATCTCACGCTGGCGGCCGGCGGCGGTGCGGCGGGCATCGCGGTCGCCTGGGCTCTCGTGCGGGTGGCGCGCGTCCTGGCGCCGCGACAGTTTCCGCGGCTGGCCGACGCCGGCATCGACGGCCGCGTGCTCGCATTCGCGGCCCTCGCGGCGTTCGCCGCCGCCCTCCTCGCGGGGCTCGTGCCGGCGCTGCGCGGCTCGCGCGTCGACGTCTTCGAGTCGCTGCGCGGCGGCGACGGCGCGGCGGGCGGCGTCCGGTCGCTCCGTGCGCGGAGGCTGCGCGACCTGCTGCTAGCGAGCGAAGCGGCGCTGGCGATCGTGCTCCTCGTCGGCGCCACGCTGCTCATTCGCAGCTTCGTGCGGCTGACGCACGTCGACGGCGGGTACTCGCCGCAGGGCGTGATCACCGCGCGGGTGCTGATGCCGCAAGGGGCCCCCCCGGAGCGGACGGCGCAGTTCACGACGCAAGCGCTCGCCCGCCTGCGCGCGCGGCAGGGGATCACGGCCGCAGGCGCCGGCAACATGGTCCCCTTCTACAGCCTGTACGCCATCTCGACGTTCCCCATCCTGGGCGCCGCGGGCGATCGCATCATGACGCGCTCGCTGACGTACACGGTGACGCCAGGCTACGCCGAGGCGCTGGGCCTGCGCCTCCGAGCCGGCCGGTTCTTCGATGAACGCGACGCGAGCGCGACGTCCGGCGGGATCCTGATTGTGAACGAGGAGTTCGCGCGGCAGTACCTGACGGGCGGACCCATCGTCGGCCGCCGGTTCAACAGCCTCGTGCCCGCCGAGCGCGGCGCGGAGACCGAGATCGTCGGGCTCGTCGGGCCGATGCTCAAGGACGGCAACGATCGCCAGCCGCAGCCGGAGATCTACGGCGTCGCCGGCAACGGCGGCCGTCGATTTGGAGGCGGCGGTTCGCTCACCTTCGTCGTCCGCGGCACGCGCGACCCGGCCGCGCTCGCGCGTGAAGTCCGGCAGGTGCTGCGCGATATCGATCGCGACGTGACAATGGATGCGATCGAACCGCTGAACGACGCGCTGTCGCGATCGGTGGCGCAGCCGCGCTTCGCGATGGCGGTGCTCGTGTCGTTCGCGCTGGTCGGCCTCGCGCTCGCGTCAGTGGGTCTGTACGGCGTGCAGGCGTACGCCGTCTCGCAGCGCCGGCGCGAGCTTGGGGTCCGGGCGGCGCTTGGCGCCTCGCCCGGAGCGCTCAGGCGGCTCGTGCTGCGCGAGGGACTGATTGTGACCGCGGTTGGAGCGGCGGTGGGCCTGCTCGGCGCCGCGAGCGTGTCGCGTCTGATGCAGGCCGCGCTCTTCGGCGTGACGCCGCTCGACGCGGCATCGTTTGCGGCCGCACCTATCGTGCTGTTGACGGTCGCCGCCGCCGCGTGCCTCATTCCAGCGAGCCGGGCGGCCGCGATCGGGCCAGCGGAGGCGCTGCGGACGGAGTGACCAGCGCGCTTGACTTCGCACCGAGCCGCGTCCTAGCGTTCGACAGATGACGCGCGCCCTCATCTTCTCACTGAGCCTGATCGCCCTGAGTCTCGTCACGGCATCCCTGCCCGCCGCGCAAACGAGCGACGGCAGCTTCCAGGAGGAGCTGTCGCCGTCACTGGCAGCGGTTGCCAAGGCGATGCACGCGACGATTCGCCGGAACCTCGCCGAGGCCGCCGCAGGCATGCCCGCCGACGAGTACGCGTTCAAGCCGACATCTCAGGTCCGCAGCTTCGGCGAACTGGTCGGGCACGTCGTCAACGCCAATTTCTACTTCTGCTCGCAGGCCGCCGGAACGCCCTCGCCCGCCGCCGCGAACTACGAGACGACGACCGGCAAGGCCGCGCTGGTCAAGGCGCTGAACGACGCGCTCACCTCGTGCGATGCGGTGTACTCCGCGACCACCGACGCCAATTTCCAGCAGGCCGTCAAGGTGGCCGGTTTCCGCGGAGGCGAAACGCCGACCACCCGCGGGGCCGTGCTGATGTTCAACACCACGCACAACAACGAGCATTACGGCAACATGATCGTGTACATGCGGCTGAAGGGACACGTGCCGCCCTCGACGGCTCGGGTTCAGAGGAAATAGTCTTTCAATGGTTCTAATGGCTTCTGGAACCTCTAGAACCTTTTAGAACCTTTGGTAATTATCCCTTGACTGTATAAGGGTTCAGGCCGAATCTGTCAAGGCGTGACAGGCCGGAACAGAGGTAGGGCATCAACCCGTCAGTCGAGGTGAGGGAGATGCCTTACCTTGGGTCGAAAAGAACGGTTCGAATCGGTCGATGACCTTAACAACGGCGGATTCCATGTCTCGAAACAACGCGAAGACTTGGCGTCCGTCGCAGACGCCGTCGGTTTCAGAGAGAACTATGAACGGGGTCAGATCATTCACATGCACGCCAAATGGTGGCTGTGGGAGCGCCCCGCTGAAATCAAGTACCTGTGTGCCCGGTTTCACTGGTTGATGAATCTTGAATGGATGGAGCCCTTCGCTGTTTTCGAAGAATCCAGACATATGCAACCGTTGATCGAAGACGAGAACGACGCGGTGTTTGTCGATATTGTCCAACTTGCTGAGGATGTAGAGCGGGTCGCTGGTCGGGTTAATGGGTTGTCGCTTGTATGGTTGCGACTCCTCGATCTGGGAAAACTCGCTCGACCCGAGGATGCATTTCAATGTTCCTTGGCTGACAAGTCGATCGGCGCAAAAGTCGATCAGGTCCTTGTGGATTGGAAATTGAAGTCGAAGCTTTTCGCATATCGAGCGGTCGCGGTGCCGGGATGCCAAGGCGCATATCAAGTGATCAAGGACGGCCCGCAATTGGTGAATCGCATCCCCGAAGATGATTCCGCAATCCGTTCCTGGTATCGGAATATCGGTGCTGTAATGCAGTGTCCCATCATCTTGGAGTCCGATTCCATGCGTATGCGCGGGACCTATCGCCTTCGGTCCGATGCCGAGTGCGGCTTTCAAATCATCGACATGCGCGTTGGCGCGATGTATTTTCAACCGTAACGTTTCAGCGGGGTTGTTCATCTGATGAGAGTTTCCCATGAGCCAGCGAACACAAAAGACCAAAGAGGGTAAGGACATCCCGATTCCGAAACGCGGCGACTTCTTCGGCAATCTGAAGAAAGCCGCCGCGCCAGAGAAATCAGGCCAGCGTGGACCGAAGAAGTAGCGCGCGGAAGCGCCCCTCGGCGTCGTGGCGCTGGTTGTAGCGCCAGACGTATTCGTTGAGGTAGCCCTGAAGATGTTTCTTCGACACTCCGTGGAACACACCGTCAAGACCGCGCTTCACGAGCGACCAGAAGCCCTCGATCGTGTTGGTGTGGACATCCCCACTTACGTAGACCTTTTCAGAGTGGTTGATACGCGCATGCGTGTAGCCCATCTCCGGCAGGTTCCGGTAGACGTGGTAGTAGTCGGTGTAGACCGTCGAACGCGGCAGGATGCGCTCCTGCACAATCGGCATGACCGTCAGGCGCTTCACGTTCGGCACGGTCACCGCAGCAACCCGGCCCTTCCGCTGGACCAATCCAAGGATGATGGCTTTGTTGGACCCAGCGCCGGGACGCCCACTGCCGATACCGCGCTGCTCGCCACCGATGTAGGTCTCATCGACTTCAACTGGCTGTCCGCCCTTGAACGGTTTGGCATCCTGCGACATCAGGCGCTGGCGAATCAGTTGCGACATGCGATAAGCCGTCTTGTAGGTGACGCCCAGCTCGCGCTCCAACTGCTTCGCGGAGATGCCGCATCGCGTGCTCGTCATGAGGTACATCGCGTAGAACCACAGGTGCAGCGACGTCGAGGACTTGTGGAAGATGGTTCCGGCCGTCGGATGCAGGTGATACCCGCATCCGGTGCAAGTCCACGACTGACGCTGCTGCGAGGTTTCATAGCGTTCAAACGCGCGCTCCTGATCGCACTTCGGGCAGTGCGCGTGCAGGCCGTCCTCGGAGTGGCGATTCCGCCAGAGCCATTCAAGGCAGGTGGCATCGTCCGGAAACTCCGCCATGAACTCCATGAGCGTGTATTCCGATTCCGAGGACTTGGCGCGTTTCGGGGCGTTCCGATTGACTGGCGGCATGACCCCAATATACACGGGGCGCCTTATACAGTCAAGGGATAATTTCCGAACCTTTTAGCAGCTCTTAGAACCTCTTAGAACCTCTTCGCAGGACCTCCCCTTGCACTTCGACAGGAGAGCACGGTATGCTCCTGTCGAAGCGAAAGGGGTGTACGACATGCCGGCCGAACGGCTCGAGCTTCCGCAGGGCACACTCGACCTCCTCATTCTGAAAACCGTCGCGCTCGAGCCGCATCACGGGTGGGCGATCTCCGAGCGCCTCCACCAGATCTCGAGCGCCACGCTGCTCATCCGGCAGGGCTCCATCTACCCCGCGCTGCACCGTCTCGAGCGGCGTGGCCTGATCAAGGCGCGCTGGCGCACCACCGAGAACAACCGCCGCGCGAAGTACTACGAGCTCACGCGCAAGGGGCGCGCCGAGCTCGACGAGCAGACCGACGCCTGGCGGAAACTGGCCGCCGCGATCGGCCAGGTGCTCGAAACGGTATGAGGGAGCGGCCGATGGTGACTGACCTGTGGCACCGCCTCAGAGCCTTCGTGCTCAGGCGCTCCGTCGAGGACGAGATGGCGGAAGAGATCCGGTTCGATCTCGAGCATCGGACCGACAAGTACACGCGCGCCGGCCTGTCCGGCGGCGAGGCGCGGCGCCGGGCCCTTCTGGAGTTCGGCGGCGTGGATCAGATCAAGGAGGAGGTCCGCGATGCGAGAGGGACCCGCCTGCTTGATGAACTGGTCCAGGATCTCCGCTACACGTGGCGCACGCTGATGCACCGACCCGGATTCACGGCGGTCGTGCTCGCCACGCTGGCGCTGGGCATCGGCGCCAGCACCGCCATGTTCGCGGTTGTCAACGGCGTGCTGCTGCAGCCTCTCCCCTATCCGGAACCCGATCGACTCCTGTCGCTGTACGAGCAGACGGACTGGAGTACTCAGTACGGCAATCGATGGAGCTTCTCCTATCCGAACTATCTCGATTGCCGCGACAGCCGCACGCTCACGCTGGCGGCGTTCCGCTACGTGGGCGGCACGCTGGCTGGCCCTGATCAGGCGGAGTATGTGGATGGCCGCGAAGTGTCCGCGAACCTGATGCCCATGCTCGGCGCCCGCATCGTGCTCGGGCGTGGATTCTCAGAGGCTGAAGACGCACCCGGCGGCTCACCCGTCGCCATCATCAGTTACGAACTCTGGCAGCGTCAGTTCGGCGGACAGCCCGCGGTCCTCGGCCAGCGCATCGTGTTCGAGGGACGGCCGCGCACGATCATTGGCGTGACCGACACTCGTCTTCAACCGGGGGGGCCCAACGACATTTTCCTGCCCATCGGCCAGAACCCCGAGCCGCGCATGCGCGATCGCGATGTGCACGGCGTCCAGGTATGGGCGCGGCTGCGCCCCGGCGTCACGGCGGCCGCCGCGCAGAACGAGCTGGCCGTCGTCGGACGCCGCCTCGCCGCGCAGTACCCCGCGTCCAATCGCGGTCGTACGTTCATGGCCGAGCCGCTGCGCCCCAATGTCGGCGACGTGCGGTCGACGCTGTGGCTCCTCTTCGGCGCGGTCAATCTGGTGCTGCTCATCGCGTGCGCGAACGTGGCAAGCGTGCTGCTCGCGCGCGCCGTATCACGCGAGCGCGAGCTGGCCATGCGCGCGGCGCTGGGCGCGGGACGCGCCCGGCTGGTCCGGCAGTGCCTCACCGAGAGCGCCGTCCTCAGCGTCGCCGGCGGAGCGCTCGGCGTGGTGCTGGCGTCAGCCAGCCTGGCCCCGTTCATCGCATTCTGGCTGGGCACGCTCCCGCGGGCGAAGAGCGTGGCGATCGATCCGCAGGTGCTCGTCTACGCGCTGGCGGCGTCGCTCGCGAGCGCGGTGCTCTTCGGGCTCGCGCCGGCGCTGCGCTCGGCGACACGGAACCTGGAGGCCGCGCTCCGTTCGGGCCACCGAACGCTCGGCGGCAGCTCGAGGCGCTTTCACGGCGCGTTCGTCGTCGCCCAAATCGCCCTTGCGATCGTGTTGCTCGTCTCGGCCGGCATTCTCGGGCGCACGCTGCTGAAGCTCTCGGCGCTCGAGACAGGCGTGGACACACGCAACGTGCTTGTCGCGCGCGTCGCGCTCTCGCCGACGGTGATGACGACGCCGGAACACATGCGCGCGTCTTGGCGCGACGTCATCACACGCGCCAGCCATCTTCCAGGGGTGCAGGCCGTCGCGGTCGTCGACACCGTCCCGATGCGGAGCGGCAACAACCAGCTTGGCTACGCCACGAGCGCGGCCACTCCGCCGCCGGACCGGCAGCCGCTGGCGCTCGCCACGAGCGTGACGCCCGGTTACCTGGCAGTCATGGGGATGAAGCTCCGCGATGGTCGCTTCATCGGCGACGAGGATCGTTTCAACACCACTCCTGTTGTCGTGATCGACGAGGTGCTCGCGCGACAGGCGTTCAGCACCACCAGAGCCGCGGGCAGACTGTTGTGGTTCCCGCAAATGGGCCCGGGGCCGTTCGAAGTAGTCGGCGTCGTCGACCACGTCCGCCACTGGGGACTTGCCGGGGACGATCAGGCAGCGGTGCGCGCACAGTTCTACTACCCGTTCGCACAACTGCCGGATCCCCTCGTCAGACGATGGTCGCAGTTGATGTCGATCGCGGTGCGCACGGCTGTGCCGCCGCTGACCATCGTCGAACCGCTGCGCAGCGCGCTCCGGGGCGCGGCCAGCGATCAGGTCCTCTACGAGGTGCGCACGGTCGATCAGCTCGCCAGCGATACCGTCGCGCCCCAACGATTCCTCGTCGTCGTCTTCGGCGTGTTCGCGGGACTCGCGCTGGTCCTCGCGTGCATCGGCATCTACGGAGTGCTGGCGTACGTCACGAACGAGCGCGTGCCCGAATTCGGCGTCCGGATGGCGCTGGGAGCCACGAGCGGCGATGTCATGCGCCTGGTCCTGCGGCAAAGCCTCGGCATGCTTGCCATCGGGACGGTGCTGGGCCTGTCGGCCGCGTTCGGTACGGGACGACTGCTGCAGACGTCCGTCACAGGCGTGCAGTCGATGGAGTGGCCCGCTGTCGCGACGATGGTCGCGCTGCTCGTGGCTGCCGCCCTGCTCGCCACGCTGGTGCCCGCGCTGCGGGCGGGCCGCGTCGACCCCCTCAGCGCCCTGCGCGAAATCTGAATCGAGTTCTCAGTCGAGGCTGCCGATGCTGACGGACGTCGTTCATCGCCTCAGATCCCTCTTCAACCGGGCCCGGGTCGAGCGCGACGTCGACGACGAGTTGCGCTTTCATCTCGAGCGTCAGATCGACTCGTACGAACGCGCGGGCGTCGATCATGGCGAGGCCGTTCGCCGTGCGCGGCTCGAGTTCGGCGGCGCCGATCAGATCAAGGAGGAGTACCGCGACGCGCTGGGTGTCCGCACAGTGGACAACGCGGTGCGCGACGTACGCCTTGCAGTGCGATCGCTCATCGCGACGCCCATCGTGTCAACGGTCGCGGTACTGTCGGTCGCGCTCGCCATCGGCGCGAACACGGCCATCTTCTCGATCCTCAACAGCCTGCTGCTCCGTGCGCTGCCGGTCCGGGAACCGGCGCGCCTGGTCCTCGTGTCCGACAGCGTCGCCACCCGGCTGCGCGTTTGGAGCTACCCGGTCTGGACGGAACTTCACCGGCGCAGCGATTTGTTCGACGCGAGCGCTGCCTGGTCAGCGTTCCGCTTCAACGTCGCGCCGAGCGGTGAGAGCCACTTCGTCGCGGGCGTGTATGCGAGCGGCAGCTTCTTCGACACGCTCGGCGTGCGGGCCGTCCTCGGACGTACGTTCACCGAGGCCGACGACCGGCGCGGCGGCGGTCCCGATGGTCCCGTCGCCGTGATCAGCTACGGCTTCTGGCAGCGCCAGTTCGGCGGCGCTGCCGACGTGATCGGCCGATCGCAAACCATCGAAGGCGTACCGTTCACGATCGTCGGCATCACGCCGCCCGACTTCTTCGGTGCGGAAGTCGGCCGCACCTTCGACGTCATCGTCCCCTTCAGCGCCGAACCGCTCATCCGCGGGGCCGACTCGTTCCTGGACGAAGAAGGCTCGAGCTGGATCCGCATCATCGCGCGTCTGAGACCCGCCCAGTCGGCCGCCGATGCCACGACGGCACTGCGAACCATTCAGCCGCGAATCCGCGACGCGACGATCGGAAAGCTCTCGCAGCTGAAAGAGACGGCGGACCGCTATCTGCGCAGCCCGTTCACTGTGATCGAGGCGGCGACCGGCCATTCCGAGCTGCGAGGCGCGTACCGCCGTCCGCTGCTGACGATCATGGCCGTTGTGTCGATCGTTCTCTTGATCGCGTGCGTCAACATCGCCAACCTGCTGCTGGCGCGTTCCATCGCCCGTCGCCACGAGCTTGGCGTGCGGCTCGCGATCGGAGCCTCGCGCCTGCGCATCGCTCAGCAGCTCGCGGCCGAAAGCCTCGTGCTGTCCGGCGCCGGCGCCGTCCTCGGGCTCGCGGTGGCACGCTGGGGCAGCCGCCTGCTCGTCGACCAGCTGTCCACCGGGTCGACGAAGGTGTTTCTCGACCTGGCGATTGACGGCCGTCTCCTCCTGTTCACCGTTGCCGTCGCAGCCGCCACCGCTCTGCTCTTCGGGACGCTGCCCGCGCTGCGAGCCTCGGAGGTCAGCCCGACGGATGCGCTCAAGGATGGAAGCCGCGCCACAGCTTCGGCGGCGCAGCGCGGCGTTGCCGGCTGGCTGATCGCCGCACAGGCCGCGCTCTCCGTCGTCCTGCTCGTCACCGCCGGCCTCTTCATTCGATCGTTCACGGCGCTCGTGCACCGGCAGCTCGGGTTTCAGGCGGATCAGGTGCTCGTGGTCACAGTTGATCCGCACCAGGCGATTGTGGAGCCGGCCGCGCGCGTCCGCGAGTACGAAGGTGTGCGCGATACCATTGGCGCCCTTCCGGATGTGGCTGATGCCGCATTGTCGATGGTGATTCCGTTCGGCGGACTCGCATATGCGCCGCGCATCGATATTTCTGGTGTCCGGGTACCTGACGCGCCCCTCGAAATCCTGGGCAACGTGATCGACGCGCGGTGGCTTCAGACGGTCGGCACGCCGCTCGTCGACGGCCGCGCGTTCACGGCCGCTGATCGCGCCGGCGCCCCCCGCGTCGCGCTTGTCAACGAGACGCTTGCGCGCCGAATTCTCGGCGGGCGCCCGTTCGGTCACACCATTACCCTGTATCCTCACACGCCGATCGAGACGCCGCCGATGGAGATCGTCGGCGTCGTCGCCGACACCGTGTGGTCGCCTCGCGATGCGGCGCCGGCGATGTGGTACGCGCCGGCGGACCAGTTCGACGCCACACGGCAGGACGGCTTCGTGACCGGCAGGATCAGCGTGCGCGCAAAGTACGGATCGCCATTGATGCTGACGCGGAGCATTGCCGAGGCGATCGCGGCGGTCAATCCACGACTCTCCGTCACGTTCCGGCCGCTCGCCGCCCAGGTGAACGATGCCCTCGTGCAGGAGCGCCTGATGGCCGCCCTTGCCGGCGCGTTCGGCGTGCTCGCGCTGCTGCTCGCCGGTCTCGGCTTGTACGGGGTGACGGCGTATGCGGTCAATCGACGCCGATCCGAGATTGGGATCCGAATCGCGCTTGGCGCCTCAGCGGCGTCCGTCGCCCGGCTCGTGCTGGCGCGCGTGGCCGTCCTGGTCGGGGCCGGCGGCGTGCTGGGGGCAGCCGTCAGTGTGTGGGGGGGCAGATTTGTGAGCGCGCTCGTCTACGGCGTGGCGCCGCACGATCCAGCCACTGTCGCGGCCGCTGTCGCGATTCTCTACATGACGGCGCTCATGGCGGCCTGGCTGCCCGCGCGGCGCGCCGCACGAATCGATCCGATGACTGTTCTTCGCGAGAGCTGACGGACTATTCTTAGCGCGATGCCGAAGAACGTGGGCTGCGTCGCGGCTTCCCTCATGGCGTTGGGCTGCCTGGCGCTCGCCGCCCAACAGCGCGACCTCAAACCGATCGGCGTCGAGGATCTGCTGTCCGCGTCGACGGATCCGGCCCGGTGGCTGACGGTCGGCGGCAACCTGAGCGGCCAGCGCCACACCAGTGCGTCGCAAATCACACCGAAGAATGTCGCCAGCCTCTCGCCGCGCTGGGTGTTTCAAACCGAAGTGCCGGGATTCCTGGGACGCGGTCTCGAGACGACGCCGCTCGCGGCCGACGGCGTGCTGTACGTCACGGGCAACGTCAACCAGGCGTGGGCGCTGGACGCGCGCACCGGGCGGCCCATCTGGAGCTACAAGCGAGCGCTTCCCGACAACTTCGCGGCCTCGGTGTGCTGCGGCCCCGTCAATCGCGGGTTCGCGATGCTCGGCGACCGATTGTTCCTCGGCACGCTCGACGGACATCTCGTCGCGCTCGAACGGAAGACGGGTGCGGTGGCCTGGGACGTCGAAGTCGGCACGCTGAAGGACGCGAACCCGATTACGATGGCGCCGCTCGTCGTCCGCAACAACATGGTGATCGTCGGCGTGGCCGGGAGCGATTTCGCCACACGCGGGTACATCGACGCGTACGACGCCCGAACCGGCGCGCGCCTGTGGCGCTTTCACACCATCCCGCTCCCGGGCGAGCCCGGCGGCGAGACCTGGCCGAACCGCGACGTGGCCGCACGCGGAGGCGGCGGCCTGTGGATTACCGGCACCTACGACCCGGATCTCGACATCGTCTACTTCGGCATCGGCAATCCGAATCCGCGGTACTACGGGAAGGATCGGGAGGGCGACAATCTCTACACCTGCGCGCTGGTCGCCCTCGACGCGGCCACGGGTGCGCTGCGCTGGCATTTTCAGTTCACGCCGCACGATCTCCACGACTGGGACGCGGCGCAGGTTCCGATTCTCGGCGAGGTGCCGATCGGCGGCTCCGTGCGCAAGGTCGTCATGGTCGCCAACCGCAACTCGTTTTTCTACACGCTCGACCGCGCGACCGGGCGCCTCCTGGTCGGCCGCCCCTTCACCGACAACACCAACTGGGCGAAGGAACTCGACGGGCGCGGCCGTCCGATCGTCCTCGATCAGGTGGGCACGCCCGAGAAGTGCCTGCAGGAGCAGCACGGCGGCACGACGCTGGCGCCGCCGTCGTTCGATCCCCAGCGTCGTCTCTTCTTCGTCACCGCGCACGAGACGTGCGCCACGTACGAGTCGCGTCCGCCCACGCCGCCGATTGTCCTCGGACGCCGGGTGCCCGACGGCGGACCGCGGCGGGTGCCCGGTCGCGAGCAGTTCGCCGCGCTGCGCGCGATCGATCCGGCAACGGGCGCGCGCCTGTGGGAGCACCGCTATCGGCCGTATCCTTCCGACATCCCGCTCGATCTGACGGGCGGCATCCTGTCGACTTCCACCGGCCTGGTGTTCACGGGCGACAACGACGGCTGGTTCTACGCGTTCGATTCGCAGACCGGCAAGGAGTTGTGGAAATTCCAGGTGGGTGCGCAGGTGTGGGGCACCGCGCCCATCAGCTACATGCTCGACGGCCGGCAGTGGGTGGTCACGACAGCCGGACTCACCATCACCGCCTTCTCGCTTACCGAAAACGCGCCGTCCGCCAGGTAGGGCATCCGTACGTAGGGCGGACTCTCAAGTCCGCGGAGTGCGTCTGGAACCCGCTTGACACCGGCCCCGTATTACTGTACTAGTTAAGTAGTTCAGTAGCACAGTTCGCCCATGCTGTTCAGGCCCAATCCCTCGTCCGGCGTCCCCATCTACCTCCAGCTGATGGAGCAGGTGAAGCACGCCGTGGAAACCGGCGCCCTCAAGGCAGGCGACCAGCTGCCGGGCATCCGGCCGCTCGCGGAGGAGCTCGTGATCAATCCGAACACCGTGGCCAAGGCTTATCGCGAGCTGGAACACGAAGGCGTCATCGAGCTACGGCACGGATCGGGCGCCTTCGTCACGTCGAGCGCCGGCGCGAAGAAGCACACCGACAAGATCCGCGCCGCCCAGGAGATCGTCACGGCGGCCATCGAGCGCCTGCGCGCGCGCGGCGTCAGCGACGAGGAAATCCGCAGGCTCGTCGAAGCTGAGCTCGCGGGCCTCAGGACGGGAGGACGCCGTGGCTGAGGCGCCTGTGATCGAGACCACCCACCTGCGCAAGGCCTACGACGGGGTCGAGGCGCTGCGCGGCCTCACCTTCGCGGTGCCCGCCGGGTCGATCTGCGGGTTCCTCGGCCGCAACGGCGCCGGCAAGACGACCACCATCAAAGTGCTGCTGGGCATGGCGCGGAGGACGGGCGGAACGGCCCGCGTGTTCGGACTTGCAGCCGACGATCCGCATGACAGCGTGCGGATCCGGCAGCGGACGGGCTTCGTCAGCGAGGACAAGGATCTGTACGACGTGATGACGGTCGAGCAGATCATCCGCTTCACCGCCGGTTTCTACCCACGCTGGCGAAAGGATCTTGCCAGCCAGTACCTGCGCACCTTCGAGCTGCCGGCCGAACGGCACGTGCGGGAACTGTCGCGCGGCATGCGGACGAGGCTCGCGCTCCTGCTCGCGTTCAGCCGCGGCGCCGAGCTGCTCGTCCTCGACGAACCGACCTCGGGGCTCGATCCGGCCGCTACCGAAGAAGTTCTCCAGGCGGTGGTCTCGCACGTCGCCACCGAAGGCGTCACGGTGTTCCTGTCGTCGCATCACCTCCCCGACATCGATCAGGTGGCCGATCACATCGTGATCATCGATCGCGGACGGGCGGTCGTCACGGGCGGGCTCGAGGATCTTCGCGACGCGTATCGGCGCATCCAGCTGGTGTTCGACGCCGAAGCGCCGCAGCCCACGCTCCGGGCCCCGGGCATCGTGGCAACCGAGCGGCGCGGCCGCGTGCTGACCGTGCTGTGCCGCTCGGGTCTCGAACAGGTGCTCGCGGAGCTCCGCGCCCTCGACGCGGCGTCGGTCGAAGTGATGCCCGTCACGCTGAAAGAGATCTTCCTCGAGAGCGTCAACGGGGAGAACTGACATGGTCTGGTACAAGTCGTGGCTCGACACACGCTGGCGGTTCCTGATTCCGCTGGGCATCCTCGTCGTCAATATCTGGGGTCTCATCCTCGAGTATCCGCACGTCGCCGGCGTTCTCCGCACGGTGCAGGTTCAGCCCGACGCGCTCACCGTGAGCGGCGCGCTGGGCCGCGCAATTCTGGAGTCGGTGGCCGCCGAGCGGACGTACCGCGGCTACATCTGGTACCAGTGGTTCCGGAACAACCTGTCGCAGCTGGGCACGCTGTTCGCCATCCTCCTCGGCAGCGGAAGCCTGCTGTCCGGATCGACCGGCACGGGGACCATGTTCACGCTCTCGCTGCCGGCGTCGCGCACCAGCTGGCTGGCCGCGCGCGCGGCCGTGGGCCTCGGCGAATCGATCGCGCTCGCGGTGATCCCTTCGGTCGCGATTGTCGTCTTGTCGCCGCTCGTCGGCGAGCGCTATGCGATGACGGACGCGGTCGTGCAGGCCCTGTGCCTGTTCGTGGTCGGGGCCGCGTTCTTCAGCCTCGCGTTCCTGCTGTCGACGATGTTCAACGACACGTGGCGGCCGATGCTCATCGCGGGCGGCATCGCGATCGTCGTGTCGGTCTGCGAATCGCAGTTCGCGCTGAACGGTCCCTTCCGCGTCATGAGCGCGGCGACGTACTTCGCCGCCGGATCGCTGCCCTGGATCGGCCTGTTGCTCAGCGCGACAGCCGCGGCTGCCCTGCTGTATGGCGCGGCGCGAAACGTCGCGCGACACGATTTCTGACGTGGCGTTCAATTCCGCGCGGGGTGGGGACCCGCGCCTTCACAAGGAGCTCATCATGTGCCGCCATCCTCGCACCTTCGTCGCTCTCGCGCTGACGCTGCTGTCGGCGCGCCTCGGTCACGCTGAAACACCGAACGCAGCCGGCCACTGGGACGGCGCGATCCACGCCCCGTTCGGCGACGTGCGCGTGGCCCTCGACCTGGCTGTGGACGACACGGGCAGGCTGAAGGGGACGTTCACCAATCCCAGCGAGCAGATTGCCGGGCTCCCGTTCGCCAGCGTCGCCATCGACGGGCGATCCGTAAACCTTGAGCTCAAGACAGCCCCGATGCAGGGCTTCAAAGGGACGCTCTCGGTCGACGGCCGGTCGATGTCCGGCGAGTTCCTCGTCAGCGTCTACGGCGTGCCGTTCGAGATGACCAGAACCGGCGACGCCCGATTCGAGGCGGCGCCGAAGAGCGCGCGGATCGATCGCGCGCTCGAGGGCACGTGGCGCGGCTCGCTGGACTCGCAGGCCATGACGTTGACGCTCACCAACCATCCGGACAACACTGCCACGGGTACGTGGGGGTTGGATGGCGGCGTGCAGATCCCGATCGCGATCACCGTGCAGGCGCCGACCGTGACGATTGGGTCGACCGTGACGCGCGAAACCTACACCGGCACCTTCGATGCCGCGAGCGGCGAGATCGTCGGCACGTTCAAGGAAGGCACGACTGAAGTGCCTCTCACGTTCCGTCGCAGATAGTCAGCAGGGCGCGACGCGGTCGCTCCGCGCGGACCAAGGCCCAAGACCCAAGGCCCAAGGCCCAAGGACTACATCCGACCGGGATTGGTACGGGCGACGAGGGACCCGATCGCGATCGATCCCTCCATCAGGTGCGACAGGCGGATCGGCCCGACGACTCTTTTCCGGCCGATCCAGTGCAGGCCGGCAGTGACGGCGCAGCCGCACTGCCGGCAGTCGGGCTCGCCGCCGAAGAAGCACGGCTGAACCTGCGTTTTCAGATCGGCCGAGTAGTTCACGGACATCCGTGAGAAGACGCAGTGGTCCGGGTCCAGCGGCGGCGTGCCCAGCGCCTCTGCGATCCCACGTGTCATGAGCAGCGCCGGATACCGCACCTGCAGCGCCGGCAGTTCGGCGGTCACCGCGCGGCGCTGCGCGGGCGTGAGCATCTCCCGGCTCTGCTCGCCGATCTGCGGCGTGTAGAGGCTCACCCAGATGCGAGCGACTTCCGGCTGACGCGTCCAGAACGCCAGGTACTCGTCGAGATACCCGGGACGCTCCACCTGGGGCGCCGTAATCACCCAGCTGATGTCGACACGCCGGCCCTTGATGTTGTCGAGGATGCGATCGTAGGTGGCCGGCTGCCGCCTGACGTCGTGATCCTCCCGCAGCCCATCAACGGACACGGCGACACGGATGTGCTTGAGGCCCTTCCACCCAGGCGGGATAGGGATGACTGCGCTCGTGACGACCAGCGTTTCGATCCCCATTTCGCTCAGCTGCGGCAGGATGCGACTGAGCTCGCGATGGCGCACCAGCGGCTCGCCACCGACGATCGACAAATGCACCGGCCGGTGTCGGCGCACCAGCCCCATCAGACCGTCGACGAGCGCATCGCCGCGCAGATCGGTGAGCTCACGCAGGGTCACGCCGCCACCCAGATGCTGATTCTCGTAGGCGTAACAACCTGGACAGTGCAGCGGACATTCGCGGGTGATTTCAATCGACAGCATCGGCGGGCTGCCGGCGAGGATGTGGCCCCAGGCAGAGAAGAAGCGTCGCGTATTCATGTGCCCCGCGACCCTGCGGGTGGGTGCCTCAACGATCCAAAGATCGTGCCTCTACAAGAAACCCCAAGGACCGCGTCACCCCAAAGGGCGCGACGGCAGTCACGCGCTTCAGCGGATCCACGGCTCGAGTTGGCGGACGCGATGCGACATACGAAGCGATGGCCAGAATGTCGTCAGGTGTGAGGCGCGCCACGACGAGCTTCATCAGCTGCGCGGAGGCGCCGTTGCGCGTCCCCTGCTGCATGTCCCACATCTGTCGCGCGATGTAACTGGGCGACCGTCCGGCAATGGGAGGCACGTCGGCCACCCCTGTCAACTCGAGGCCGTGACAGGTCCCGCACGCGGTCGTCTTGCCCTGAACAATCTGATCGTCGACGATCTTCATGCCGCCAGTCGTGACAAGGTCGCGGCCCTTCTCGACGCTGCCGACGGGCACGAACGCGACGAACCCCGAGTGCGGATTGCGGTATGACTCGGCCTGCTCGACGTCTTCGGGAACCTCGATAATGCGGCCGGCGATCGGTTCGGTCTTCTCCTGCTCGGTCGGCAGGTACAGATTGCCCACGATCCTCGTCTTCGGCACGAGCTCGGTCTCCGCGACGCGAATCCACGGCGAGTACGACAGCGCGCCGAAGTACTCGGCGGCCGCGCGCATCTCCGCGTCGGTCATCGCCCTGGCGAGGTCGATCATCGTGTTCGTGTTCGGCTTGCGCGGGTCGGCGCTGCGGCGCACGCCGCTGCGGAAGTCCTGGATCTGGCGCAGGAAGTACGACACGGGCAGCCCAGCGGGCGGCGCATTCTCCGGCCGCCCCTTGCCGTTCGGCAGGTGGCACGATCCGCAGCCTCGGCGCGTCTTCCCCAACCTGGCCGGGCCGTGCGCGATCACGTCGGGCATCGGCGGATGGTCGCCCGGAAACCAGTCAATGACATTCTGGCCATCGCGCACGTCGACCAGCGAGTACGTCGCCTGGCTGCCGTCGAGACGCCGAAGCCTGGTCTGTTCGTTGGCGTCTTCGTTGGGACGGAGGTCTCTCGTCGGCGGATTCTGCGGTGACGCCTTCTCGCCGGGTTGCGGCGGCCGTTCGAAGCCGTACGCCCACAACGGCTCCTGCTCGAAATGAATCGGTGCCGACGGCCCCGGCGCCTGGTTGTCCGACAGCACTGGCAGCGAACCGCCTGCCGACTGGCGCGTGTCGTAGTACCGCTGCGCCACCGCACCCAGCGCGAAACAGATGAGGCCGACGACGAGCAATCGCAGAGAGGATGTCACCTCGCTCCCACCTTTCAGCTCTTTGCCGTCCGGCTCGAGCGCAAATAGTGCGGGCTGTACGGCGCGCCCAGCGAGCTGGTCGTCTTGAGCGCCGCTTTCTCCCGCGCGAACTCTTCCTGCGACTTGCGGATCGCGGCGATCTCTTCGTCCGTGCACGTGTGCAGCGTCACCTCTTCGCGCGGCACGAAGAACACCTGTCCGATGGGCATGCTGTGCCCGGCCGACATCATCTCGCCCTGCTGCAGCACGTAGCGGAACTCGCATTCGTGCATGTACCAGTCGGTCTCGACGCGGACGACCAGCATCGGCGCCACGGGACGCTCGATGCTGTTGAACACCGACGTGAACACCGAGTCCCACCCCTGAGGTGTCTGGAAGTTCCACGCGCCGCGGAGCGACACGCCGCCCGCCGGCGTGCCCATATCCTCCGGCACGATGAACATCCGCATCAACGCCATCGCCTCGTCACGCGACATCGTCGGCTGCCGGGTCATGAACGTGAGCTCTTCCCGGAACGCACCGATGCCGCCGACCGGCATCGCGATCGTCACCGAGAAGATGCCGACCCATTTCCCCGACGGGTTGACGTAGTACACAAACTGGTAGCGGCCCTCGCCCTGGTATTCGAGGCTGAACGATTCCTCGGGCATGAGCGGCGGATACACCAGGAACCCGACCATGCTTCCCGCTTCGAGGACCGGACAGTTGCGGGAATGCTGAGGCAGGAGCGGCCGGTGGCTCTCGCGGCGCGGCTTGAGGCCGATGCCCGGGCGCGCCACGTTGGGGAAAATGCGCACGTCCATGCGCCGTATATTACGACGACCCTTCGCGGACCTATACTGGTGCCTCCCCAGGAGAGTGCCTGTGCCTAACCTGTTTTCGCGCCAATCGCTCCGAGTGGCCGCCGTCGTCGGCCCGGGACTTCTTCTGTTGTTCGTCATCGCCGCAACGCGCATGAGCGCGCAGCAGAAAGTCCCCTTCCAGAATGGCATACCGGTCGCGCCGACCGGCCTGGCCAAGCGGCCGCTGCCTGACAAGCCGGTGGAATTCGACACCGCCGAAGGTCAGAACATTCGGGTGGTCGCCGTCACGCGCGCACTCGAATATCCGTGGAGCATCGCCTTTCTTCCAGACGGCGGCATGCTCGTGACCGAGCGGGCCGGACGGATGCGCATCATCCGCAATGGGACGCTCGACCCGCAGCCGATTGCCGGCCTTCCCAAGTCGAGGTGGGCGCTCGAGTCGGGCCTGCCAGGCGCCGTGCACGGCTACATGGACATTGCGCTCCATCCAAAGTTCGCCGAGAACCGGCTCGTCTATCTGTCGTACACGAAGCCGATGGACGACCAGGGCGGCACTGCCGCCGTCGCGCGCGGCAAGTGGGACGGCAAGGCGATGACGGACGTGCGCGACATCTTCGTCCTCCCGCCGCGCACCGGGGCAGCGGTGCGCCTCGCCTTCGGGCGCGATAACACGCTCTATCTGACGACGTCGGGAGACGGCGCCCAGGATCCGAACAGCCTCGGGGGCAAGGTGCTGCGGCTCAACGACGATGGAACGGTGCCCAAGGACAACCCGTTCGTCGGAAAGGCGGGCGCTCGCCCGGAAGTGTTCACGCTGGGACACCGCAGCTCGCTCGGCCTGGCCATGCATCCGGGGACCGGTGAGATGTGGCTCAACGAGAACGGGCCGAATGGCGGCGACGAGATCAACATCCTCAAGGCGGGCAAGAACTACGGCTGGCCCCTCGTGAGCTACGGCCGCCAATACACGGGACCGTGGCAGTCGGAGATACCCGGCCATCAGGGCTTCGAGCCTCCCATCGTGTACTGGGTGCCGTCGATTGCCGTCTCGGGGATGGCGTTCTACACAGGCGACCGCTTCCCGAAATGGAAGGGCGACGTATTCGTCGGCTCGCTGCGGACCGGCGAGATTCCAGGGACCGGACACCTCGAACGGATTCTGTTCAACGAGAAGATGGAAGAGATGCGGCGAGAGGCGCTGCTGCGCGAGCTGCGCCAGCGCATCCGCGACGTCAGGCAGGGACCTGACGGACTGCTCTACCTGCTGACGGATGAAAAAGCCGGAGCGGTGCTGCGGATCGAACCTGCTGAAGCGAGGAACTGAAAAAGGGTTCCAGAAGGTTCTAAAGGGTTCTAACGGGTTCTAACGGGTTCTAACGGTCTCGAGAGGTTCTAGGGGTTCCTCACGATCGATCGGCATCGCCATCGCTCTCAGCCAAAGCGATGTTCCATCGTAGACGCCTCGCCACGAGCCGTCGCGACTATGAGCTGCAGCCCGCTGCAGACTTCCTTTTCGCCAAACGGCCGTACCGCAATCGGTGCACCGACCAGAAGCCGGATGAAGCGGCGACGGGCGAGGCGCACTGGCCGTGTTGGTCGGCGGGCACCAGCTGCCGTATCGGCTCACACGCCTGGACGAACTTCGCTTTTCGCGATCGGATGTCCCTGCACTGACCGTGACGGCCGATCCGGCCAATAGCGTCGCCGTGGCTGGCAGCGAGAGATCCGATTGGTCTTTGCGGTTTTGTGTTCAGGGCGATGGCGAATCGGAACACGAAGCTCGCCAACGGCTTGATGAAATTTCGATGGTTCGCTCTGGTGCCACGGTGGCGCTCACCGCTCCCCACCTGCTCCACAAACAGCCAACACGCACAGGCTGCGGCGACCTCGTCGTTGACGCACCGGCAGACGCAAGGGTGGTGATTCACGTCTCATATGCAGCCGTTCAACTTCGCGACGTGAAAGGGCCGGTGCGGATAGCGGCCACCCACGGCCGGGCAACGATTCTGGATACCAGCGGGCAGGTGGACGCGACGGCGGCTGTCATCGACTTTTCTGCCGCGTGCGGTCATGTCACGCTGAGCGCAGAGGCAGAGATCAATATGAAGCTATCTGCATCGCGCTTCGAAGGGACACTCCTCGCTTGGGCGCAGCGATGCGTGAGGCTGCGTGTGCCTCCAGGGTTTACGACGCCCTTTCGTGCCATCGTGAGCCGACGCCAGGATTTTGTGTGTCGGACTGAGTTTGCGTCGTTCGTGCGCCATGAAAAGAAGGGCGATTTGCACTATTTCACGTACGACGGCGACACCGTCCCGCCAGACGCCCACGTGCATCTGCGGTCGGAACAGGCAACCGTCGTGATTGATGCGACTCCCTAGAACCCCTAGAACCCTTAGAACCTCATAGAACCTGCAGAACCTTTTCCTCCATCCCAGATATCACCTTCACCTCCCGCGACATCTCCGCGCTGAACGCGCGGTGCAGCTGCTGAAGCCGCTCGTCGCTCCACGCGAACGACGCGATCTCGTCGGTGATGTCGAACATCGCGCGCGACAGGTCGTCCCTCGTCCGTTCGTACTGCGCGAGCGCATCGTCGGTGCCCGCGATGATGCCGCGCGACAGGAGCTCGGCGTCGCGCAGCGCGTCCGTGATGCCGTGGGCCGTCAGCGGATCCTTGAAGTAGCCGGCGTCGCCGACAAGCGCCCAACCCGGGCCGGTGCTGCGCCGGATGAAGCCTGCGAGTCCGCCGAACCCGCGCACCGGTTCCACCTGACGCGCGTCCTCGAGTTCAGCCGCGAACGTCGGTGACGCTTCGCGAATCCATCTGAGGTAGACGTCCTCCGTTCCACCGTGAATCTCCCCGCGAAAGCGCTCCAACGACACCGACGCAAACACGCACGAAGCCCCGTTATTGGTCGGGATGGCGCCGATGCTCACGTCCGGCCGGAATCGCCAGTGATAGCCGCGGCCCGCGAGGCCGGTCCAATAGGCGTACAAGACCGCTGTCGCATGACGGCCTGACACCCGTCGCCTCGCGCCGACCGCCTTCGCGATCGTCGAGTACATGCCGTCGGCGCCCACGACGATGTGCGCGTCGATATGGCGCCGCGCGCCGCCCGCCAGCACCGTGATGCCGCGCACGCGGCCGCGGTGGTCGACGGTGACGCCTTCGGTTCGCGCGCGGAACCTGAATTCCGCGCCGCTCGAGACCGCCGCGTCGACGAGCGCGCTGTCGAGCAGCGTCCGCCTCGGCGCGTACAACGCGCTTACGCCGTAGCGCGGCTCGATGGGGACCGTGACATCGAGGTCGCCGTAGGTGAAGGTCGTCGAGTGGACAGCCGGCGTGCCAGCCTCGACGATTGTCGGCAGGACGCCCCAGCGATTGAGTTGAACCACGGCGCCGCGCATGAGCGCATGCGTCGACAGCGTGTCGGCCCCGTACGTCCCCTTGTCGACGACAAGCACGCGCGCGCCCGCCCGGGCCAGCAGGAGTGCGGTCGCTGCACCCGCGCAGCGCGCACCGACGATGACAGCATCGAATGCCATGGACGACTCCTTATGCGACGCGGGCCTGCGAGGGACCGTGCGCGAGAACGACAGACTGCGCGATGTGCCGGGCCAGGCTCCAGGCGTCGGCACCGACGCCGTCGATGAAGCTGGAGTTGCGCCGGCGCTGAAAGTTGAGGCCCAGTACGTAGAGACCGGGAACGGGCGTCACGCCTTCGTCGTGGACGATTTCTCCGCGGGCGTCGAGAACCGGCGCGTGCAGCCACGGATAGGCGCGGCGGTAGCCAGTCGCCCAGATGACGGTGTTGATGCCGTCGGCCTTCAGATCGAGCACGCCGGAGCGGGCCCGCATGGCCAGCGGCCACGTCGGACGAAACGGTTCACTCTCGGCGGCATCGGTACCGCTCTTCGCGATGAAGGCGTCAATCCGCGTGAGGACTTCGGCCATCTTGATGTCGGCCGACGCCATGGTTGCGATGAGATCGCCGGCGACGCCCACGCGCGTGCCGTCGACGCCGATGAGGCGGCCCGTCAACCGGACGCCCGCGGCCTGCAGCAGCCCGACGTCGAGCGACGAATGATCCGCGCGCCCCACGAGCTGCAGCGACGGCTGATGTCGCGACACCTCGAGCGAGTGCACGGCCTGCGCGGGCTGACTGAGCACGCCGAGGCGATCGAGCCACCAGAGAATGTCGCGCCCGCGGTAACTGCGAGGCAGACGCGTATGCCGGCCGACGGCCAGCGTGACCGGACGTCCCGACCGCTGGATTTCATCCGCCAGCTGCACGCCTGTCGACGAGGCCCCGACGACAAGCACGCCGCCGTGCGGCAGGTGTTCGGGCCGCCGATAGTCGCCGGGCACGATCTGCGCAACCGCCGGCGCCAGTCGAGCGCTCGACGCGGGCACCGCCGGCACGTCGGAGTATCCCGTGGCGATCACCACTGATTCGGCGCTCCACACGCCCCGACTGGTGGTCACCTGGAAGCGCCCGCCACGCCGCTCCACGCGTTCCACCATGGTCTCGTCCAGCACGGGTGCACGCACGGAGGCCGCATACCGTTCGAGCAGCGCGATCAGTTCCGGGATCGACATGAACCCGTCGGGATCGGGCCCGTCGTAGCGGAATCCTGGCAGCCGCGTCATCCAGTTCGGCGTCAGCAGCCGCAGGGTGTCCCAGCTGTGCGATCGCCACCGCTCCCCCACCCTGCCGCGTTCGACGACGAGGTGCGCGATGCCGAGCGCCGTCAGGCAGCGGCTCATGGCGAGCCCTGCCTGTCCGGCTCCGATGATGAGGGTTGTGGTGCGCGGCATCAGCGAACCTCAGGCACACGCCTACCGGGCGTTGATGGTGATGTCCACCGGCACGCCGTTGGTCAGCACGTCGTACACCGCGGAGCGCGCACGCGACTGCTCAACGAGTTGACGGAGCTTCTCGGGCGGTGCGTCGCCCGCGATGTCGAACGTCACGCGGATGCGCTCGTATCCGTTCCGGACCTGGTCGTTCAGGCCGAGAATCCCGCCCAGATCGATGTCGCCTTCGATGTGCGACTCGATCGAGGTGAGCCGGATGCCGCGCGCCGCGGCGATGTTGCCGATTCCCGAGGTGATGCAGGCCACGAGGCCGTGCAGGAGGAACTCGACGGGCGTCGGCCCGCGATCTTCGCCCACAAGCACGGCGGGATGATCGGCGGTGTACGTGAACTGGGTCTTGTGCGAATGGTCGCCACCTGCACCACTGAACGTTTCCACCCGCGTTTCGTTGCAGGTGCCGCTGATCCAGCGATTGTTGGCGCGGAACGTGAACTTGGCGAGCGCGGGCGCATCCTTGACCGCACTGAGGGTGGCGAAAAGGACCGGCGTGTTCACACCGTTCAAGGGTTCACGCGGGGCCCGGACCGACGAGGCAACGGATGGTGACATACACATGCTCCTTGCATGACCGCGAAACTGCGGTTACGTCGTAACGCGACACCCGCAGCCGAAACCCGCAGCGGGTGCGTCAAGACCGCCTAAGTTGTTGATTCTGGTGAGGTCTGGAGGCCGGGCTATTGGGTGGCGAAGCCTCTGGCCATCGCCGCGCGGTCGAGGGCGGCGCCACGCTGGAATACCTGGCGGATCTTCCGCGTGTTCAGGATGTTCTCGAGAGGATTGGCGTCGAGCACGATGAAGTCCGCGCTCTTGCCGGCGGCGATCGTGCCGAGGTCGTTCAACTTCAGTATCTCGGCCGACGTCCTGGTGGCCGCGACAATGGCCTCGGCCGGCGTGAGCCCGCAGAACACCATGTCGGCGAGCTCGGTATGCACGCCCCAGCCGATGTCGGCGTTCGCGTCGGTGCCGAGCCCGATGATCTGCCCGGCATCGTGCACCTTCTTCAGGTTCCGGCACTGGATCATGAACATGTCGCCGGGTCCCGAGAAAGGCGGCCGGCGCGCCAGCTCGTCGTGCATCCGTTTGACCAGCGTCGGCGGCACAACCTCGGCGATCCAGTCCAGCTCCGCCGCCGCCTCCGCTGCGGGCAGCGTCCGCGCCGGCAGGTTCGGGCCGAGCCACGTCTTCGGATGCTGCTTCAGGATCGTCAAGTACTCGTCGTCGACATCCCGATCGCGCACGCCATGCCCGAAGCCGTCGACGCCCGCCTTGAGCAGCGCCTTGCCGTCCTCGAGGTTGAAGATGTGGGCGACGACGCGCATGCCGTTCTTGTGCGCTTCGGCGATGATCGCGTTGTAGACGTTCGGCTGCAGCTTCGGCACCGTCTTGTTGCGATCGTCAACCCAGATCTTGATCATCTCCACCTGCTTCGCGTGGAGATCGTGCACACGCGCGCGCCCCTCCTCCTCCGTTTGCGCGCCGTACGGCACGCCCAGCCTGTAGTCCGCAGTGGGGCCTGCCATCGGCGTGGCCGCGATGCCGCGGCCGACCGTCAGGAAGCGGGCGGCGTTCGGGATGACCTCGTTGCGCAGCTGGTACGGCAGGTCGGGATTCACGTCCCAGCGATCCAGTCCCATGCTGAGCGTCGCGGCGACGCCGAAGTAGGCGTAGCGCCGGAGATGGTCGACCACGAGCTCGCGCGTGAAGCTGGTCTTGGTCGCCACGTTGGTCTTCTGATCGGTCCAGCCGAGGTGGTTGTGGATGTCGATGAGCGCGGGAATGACAGTCTTCCCGGTCAGGTCGACGCGCTCGGCGCCGGCGGGCGCCTGAATCGAGCCTTTCGCGCCGACGCGCGCGATCTTGCCGCGCTCGACCAGGAACGCGGCGTTCTCGAGGGGCGGACGGCCGTCGCCAGCGATGAGCCGCGCCCCCTCGAAGAGCGTCGCGCGCCCGGCAGGCGGAGCCTGGCCCGCCAGCGCCGTCACGCCCAGCGCGACGGCGAGCGCGATCGCAAGGCGGACGCTACTCTTCGTCATTGGGATTCGCACGGCCCGGAATCGGCCGCGCACCGGCGTCGAGGTTCTGCTGCACGCTCTTCCGCCGCCTGACAATCCCCTTCTTGAGATCTTCGTCGATCGCCTTGTCCTCGGTCCGCTCGGCGCTCAGCGAGTGGGGCAGCATGAAGTTGCCCTCGTGGCACTCGTACGGCAGCAGCACGTAGCCGGGAGGCGACGTGAGAGGCAGCGACAGCGTCCAGGGCTTCTCGTAGGTCTTCGGGTCGTCGATGTGGACTTCGTAGCGGAGCTCGTCGTTGTCCACCCGCGTGATGCGCTCGACCAGCTTCAGGTCCGCGCTGTGGCGCAGCCCGTTGCCGTTACCGCCGCCGATGCTCGTCCTGTTCGTGAAGTTGGTCGTCTCGATGACCAGCGTGTTGCCTTCCCAGCGGCCGCGCGAGTCGCCGAGATACTGGCGGATGTTCTGGCCGAGATGCGGCCGTCCGTCCGTGTAGATGATCCGCGTGTCGTGGATCATCTCGTAGCTGAGCGCCACCATGCCCGGCGCCTGCACGATGCGGTTGCCGTTGCCGTAGACGACCGGCATGATCGACCCGACGATGCCGCGCGTGATGCAGCGGTCGTACAGGGTGAAATCCTCCGGCCCGTCGAAGGGGCCTTCGCCGAAGCTGCCACGATCGCGCGTCGCGGTTCGCGTGAGCGCCTGCGCCGTGAAGGCGGGCGTGTGGCCGTCCTCGGGCTCGACGACGATCGACGTCTGCCGATACGACTTCGTCTTCCAGGCGCCGTCGTTGCGGAAGGCGCCGACGGCGTTCTCGGCGTTGGTCCGTGTTTCGGTGTCGCGCTTCTGCTTGTCGGCGAATTCCTGATCGGTGAGCGAGGCCCGGTTGCCGAACTCTGCCGGACGCTCGCGTGGAATGTTCAGGGCCGCGTCACTCGTCCACACGCCCTGCAGATCGGGTTCGCCCCATGCGGTCTTGGGAGACGCGAACGGCTTGGTCGAGCCGGCCGCTTTCGCGCCGGGCGCCGCCGACTGTCCTGACTGGCCGTTGACGGGCGCCACCGCAAGGGTCGCAGCGAGGGCCGCCGCCACGCACGCCGAAACGCAGTAACGCAGAATCATGCCGGGCTCTCCTTCTGAATGAATCGGTCCGCGCATTATAGGCGGGGCCGCCTACTTCCGCCGCGACACGACCTCCTGGTACGAGCGCACCTGCCCGCTGCCGACCGCGTCGAGGAAGCCGAGCACGGGATCGAGATACTGCACCGAGTGGAGATCCGGCGTGATGATGCCGGGCGGATACATGAAGCCGATGTCGAAGTACGCGCGGATGAACGCGCTTTTCTCGTCCAGCGGCAGCGTCGCCACGCTCGCGTAATAGCGCCGCCAGGCGTTGTCCTGGAAGAGATACTGCTCGACGTTGGATGTGTAGAAGCTGCTGACGGTCGCATTGTGCTGCGTCAGGTAGTGCGCGACGGCCCGGAGCGCCTTGTCGCCGGCGAAGTCGCCGACGATCGGCACGATGAGGTTCTTGCGCTCGAAGGTCCGCAGCGTCCGGTAGTTCTCCTCATTCGCCATGTAGCTGTAGTTGGTGCCGTTCGCGTCGGTCGCTATCATCAGCTCGGCGTAGGTGGGAAACCAGCGGGCCGCGCGCTGCCGCGGAAACGAATAGCGCAGGCTCGGCCCTTCGGAGAAGAACGCGCTGTACACGTACTCGAGGCTTTGCAGATCCTCGGTCGACAGCGGGAACTTGTGGCGGTTCACGAGCCACCACTCGATCTCCCGCACGTTGCTCTGGAACAGCGCGTCGCTCGCCGCCGCGCCCTCGAAGGCCTCGAACAGCGCTTTCGCCGTCGTCGTCTGGTCGAGACCGGGAGGACGGGCCCTCGAGAACAGGCGCGACAGGAAGTCCGCGCGGTCGTCGGACATCTCGATGACCGCCTTGTACAGAAGGAGCTGGATCAGGTTCTGCCGGCGGATGTCGACGATGAAGGCCATGCGCGGCTTCGCGGCAGCGATGTAGGTGAAGTTCTGATCCGGTCCAACGCCGAGGTAGACGCTGTCGGGCGACGTGCGCCGTTTCAGCTCCGGCACGACATCCTGGTACGTGAGTTCGTTGGAGACGAAGTTGTCCGACCGGAAGACGCCTGACGGCTCGGAGAAGTCGACGATCATCTGCCAGAACGCCGCGTCGCTCAGCTCCGCGGGCAGAGTCTGGCCGGCGACCTGGGCGCGCAGCTCGAAGAGCGCCGCGGCGACCAGCGTCGACACGACGGCCAGCACGGCGAGGATGCGACGGCGCGGTGGGGACACCTTCATCACGGTAAAAGAAAAACGTCAAAGTTCAAAGACGAAAGTTGGCCCGCGTCAGGCGCTGCGCGCCCAGCGAACGAGCGTCGCAAAATCGGGCGGCTTCCCGTACATCAGCAGCCCGATTCGGAACACTTTTGCCGCAAACCACACAGCCCCGACAGCTGCCACCGCGCCGACTGCGATGGACAGCCACACCTGCCACAGGGGCGGCGGCGCGCTCGATGTCATGCGGATGAGCATCGCGAATGTGTTGATGGGCGGCACGAAGCTGATGACTGTGCTGAACATCGAGTTCGGATTCTGCGAGATGGGGGCTGCGAGCGCCATGGGGCCGACCATGAGGAGCATGAGTGGTCCCATCATCGACTGCGCCTCTTTGAGCTCGTTCACCGCGGCGCCAATCGCCGCCATGATCGACCCCATCGTCAGGTAGGCCAGCACGAAGAAGATCCCGAGATACGCGAGCAGCCACAGGTCGATCAGCCCCAACATCGCAAACGACAGCAGCAGGGCGAGGCCCATCACGACGTACAACGCGATGGCGATCAGGCCCACGGCCATCTGTCCCAGGATCTTTCCCGCCATCAGCTCGATGGGCGACACGGCCGAGAGCAGCACTTCGACGACGCGACTCGATTTTTCCTCGATAGTGGAGGTCATGAGCGTCTGGCCGCCCATCATCACGCCCATGAACAACAGGACCATGAAGACAACCGGCATCAAACGATTCAGCCCCCCGGCCGACGGCCGCTCGCCTTCGCTGGTGACGACGGTCGCAGGCGGGCGTTCGACCGCCAGCACGTCGTCGATCTGCGCGCGATCGAGGTTCTGCGCGCGGGCGCGCGCGGCGACGATCGCCTGCCGCACGCTCTGCTGAATCGCGGCGTCGACGCGATCGTCGAGGTTGGGGGCTTCGTACAGGTCGTAGCCGCCGTACTGCCCGCCGGGCGGCCGCATGACGGCGTCGGCGTGCACGACCACGAGCGCGAGATGGCGTTCCGCCCCAGGCTCGGCCTGACGGAGCCATTCCTTCTCCTGCTGCACATCCGCTGCGGACGGACGCTCGACGATGCGGAGATCGGGAATCTGGCCGAAGGCCGCGTCGAGGGCGCCGGGGGCGCCGCTCTGCGCGAGTTGTCGCATACCGGCGGGCACCTGCGACAGATTGCGCTCGAGGTTCTGGCGACGTCGCTCCGCGATCAACTCGGGATTCACTTCGTCGCGCAGCGCCGGCGTGACGACCGAGGTCGGGTCGATAACGGCAATCTGTCCCTGCGCCTTGAAATTGCGCTGGCTGAACAGGCGGGGCCCCACGAGCACGAACAGCGTGATGAAGGCCGGGGTGATCAGGAGGCCGATGATGAACCCACGCGTGACCGCCGTCGCGACGAAGTCGCGCAGCGCGATCTGGCCGACCTTCCGCAGCCGGCTGCTCATGCGACCTCACCCCGCAGTTCGTCGCGCACGCAGGCGGCCGTGTCGCCGCCCACGATGCGCAGGAAGACGTCTTCGAGACGCGGCCGCGAGAGCTCGAGCCGCGCGGGCGCAATCGCCGCCGCGATGCGCTGCATCGCCGTGGCGGGATCGCTTCCCGGGCGGAGCGCGATCTCGTAGCCGCCACTCGTGGCCTCGACGCGCTCGACATCCGGATACCGGGGGAGCGATGCGACGTCGGCGGCCGGATCGAAAGGCTCGAAGAGGATAGTGCGCGGATCGAACTGCCGCCGGATGGCGCCGAGCGGCTCGTCGAGCACTTTCCGGCCGCGATGGATCATGACGACGTGTTCGCAGATCTCTTCGGCGTGTGGCATGACGTGCGTCGAGAAGAGGATCGTGGCGCCGCGGCGGTGTTCTTCGAGCACCAGATCGCGCAACTGCCGGGCGCTCACCGGATCGAGGCCGCTGAACGGCTCGTCGAGGATCAGCAGATCGGGCTCGTGGATGATGGCGGCGAGGAACTGGACCTTCTGCAGCATCCCCTTCGACAGCTCTTCGCAGCGCTTGCGCTCGGTGCCGGCGAGACCGACCCGCTCGAGACCGCGGGCGACGCGCGGCGCCACGTCGCGCTCGGCGACGTCCTTGAGCCGGGCCATATACGAGAGGAACGCGGCGACGCGCATCTTGCGGTAGACGCCGCGCTCTTCCGGGAGGTAACCGATCCGGTTCTTCGCGTCGAGGGCCGAGGCGCGGCCGAGGACCGATACCTGGCCGACATCCGCGAACAGGATCGACATGATGATGCGGATGGTCGTGGTCTTGCCGGCGCCGTTTGGTCCGATGACGCCGTACAGCGCGCCGCGCGGGACGGTCAGATCCAGGCGATCGACCGCCTTCATGTCTCCGAACGTCTTCGTCACGCCGTGAAGGGACAGGGCAGCGCCAGTTGTCATGGGTTCTGACCGCGGTTATACCACTGACGTTTGATTCGGCACCATGGTTCCGCTAGGTTGCCATCGCATGACGGCCGAACAATTCCGCGGGATCGCGCTGGGACTGCCGGACGCCGTTCAGAGTGCGCACATGGGTCATCCCGACTTCCGCGTTGGCGGCCGGATCTTCGCAACCATTCACGACGGCAATCGGACGGGGATGGTGAAGCTGACGCCAGATCAGCAGGCGCAGTTCGTGGCCGATTTCCCGCGTGCGTTCGAGCCGTCACCCGGCGCGTGGGGACGCGGCGGCTCGACCACCGTACGGTTCGCGGAGGTCGACGAGGAGACGGCCGGCGAAGCGCTGACACTCGCGTGGACCAACGTGCGCGCGACGGCGAAACCGGTCGCGAAATCGCGGACCACGTCCAAACGTCGTCCCAAAGGTTGACTGGAGCGTACTAGTGACTGTCGCGCCACGCCTCAATCTCCCTCCTGTGTGCCGCGTCGTGCTGATCCATCATCGCCGGAATGTCGCACAGGGCCACCTCCCCGACGCCGTCCTGCACGCCCGCGCGAAACCAGTCAGGCTCCTGCACGTCACGCAGCGCAGCGAGGTTAGCCGCGCGTGCATCGCGAAACGCCGTCAGCGCCTCGGCGAGCGGCAGCGTCGTGTAGTGGCGTTCGCGTGCGATTCGTTCGCCATCGAAGTCGGGAAGCTGGGGTTCGGCCTCGCGAAGTAGGCGCTGAATGCGTACGGCGTAGCCCTCGCGCTCCAGATCGGCCAGGTGCCAGCACTGCTCGACGGGCGACGGCGTGCCGTCGCGACCGGGAGTGGCCGCCTCGGCCGGCGTCAGGCCGTCGAAGCAGGCCTCGAGGAACCCCGGCATCGCCTCGAGCCGTGCCACCAGGGCCCGCCGATCGTCACGCGTGAGCTTCATGTACCGCATTGTCGATTCTCCTCTTTGCGTTTACTCTACGCCTGTCACGACCGCCATCAGTGGAGGATTTCATGATCCGCCAGTTCCCTCGGCGCCGGCTGCTCCAGCTCGCGCTCATCGTTCCCGTCTTCCTCGCCGTCGCGTCGGTGAAGGCCACCGGCGAGCTCGATCCGAAGGCGATCGTCATCCAGATGCCGAAAGACATCAAATGGGTGCGAACGGCTAACGGCGGTGCCGAGAGCGCGACGCTCGTCGGCGATCCGTCCAAGCCGGGCCTCTACGTCGTGCTGCAGAAATGGCTGCCGCACAACAACAGCCGGCCGCACTTCCATCCAAACGATCGATACATCACGGTGATCTCCGGCACGTGGTGGGTCAACACCGGACCGAAGTACGACACCGACGGGATGAAGCCGGTGCCGGCCGGCAGCTTCGTCGTGCATCCCGGCAAGGAAATTCACTACGACGGCGCGAAAGACGCGGAGTGCGTGCTGCAGATCGTCGGCATGGGCCCCGCGACGTCGACGCCCGCTGAGCAGAGGTAAACGCGCGTCGAGACCGGACGTGATCATGCGGCGGGGCGCCATCGCGGTGTTGCTGAGCGTGACAGCCGTCGCGTCCCTGTCGGCGCAGTGGCTCGATCAGCCCACGCCGGGCATTCCGAGAACGCCCGAGGGGAAACCGATCCTGACGGCTCCAGCGCCGCACCTGGCCGACGGCCGGCCGGATCTGTCCGGGCTGTGGCGCCTCGGCGTGCCGATCGGCGTCGGCGCGAACATCACGGCCGGCCTGGCTCCGAGCGACATTCAGCCCTGGGCCGCGGCCTTGTCGCGCAAGCGGCTGGAGGATTTCGGAAAAGACGACCCGGAGATCACCGGCTGTCTGCCAGGCGGGCCTCGGCACATCACGAGACCCGGGCTCGCCAAGATCATTCACACGCCGACGCTCCTCGCCATCCTGTACGAGGACCTGTCCTACCGTCAGATCTTCCTCGACGGCCGCCGGCTCCCCGCCGATCCCAACCCGAGCTTCATGGGGTACTCGGTCGGTCGGTGGGAGGGCGACACGCTCGTCGTCGAGAGCGCGGGCTTCAACGATCGCACGTGGCTCGACATGGCGGGGCATCCGCACTCCGAGGCACTTCGGATGACCGAGCGGTACCGCCGGCGCGACGTCGGACATCTCGAGCTGCAGGTGACGTTCGACGATCCGCGCGTCTACGCGAAGCCATGGACGGTGGCGGGCGAAGGGACGCTGGCCGCCGACACCGACCTGATTGAGTACGTGTGCGCGGAAAACGAGAAGGATCGCGCGCACCTCGTCGGGCGCACGGAAGACGAGCGGCGCGTGACCGTGGCGCCCGCCGTGCTGGCCACGTACGTCGGCGTGTACGAGGTCAGGGCCGGTGCGCGCAACGCGGACACCGCGCGGACGGTCTTCACCGTCAGCCTCGAAGACGGCCAGCTGTTTCTCGACTTCGGCGGCCACGGCCACGTGCCGATGATCCCGCTCTCGCAGACCATGTTCTCGCCGCGGTGGCTGGGCACCTACGAGTTCATCCCCAGCGCCGACGGCGTCGTCCACCAGATGCTCGTGCACTCGGCCGAGGAAGTCCTCGTGGCCGCGCGCCGCCGGTAGTCACGATATGCGTCGAACCATCCTGCTCGCGACCGCAATGGCGGTGCTGGTGATCCAGGCCGCATGGGTCGTCTACTCGCAAACGGCCAAGCCGCCGGGTCGGCTGCGCATCGAACGCGTGAAGCCGGACCTGTACATGATTTCAGGCGAAGGCGGGAACGTCGCCGTGTACGTGACGAGCGAGGGCGTGGTGCTGGTCGACGACATGTTCGATCGAAATCACGATGACATCCTGGCGCAGGTCAAGTCGGTGACCGACCGGCCACTCCGCTACGTCATCAACACACATCAGCACGATGATCATGCTGGCGGCGATCTGAAGATGCTGCCGATTGCCGAGGTTATCGCGCACAAGAACGTGCGCACGAACCTCTCGCACATCAAGCAGCCGTACTACGAAGACACGCCGGGCACGCCCATCGGACTGCCTCGCCTCACGTTCGCGGACGAGATGTCGGTGTTTGTGGGCGGCAAGGAGGTGCGCGCGACGCACTTCGGCCGGGGCCACACCAACGGCGACGTCGTGGTCTACTTCCCCGAGCTGAAGCTGGTACACACGGGCGACCTGTTTCTGGCCCAGCGTCCGCGGCCGGACGCGTCGGGCCGGCAGCGCCCGCCGGGCGCCCCTATCTACGTCGACTACGCACAGGGCGGCAGCTTCTTCGACTGGACGCGCACGCTCGACGGCGCGCTCGCTCTCGACTTCGACACGGCGATCCCCGGCCACGGGCCGGTGTCGACGAAGGCGGACGTCGCGAAATTCAGAAGCGACGTCGAGACGATGCGGACGCGCCTCGCGGGCCTGGTGAAGGCCGGACAGTCGAAGGCGCAGGTTCTGAAAGTGCTTGAAGACGACTACGGATGGCGCTCGACCGGCTGTCCACCGAGCCCCCCGACGCCCGGGTGTCTGCAGTTCCAACAGTCCGACGCCTTGATGGACGAACTGCGCAAATAGCGTCACAATCGCTGGACATGAACCTGCTGTTGATCGCTCTGGCGGTGGCGTTGCCGGCTCTGCCACAAGGGCGCGCCCAGGAACCCCCGGTCCGCTCGGACCAGGAGATCCTGATTCAGCTGGAGCGCGACTGGGACAAGGCGTTCCTGCGCGCCGACGCCGGATTCATCGCCACGATTCTCGCCGACGAATTCCTCGCGACCTACGACGACGGGTCGCGCGGCGATCGGGCGCTCGAGCTGAAGCTCGCCTCCGAGTTCAACAAACAGATCGACTCGTCGCTGCTCGACGAGTTCACGGTGAAGATCTACAAGGACACCGCCATCGTGTGGTTCACGCGGCACCTGGCCGGCCCCAGCAAGGGCAAGCATCTGGAGCTGACGCACCACTACACGGACGTGTTCGTCTTTCGCGAAGGCCGCTGGCAGTGCGTGTCGAGCCAGAGCACGCTGGTGCAGATGGAAAGCAAATAGGGTCGACTATTGATTCGGCGTCGACCCTGCAGATTGCGTGTCGAACGACGACCCCGCGAACACCTGACGGCCGTCGGGCAGCGTCACGGAGCGCGCATTCGCGACGTGCGGTTCGTCCTTCGACAGAAACCCTGAAACCGTCACTTCCTGCCCGGGCTTCAAGGAGTTCCGGTTCCAGCCGCGACGCATCAGCGTCGTCGGCGGGCCGAGCTCGAAATCCCACGAGACGACTTTTCCGCTCTCGTCCTTGGCCTCGATCTGGACGCGGGCATGCGGATTGGTCCACTCGAGTTTCGTCACGGCGCCTTTGACCGTGATGGGCTTGTTGGAGTCGTACTCCGCGGCGAACGAATGATGCGCGGCCGCCGAACCCGCCGAGAGAATGAAGCCGAAAACCGCCGCGAGGATGCGTGTCGAGCTGGCATTCATGCGAGTCTCCCCAGAAGCCCGGGAGCATGATACGCCGCCAGCCGCGCGCCTGTCACCGCTCGCTTGAACGCCCCTTGGCGCGTAGCGATAATCACCGTATGAAAGCCACGCTCCTTGCGGCCGCGTGCTGCGCCGTGCTGTCCTCGACACTCGTCGCGCAGTGGGCGCAGTATCCATCGCTGCCGACGCCGAAAACGGCCGACGGCAAGGTGGATCTGAACGCGCCGGCGCCGCGGACGCCCGACGGGAAACCGGACTTCAGCGGCACGTGGCGCGGCAGCGCGGCAGGATTCGGCCTGCGTGGACAACCGCCGCCGCAGACGCCGGCCGGCACCCCTCCGCTCGCCACGTTCCGCGACGTCGGATCGACGGTTCAGGGCGGACTGCCGCTCACCGACTACGGCCGCGAGGTCTTGAAGAAGCGCATGGCGCGCAACAGTAAGGACAACCCCGAGGCGTCGTGCCTGCCGATGGGCATCATGCAGTTCTGGACGCAGGGCTTTCCGCGCAAGTTCGTGCAGACGCCGCGGCTGCTCGTGGTCCTTTACGAAGCGAGCTCCGGCCTTCGTCAGATCTTCACGGACGGCCGCCCGCTGCCGCCAAAAGACGACCCGCAGCCCTGGTACTACGGCTACTCCAGCGGCAAATGGGAAGGCGACACGCTCGTCGTCGAAACCAACAACCTCCGGGACGACGGGTGGCTCGACATCATCGGGTCGCCGCTGACGGATCAGGCGAAGCTGACCGAGCGCTTCCGGCGCGTCACCTTCGGCCGCATGGAAATCGACATCACGGTGGACGATCCCAAGGCGTACACGAAGCCGTGGACGGTGCGTCACGTGCAGGAGATCATGCCCGACAGTGAGATCATCGAGTTCATCTGCGAAGAGAACAACCACTTCACGCCGAACCGCTGAACATCGCCCTGGAACAATGAGAACCCGAGCGATTGCCGCCGTGCTGGCCGTGGCGGCAATCGTGTCCTGCCGATCGCAGGCGCCAGCATCGCGTGCCGGGTCCGCCGACGCCACGTTCGCAGCGTTGTCCCGTGAGATTCTCGAGGACTACTTCGCGCGGCATCCGAGTGCGGCCACCGACCTCGGCATTCACAAGTACGACGAGCGGCTCGACGACAGGACGCCGGCGGCGATCCAGGCCGAGGTCAGTGCCGCGCAGGCCTTTCGGAACCGGCTCGCCGTCCTCGACGCCTCGACGCTGACGCTCCAGAACGCGCTCGATCGCGAACAGCTCGTGCACGCGATGGACGCGACGGTTCTCTCGCTCGACGTCATCAAACGCTGGGCCAAGGATCCGGATCTGTACAGCAGCGACATCACCAACGCCGCGTACGTGATCATGAAGCGTGAGTACGCGCCGGCGGCCACGCGCCTGAAGGCGCTCATCGCTCGTGAGAAGCTGATGCCAGCGGCCCTGCAGACCGCGCGCGCCAACCTCACCAACGCGGTTCCCGTTTACGCGCGAATCGCCGTCGAACAGGTCGACGGCAACATCAGCTTCTTCAAGAACGACGTGCCTGCTGCCTTTACAAGCGTCACCGATCAGGCGCTCCTGTCCGAATTCACGCAGGCCAACGCCGCCGTGATGGCGGCGCTCGACGCGTACAAGGGGTACGTGCGCGACGAGCTCCTGCCGAAGGCGGCAGGGTCATTCGCGTACGGATCAGACGTGTACCTGAAGGCACTTGCTGCCAACGAGCTCGTCGACATGCCGCTCGATCGCCTGCTGCAGATCGCCGAGCAGGATCGCGCGAAGAACGAAGCTGCGTTTCAGGCCACTGCCAGACAGATCGACGCCACGAAACCGCCGGACGCGGTGCTGGCGTCGCTGCAGGTGCAGCACCCGGCCCCGAACCGGCTGCTGCAGGAAACACAAGGGACGCTCGACGCGATCCGCCAGTTCCTGATCGATCACCGCATCGTGACGATCCCGCCGTCCGATCCGCTGAAGGTGAAGGAAACGCCGCCGTTCATGCGATCGACGACGAGCGCGTCGATGGACACGCCCGGGCCGTTCGAGCCGGCGCCGCTGCGTGCCTTCTACAACATGACGCTGCCCGACCCGCGAACGCCGCAGAAGGAGCAGGACGACTTCATGCGGCAGTGGTACGACGCCATGACCGTCAACGTCTCCGTGCACGAGGTCTATCCGGGGCACTACATCCAGTTCCTGTACGTGAAGAGCCTGCCGTCGGATGTCCGGAAGGTGTTCGGCGCCGCGACCAACAGCGAAGGGTGGGCGCACTACTGCGAGCAGATGATGCAGGACGAGGGCTTTCACGGCGGCGATCCGCGCTACCGTCTCGCGCAGCTCCAGGACGCGCTCTTGCGGGACGTCCGCTTCATCGCCGGCATCCGGATGCACACGCAGGGGATGACCGTCGAGGAGGCGACAACCCTGTTCGAGACAGCCGGGCACCAGCCACATCCGGTCGCCGTGTCCGAGGCGAAGCGGGGCACGTCGGATGCGTTGTACGGGTACTACACGCTGGGCAAGCTGATGATCCTCAAGCTGCGCGACGACTACCGCGCGAAGGTCGGCAGCGACTATTCGCTCCAGCGCTTCCACGACGCGATGATGCAGCTCGGACCGCTGCCGCTGCCGCTCGTGCGCAGAGCGTTGCTGGGAGAGGTTGGAACCGTCCTGTGACCGTCGTTTATCACGACGGCACGAAGCCAGAGACACGAAACCACGAAACCAGGAACGCACAAGAAACCACGAAAAGATGCGGAGATGCGACCGCCGCGACAGTCGCATCGCAGCCTTTGTGATCTGTGTGATCTCTGTGATCCCGTACGTGATCTGACTCCCAGGCCGGAGGGTCAGGCGAGCGTCAAGCGTGCGACGAGCGTGAGCCGTCGTTCACACAAGGGCGGACAACATCTCATACGGGCCGAGTCGCGATTCTTCTCTTCTTGCCGCCAGGACGTATTTAAACTACATTGTAGTTTAGTGGGTGCTCCAACGCTCCTGGGCGAGTTCGAGCAAATCGTGCTCCTGGCGATTTTGCGCCTCGATGACGACGCGTACGGCGTCACGATTCGAGACGAGATAGCGGCCCGCACGGACCGCGATCCCAGTCCCGGAGCGCTCTACACCACACTGGACCGCATGGAAGAGAAGGGCCTCGTCACCTCCCGGTTTGGCCAGCCAACGGCCGAGCGTGGCGGCCGCCCCAAGCGGTACTTTCGCGTGACGGGGAGGGGTGAGGCTGCGGTCGCGAGCGCCCAACGGGCCTACCAGCAGCTGCTCAAGGGTCTCAAGTTACGAGGAGTCGGCCATGCGTAGCACGCGCGTCGCGGAGTGGATCCTCGCGCAGGTGACGACCCGTCAACGTGCCGAAGCCGTCATCGGCGACCTGTTGGAGAAGGTTCCGGCGCGTGGGGCGCTCTGGTTCTGGTGGTCTGTCGCGACGACAGCGGTCGCGCTGGTCTGGCGTGACGTCACGACGAACCCGATACGCATGTTCGGCCTGGGACTCGCTGGCTTCGTTCTGGTGACCGCACTCGTCGTTCTGGTCATCCTTGCCGCGTCGTTGGCGTTTGCGGCACTCGTCGGTGTCCTTGCCTTCACCGGCATGCTGACCGGCCGGCTCGACCCGCACCGCCTCGAAGGGTTACCGCAGTGGATCTCTGGGGGTTGGGGCCTGTCTGCGGTGAATCTGGTATCGGTGTGCGTCGCGGCATGGGCACAGTTTCTCGTCGGTCGGTGGCTGGCGAGAAGGTCGCCCGATCACGAGCTCGCGCCCTGCGTCGCCTGCAGCATCGTCGGGCTGACGCTCAGCTTGGCGTTCGCCGTCGTGTTTCGACAACAACTGCCGCATCCGATCCGTGACGCCACGTTGTCGGTGTTG
>Ga0066903_100000114_pt1 | contig 38015 bp, 38 predicted proteins | sample PanSoiMetaGPlot1_FD_67491 | JGI IMG/M metagenome (GOLD analysis project Ga0066903, IMG submission 67491) | Tropical forest soil microbial communities from Panama analyzed to predict greenhouse gas emissions - Panama Soil - Plot 1 (version 2) | ecosystem: Environmental > Terrestrial > Soil >... | reverse complement strand
CACGACGGCGAGGCCGAACGGGCGCGTGAAGTTGCTTTGATTGGTCAGCGTCGACAGTGTGCCGTCAGCGGCGACCATCCGCCGCAATCGGTCGTTGTCGAAGTCGGAGACCGCGATGGCCCCCGATGCTTCGATCGCGACACTGACCGGGTTGTCGAGAAGGCCAACGCCGGACGGGCCGTTCGTGGTGCCGGACGTCGCGCCACCTGCCAGTGTCGAGACAGTGACGTTCGCGAGAAAGGTCACGTTATCCGGCATCGGGGCCGGCGTGCGGGCGTCGGTGGGCGGAAGCGTGCAGGTCGATCCATCGATGCCCGCGTCGTTTGCGCCAGGTGGCCCGTCGCCGCTGGTGGTGCTGATGTTCCCGCCGTCGCCTCGAGCGGTCGCGCCGCCGGCGCCGCCGCACGCGATGGCCGACAGCGACAGCAGCAACGATGTCGCCCACGTCGACGACCGACGACGGCAGATTCGTGCCCCCCACACCCAGGGCCCGTGCTGACCGCACGGGCCGCCCCCCCCAAACTGCATGCGATCTCATGTAATGCTGTTCCGCAGTTTGTCTGTCGGGGACCACCGCATCCGTTTGATGTTGCGAGCCGACCCTGGGCAGCTCGCCGCCGGCTACCTCACTTCGACGACCTCGTACATGTTCCGGCCGTCGATCTGGATCGGCTGGTAGTACGTCTCGCCGATCCTCACGTACGTCTGGTCGCCGATGGTGACTTCCTCGCCGCCTGCGGGGAGGTACTCGACGACGGTGCCGGCCCGCGGTGCGACGACGATGTAGCCGCCGCTGGTCCTCTGATAGTAGGTGCCGCCATAGTAGTACGTGTACGTCGTCGGGTCGACCAGCGTCGCGCCCGGCGGCAGCGACGTCACGAACGCGCCGACGGGCGCCGTAACGACCGTGTACCCGCTCTCGCTCGGCAGGTACCAGACGCCCGTGTCGTAGTAGTAGTTGTAGTCGGCCCAGGGGACGAGGACCGCGGTCGCCGCGAGCGTGCCGAAGAAGACACCGAACGGATAAAAACCGACGCCGAAGCCGAAGGGGACGTAGTGGTGGTAGCGGTACGGGTGGTACGCGTAGTAGCTGTGCCCGTGAAAGACGTAAGGTGCGCGGACGTACGGCCGCGGCGCCGGGCGCACGAAGGTGTTGCGGCGAATGTTGACGTCGTTGCGGTGGAAGTTGTTGGCGTTGAAGGTGGGCCGCATGCGGGGGTTGAAGTTGCCGGGCCGCCCGCTCCAGGTGCGCGGTCCGACGTTCGTGATGCGCGGGCCCATCGGGACGCGCGACGGTTGAGGCGCCAGTCTCGGAGCGACCGCGCTTGGGGCCGGCCGGGCTGTCGGCATGCTCGGCGCCGATCGGGGTGCCGGCGCGCTGGCGCCAGACGGGGGTACGCCGCCCCAACCGCCATGAGGCGCGGCCATTCCGCCGCCATGAGGCGCGGCCATTCCGCCGCCGCCATGAAAGCCGCCACCGCCCGCGTGCGCGCCGCCACCACCGCCCCCGCCGTGCATTGCGAAAACAGGAGTGCTCGAGCTCGCGACCAGCGACGTGCCAAGCACCAACACAGACGACAGCCGCGATACGAATGACCAGTGCCTCGGGCCTTCGTCGGAGTGCATGAGTCCTCCTTCCTGGCGCACGGCGGCTCTTCGGGGAGCCCGATCGCATTCTGGGCCGCTATGTCGGTCGTGCAAGCCGAGGCGCAGCGATCGCTCGCCTCTCAGCTCGGCTCACGGCTCGGCTGCATGATAAACGCGCACCGACGCGCCCACCCGCGCGACCGGTTGCAGCCCGTTGAGCCAGTCGAAGGCGTCCACCGGGTCGACGTGGAACGGATACGACGCACCCGGCGCGCACGATTCGCGCCGAAAGCTGAAGTGCAGCCCTGACCGATAGAACTGCTCGCTCAGCACGATCCACCCCGATACAGGTTTCCGGGGCTCGAGAGGGATCATCTTCGGCCACGCCGGGTCGCAGGGGTTCACGATGGCGAACAACCCGTAGTGCACCTCCTTCACGCCGCGCGCGGCGAGATCGCGCTTCAGGAGGAGCATGTCTTGGCCCCAGTCGAGGTCCGAGTCGATCAGCGCGTGGCCGGGTTCGCGGCCCGCCAGTGGATTGAAGAAGGCCATCAGCTCGGGGCGCGCGCGCTCGACGACCGCGATCTGGATCGCGAGCAGGAGGGCGATCGCCGCGCCACCGATCAGCTGGCGCGGCGGGACGAGAGTCTCGAGCCAGGCCACGATCGCGCGCGCGGCGAAGATCGATAGCAGCGGCACGACGATCAGCATGTGCCGAAGCCCGATGTTCACGGTGATGATCGCCGAGAACACCAGCGCCGCGACCGCCGCGAGCCCCGCGCCGACGCCCCGAGCCCCGAGGGCTGAACGCGGCGCGCGTCGGAACGTCGTGGCGGCCGCGGCCAGCGCCAGTACTACGAGAAAAGGGAGGGGCGATTTCAGCGCCAGCCCAACCAGGTAGAAGCTGCGAAACCCATGCTCGCGCGTCGCGCCGAACAGGAAGGCGAGGTGACCGTGGGCGTCGTGCGCGCGCAGGAACAGGAAGCCGTGCCAGAACTCGGGCGCGGGGAGCGGCACGCGCGCGAGCCATGTCAGCAGCGCGCCGCGCTGGCCCGGTGGCGGCAGCGCGGGCGTGCCCAGGTAGTCCATCGGCGGTAGATCCTCCAGCCGCCCAACGGAGAAGCGGTAGCCGGCCCACACGACGATCACCATGGCCGCCGCCGCGAGCGCCCCTTGCCCGATCAGGTCCCGCACGCGCGGCCGCGCGCCGCCGTCATCTCCGAGCGCGACGCCGCCTGCCAACCTACGGCCGCCGATCCACGCCACCGCCAGCACCGCGCACAGCAGTGGCGCGGTCAGCTTGCACAGCGACGCGAGCGCCAGCGCCAGGCCGACGACCGCGGCGCGCCCGAGCGTCGGCCGTGCCGCCCAGCGATCGAGCGCCAGCAGGAAGCCGAGCACGGTCGCCACCGCCGCGATGTCCGTCGTCGCGAGGCCGGCGTGGCCGAGCAGAGGCGGATACGTCGCGCAGAGCGCCGTCGCCAGGAAGGCGGGGCGCACCTGCGCGCGTCCCCCGGCGAGCACAAACGTGAATCCGAGCGCGAGCAGCAGCCACGGCACCGTCCCCAGCCGCGCCAGCATCATGATGCGCGCCCCGCCGTCGTCGAGGATCCGGATCCCGGCGTTCCACGGTCCTGCCAATGTCGCGGGCGGACCGGGCAGACGGACGCCCGTCAGGTACGGGCCGAGCGCGGTCAGCACCTTGGGCAGGGGCGGGTTCTCCGTCCACCAGCGATACGTTCCGAACTGCCACCATTCGATTCCGGTGGCCAGATGGTGAGGCTCGTCGAACGTCATCGACAGCGCGGACGCCGAGGCGACGGTCCATGCAACTGCGGCCGCGACGACCGCCAACGTCAGCACACCCAGACCAGGCCGGCGAAGGTGGTTCACGCACGCTAGTAAACTCGGGTTTCCGCGGGATCGGTAGTGCCCGGTGCGACCGTCGATCTAAACTGCCTCGATGCGGGCGGTTCGAGGCGTTGCACAATCGGTCGCGCTGGTGGGCACGCTCGCAATCTTGCCGGGCTGCGCCCACTCCATCCGGGTGTCGCCGAGCGACAGTTACAGCCGCGACAGCGCCTATCTTTACGGCCGATTCTACATCGACGGCATGTCGCCACTTTGGTACCAGCTGAACTGCCATGACGGCAGCAAGTACAAGATCCAGTTTTCGAAATCGTCAGCGGTGAGGGTCTTCAAGATCGCGCCCTCTGTCTGTCAGGTCGACTACATCGTCTTCGGCAACGAGACTCAGAACGAGATGGTCGGCTTCCGCCTGCTGAGAAACGAGGTGCTCGATGCGGGGGGCGTCTACTACGTCGGTGACTTCGCCGCGGACTCGACGTGGAACTGGATGGAAGGAATCGTCACGTGGATTGTGAAGGGCAGGCGTAACGAATATGCGAAGACGACCGCCGCGTTGAAGCGCGCGTTCCCGGGTTTCGCCTCGGTCGCCACGGAAGACCGAATGCCGCGGTGATCGCCCTGGCGGCGATGCAACGGCGTTCACGGTTTATAGTGCTGCGCATGCGACGACGATGGTGCCTGGTCGTGGCCCTTGCGGCCTTCGGCGCCGGGGGCGGGTGCGGGTCGACGACCTCGAGCCATTCCGCCACCGGAAAACCGTGCAGCCGCGAGAGCGACTGCGCCGATACGAACCTCGTCTGCGGGTACAAGATCGCGGACGGCTGCTCGGCGACGGGGACCTGCGTTCCCAGAACGCCGGCGCCCGGGCAGCCCACCTGCCTCTCCATTGAAATGGTCTGCGGATGCAACGGCATCACCGAGTGGGTCGGTTGCGGCTACTACTCCGGTTACGCGCCGGCGCCGACGGCGTCGCAGACGCCATGTGCGGGAGACGCCGGGACCGGCACCTGCACGGGCTGGGGCGGCGTCTGCAACAGCTCCGGCCCCTGCTGTGATGGGCTCGGTTGCAGTCCAAGCGGAGATAGCACCTACCTGCCCGGCGTCTGCGTTCCGTTGTGACGAGATGGGCGCCTCATGAGCGCCCGCGGCTCGCGGAATCGTCGGAGGTTTCACGTCGCAACGCGCAGGCGCTTCGGTCGCGGTCGGTTGCTCAGCCTATAGCCCGTCGGGCGCACACCCGTGTGGTATGCAACAAGTGATGCGGTATCGGGGGAGGGGGGCAGCGTGATTTCATGGGGCGCGGTACGGGCCGAGCTGGTGCGGACGCTGTATCGGCAGCCCATCTGGATGCTGCTGATCAACCCGTTCAACTCGGCCGTGGTGGGCGGGGTGCTGTGGCAGTCGGTCAGCCCGGGATTGCACGGGCCGATCGTGATGTGGGTGGTGGCGTCCCTGTTGGTGGCAGGGGTTCGCGCGCTGCTGCGCAAGCGCTACGCCGCCGTCGCGCGCGCACCGACTGATGCCCCTGGCTGGGCGCGGCGGTTCACGGCTGTGGTCGCGCTCGCCGGCGGGCTCTGGGGCGCGGCCGGCGTGACCTTCTACGACGCGCACGCCGGTGTCTCGCAGCTCATCATGGTGTTCGTGATCGGTGGCATGGTCGCGGGCGCAGCCGGCACCATGGCTTATCATCTGCCGGCGTTCTCGGCTTTTGCGACGACTGCGATATTGCCGCTGGCGGTGCGGTTCATGGCCAGCGGCGATCGGATGCACTTCGCGATGGGCCTGCTCGCGATCGTCTACGGCCTGGCGCTGGTCGTGGTCGCGGCCAACACCAATCGGGCTCTGACCGAGGCGTTCCGGCTGCGATTCGAGAATGAGGAACTGCTCGGGCGGCTGAACGTCGCGCAGCTGTCGCTCGAGGAGTCGAACCGCCTGCTCGAGCAACGCGTGGCCGAGCGAGGCGCGGCACTGGAACAGCAGGGGGAAGCGCTGCGCGAGGCGCGCCGCATGGAATCGCTTGGGCTGCTGGCAGGAGGTGTTGCGCACGACTTCAACAACCTCATCACGGTCATACTCGGCAACGCGTATCTGGCGACCGAGGCCGAAGGCGTGCCGGTCGCGGCGCGGACCGCGCTCGACGAGATTCGCGGGACAGCCGACCGAGCGGCGTCGCTGGTCAGCCAGCTGCTGGCGTTCAGCCGGCGACAGGTGATGGTGCGGCGGACGCTCGACCTCAACGCCGTGGTTTCGGGGATGCAGCGCCTCCTGGTGCGGCTCATTGGCGAGGACGTCGAGTTCCAGGTAGCCCTTCAGCCCGGGCTGCTGCCGATCATCGCCGATCCGGTCCAGCTCGAGCAGGTGCTGGTCAACCTGGCGAGCAACGCGCGCGACGCGATGCGAGGCAGCGGCGGCACGCTGACCATCGAGACACAGGCCATGGACGTGGCGGCAGGCGCGCCAGGGTCGTCGGTGCCGGCGACAGTCGAGCCAGGCGCCTGGGTCGTGCTGTCGGTGCGCGACACCGGGACGGGCATGGACACCGAGACGCGCCGGCTGGCGTTCCACCCCTTCTTTACGACCAAAGAGGTGGGGCAGGGGACCGGCCTGGGGCTCGCCACGGTGCACGGCATCGTCGAGCAGAGCGGCGGCCGCGTGTTCGTCGAGTCGGAGGTCGGTAAGGGGAGCTGCTTCCGGGTGTTTCTGCCGCGCGCCGTTGGAGCGAGCGAGAGCGACTTGGAGGTCGGCGACGATGTGGCCGGCGGCGGGAAGGCGACGCCGAAGCATCGGGGGACGGTGCTCCTGGCGGAGGACGACGCCCGCGTGCGCGCCGTGACCGTGCAGGCGCTGAGCGGCGCCGGCTTCGTCGTGATCGAGGCCGAGGACGGCGAGCGGGCGCTGCAGTGGGCCGATGGCCACGTCGGGCCGATCGATCTGCTGGTCACCGACCTCGTCATGACCAGGATGGGAGGCCTCGAGCTGGCGCGTCGCCTCAAGGCGGTGCGGCCTGGGCTGCGGGTGCTCTACGTCTCTGGTTACCCCTGGAATTCCCAGGTTCCGCCCAGCGATCCGGTTGCCGGCGTCGATTTCCTGCCCAAGCCGTTCACGCCCCAGATCCTGGTCGACCGCGCCGCGCGCATGATCGCCGACCTGTCCGGCCCGCCCGTCGATCCGCGCGCGAGCGGGAGCGGCGGCACGGCGCCGTGGAGTCGCTTTCGTTCGCGGTGACGTCGAACGCCGGGACCCAGCAATTTGTGGCGGGCACTTAGTGCGCAGCCCGTTCGGTTGCCGGCCTTCGGGTGACGCTCAGGCGCACAGAATCGGTGAAGTTCCGATGTAGTCAGGTGGGTGTTGCTACCAGAATCTTGCTAGGCGAAAAAAAATACGCGATCGGTTCCGCGAACGGCAATCGCGGTGGCCAACAAGGTGGAGTGGGTCAAGTGTCGGAAAACGTCGAGCGGCAGCGCGGGCCGCGGATCCTGGTGGTCGAGGACGACGCTGCCGTGCGGGGCTTGATCTCTCGCGCGCTCGCACCAGAGTACCGGATCGAAACCGCTGTCGACGGAGCTGAAGCGGTCGAGAAGGCGCTGACGATCAGCCCAGAGCTGATCATTACGGACCTCAGGATGCCGGGTCTCTCGGGCGGCGAGCTCGTGAGAGAGGTGCGGGCCCATCCGGAGCTCGACACCACGTCTATCCTCGTGCTGAGTGGGCAGGACGACACCGAGGTGCGCATCCAGTTGCTCTCGGGCGGAGCGCAGGACTACATCGCGAAGCCTTTTGTCGTCGGAGAGCTTCGCGCCCGAGTCCGCAACCTGATCGCTGCCCAGCGGTCCCGCGCCGTGCTGCTCGAGAGGGGAGCCGCCCGCGAGGCAGCGATCTTCGAGGTCGCGCTCGACGGGATCATCTCCATGGACCACCGGGGCCTGGTGATCGGATTCAACCCCGCGGCCGAAACGATTTTCGGTTACGCGCGCTCGGAGGCGATCGGTCGCCCGCTGGCCGAGCTCATCATCCCAACTTCGTTACGGGACCGGCACCGGCTCGGTCTGGCCAAATTTCTCGCCTCGGGCGAGGGGCCCTTCTTGGGCAAGCGGATCGAACTGACGGGGATGCGCAGGGACGGGACGGAATTCCCGGTGGAGCTCTCGATATGCCGCATCCCGGCCTTGGACCCGCCCGTCTTCACCGGCTTCCTTCGCGACCTGACCGAGACGAAGCGCAGCCAAGAAGCGCTCCGCGCAGCCGAGGCGCGGCTCGCTGCCGCGGAGGCGAGTTGGAAGGCCGAGCAGCGATTCAGGAAGCTCCTCGAGAGCGCCCCCGATGCGATGATCATCACCGACACGCAGGGCGTGATCATCGAGGCGAACGCCGAGACCGAAAAGTTCTTCGGGTACACCCGCGCCGACTTGCTTGGACGGGACACCAAAATGTTGGTGCCTTTCCGTTTTCGGGAGAGGCACCTGGCCGCTCGCGCGGACTACCTCCGAGAACCGGCGAGCCGCCCCATGGGCTCGGGGGGCGAGCTTTATGGCCTGCGCAAGGACGGAACCGAAGTCCCCGTCGAGATGAGCGTCAGCCCTCTAGAAATGGACGACGGTCCGGTGATCGTGGCGACGATTCGGGACGTGTCAGAGAGGCGGCGAGCCGAAAAGGCCGAGCTCGACCTCGTCCGGGAGCAGACCGCCCGCATTGCGGCGGAGGAGGCGGTGCGCAGCCGAGATGACTTCGTCGCGGTCGCGGGTCACGAGCTCAAGACGCCGATCGCGGCGTTGCTCCTGCAAATTGATTTGCTGCGCCGGACGGCGCACGACGGGAGGCCGGTCAATCTCAAGGAGCGCATCGACAAGATCACCCGCAGTGGGGTCCGGTTGGAGCGCCTGGTCGAACAGCTGCTGGATGTTTCGCGAATCACCGCAGGTCGACTTGGGCTTGAAAGGGCGCCGTGCGATCTCGGGGAGGTCGTCAGGGACGTCGCCGATCGATTCGCCGACGCGAGCGCGCAGGCCAAATGCGAGATTTCGGTGCGGGCCGAGCAACGTGTGGGCGGGCTCTGGGATCGGGGGCGCCTCGAGGCGGTGGTCGCGAACCTCCTGTCCAACGCCATCAAGTTCGGCGCCGGCCGGCCCATCGAAATTACCGTCGTCAGCGACTGCGGCCAGGGAGTCATCCGAGTCCGAGACCACGGCATCGGCATCGACCCGGCGGACCGGAAGAAGCTCTTTCGGCGCTTCGAGCGGGCGATCGCCGTCCGGAACTACGGAGGATTCGGCCTGGGCCTCTGGATCTGCAAAAATATCGTCGACGCCTTGGGGGGCACCATCGGGGTGGAGAGCGAGCCCCATCAGGGCGCGACCTTCACGGTTCGCTTGCCGTTTGGACTGGAGGACGCACCGCGTGCCGCCCGGTAGGGTCGTCGGTTGCGGCGGCGGGAAATGGACCACGGCGGACTGGAGCGGGCTCGGCGTGTAAGAGTGTAAGTGAGGGCATAAGCGTCTTGGTCGCCCAGGCAGTGGAGGCTTTGGATCACGGCGACTTCATCGAGGTGCGCGCCGTGTTGAAGGCTGCCTTTCGCGGTAGGGTTGTGGACATGGCTGGTCGAGCGAAGTGGGGCACGCTCGCGATGTTGCTCGCCATGCGGCTCGGTCTTTCATCGGCGTTCGGTGGCCCGCGGGATGGCGGCGCGTCGAACAACGAGCGGCTTCTGTGCGGCACCCTGGAGGTCTGCTTGGCCCAGCTCGATGCGCGTTCGGCGGATCCCGCAAACTTCGAGATCGACCAGTTCGACCAGGCGCTGGCCAAAGCCATCCGCCTTGACGGAAAGGCGGCCGTTCCGCACCTCCTGCGGGTGCTCGCCGGCCCGGACTCGAAGGCTCGCGATGTGGCGGCATATACTCTGTGTGACATCGACGGTCTCACGGCGGCCGATACGCCCGCCTTGCTGCGCGCCTTGGCCGCAGGAGAGGACTGGATTGCGCCTGCCGTAGCACGGATCGGTTCGCCGGAGGCCATCACGGCCCTGTTCGCGGCGCTGAAGGCGAGGCCGGATGAAAATAAGGCGCTCGCGTTCAAGCAGCTCGGGCGCAAGGGTGTTCCGATCCTACTGAACGCGTTCGATTGCCGCGCCGGGTCTCCATCGGACGTCTCCGGGCATCCGGACGGCTGCTGGGACCAGTTCGCGTTGGACGCTGTCTCGGACATCTTCGGGAAGCTCGGGCCGGAGGCGAGTGATGCCGTCGCGCCGTTGACAGAGATCGCGCGTGACAGGAAGCGACCACGGGTGTTCCGCGCCGAGGCCGTGCAGTCGCTCGGGGAGATCGGTGAGAGTGCGGCCAGCGCGGCGCCTTCCCTGCGGCAGATCGCGCGCGCGGAGCCGAAAACGTTTCGAAGGCTGGTCGAGACGGCGTTGGCCGCAATGCAGCGCCAGCCGCCGGCGGACGGTGGAGCGCGCGGGACGAAGGCGGCCCCCATCACCTCCTTAGACCCTCTTCCCGAGCTCGGCGGAAAGCTCGTTTTCGCCGGCGCCATCGTCGATCTCGCCAGTGGAAAGTTCGATCGTCGCCGCCCCCTGGAAGGAACGGCTGATGTCGGAGAGCTCTCCCCCGACGGGGCTTCGCTGGCATTGGTCTCGTGTCTCCAGCCCTACAACCAATGCGGCGCCTCTGGGGAGCGACAGATCGAGCTCTTGGATCTCAAGAGCGGCAAGAGTCAGGCGCTGGCGCGCTCGTCTACACAGATCTTTCCATCCTTCAGCCCGGACGGTGCGCTGCTCTTGCTGGACGTCCTTGGGCTGGGCAAGTTGGCCTCCCGGGGATACGTGATCGATCCGAAACGGAGGCTGCTCTGGGCGCTGCCCTTCGCCGCCTCCGCGTGGTCAGCGCGGTGCGACCGGTTTATCGAGGCAAGAGATTTTGGCGACATCGCCGGCATGGACTTCGTCACGAGCGATTTGAACGGCCGGCACGTACGACGCCTCGGTCCGCCTTCCGGCCTGCACGCGCTCGCTGTTGAACTGTCGCCCGACGAGTCGAAGATCGCGTACACGGGCCCGGGCGTCGATCCCTGGGTGATTGATCTCAAGAGCGGTCGCCGCCGCCGTCTCGTGCGCACGCCGGAAGTGACCGAGAAGGTGGCTATCTGGTCCCCCGATGGTCGCTGGCTGGCGACCTGGATCATGACGAGCGCCTTCGATGACTCGCAACTCTGGGCGTGGAATCTGGCGAGCGGCCACCACATCGTCTTCCCGTTCGCCGGGCTCGACGAGTTCGCCCAGATCTCCTCTCCTCGGTCGTGGTGGGCACCGGCCCCGCCCAGAGAGGTTGGGTGCGCGCGGCGATTGGAAGCGGCGCGCGGCAACGGGCAGGCCGCAATCTTCCCGCTCCGGCTCGAAGCCGCAGAGCCGATCAACTAACGCGGGTGGAAGTCGACGCGTGGCATACCCGATGTATGCCGGGCCGCCTGGCCGGTGCGCAGGTGGAAGCGGCGCACCGAATCCACTTACACTGCCGAAAATTCTAAATCGATTCCGATCGTTAGTTTGCGGGGTGGACGGGACTTGAAGCTGCGGCGCCCGGATGGACAGGAGCGGACAGCGCCGGACAGCGACGGACAAGGCGCGGAGAATTGCGAGGTTGCGGCGACGGAAAACGGACCAGGGCGGACTGGAGTGGCCTCGCAGTGTCAGAGTGTAAGTGAGCGCATGGGCGTCTTGGTCGCCAAGGCGGTGTTGGCTTTGGATCACGGCGACATCATCGAGGTGCGCGCCCTGTTGAAGGCGCTCGCGGCGTTGCTAGCGCCGGCTTGATTTCAACTCGCGACATTTTGGGTTATGAGTGTCGACGTTCCGGGCGTCGACTGGAAGAACGATCCATCGCTCATGATGGCGCGCCGGTGAACATCTAGTCAGGCCAAGGCACGCCGGAGTTTCGATGAGGAGAGTTTCGAGCCTGCAGACGTCGTTCGCGGCTATCGCGCTCGCCGTTGCGTGCGCGGCGGCAGGCTGCGCGTCGAGCACGTCGGCGCGCAGCCCCGGCGTCGCCACGACCGCGATTGCTCCAGCCGCTGCGCCGTCGCCGCCCCCATCAGCCAAGCCCCGGCGCCCGTGCGGGCCCACCGACCGCGACTACGATGCCTGGTTCGACCGGACGTTCGGCACCGGTCCCGAGGTCATCCACCACGGCCCCGATGCCACGCGGATCCGGGACCTCACCGGCGAGCCGAAGGCCGAGGCAGAGCGGATGCTGCGCCGCGGGCTCGCGGCCTGTTCCACGGCAGCCGTGACGGCGATCGAAAGGGCGCGTTGGGGCGATTTAGTTCCGGACCTCTCTCGCGCCGTCGCGGTCGACAGCCCGGAATTTTGCGCGAACGTCATCCTGGCGCTCAAGCGGCTCGGGAGTCGTGACGACTTCACCGAGGATCTGATCGCCGTCTTGAGCTCCCGCTCGACCGAGGCCCGGATCACCGCCGCCGCTGGCGCCCGGAAATTTTCAATCGAGCGGTTCCGCGGTCCCTTGCTGGATCGGGTGCGGCAGGACCCGTCCTGGCTGGTGCGGGCTGACGCGGCCGAAAGCCTGTACGCGCTCGCGGACATCTACCCGCGCGATCTGTTCGACCACCCCGATGTCTCCAAGGCTGTGCACGAAGGTGACGAGCGGGGGATTCCGTATGGTCACCTGGACGTCCTGCCGCCGCTGACGCCGGAGCTGCGCGCGCGCCTCGCCGTCGCCGCGGACAAGCTGGACGCCGAGATCACGGAGCGACTCGCCGGCGGCCCTTGCTCGAAGCCCGCGCGCCTGACCATGGTCAACCTCTACACGATCTCGGTGAGGGAACAGTCGATCATGGCGCTGGCAGTCGAGGAGACGCTGGGCTCGTGTGAGCGGAAGCTCGCGTTCGTGGTCTTTGTCGAATCGGCGGGCGGATTCAGCCAGGTCGCGGCCGGCCTTTCCGGACCCGATCCGCTGAAGGCCGACCTCGACACACTTCCGAAGAGGGTGCCCGTCACGTATACGCGCGCGACCGGCCTGCTCACCGTCGGTACGCTCACGATCGACCCTGCGAAGTCGAACGTCGCGGTGCTGTCCGCGGGACCGAAACGCGTGGAGGTCCGATATCAGGGGAAGCAGGATCTCACCTTCGAACGTCGCGGCCCCCCGTGGGGTGGCACGGGCTTTCCCGTCGTGGATTACCACCCCGAGATCGACGATGCGGTTAGCGCGCTCGTGGACCGGACGCCGGAGCTGCGAGCTCGCGTCAGGCCCGGGCCGGACGATGTGGACCCCGATGACGGAATCTCGGGTTCTGGGTCTCGCGCCCCTGATCCTGCTCCACGCAGACCTCGCAAACAGCGCGCCCCTCAGTAGTGCGGGGGCTTTTCGTTTGGCGATGGGCTCTCCGAGGTCGTACATGCGGCGTTGCAGCGCGCGGAGCTCGCGCTGGCGGATAGGACTTTCAAGCGCGGGTTTTGGCCGACAATCGTTCCTTCCGTCCACTCGCCCGCCTCGAATTCCCCGGGCCCTACGGGCAGGATCCACTGCTGCCCGCCGACCTTCGTCCGTCGGTGCCAGCCCGTGAGTAGCTTCAGAACCTACCGAGTCCGAATCGACCGAACCTCCAGATACCGCATCGCCGGAACCATTCCGTCGATGAAGCGGGACGCCGCTTCAGAGCCAGGAGCACCCCTGGCGGCCGGAGTCTCCACCATGGCTCCATGGATTTCGACTTTCTGACCAACCAAGGACTCAAGTGCTTCGCGATTTTCTGCTCGCACTTCGATCTGCTGGTCACCGATCCGCAAGCGGTAGGGACTCCGATAGCCGACGGTCGGTTTCTTGCTGAGCATGCCGACCCAGATTTCTTCCTTGGGGTCTCCATCGGCCTGGGCGCGCAGCTCCAATTGCTTGGACCACCAGCCCGATCGATCATGCCGGAACAATAGAGTCGCACGCCACTGATCAGCCAGAACGCGGAGCAGCCGGTATTCTTCGGACTGAATCCGAAATGATCTCTCTTCCATGACTTCGAAGGCGTTAACCCTGCCGGATCCGAGACTCGTCAGCTCGAAATACTTCGACAGCACGTCCTGCATCGACGCGTTGGCGGGTAAAGTGATCGTCGGCGCAATTCCGTTTTGCCATAAGCCGTACGGATCACCGGAGATCTTCTTGCTCCAATCCTCGAGCGAGCTTTCACCCCGAGGCCTCATCTGATTGAGGCAGCGAAGAATCACCTCTTCCCGATCGCGAAAAACCGACCGCTTCCAAAGCAGGGACGAAGGAATCGGTTCACCCAGCAAAATCAATCCGCCTTTGGCGTAGAAGTACTCGATCTGGGAGTTGGTGCAGGTTCGAACGCTCTTGAGCCGCTCTATACCGGAGCGGTCTCCCCGAAGGGCAAGTGCAGCGGCGGCCTTGATGACCTCAAAGGGTCGCGTTCCCTGCAGGGCCTGCTTGAGTTTTGCGGTTTCGATCTTGGAGCTGTCCAAGGACTGTTCCAGAGCTGCTTTTAAGTCCTGAGTGCAGTTCATGGTGGAGCCCTTAGCAAAGAGGCCCACGCTATGCACAGACACCAACAGGAAGATCGATAGCCGCCAAAGAATGTCGAACATCTAAATGCTCTGCGTCGGATTGGCTTCGATGGACCGGGAAACACTGGCGAGGATAGGCGGGAGAATAGGCGGAACAAGCAGGGGGGATAGGACGAACAAGCGGTTTTGTCCGATAGTGGGGCGCTCCGTCAACCCCTCCTCCCGCCTTTCCGGGCCCGTGCGCCCGAAGGGCTCCGCGCTGATGCTCGGCCACGCCGCCGCGTCAACAATGGCTTCCCGACTCGTTGAAACTTCGAGCGCACAAAGGCCCTTTCGGGTTGAATGCAGCCGATGCACCTGCCGATCCTCCGACATCCTGCGATCGTCGCAACAGCGGTCGCCCTCCTGGCGAGCCCGCCTGGGGCTTCCCGTGCAGCTGGAAGGAGGCCGAACAAGTTCAGCGTCCAGAAGTGCCAGGCCATCGGTTCCGTCCCCGGCGAGAGCGCGTGCTCCGGCCACGCAGGTCCGGACTCGTCGATTTCTACACGACGCTGGGTTGCTGCGAGGGGTGTGCCGGGCTCGGGACGAGCACACCCTGAACAGAGTCCCCAGCGTGCTGATCTCGTTCGTGAGATCCGTTCAGTGGTGTGTTGCACTTGAACCTGACGTCCCCGGTCGGACAGGACCGGACTGCGCCGGATAGCGACGGACATGGCGCGAAGAATCGCGGGGTTGGGGCTTCGGAAAATGGACCGGAGCGGACTGGAGAGGACTGGGAGTGTCAGCGTGTAAGTGCCGTGGTCGCGCCGGATCGCCAGTCCGCACCGCCATGCTACTGTAAGGGCATGTCGACGCTGCACGCCCGAGTCAAAGGCGGTCAGATTGTGGTCGAGGGGAAGACGGACCTCCCGGAGGGCACCGAGCTCACGCTGGTGATGGTCGAGGCGGACGACGAGATGACGCCTGAGGAGCGGGCGGACCTCGAAGCCGAACTTGAGCGCGGTCGGGCAGCGATCGCCGCCGGGCAGGGAATCTCTGGCGACGAGCTCCTTGCGCGCGTACGCGAGACCTGATGAAGCTAGTCGTCGCGCCTGAGGCGGCGGCGCAGATTCTCGTTCGCACGCAGTGGTGGCGGGCGCATCGGTCGAAGGCGCCGGAACGCTTCGACCAAGAGCTGGCGGCGGGTCTGACCGCGATCATCGAGCGGCCCGAGTCCTTCCCGGTCTTCTCTGCGCGCGGCGGCCGCACGGTCAGGCGGTGTCTCTTAGCGAAAACGCGGTGCCACCTCTACTTCGAGGTCCTGCACGAGACCGGCGAGGTCTGGGTCACCGCTGCCCGCGGTGCTGCTCAGCGGCGACCACCCAAGCTGGCGCCGCGGTAGTAGCAGGACAGGCGAAACCTGGAGGGTCGGACCGCCTACCGGCCCGTGGAAGCAGGAACCAATCGCTTATCATCGCTGTCAGATCGAGGTGAGCCTCTTGAGACCGAGGGTAGTCGTCCTGATCGCAGCGTCGATGGGCGCTGGCCCCTTTGCTAGCGCACCAGCGGCGGCCGGTCCTCCGGCTCTCAATGGCGAGATCTCGTGGGCGCGCGCGACCTGGCCGGACGTATTTCGAGGTGTGCGCTTTCGCATGCCGCTTGCGAAGCTGCTCGCCTGTCGTACGCCGACGATCGTATCGCGCACTGGGACGCCCAGTCGACGGACAGGAGCGGACTGGAACGGACTCGGACTGTCAGAGTGTAAGTGGTGTGGTCGCGGCGAAACGAGATGACGTCTGAAGAGCGCACCGACTTCGAGGCCGGGGCGGGAGTCTCAGCCCGTCGAGCCGCCGGAAGCTTCCCCAATCGCGCGTTCGAGCAGCTCTCGCAGCTGCAATCGGTCCGCCCACGACTCTAGATACGAGCGATCCATTGTCGGACCGCTCACGCGAAGGACTTCGACGACGTCGCGCCACTGCCGTTCCGAGATGCTTCCCCCCTGGACATACCAGAGCAGCTTTCTGAGGACCGTGTCCTCCGGGCTCTTGACCACGAGGGTTCCCGCGGGCGGGCGGACGAGCACCCTCGAACGGCGGGCGAATTCGCTGGCGTCAAATGGCGAACGGCCGACCGCGAACAGGTCCAGCTTCACCACGGTCGGAAGATAAAAGATGTTGCAGCTTCGGGCGTTGAGCAGAGCGTCGCGCAGCATGTCGACGTCGACCTCGAAGTCATCGCCGAGCGCGTCGACGAGGTCGGCGATCCGGGCGGCGGGCACGTCGATCACCAGATCGATGTCGTTCGTCGCGCGCGGCTCGCCCTGCAGCGAACTCGCCAGACTTCCCCCGACGAAGTAAGCGCCCCCCACGGATTCGATGGCTTCGCCGACCCGCAGCGCGACGGCGATTGCATCCGGCGTTGCCCGATCCTCGGCCATCAGGTTGCGTCGGCGGGAACCCGTCCGAAAAGGCGTCGGGCAACGTCCCGCCCATAGAGGCGCACCGTCAGCCGCACACGAAGCTCCTCCGGAGTCGCGTCGGGGTGACGTGTCTTCAGGCCGGCGACCGCGAGTTCTCTCACCGCCTTGCTAAGCGCGTTCGCCTGTTCGAGACGCTCGTGCGGCGCCTGCGCCCGCAGGAGCTGATGATAGCGATCGACGGCAGCGGCGCCCGTATCCCGATGCACGGAAACAGCTTACCGCATCGTGATTCCGAATGACTGCGCCGCCTGATGACCCGACAATCAGAAGCTCGATGCGTCTCACCAACCGAATGCTGCTGTGCCGTGCCCAGCTGTTGGTGCTAATCGTCGGCGCCTTCGCGTTCATGGATGCCGCGTGCGGCGGGTCGAATGGGGCGGGAGGCGCGTCGGGCACCGGCGGCGGCACCGGAGGGTCGAGCCGAGGCGGCACCGGAGGGACAGACACCGCAGGCGCTGGCGGGACGAGCAGCGCCGGCACGGGCGGAACGTCAACCGGCGGTACGGGCGGGACATCAAGCGGTACGGGCGGAACGAACGCGGGCGGCAGCGGCGGCGGATCGTGCACCGCCAACATGTCGACCGATCCGATGAACTGCGGCGCTTGCGGGCACGTCTGCAAGAACGCCGCATCGAGCTTTCAGGGATTGTGCCCGACGTCAGGCTGTTGCTCGGGTGGAAGCTGCGGACCGAGCTACTCGCCTTGCCTCACTCAAGTAGACGTCACGAACTGCAATGACTACTGCGCCAGCATCGGCGAGAGTTGTTCCGTCGGTTGCGCCCTGGCTCCGGACAGCTGGGTCGGTTGGGGAGGAAGCGGCTGCGCCGTGTTCCAAAATCCACCGGACTTTCTCGGGTCCACAAGCTGCAGCAGCCAATCCAATATTCGATTCATCAACGGACTGACCCAAGTCCGCTGCTGTTGCACCGACACCCACTGACGAGCGAGCGGTCGCGCTGAGGGAGGGCCGCTCGTCGCGCCCCGTCCACCCCCGCTTACACTGGCGAAAATTCTAAGTCGATTCCGAACGTTGCTTGGCGGGGTGGACGGGACTTGAACCCGCGGCCTCCGGCCGGACACGCTGGGACTGCGCCGGACAGCGACGGACATGGCGCGGAAAATCGCGGGGTTGCGGAGGCGGAAAACGGACCGGAAGGGACCGGAGCGGACTCGGAGTGTCGGAGTGTAAGTGAGGGCATAAGCGTCTTGGTCGCCCAGGCAGTGGGGGCTTTGGATCGCGGCGACCTCATCGAGGTGCGCGCTGTGTTGAAGGAGATCGAGGCGTTGGTAGCGTGGGCCCGCTACGCGCGCTAGAAACCGCGGAATCGTTGCAGATTTGGGCGCGGCTCGCGGCGCCGGCGCTGAACAACTGGGGCGGCCGCCGTCGACCTCGTGCTCAGGTCTTTTGGCAGCACATCGATTCTATAACCCGGACTGACCGGTCATCGCACCTCGTCTTCGAACATGCCGACGTTGTCGGCCCCGCAAGGCGCCGGCCGTTGCTATTCGGACTTCGATTTCCGCTTCGGGCGCCGCGCGCGATGCGGGCGCTTGCCCGAGCGCTCCAGCTTGTCGAGTCCTTCTTCCGTGTACGACATCAACATCGCCTTGCACTTCTTGCAGACGCCGAACCAGCTGTCGTGGTCGCCCTCGTCCTTCTTCTTCAGGCACCAGCGGCCGGCGTTGTTCTCTAGGTTACGCGGGAACTCGTGACCCTCGAACGGGCAGACCAGGTAGCGGTAGTACCACTGGGTCGGCGTCAGCTTCTGATCTGGCTCGGAGTTCACCAGCCATCGGAGATGCTGCAACCAGAACGGCTGATGCTTGATGTCCTCGCGCTCGTATGGTGAATGCAGGTACTTCCAGACGCTCCTTGCCAGCCCCAGGACCAGCGCCGCGATCAGCGACGCGGTCAGCGTCACGATGATCTTGTCCTTCAGGTCCATGCCTTCACACCCTGAATGCAGCCACGCTACGGATCCATCCTTTTTTCGCTGAGTCTGTCCATAGTTTGGGCTGTGGCAAAAACCAGGGGCGTCGCCGGCTACTTCTCTCCGAAGACCTTCTTGGTCCGCTTCAGGGACGCGTGGAGCACGAACTTCGCCACCGACGGGATCGCGCTGGTGACCTTCGTCAGCCTCCCGATCCTCGGCGGTCTCCATCATCGCTATGGATTCCCCACGCCGCCTCCGTCGGAGACCCCCCGTTCCGCGGCTTGATGCGCCGATGGAGTATTTGCGCCCCACAGGAGGCTGCGGCAGCGCCCGCCGCGAGAACGGCGCGGCGACAGGGCAGGCGCGGCGCGCACATGAGGCGCAGCTTAAAACGCCGCGGACGCGGATGAAATCGCCGTTGACTGGATTGAAGGCTGCATACTATAAGTAGCGACGGAGAAGATCTAGCACGGAGGATTCGCAGAGCATGTCGAAGCGGCAACGAACCGGATACTCGGTCTACAACGAAGAATTCAAGAAGCGTATCAAGCACAACCCAATGCCGGACACATACCCGGCTCTCCCAAATGGGAGGTTCGACATCATCTACGCTGACCCACCTTGGGACTACAATGGAAAACTCCAGTTTGACAAGAGCAGTACCTCGGCCGAGAAGATTGACCTCTCCCGAAATATTTTTATCAGTTCCGCTGCGTTCAAATACCCGACGCTAAAGACCAGCCAAATGATGAGTCTGCCCGTCCAAGATATTTCCGCTGATGATTGTCTCTTATTTATGTGGGCGACAAATCCTCATCTCGCTCAGGCCATTGAACTTGGCCAAGCATGGGGTTTCGAATACAAGACGGTCGCATTCGTGTGGGACAAGATGGTCCACAACCCAGGGCAATATACACTTTCAAACTGCGAGCTCTGCCTTGTATTCAAACGAGGCAGAATTCCCAAGCCCAGAGGAGCCCGGAATATCCAACAGCTCATCCGAAGTCCCCGCCGAGCACACAGCATGAAACCGGATCAAGCACGGCTCGCTATCCAACAGATGTTTCCAACCCAACGGCGGATCGAGCTCTTCGCAAGAGCCTCTGTCGCGGGCTGGTCCGAGTGGGGTTTGGATGTGTTAGATCGCGACCACAAGACCTTTAGGTTAACAATGGTCTGAGTCTGTTATTGAAATGATCAAGCAACCCTTGACGGTCCTTTGTGTCCCTCCAAAAGAAGAAGTGAGCGTCATGATCCGCGTACCAACACGTTATCTCCCTCACCCGGCACGGGTCACGTGTGATGTCGCCCTGGAACACGGTCCAAAATGGGAGAACGCCGTCACCGAGCCGGCCTTTTTCCCGAAGGATCTTTAGCAATCCTGGAGTGAAGTATTTACAAGACCGCTCGTGAGCATTTCCTCGTCCGTCCGCTCGTTTCCCTCCTTCAATCCAACCGTCTTGTCTCTTGACCTCGACGTAGAGTGACTTCTTCGCCTCTATGTTGTCGATTGCATAATCCGGGGTGAGGCCATGTCGCGTAATTGCCGTTGCAGGAGTGTAAATCGCTGCTAACTCGCGTTCGCTGAGCTTCACATCTACGTAAATATCCCTGAACTCATTCGGCTTTGGTCTAATCCTGAACTGTGTGTTCCGAAACTGATCGTTGAAAACGGAGTAGAAGTCGAGTTCCGCAACGGACGCCTTCAGACCACTAGTATCTTGCCAGACCTCTCTTCCCCTGAGTTCCTTACTGCCCATTCGGTTACTCGCCCGAATTAAGAAGCATGACGATCGGCACACCGAGCGCCTTCGCAAACTTCTCGATGTTCGCGAGCGTGATGTTCTTCTCGGCACGTTCGATCATGCCCACGTAAGTGCGATGTACGCCTGCGCGCGCAGCCAATTCTTCCTGAGAGAGCCCTCGCGCTACGCGCTCCCTGCGCACGCTATCGCCGAAGCGAATCAGTACGCTCTTCGCCATCGCTCGGGAGGAGCTTATGAGTGTCGATAACTAAAGGTCTACAGACTATGATTAGCGTCGCGACCGTCCTTGGCGATCGTGTCGATGGTTCGGGCGCACGCAGTTGCTACTCGACTGGAGCGTGAGCGTAGGAAGAATAAGCGCAGGGCCAGGACGCTCGATGAGCTCGAACGGTGTTGAAACGACGGCTTCGGTCCCGTCGGAGAGCCGCCGCTTGAACCGCAGAGCGACGCGCCCGTCGGACAGCAGGGTCAGCCGGTCGGTTGGCGACGGGCGGCCGCGCGAGGTAGCGGGCGAGGTGCTCGAGGCCGTCGCGCTCGTTGGCGGCGACGCGTACGTTGACGCGCAGGCTGAACCGCCTCGACGGCAGCGCAGCGACAGCCGGTGACCGCCCCTCTCACACCCGTTCGAACACTTCCTTCCGGTGCCACTCCAATGCAAGCGGGCTCGGCCTTAACGCCGGGTTCTCCGGAACCGCCACCTCCTTGTCGCGGTACTCGTAGTACCTTCGCCCGTTGTTCCAACGCTCCTTGATTTGTTCCGATAGCAGCAGGCGGTAGCCGTCCCTCCCGGCCGCTGGCGGCTCGATCGTGGCGAGCCCCTTGTCGAACAGGATGTGGAACTCCTTCGTCAGGAGTAGGCCGTTCTGGACGTGGTTGCTCATAGGCCCGAGGTACGGCTGAATGTGGGCGGCGTCGAGTACGGGCTCCGTGTGCTCGTGGGTGATCGCGCAACGGCCGCCGTAGGCCTGGAGCAGGCGCAGGCGAAACGTCCCCTGCCCTTCGCGACTGACCCGCAGCGCCTCTATTCGGTGCCGGTCGTCCATTTCGGTGGGGACGAACGGCTGCACGAGCTCTCGCGGCATCGCGGCGCCGTCATCCTCGATCGCCCTGAGCAACAGCTCCACGTTGTCCGAATCCTTCTCAATCTTTCCTCGCTGAACGCCGCTGTCGGGGTAGCCTCGTTCCGGACCCCAGGGGATCCAGCGGCGCTCGGGCCAGAACACAGCGCCGCGCAATACCGTGCAGCCGAGCGGTTTGACTAGATCGGTGGGAGTTCTTCGATCGAGAAGGCGCGCGAGGTGTGCCTTGGTCGGAGCCCCGTTCTTGGTCCCGAACAGATCCCACGCAAGGTGAACATCCGCGGCCTGAAAAGTGGCGAAAAATCCATATCCAGCGATGCTGCGTGTCGGCGCACCCAGGCGAAAGAAGACCGGCTCGGCGAGCGCGAATGCCTTTAGCGGGAGCGGCGCCCGCGGTGACCAGAAGTTCACCTCGTCGAGCTGCAGCGCGGAGCTGGCATCGTTCGGCGTCGCAAGCGTCGACAGAAAATCGAACCACTCGCGGTGGGTGTGGGCAACGTAGACGGTGCGGATCACCACTTGGACGTCAGCCCCCTGGTCGGCTGGGCTTTCCGCGTGACCGGTCTGCCGGATATCGCTCGCGGTTCTTCGCAAGTTTTGCGGCTATCGCTTCCCCAAGGTCGATGCCGGTCCGATCGCAAAGCAACAGCAGCGCGATGCCTACGTCGCCAATCTCATCTGCGATTCGCTTCCGCGCTTCCGCGTCACGCGAATGAGAATCTGCCGCATCTCCGGTGATCCATCGATACTCCGCGACCAGTTCGCCCGCTTCCGACGCGAGAAGCATGGTGAGATTCTTCGGATCGTGGAACTGCGCCCAGTCACGCTCGGCCACAAACTGTCGCAGCTCTGACATGAGGGTGCTCGTGTCTTTCATGACGCCCGCCCAGACGATCGCTTCATCCCCCCGCCTCCGCCACCCTGCACAACCCATTCGCCATCACCACCTGCCGCGGCGTCTTGCACCCCACCTCCAACAAGCCCGGGCTGCACACCACAATCGCCAGGCACCGCGCCCGTGAGGTCGCGACGTTCAGACGGTTCAGATTGTAAAGGAACTCCATCCCGCGGGGCGCATCCTGCGCCGTCGACGACGCGAGCGAATAGATGACGACCGGCGCTTCCTGGCCCTGGAACTTGTCGACGGTGCCGACTCTCGCGCCCTCGGGCAGCGCCGCCTTCAAAGCCGCGACGTGCGCGTTATACGGCGCGACCACGAGGACGCCTTCCATGGTGAGCGGCCGCGGCGTCTCGGACTTGTCGACCCAAGCCGCACCGTCGCCTGTCAGCCGCCGGTAGATCTCCCGCACCCTCTCCACCTCCTCTGGCGACGTGTTCTGGTTCCCTTGATGGGCGACGTAGACAATCCGGAAGCCCGTTCTGTCGAGCGGCCCCGGCGCATCGATCCGCTGCCGCTCGAGCCCCGCCAACGAGGTTAGGCGCCCCTCGTAAAAGAGCTCGGACGTCACGGCGCAGAGATCGGGATGAAGGCGCCAGGTGCGATCGAGAAAGACACCACCGCCGTCAGCGATCGTCTTCTCGCCATCGAGCACGTGCCCCAGCGCCGAGGCACCCGCTCCCGGCGGGTGGACGCCTTTCGTCGGTTGGTCTAGTTGCTGCGGATCACCGAGCAGCACCAGGGCGGGTGCGGCGCTTGCGACGGCGACAGCGTTGGCGAGCGACGTCTGGCCGGCCTCGTCGATGAACAGCGTGTCGACGCTGCCCGACATCTTGGGGCGGGCCCAGAGCCACGAGGTGCCGGCGATTAGGTTGGCGCCAGCGCTAATGGCTGCGACGACGTCCTGGTTGTCCTCGGCCAACTTCACAGAGGGGTCCTGGCTGCAGTCACTCCGATCCTGGTCGGGCTTCTGGACAGCAGAAACGACGACGCCCTCTTTTTTCGCCACGTCAAACACCTTGTCGAGAAGGTTGGTGATGACGCGATGGCTGTTGGCGGTGATGCCGACGCGCCGACCATCCTTTATCAGGGCGACGATCATGTGGGCGCCGGTGTGCGTCTTGCCCGTGCCGGGCGGACCCTGGATCGGGAGGACGCCTTCCCGCAGAGCGAGGCCGAGCCGCACGCAGGCGGCGACTAGGTCCTCTCCTGCTCGGACAAGAGGCATGCCGGGACCGTCGCCGCACCGAGGCGGCGTGCGCAGGAGGAGATCGAGCGCCGCCCGATGCGGGCCCGCGGCGGCGGTCCCGTTCGCGGCGACCCATTCGCCGACGCTCAGCAAGGCCTCGCGCGGCGCCCCCTTGCCGTAGATCTTTAAAGGCACGAGGCCGGTCGCCGTCGGCGGCGGACGGTTGCTGGCGCGCTTGAATTCGATCGTGCCGGCCACGCTGTCGATCCGCTGCACCTCTCCCAACGAATCGCCGGTCGCGGCATCATGGGCCACGGTTCCGACATCGAATCCGTGCTCCTGGGGTGGAAAGCGGAAGCGATAGACGGTTGACCTCTTCTCCAGCGCGACCGGACCGACCGCTTCGAGGCCGCCCAAAGTGGCCGCGTTCTCGATCAGCTCGTCATTCCTCAACTTCCGCCGATCGAAGTACTCCCACCACGCCGACTTGTCCTCGCGGCGGTGCCATTCGAGAAGTTGGGCGACCAGCCAGCGCCCTTGCTGCTCCGACGTGCGGTCGACGGCTTCTGCGGGAACGCCAGTGAGCAAGGCCCGCTCAACTGCGTCCACTCGGGCGTCGCGCTTCTCCGCTTCCTCCGATCGCTTGTCTTCGCGGGGGCCCGGCCGGGGGATCCCGACGCGCACGATCGCCGCCAACTCGCCGCGCCGTTCCTCGAGCCAGTCGCGCAAGCGCCATGCCGACAGGCAGTCATCGCGATTGTAGCGCTCGATTGTCTCGAGAACCTGCCGCGCCTCTCCGTCGCCTCGCGCGATCTCCGGTAGCTCGAGCCATGCTTCGAACTCGCGCAGGCAGGTGTTCGCGTCCCGGAGCGGCACCGAACGCTCGAACCCGTAGAGCGGTTCGAGCCTTTTGATAGAGTAGCTTTCGACCGACGCGCGTATCCCTTGCCGCACCACCCGGTAGAGGTCGACGAACACGCCGTTGCGGAGCAGATCGTCCAGCTCGTCGATGCGCGTGCTATACCGGTTCGCGAGGCGCTTGAGCGCGGTCTGTTCGTACGCAGCGTAGTGGAAAACGTGCATGTTCGGGTGCCGAGCGCGCGCCGCCAAGATGAGATCGATCACCTGGTCGAATGCCTCCCGCTCACCTTTGCGGTCGAATGCCCAGAATCGGTGGAACCGCGGCGCGCCGTCTTCGGTCATTCCCGGCGCAATGATGCCGAAGAGGTATTCGAGCCCGTCCTCCATGATCAGGCGGTCGCCATCGGGCGCGCGAGCGAACGGATCGCCCTCGATGTCGAAGAAGAGATCGCCGTCCGAGGGCTCCGGCAAAGCGGCGAGGCCCCGCTCCAGTTCCAGGCTCGGAATCACCTCGGCGATCGTCGTCCCGGCGGCTCGCCCTTCCACCTGAATACGCGCCTGCTCGCGGATTCGCTCGACGGCAACCGGGCTCGATCTTTCGAGCGGCGGCCTGAGCGGCAACGCCAGGCGCGCAAGGCCGGCCACGCTCAAGACGTCGCGCTCACCGAGACTACGTCGCTGGGCACGCGAGATTCCGGCAACCAGTGACAGGTGATCGTCGGCGCGCAAACGGGCCTCACAGCTCGACGACCAGGCGCAGACCTCGCAGTGGTCGACCGGTTCCGGATAGCCGATCGCTGGCGGAAACGTTGGCTCGCCCTGCGCACCGGCGACGGCAACAAGCGACGCGCGGATGCGACGATAGTAGGCGGCAAGAGTCGCGAAGCGGAACGATTCCAGGCGCGGAACCGGGCCGCCCAAGACCAGATGTACCCGCTCCGGCGTGCGGCCCTGAACGCTGGCGATCCGATCGGCGTAGGCGCAAAGCTGCATGAGGGCACCCGCCTTGGCAGTACGAGCAAGCTTCGTATCGTGCGGCTCGTAGCTCCAGGTACCGAGGTCGCTCGGCTCCTCGACACGGACGGCGAAGTCGGCATGCCCCAGGAACCCGTCCCGGAAGAATGCGGCCTGGTAGATGACGTCGTCCCCGCGGCGCATGGCCGCCTCGGTCTCCGCCACCGCCCGAACAAGAGCCGCCAGCCCGCCCTTCCTATCGACTGCGATCTCGGTGACGGCTTTCCCTGCGCTCTTCAGCGCTGCGAGATAACGAGCCTCATGTTCCCGCCCGCGCTCGACCAGCACCGCGAGTCCCGGATCGTCTCGAAATGGTCGTTTCGCCTTGCCCGCGACGACAGCTCGTTCGAGCTCGGTCAAGTAGCCGCAGGCGAGATGAGAAGCCAGATCCGAGGCCGAAAAGACCATCCCCCCATCGCCATCACGCAACATGCCCGCCATTCTAGAGCACTCTCGGCTCACGCGAGATGGACGGGAACTTCGAGCCGCAGACCGATGTCGTACGTCGAATCCAAGCCGATCCGATAACGCCGCGATCACGAAGAATAGATCCCGGACAGAGACCCCTCCGATGGATCACACATCGGTTCGGCCGTTTGCTGCGCTGGAAGAATGGAGAGACCGGTTTTGTCATAGGTGGCTTGTAGCCTGATTCCGCAAGAGAGGTGGAGTCATGGAGCTGCAAGAAACGGAAGCAGTCGAAGCCGCGCTGGGGCAGGCGGAGAAGGTCGCGTAGCCATGCGCATTGAGACGCTGGAAGCTTACAGCGTTCCGGCGGACATCATCGATGTCTGGCGGGGGCAGGTCGGAGCCGAGCTGCTGCCGGTGCAGGAGCGGGCGGTCAAGGAGTTCGGGCTGTTCGGGACGGGCAACCTGATCGTCTTCTCACCTACGTCGTCGGGGAAGACGTTCATCGGGGAAATGGCGGCCGTGAAGGCGGCACGGGAGAACACGAAGGTCTTCTACCTAGTGCCGCAGAAGGCGCTCGCGGCGGAGAAGTTCGAGGAGCTGCGGCGCCGCTACGGGCCGGTCGGCATCAACGTCGTCGTGTCGTCGCGGGATCGTCGGGAGTTCGACGATCAGATCCTCCGACGCGACTTCCAGATCGCGGTGGTGGTCTTCGAGAAGCTGCAGGCGCTGCTCGTTAGCCGTCCCCAGCTCATGAATGTGGTCGGCCTGGTCGTGGTCGACGAGCTGCAGATCATCACCGATCGAGAGCGCGGTCCGACGCTGGAGCTGCTGCTGACGAAGCTGCGGATCGCGACCGCACGGCCGCGCATCATCGGCCTCTCGGCGGTGCTGGGGCGCGCGCAATCGCTCGCCGACTGGCTCGGGGCGCGCCTCCTGGTGGAGACGCGCCGCCCCGTGGAGCTGCGCAAGGGCGTCCTGTGCCGGGGCGCCTTCCGATACTTGGAGCACAACTCCGGGAAGGAGGGCGTGGAGGACTTTCCCGACTTCCGCCACGAGCGCCGGGAGGAGCAGCTGCTCACGGCGACCGAGGAGCTGGTCCGGCGGGGCGAGCAGGTCCTCGCGTTCGTGCCTGATCGAGGGTCGACTCTGCAGTTCGCTCGCATCGTCGCCCAGCGGGTGACTGCGGGCGCGGCGGTGCAGGCGATCGAGGAGCTACGTCAGTTCGAGGAGACGCACGCGCGAGAGGCGTTGCTGGAGGTGCTCGGCAGCGGGATTGCGTTCCACAATGCGGACCTGTCGCCCGAGGAGCGGGATCTCGTCGAGCGCCATTTCCGCGGGGGCGCGATCAGGTGCTTGTTCTCTACGTCAACGCTCGCCGTCGGGATGAACCTGCCGGTCAAGAACGTCGTCCTCGACGGTCGAAAGTGGGAGTACCTGCGCCGGTACGGGCGGTGGTCGCTCGAGGACATCACGAAGTCCGAGTACGAGAACATGTCCGGACGGGCGGGGCGGCTCTCGCTCGTGAACGACTTCGGGCGGTCGATGCTGGTGACGTACTCGCCGTTCGAGGCGGAGGTCTGGTTGCGGCACTACGCCGGATCCGACTTCGAGAACATCCGCCCGATGCTCGGCGACGCGCCGCTGGAGGATCACGTTCTCGACGTGCTCGCGTCCGGGCTCGCGAATAGCCGCGAGGAGGTCGCGGATCTGCTGCTCTCGAGCTTCACCGGGCAGGTTCAGTGGGCGCAGAAGATCAGCCGGGAGGAGTTCACGGCGTCGCTGGCGAAGGCCGTGGAGGTGTGTGTCGCCGCCGGCCTAGCCGAGCAGAGGGAGGAGAGGCTCGAGATCAACGTGGTCGGGCGCGCGTGCGCCACGAAAGGAATCGGCGCCAAGAGCGGCATCGTCCTGGCGCGATGGGCGCGCCAGGCGGCGGCGGTCACGCTGTCCGAGCTGGAGGTGCTTGCAGTCGCGAGCTTTACGGACGCCGGCGACGGCGTCTACGTGAACCTCGCCAAGGAGGAGCGCTATCGGGCGGACTACCGGGCCCAGTCGCTGGCGCGCGCTGCAGCGTCCGGTGTAGCGGCGCGGCCGGTCTTCGCGGACCTGGCTGCTCAGGTCAACGCTGCCGAGTACGAGGCGGCGAAGGCGATCAAGAAGACACTGCTCCTCGCGGACTGGATCGCCGAGCTGCCGATGAAGGATCTCGAGACGCGCTATCACGTCTGGGCGGGCGGCATCCGGCGCATCGGGGAGGAGTATGGGTGGATCGTGGAAGCGCTCGGCGCGATCGCGCTCGCGTGCGGATGGTCGGAGGAGCGTGCGGCCACCATTGAGCGCCTCGCGGATCGCCTGACCCATGGCGTGCGCGAGGACGCGGTCGGGGTGGCGAAAGTGCGCGCGCGGGGCGTGCGGCGGGCGTTCCTGCGACGGCTCGTCGATGCGGGGTTCAAGACACGGGAAGACCTCCGGGCCGCGGATACCGAGGCGCTGCGGGCCGTTCTCCGCAACAAGACGGCACTGGCGGCACTGATCGCTGCGCTCGGTCGCAAAGGCCCCCCGCCGCCCGACGAGCCGGCCGCGCGGGACGCCAGCCGCGCGGCGGACGCGGGCACGCCGCCACCGGAAGAGGTCGCGGCGCCTGTCCTGACGGTCAACCTACCTGAGCGCAGGGTCGTCTATCGCGGCGTCGAGATCCCCACGCGGCCGCCGCGGCACCTCCAGCGACAGCCGCTACTCGCGCTGACGATCCTCGCCCAGCACGCCGGCAAGCCTGTGACCGTCGCCGAGCTTGCTCAGAAGATGCAGCAGGCCGGCGGTTTGGTCCGTCGCCTCGTCGCGCCCGAGGCGCGCGATCTCCGGTACAAGGTGCTCGCGCCCTTCAGGCACGCGCTCAAAAAGACCGTGCCGCGCGACGAGATCGATCGCCTGGTCGAGAGTATTCCGGGCGAAGCGCTGCGCCTGAACGTGCCTGGACCGGTGTCGGTCATCTCGAAGGTCGCGACTGGAGGCGCGGGATGATCGCGCTACTCCGCCGGAGGCGGACGATAGGTCAGCAACGTGCGGATCGCGTTCTCCTCGAGCGAGCTGGCGACGCCGCGCGCCCAGTCCATCCATGCCGCAACCTGCGCCTGTGGACCGACCGGGCCGTTTACGGCGGCGTACGCGTCGATCGCGCGCAGGAAGCCGCGGATCTCCTCGGCCTGAACGTGATCGAGGACGCGGCTCGCGAGGTCGTCCAGCTTCTGCTGCTCCAGGCGCTGGCGCTCGATCTTTTGTTCTCGAATTCGTTTCTCGTCCTCCGTCTCCGGTCGAAAGCGGTCCCACGTGATCGCCTTCGTTTCACCGGCCTTGATCGCTGGCAGGCGAGGTTTCGCGGGCGGTCGCCCGGCCGCCTTCAGCGCCCAGTAGCCGCGCGCCGGTGTCGGCACGGCCAGCTTTCGGCACGCCTTCGCCAGCGCGCCGCTCGACACGCCGTAGCGCGCCGCCACTGCCAGCATCGGCTCGTCCCAGACCTCCTGATACAGCTTCTCCCGATCGTATCGGATCGTTTCCCACGCCATGCGCGGATTGTACGAGCGGGGACCCGCCGATGAACGCCGCGTACGATCGCGCGATGGCTCGAACATCCAAGAATGCGCAGTCATGGGACTACTTCCGTTTCGCGGTGGAGGCGTGGAGCTTCGAGTACAGCTTCCGCGTGAGTCCGGACAGCAAGCCGGACGACCCTCTCGGTATCTGCGCGGAGCGCTGCGACCTCATCGTCTCGGGTCCGCTGCGATCCAAGACGCGGCGACGCTGCGATCGGGCGTCGCTCCACGTCAGCGCGGACGGGACTGAGCCGAAGAACTGGAACAACCCCAAGGTGAGAGGCTTCGGCCGCGTGGCAGGCGTGCGCAAGGGCGTATTGACCGGCTGGCTCCGGATCCCGCCAGCTTCGTTCCAGGCCTTCGCCACGGCTCTCGCTGCCGGCAAGGTACGGGGCCTTTACGTCCACATGAGCGAGGTCGAGCGGGGCGCCGGCTTCATCACGCACTTCTTCACGATCGATCCGGATGAACCCGACGAATAACGGGGCGACGCTAGCCCGCGATTCGTGTTGACCGCCGCGCCGAAGCGAGCGTCAGTGTCCGGACAACCGAATAAGGGCCCACGCAAGTGCGGCCCGCGCCGTGCGCTAACACGACCGGGCCGCGTGGGCTCGCCCCTTCGATGAAAAGGAGCGAACCATGACCCTCGTATCACGCACGCCCGTGTTCTGCACGGCCTGCCAGGCGTTCGGAGTCGTCGCCAATGGTGGCGGCGTCTGCACCGTCTGCGAAGGCGCCGGCACGTTGCCGCGCATCGCGGTCCTGCTCAAGATCGTCGCCGCCGGCGATCTGTCGCCGTCGCCGGATATCGCCTTCAAGCGGATGGCGGTGATCCTCAGCGAGCACACCGACGACGGCCGCGTCCTCCTGCGCGGCGTGACCGAGAACGGCATCGGCCTCGTGGCGGCGATGCCTGCGGCCAGATTCGCCGAGATCCGCCAGGTCGAGTTCACGGAGAGCAGCGTCGGGTGGTCGCCATGAAACCGCGACGGCCTTCGCCCATCGGAGCGCGGGCCTCGAAGCGACTCCTCCGCTGGCCCTCCCGGAATTACTTCGCCGAGCTCGAGCCTCGGACCGACCAGGCCCATCCCATAGACGCGCTCATCGATCGCGATCGGGACCTGGGTCGCCTGCGCCGCCGGGCAAGGCGACTGCCCGCAAGCGCTCAAGCCAGGCCTGCGTCCGACGCCCTCCTCGACTTCGAGGCGGCGCGCAACGACCTGGACGCGGTGCGGATGGAGATCGCCTTCAACATCGGCTTCGAAGGCGGTCGCCTGACCGGTCTGACGGAAGGCCTTCGGCGCTCGAGAGGAAGCAAACATGACCGCGCCGACCAGCGGCTGTCCGCCGAGTTGCGTACGGCTCTGGCGGGAGCGCGCCTCGAGCCGCGGCGTACGCTCATGCTCCTGCTCGAGCTCGCCTGGTCCTTCTCGGCGGCGTCAACCTGATCGTCCTTTTGTGCGGACCCGCCTGACGCCGCGACAAGAAGCGACAACAAGCGACGCGGCCGGCGACAACCGGCGACGTTCGCTCTGGCAGGGTCTCGGCCATGTCGATCGAGACGCGCGAGGTTCGATGCACCGGTTGCGGCAGCCTGCTGGCGAAGCTCGCGGACGGCGCGCTGACCCTCCAGCGTAACGATCTACAGGCGACCTTCGACGGCGACTTTCACGCGTCGATCGTTTGCTACCGCGCACGCTGCCGGAGACTGAACGTCGTCCGGGTCCACGCGGGTAGCAGCGGCGATGCGTCCGGTTCGCCGACTGGCGAGGTCGCAACAAGACCAGGAGCGCTAGACGCCCAGACACGGCCCGAGAGAGCGCCAGACGCCGGCCTGGAAGGCGGGCGTCCATGCCCTCACGGTGGGAGTCGGTTCACGCAGACCTGACGCGATCAATTCGGTCTGAGAAGTCGCGCCGCACGTTCGGGATCCTCAGGAGTCGCCACCCCGACCTGCATCCATTCGCGGACGGGCCGTCGCTCGTCTGCCACTTCAATACGCCTGGCGGCAGCGCGGCGACGCTGGACCGGAAGGATCAGATTGCGGGCGTCCTCGTCGGCGCCGCGAGCAATGCCGGTACCTCGCAGCTTCCGATCGAGCTGCTCTTGCTCGGGGTCTGGCCCGGATTGACGTCGGCGTTCGGGCGCCTCCTGCGCGTCTTCGAAGGGCGGCCAAGCGAGCTCGCTTCCGAGATCGTCGCCACGTTCGCAGTCTGTGCTCGCCGCATCGATCTCGGCCGATGCAGACGGGTGGTGTCGACGCTCGTCTGGAACACCGAGCGGGATGTGCTCAGCGCCTGGAAGGCCGAACGGGCGACTGCTGATCGAACGGAGACGCTGTCGACCGAAGCGGAGGAGATCGCCGACGAGGGTTCCGAAGCAGCCGTTGCGCTCGCCGATCTCCGGATCTGGCTTGCGGGGGTCGTGCCTCGCGACGTCGATCTCATCCTGTCTGTCTGCCTCGCCGGCAGAGACTGCCACCAGGCCGGCGACGCGCTCGGGATGAACCACGAGACGGCGCGCAAGCGATTCGCCCGTGCGATGGCGAAGGTGCGGCCACTTCTACGCCACGGCGCTGTCCCAGATCGAGGGGTCGACGCCGCGTTTCACGGGCGATGAGCAAGAACGACGAATGCAGGCACTGCCCCGACTGCGATCACTTCGTGCGGCTGCCCGGCGTGTTCCGCCGCTGGGAGTTCGAACAGGTGGTGCAGGGGAGCGACGAGTTCCACATCACCGCCGCTGGGTCGTCCGCCGACGGCACGGATCTTTTCACGGTCTACAGCCGTGAACGGCCATCTCGCGCGGGAGAGCCGCGATGATCGGCGAGCTGATCTACTCGGTCGAGGTCGCGATTGTCCGTTGCCCGGGCGACGGCGAGGACGGCGCCGCCGCCGGCCCCGTCGAGAAACCTGTGACGGTCCGCTTCTGCGACATCTGCAGGCGGTGGGGCGCGGTCGGGACGACGCACATGTGCTGGCGCAACTGGCGGCCCCGGTTATCGGACCTCCTGATGGAGATGACGCGGGACGGGCGGCGATGAAAATCTACATCGCCGCCCGCTATGACCGCCGCTTCGAGATGCTCGGCGTCGCGTCCGAGCTGACGCGCGCCGGACACCAGGTGACGTCCCGGTGGATCGAAGGCGGCCGCGGAGACGACCCCGCGATCGTCGCCGCGGTCGAGGACGTCGGCGATCTCGCGCGCGCCGATTGCCTGGTGACGTTCACGGAGGAACCCGAGCGAAACGTTCCCTGGGCGGCGCGCGGCGGCCGGCACGTCGAGTTCGGGCTCGCACTGGCGATGGGCAAGCGCGTCTGCATCGTCGGTCCACGCGAGAACGTGTTCCACCACCTGATGCGCGTGGAAGTCTACGCGTCGCGCGCCGACCTGATCGCCGGCTTGGCCCGAACACCCGAGTCGTTGCCATGACGGCGTGGGGGACCGCGCCGGCGCACGGGTGGCTGCGCTTCTGCGCGACGTGCGGCGCACGATTGGTGTTTGTCGAGGACGGACCCGCCGGCAAGACCAAAAAGGCGCTGCGGCGCTACGGGATGGCCGTCGGCAAACACCTGCGTTCGTCACCACGCTGTCGCAACACGGGCAGCTACCTGGGCGGCGACCTCACGGCGTGCCGCTGCGAGCAGCGGCTCCTGATCCAACGCGAGGACGGGCTCTGGTGCGCGAAGTGCGAGGGCCTCGTGGCGCCCGAGGTCGCTCCACCGCGGCGCCGCCGGCCGAAGGCAGCGTCGTGAACGTCGCGCCCGTCCTGATGTGCGGGCGCTGCGACGCGCCGACGCTCCACATCTTCGTCGAGACCCGCCCGAGGCCGCGCCGCTCGGGCAAGATCCCGTACCTCGACTGCATCTACGAGTGCGACGTGTGCAGCGCGACGCGCCCGTGGGGAAACCGGCCGCGGGACGCGACCGTCTACGGTCGTCGCCTCTCTGACGCGATCTTCGTTCACGCCCTGGAGCACCACGGCATGCGCTGGGACGAGTGCCCGCGCTGCCGCGGCGCCGCGAACGACTGTGCGGAGTGCGGCGACGAGGGCGAAACGTGGATCTTCGGCAGCCTGGAGCCGTGCGGGCCGGCGTGTCCCCTCGAGGACCTCGGGGAGTCGGTGCCCGAATGACCGCGCGGCTGCTGCCCCCTCCCCACGAAACCGGGGACACCGGGTACAGCGGGGACACCGCTGGCCAAGAGCCCGATTTCAGGCGCGTCTTCGGCGGAGCGGTTGTCCCCGGTCAGGCGCGAGACCGGGGACACGAACCGGGGACACCGGCGGCGAGGGCGCCATGACGGCCCAGGAAATCCTCGCTCGCCTCGAGCGCGTCTCGAAGACGCACTCGGGCTGGATGGCCCGCTGCCCCGCCCACGAGGACACGCGTCCGAGCCTGAGCGTCGCCGCCGCGGACGACGGCCGCATTCTGCTGCGGTGCCATGCCGGCTGCGATCTGCCGGCGATCCTCGGCGCGCTCCGGATCGAGGTTCGCGATCTCTTCCCCGAGCAGCCGGCGGCGGCCCGATCCGGAGAGCCGGTCCCTGCGCCGCAAGCGCCCGCCGTGGCGGCGTGGCTGCGCAAGACACGAGCGCTGCCGGAGGCCGAGATCGCCCGCATCTTCGCGTCGGGAACCCGGACGGGCAGCGCCGTCGTCTTCCGCTACCGGGACGCGAATGACGGGTTCCTCTACGACAAGTTCCGGCCGCTCGGCGACAAGAAGGTTTTCTGGCGGATGCCTTGCGGCCGGCCGAGCGCGCTTTACGGGCTGGCCGATCTGCCGAAGGAGGATCGGTCCCGGGTCATCGTCGTCGAGGGCGAGCTCGATCTGCACGCGCTGCGGGCCGTCGGCGTCGCCGCCGTGGTGTCCGTGCCCGACGGCGCCGGCTCTCGGCTGACGCCGGATCTCCTGGCGCCGCTGACCGGCTACAAGCAGGTGCTGATTGCGACCGACGCGGACGATCCGGGCGAGGAGCTGGCGCGCCGCCTGCGGCAGGAGCTGGGCGCGCGGCGTTGCCGGCGCATCGTCTTCCGGGATGGCGACGATCTCTTCAAGGACGCGAACGACGCGCTCAAGGCCGGCTGGACAGGCGAGCGTTTCGCCGCGGTTCTCGGTCGGGCCCCTGGTGATCGGAACGAAGCCGGAGAGACGGTTCTCGTCGCCGGCGACGACGATACCGAGGGCCCATACCGGCTCGTGGACGGCCAGATCTGCCGCCTGCGGCACGACCGCGAAGGAAACGAGTCCGTCCAGGTGCTGGCGAACTTCGACGCGCGCATCTTCGAAGAAGTCGCCTACGACGACGGCGCCGAGGTCGTGCGCGCCTTCAAGATGCGAGGCAAGCTGGCGTCGGGCGCGCCGCTCACGGACGCGCGCGTGACGGCCTCCGAGTTCAACGGCATGACCTGGGTGACGAGCTCGTGGGGCGCGCGGGCCCTCGTCTCCGCCGGCGCCGGCGCGCGCGATCACCTGCGCGCTGCCATCCAGGTGCTGTCCGAGCCGGCCGAGCGCCACGTCTTCCGCCACACCGGGTGGCGGTTCCACGAGGGACGCTGGGTCTACCTGTTTCAGGGCGGCGGAGTAGGGGTCGACTCGCTAACTGTGGAGCTGGAGCCGCCCCTCGATCGGTTCATCCTGCCGCCCGCGACCGAGGACCTGCGCGATGCCGTGCGCCTGTCACTGCGCCTGCTGGACGCCGCGCCGGCCTCGATTTCGATCCCGCTGCTCGCCGCGACGTACGCGGCGCCGCTCTCCTTCATCACCAGCCCGGACTTCGCGCTCTGGATGGTCGGTCCGACGGGCAGCTTGAAGTCCGAGCTGGCGGCGCTGGCGCAGCGGCACTTCGGGACGTTCGACCGGAAGACCCTACCCGGGAGCTGGACATCGACCGAGAACGCCCTTGAGGGGCGGCTCTTCACCGTGAAGGACGCGATCGCCGTCATCGACGACTACGCGCCGAACGCCGACTCGCGCGCGCAGCAGGAATTGGAAAAGCGCGCGCAGCGGATCATCCGCGGCATCGGCAACCGTGCGTCGCGCGGCCGCCTGCGCGCCGACCTGAGCCAGCAGCCCGATCGGCCGCCGCGGGGCCTGGTCATCTGCACCGGCGAGGATCTCCCGACCGGGCACTCGATCCAGGCGCGGCTCGTGATCGTCGAGATCGACCGCGAGCGCCTGAACCTCGACGTGATCAGCGAGCTGCAGTCGAGCGGCAACCGTCTCTCGCACGCGATGCGCGGCTTCATCGAATGGCTCCAACCGGTGATTCCGCACCTCCAGCAGGAGATGCCGGCGCGGCTGGGCCGCCTGCGCAGCGAGCTGTATCAGATCGGCTCCCACCTCCGGCAGGCCGACGCCCTCGCGCACCTCCGTGGCGCTTTCGATCTACTGCTCGAATTCGCCGAGCACGCCGGCGCCCTCGACGCCGCCCGCGCCGCCGAGCTGCGGGCCACGGCCCGGCAGACGCTCTGGCGGATCGGCGAGGCGCAAGGGAACGTGCTCCGCGATCTCGAGCCGGTCGAACGCTTCGTCACCGTGCTCGGCACGCTGCTCGAGCAGCGCCGGATCCGTCTCGTCGAGAAGGGCACGTCGCCGCGCGCCGACGACGTCGAGGCGATCGGCTGGTTCGACCAGGAGTTCGCCTACCTGCTGCCCGAGGCCGCCCGACGCCGCGTCGCCACGTTCGTCCGCGAATCGGGCGAGAGCTGGGGCTACAGCGCCCACGCCCTCCACAAGGCGCTCGTGCGGAAGGGCATCGTCGTCCCGGGCCCGGACGGCCGTCCCGAGATGCAGGTCCGGGTCGGCGACGGCAAGCGCCGCGTCCTCCGCCTTCGACTCGCCGCGCTCCGCGGCGGCCCCGTCCCCGGTCTTGTCCCCGGCGTGTCCCCGGTCTCGGACGAAACCGGAGACAGCGCCGCCTATGAGAATCCGCCGGAAGATCCGGACGATACGGAGGTCATGTCTCCGGTGTCCCCGGTGTCCCCGGTTTCGGAAGGGAGAGACCCCTACGACGACAATTGACCCCAACGGGATTCACCATACTGTTGGCGGGGCTAAGAGGAATCGCGACATGACGACGGCACCACCACGGGAGGGTCCGCCTCTTCGAAATCGGACAGTATTGGCGATCGCGGAGGTCGTTTCGGCATGCTTTGACTTCACGATCAATATCGGCGGTCAACTCGAATCGCGCGTTCGGCCTGACTGGTTTGCCGACTTTCTCTATGCCGACGAATATCCGGCAGCTCTCGTGCATCTGGCGCGTCAGATCCAGCCGCAGCCGGGAGCAATCAAGTATTTTGTACTTGGTCTCGACTTCAGGGCCGGTGCCACGGCGCAGGTCGGAGCAGTAGCGTCGGGCAGCCCAGATCAGATTGCGGCGGCATCGCAGCGAATTCTCAGAAAACTCGCCGAGGATATCCTGAAGTATCCTGATCGCGACGAGTGCCACCTAAAACCGGGTGAGTGGCTTGTCGAACGTCTGACTGCGTACCTCGAGCTCGATGGGTACGAAATGCGCGACGGCGCTCTTCGAGTGCGAGAAGCCAATGTTTTCGACGTCGAAGAGGAATCCGGGGCTCTGCTGGCCCTGTTCAAAAAGCTCGGGTTGGAACGTCTCGATCAGGTGTCGGCGGACTTGAAGCTCACCGACGAGCACTACGCCGCTGGAAAATGGGGAGACAGCATAAAGCACGCCCGTGACGTGATGGAGACGGCGTTGCTAGGGGTAGCACGAGCTGTTTCCACCGCCAGCCAGAAGAACCTGTCTAGATCCGCGCTTCCCGGGGTCGTGCGTACGTTCTTGAAGACGAGCGGGACAATTACCGACGAAGAGACCGAATTTCTGTTCGCACTGTATACGATCCTCAGCGTGCAGGGCGGGCACGCGAACATGGCGGAACACGAACACGCCCGGATGTGCCGCCAGTACGCTCTCACGGCAGCACACTTCATTCTGCTGCGCTACGAGTCAGTCGCTCGCTCCTCCGCACCTCCGACGTCCTGACGCGCCTCTTGGCGACCGGAAAGGCCATCCTAGGCGGTCATCAATAGGGCGCGCGAAATGGAGCCGATCATCTCTCGGCGGTACGATGAAGATGTGCCGACCAAGGCGACGACTAAGCGGCGGCCGCCGCCCCAGTCAGAGGAGGAGTTCGAGCTTCTAGTCGTGGACGTAGCACGGGTGCGTCTAGGGAATCCGTCGCTGGCTCGTTTCGGTAGACGAGGTCAGGCGCAGGATGGGGTCGACGGTTTCGATCCGATCGCGACGGAGGGCCAGGGCGTCGTCTGGCAAGCGACGCTGAAGGAGCAGGGCGTCGAGACCAAGCTGGTGAATGACCTGGCTCTCATGGATGCGAAGTTGGCCTATCAGCCAGGCAGGTTCGTGTTGGCGTTGGGCATCGAGCGCGATGTCAAAATCCAGCTGGCCGCCGCTGAACTGAGCGCCCGCCGATTGAAAGAAGGGAAATGCGCGGTTGAGGTCTGGTTCTGGGAGGACCTGTACGACGTCGTCATTTCGAACGAGTCCTTGCACCAGAAGTTCTACCCGGACGACGCTCAGCCAGCCCGCGGTCCGGCTCTCCGCTTGCACTGGGCGACGGTCGAGGACAGAAAGCCCAAGGGGCGTCGGGGAGGCGCCGAGACGGAAGAGGATGAGGCGCCGCCTGTCGCCGTGGTTGATGCAGAAGTCTTAGAACTGCCCGTTGTGTCCGTCAGTCTTGATGACCTTAAGAGAACGCTTTTGAGTGAAATCAGCGAGTGCGAGCAACTTCGTCGTGACGAGAAGGCGTCTCGGTTCCGATCTGATCTGGCGAAGTATCAGGAGCGTTGTGAACGGTT
>Ga0066903_100000113_pt1 | contig 38102 bp, 36 predicted proteins | sample PanSoiMetaGPlot1_FD_67491 | JGI IMG/M metagenome (GOLD analysis project Ga0066903, IMG submission 67491) | Tropical forest soil microbial communities from Panama analyzed to predict greenhouse gas emissions - Panama Soil - Plot 1 (version 2) | ecosystem: Environmental > Terrestrial > Soil >... | reverse complement strand
CGCTCAGCCCGTTCAGCGGCCCATAGGGCACGTTCGTGTTCCGCGAGGAGGCGTTGTGATAGCGGAAGATCGCCTTGACCTGGCCCGCGCTGTCGGTCGCGATCCCCTCCACGCGAGGGACGACGCTGTTGGCGCTCTCCTCGGCGACCGTCTGGGGAAACGTGACCTTCAGCCTGAAGGCGCGCCACTTGCGATCGGTGGCAAGGTCCTCATTGGTCGAGGCCAGACCGACGATCTCGCCGTTGTCGTTGATCCCGCGCGCTTCGACCAAGGTCCAGCCGAGGCTCGGATCGATCAGGCTGTTGAGATCGGTGAAGCCGAGCTCGTTCGTGAAGAGGCACGCACGCAGCGGCCAGAAGGGCCACTGATCGTAGACGGCCCCGACGACGTCGCCGCGCGAATTCATGTCGCTGACCAGCACCGGCAAGTCCTGGACGTTGTACGGGTACTCCGCCTTGTGTCCGAGATCGACGATCTCTCCGCTCTCCAGGTCCAGACGGAACGCGGACCTCCGGCCGTTGTGCACACCGGACCCCGTGACCTGGCCGGCGTTGTTCAGGGCGTCGGCGGTGCGCAGGTTCCAGCCTGAATCGGGCGGAACCAGATCGTTGAGGTTGGTCCACCCGCTGTCGGGATCGTAGAGCATCGCGCTCTGGTCACCGGCCGCGAGCATTTCATACCCGGCGATGCGACCGCGATCGTTCATGTCGCTGACGAAGCCGGAGCCGGTATAGGCGGGGTCGGATGGGCCGAGGACGATCTGGAGGAAACCGTCCTTGTAGACCGCCCACTGATACTGCACGGCCGAGGCGCGATACCCGGCGACGCCGCGCAAATATTGACCGATCTGATCGGCGCCCATCGGCACGTCGAACGCCGACACCTCGTCGAGGCCGCCGATGAACTGCGAGTTGGGCACCGACGGGTCGCACCCAACCGCGATGGTGTCGCTCCAGGCGCCGATGGAGATGGTGCCTTCCGTCTGCTCTCCGACCAGCGCGCCGTTCACGAAGGCGCGGATCGTGTGGAGGTCCGAGGTCAGAGCCACGTGCGACCACTCGCCGAGCGGAAGGCTGCCGACGGGCGGCATGACGGTTGACGTCCCGGCGATGACCTGGCCGGCCAAGTTCGCGCCGCCGTTCCCGTCGCATCCCAGCGTCATCTGGTATTCGTAGCGACGCGCGATGATCGTGCGGCGACCACCAGGACACATCGACGCGTCCGGTTTCACCCAGGCCATCACCGTCACGCCTGGACCGTTGTAGGGGAGCGTGTCGTTCCCGGTCGGAGCGCTCATGCACGTGTCGCCGTTCAGCTGAAGGGCGATGCTGGTGTGCCCCTGGATCCATTGCGGGTTGGGCGGGGTCGGAAACGAGCTCGGGCCGACGGCGTCCGACGTGTCATTGTCGAAGTGCCAGACGCCCAGCGCCCCACCGTACATGCCCCCGTGGCCTGCCATGGCGGGCAGTCCGTCCGAGCCGATGACGTTGTTGATCGTCTTCGCCATGACGGGAACGGTCACCCCTCCCGAGAAGTACGGAGTCGGCAGCCTGAGGACCTGAAAGGACCCATCCGGGCGGTAGATGACCGGCCGCTGGAAATTTCCATTGGGGTCTCCGCCCCAGCCGAGCATCTCGCCTGTCTGATTGATGTCGACGAGATTGGCGGTCGCCCCGGACGGATTGGGCAGCAGGTGTTGCTGGCCGGAGGGGTCGACGAAGAATCCCGAGCCGTTGAACGACCACGGGACCTCGGGGATGAAGTTCTGCGCGTGCGCCGCGAACGTTCCGGCGTTGTTGATCTTGTAGGCGCCGGTCGCGGGGAGCGGATCGAGAGGAACGTTCGCGATCGGGTCGAACAATTCCAGCGGCAGGAATCCGCTTGGGGCCAGGCCGGCTTGCCGCGCCGCCCGCACCTGGGCGTCGGTCAGCGCCGCCGTCTTGGCGAGCGGGACCTCTGGCGTCGCCGGCTCGGACCGGCCACAGCCGGCGATGACCAGGCCCAGGAATGTTTTCAGTGCAACGTGATTGAATGAATTGCGGCGCATTTTCTCCTCCACGGGGTCGCGCGCAACGCATCAGCAACGGCCGTGCCGCCGTGGTGGCTGTCATCTGCAATCGTTTCTTCCGGGCTTTCGAGGCGACGCGGAAGCCGCTCGCGTCAATCAGCCGATTACTCGAATCGGCGCGTGCGTAAACTGGTCGTTTCCTCAGAGATAACGGTGCAGAAAGCGCGCGGCGGCGTCGACGGTCGGGGTGAACCAGGGATTGACCAGCCAGAACGGATGCGGCGTTCCCGGAAAGACGACGATCTCCGAATCGATGCCGAGCGCGCGCAGGCGATCGCGCATCTCGGCACGGCCGGGCAGGATCGGCGACGGACCGGCGCTGTTGATGAACAACGTCGGCGCGCTCTTCGGGCCGACGTGAAAAAGCGCGGAGGCTGCCCGCCACGTCTCTGCACGGTTGTCGAAGCTGCCGCCAAGAAACTGCGACGGTGCGCCCGCCTGCCGGTTCTCCTTCGCGATCAAGTCTGCGCCCGTGAAGTCTGCCAACCCATCGATGTCGACGACGGCGGCCAGGTCGCTGCTCACGGTCTCGCTGCCGGCGGCGGGGGCGTCCTCGTAGGCGGGATCACCGTTGGTGGCGCCGGCGAGCGCGACCAGCTGTCCCCCCGCGGAAGCACCCACGGCGCCGATGCGCGCCGCAGACAGGTGGTAGGCGCCGGCGTTCGACCGTAGCCATCGCACGGCAGCCTTCAGATCAAAGAGCGCGGCCGGGAAGCGGCCTGCGGGGCCGAGGCGGTATCCGACGGTGGCGGTCACGAAGCCTCGCGCGGCGAGCTGTCGGGCCAGCGGTCGCTCCATCGCGCGGTCGCCCGATTTCCACGCTCCGCCGTGAACGACGATCACGCCGGGGTACGGGCCCGGGCCGGTCGGGATGAACACGTCCAGCAGAAGATCGTGTCCGTCGCGGCGCGCGTAGCTCAGGTCCAAACGACTGTCGACGCCGGGCACCGGCTCGTCGGGCGGCAACGATACGTCGGGGAACCGATCGCGCAGCTCGGCCAGAACGCCGGCGCGCGTGAACGGACGATCCTTCCGCCCGCACCCGATGAAGGCCGACGCGACCGCGAACGCAACCAGCGTCCACAAGACACCGCGTCCGACGACCTGTCGCACGCGACGAGGATACCCCTGGCGCCTGAATCAGGGGTTGGTCACCTGGATGTTGTCCCAGCTGACGTCGCTGCGATCGACCAAGAGCGCGATCTGCCCGGAGGCGAACGACGTGTCGGTCGTCTCGATCTGAAGCGTGTCGTTCACGAACAGGCGGATCGTCGATCCCTTCACCTCCAGCTTCAGCGTGTACCAGGCGCCGAGCGTGATCGGGTACGTGACCCGGGCGACCTCGCTGCTGGTGCCGGCGACCTTCTTCCGGACCTGGACCTCGTACGGCGAGCCGTTGTAGATGGCGGCGCCGTACCAGTTGTTCGAGTCCATGAACCGCGCGGCGAGGTGGATGCGCCGGCCGGGATCCATCGCGTTTATCTTCACGCTCGCCTGCACGCTGTATTCACCCCAGCCGACGTCACCGGCCAGCGCGCGCGCTTCGTTGCCGCCGTTGACGCACTCGAAGACGTTGGTCCCGTTGCTGGTGCCGCCGTCCGCGGCGCTATCCGCCTGGATGCTGCAGGTCCCTTGCGTCACGTTCCACTTCGCCGCTCCGCTCTCGAAGTCGTCCATGAACAGCGTCCCCTCGGGCGTCACGACGACCATGCCGCCGGTGCCGCCGGCACCGGTCCCCGCGGTTCCCCCCGTGCCCGTGCCGCTGCCCCCCGATCCAGCCGTGCCCGAGGTGCCGGCCGTGCCGGGGTTCGCATTCGAGCCACCGCCGGAGCTGCAGGCGGTCGAGAGGAGCAAGCAGAGGCCGACGACGCTGGGTTGCGAGCAAATGGAGCGGATCATGAATGACTCCGGACGAAGGTGGCGAAGGCGCAGGACGTTGCCCCACATGTGTTTCGTCGGCCCCGCGCCGGCTCACCGGGCTACGATGCCGCCATGCTTCGTCGAAGAGATGTTGTCGTCGCGATGTTGGCCGTGTTCACAGGTGTCACCATCGCCGGCCTGAGCCGGGCCGCAACCGCGCCGCAGATGCGCTCCCGGGTGTTCGATTGGGCCCAGCTCAAGCCCGAGGCGAGCAAGACCGGCGAGCGCCGCGAGGTGTTCGACGCGCCGACCGCGACCCTGGAACGATTTGCGTCTCACGTCACGACGCTGAACCCCGGCCAGGCGCCCCACCCTGCCCACAAGCATCCGGAGGAGGAGCTGATGATCGTCCGGCAGGGGACGCTGGAGGTCACGCTGAACGGTCAGACGTCGCGGGTCGAGACCGGCGGAATGATCTTCTGCGCGTCGAACGAGATGCACGGGCTGCGCAACCCCGGAACGATCCCGGCGATCTACTACGTGATGAAATGGTTCCCCCACGACCTCGGCAAGGTGAAGCCGTGACGTCAGCGCCAGTCGGTCGTGTTCCGGTTTGGATCGTCGCCCTGACCTTGCTCATCGGATGCAACCGAGGACGCGAGTGCAGCGACGGCGCCAGTTGTTATGCCCAGGCCAAAGATCTCATAGAGAAGATCTATCAAAACGGAGGCGCCAAGAAGGCCGCCCCGGAGACCGCGGCCGATAGAGCGAAGACAGTCGCGCTGCTCCAGAAAGGCTGCGACCTGGGCAGCGGCAGCTCGTGCAACACGCTGGGGTTTTGGCTCGAGGACGGCGACCTGGCGCCGCTCGACTTGCCACGCGCCGCCCAGCTGCACGAGCGCGGCTGCGCTCTCAAGGAGTTCAGATCCTGCGACCGCCTTGCCAAGATGTATCGCGAAGGACGCGGCGTCCCTCAAGACCTCGCGCAGCAGGCGAAGTATCGAAAGCTCGCGTGTGACATGGCCGAGCCCCCGGGGGCGAAAGAATCGTTCTGCGAGCACGAAGGCCCCGAGCAAGCCATGCAACATGATTGCAGCGACGGTTACGGCTGCTACATGCAGGCGCAATTGCTCTCGTCGAGCTTCTTCGACGTGCAACGGCCGCTCTATCACGCGCAAACCGGCAAGGACAAACCCAGCCCGGAGACGCTGGCGGCGTGGTCCGCCAGAGCCGTCGTCCTGTTGCAGAAGGGCTGCGACCTCGGCGACGGCCAGTGTTGCTCCACGCTGGGCAGTGACTTCACGATCGGTGGCATGACCGGCGTCGACTTGCCACGCGCCGCTCGATACTTCGAGAAGGGGTGCGCGCTCAAGGATGCCGGATCTTGCGACCAGCTGGCCCGGGTTTACCGCGACGGAGAAGGCGCCCCCAAGAACCCCGCCCTGCACGCGAAATATCGGAAGCTCGCGTGCGCTTTCGCCGACCAGGAGTCAAAGGAGATCTACTGCAAAGACAACAAGTGACCATCGCCCGCGGTCACGGCCTTCATGGGAGGGCAGTGGCCCGCGCCGGATCGAAAAGACGCGCCGACTCGAACACGGACGGCGCGAAGCGGTGCGTGACGCCAGCCGTCTCCACCTTCACCGTTCGCTTCACGACGAAGTCGAAGAGCAGTGGGTTCGCATCGAACACGCGGTTGCAGAGGCGTCGCTCGTCAGCGGTCAGGTAGCCCTCGCGAACGAGCTTGCGCGTGCTGATCACCGGATCGATCGCGGGCAACGGGTAGTCCGAACCATTGACCAGGCGCCCGTGCAGCTCGGGTGAGGTGAGGAGCGTCCGCAGCGGGCGCTCGCAGCGGTTCACCTGGGTCAGCGCCGAGATGTCGGCAAACAGCGTGCGAACGTAAGCCCGTTCGCCGAAAAGCCGCAGGAGAAGATCGAAGCAAGGAACGCGCGCGCCGCCGTGGCCGCGATCCAGATCATCGTCGTCGCCCAGGCTGGCGAAGTGCGCCGCCACGACGGTCACGCCCGCGTCCAGCGGACGGCGAAGCCGCAACGGGTTGCCCAGCGCCTGCGCGTCCCGCGCGTCGACGGCCTGTTCGCGACCCGCGTGCGTGATCAGCGGCAACCGGAGATCGACGAGCCTGCGATAGAACGGGTCGCAACGGGGCGAGGCGGGGTCGATCCCCATCGCGTTCGGCAGCCACTTCACCGCCAGCGCGCCGCCGTCGTGAGCGCGCTGCAGCCGATCCAGCGCGTCGCGGCGGTAGGGGTGCACGGAGGCGCACGCCCGGACTTCGGGATGCGCGTTCGCGATCGCGAGGACGTAGTCGTTCGGCGTGTACATCTCGGAGCGCGCCGCGATCTCGTCCCCCTGCGCATCGACGTAGCGATCGAACGCGAGGAGCAGGAGCTTGCCGTCCGGATTCGCGAGGTGATGCAGCGCGAGCAAGCGTCTGACGTAGGTCTCGTCCGCGCGCGCCTCGTCGGTGATGCCCGCCGCCGCCATGTAGACGGCCAGCTGCAGGTTCTTGATCGGATGGCGGAAAGGACTGCGCAGCTCCGAGCCGATCTCGCAACCCGTCCCCCCTTGCCCGAGCCCGACCAGGTGGACGTGGCTGTCCCAGATCATCGTCCGGTCGATGCCGTCGAAGCACCGCTCGACGAACGCGCGCGTCTCGGCGTCGAGCGGCCGTGGCTCGCCCACCCGCAGGAAGCGCGGAAGCGCAAGCCGCGCGCCGACGGTCAGCCCCGCCGCTCCGGCCAGCACGCCGAGCGCGCGACGTCGTGTTAACACCGGCATCACGACGGTTATACAGCGGTCGGGTTCAGGCGACCGCTCGAGCGGACGTCAGGGCTTGACGGGCGGCGGCGGCGCGGGCGGTACCGGCGGCGCGGCCGTCGCCGGCGGCGCGGGCGTCGCCGGAGTCGCGGCCCCCGCTGGAGCGGCGGGCCCGGGCGCCGGCGCGCGTTCGAGGATGACGAACGCGCTGCGCCGGTTGAGGGCGCGTCCCTTGGCCGACTTGTTGTCGGCGATCGGATGGCCAAGCCCGTAGCCCACCGCTTCCAGGCGAGCAGCGTCGATCCCGTCGACCTCGATCAGATGCTTGCGGACGGAATCGGCCCGGTCCTGGGAGAGCTTGAGGTTGTGCTGTTCGGTGCCGTGGTTGTCGGTATGGCCCTCGACGCGCACCTTCGTGATCTCCGGGTGCAGTTTCATGATCCGGGCCACGGTCGCCAGCAAGACGAACGAGTTCTTCTTGATGGTCGACTTGTCGGTCGCGAAGTTGACCTGCTGCTTGATCTCGATCTGCTGATCGGTCAGCACCACCAGCACCGGGCCCTTGTCGGGGCAGCCGTCGTCGTCCTCGAACCCGTTGAAGGTCTCGGGCTCGTTGGGACACTTGTCGACGCCGTCGAGGAAACCGTCCTTGTCGTTGTCGGGGTCGGGACAGCCGTCCTCGTCCTCGAACCCGTCCTTGTCCTCCGGGTCCATCGGGCATTTGTCGGTCACGTCCGGCACGCCGTCCTTGTCGTTGTCGGGATCGGGGCAGCCGTCGTCGTCCTCGAACCCGTCCTTGTCCTCGGGCTCGGTGGGGCATTTGTCCAGCCGATCGACGATGCCGTCGCCGTCGGTGTCGACGTCGGGCGGCGGTTGCTTGACGGGCGGCGGCGGTGGCGGTGGCGGCGGTGGCGCTGGCGGCGGGGGCGGAGGCGGCCGCAGGTCCGTCGCGTAACCGACCGCGAGGATCACACGGACGGCGGGCGCGCCCACGCCGTTGGTCAGACCGGTCCCGATCCCGCCCTGGACCATCCACGGACCGCTCACGGCGTAGCGTGCGCCCACGATCGCCTCGAGCGGCGTGTTGCGGACGCCGCCCGACGATCCATTGACGTGCGAGAGGAAGGCCTCGCCCAGCGCCCACAGGCGGGTCGGCTTGATCGCGTAGCACAGCGCGAGCCCGGCCAGAAGCTGGTCGTCGACGGTCAGGTTGCCGGCGGCAACCGTTCGCTCCTTGCGGAAGGCATACCCGGCCGTGAGCGCGCCCGAGAAGTTGCGCATGTCCACGCCGGCGATCACACGCGGGCGAAAGCTGAACATGTCGTCGCCGGCGAAGTTGTTCGCGGACCCGGTCGGCACGTCGAGATCAGCGGCGAGCGCGAGCTTGAACCCGTCCTCGCCGCGCTTGCCGTAGAGCGCCGCCTTACCGCCGACGCGCAGGTCGCCGAGTGTGGTCGTGCCGAGCGAGCCGCTTCGCAGGTCGCTGACGTTCCCGTTCTGGACGATCACGACCGGGAAGCCGACGCGCGCTTCGAGCACGTCGCCGAAACCGAACGCGGCGCCGAGGTGACCGACGAGGCGGTCCGAGACGACGCCGCCGTTCGTCACGACGTCGTTCGTCACCGGATCGCGCAGCACCAGCGGGTTGTGGGCGTAATCCAGCGTCAGCCCCACGTCGAAGTCGCCGCGGCCGAGCACGCGCGCCATCTCCTGCGAGAAAGCGGCGCTGGTCGAGTTTGCGGCGCGGAAGTTCTCCGCGTCGAATCCCTGGGCGCGGACGGAGAGCGGGACCAGCCAGGCGAGCCCGGCGAGAACGGTAACCTGGATTCGCATTCGTTATCTCCGTCGGACGGGCGAGGTGTGGGAACGCGCCAAGCCGCGGCGACGTCGTAACAGGATCGGGAAGAGGAGCAACGCCAGGAATCCTGGCGGCGCGCCTGGTGAAGCTGAACATGTGCAACCGCCGCCGGACAGGTTGTAGCCGACGCGGTCGGTGGAGCCGTCTTGCGGATTGCCGCCGGCGCCGCCCTGCCCATCCGCGCTTCCATCCCGCCCGCCGATCGATCCGCCTTGGCCCGACGTGCCGCCACCGCCGGCGCCGCCGCCGCCGCCACCTTTGCCGCCGCCGCCGCCTTTGCCGCCCGAACCGGTGCCATTCCCACCTGCGCCCCCCGATCCGGTGACGCCGCCCGCACCGGCGGCGCCGCCCGATCCCGCGTTACCGGCCGTGCCGCCCGATCCGCTGCTGCCACCCGATCCGGTGTTGCCGCTGGTCCCCGCGGATCCGGCGGTGCCGCCCGATCCCGCGTTGCCAGTTGCGCCCGCGGAGCCGGTGTTGCCAGCGGAGCCCGTGCTGCCGCCGGCGCCTGCGGAACCGGTGGTCCCGGTGGTGCCCGCGGAGCCGGTATCGCCGCCGGTACCCCCGGAGCCCGTCGCACCGCCGGTCCCTCCGGAGCCGGTCGTGCCGGTCGTGCCCGCGGAGCCGGTGCTGCCGGTGGTGCCCGCGGAGCCGGTGCCGCCGGTCGTGCCGCCCGCACCCGTCGCGTCCGGTCCGTCCGTGCCGCCATCGGAGGCGCCGCCGTCCGGTGCGCAGGTCGGGTCGATCGTATTCACGCAGGTGGACAGGGCCGTGTTGCAGCTGTCCACGGTGCACGCGTTCCCGTCGTTGCAGTCACCGTCGACCACGCAACATCCGGCGATGGCCACGTGCCTGCAAGAATGCCTCAGCACCACGCAGACGTCGGCCGTGCAGACGTTGGCGTCGGCGCACTGAGCGTCGCTCGTGCAGCACCCCGGGACCGCCACGTGGCTGCACGTGTGCGCGACCGGGTCGCACGCGTCCGTGGTGCAAGTGTCGCCGTCGCCGCAATCACCGTCGGTGACGCAGCAACCGGCGACCGGGGTGTTGGAGCAGACGCCCGTCTGGGTGTCGCACGAATCGGTGGTGCACGGATTGATGTCGGCGCAGCCGAGGTCGTTGACGCAGCAGGCGAACACGGGCGTGTGCGCGCAGGTGTTGGTGACCAGGTCGCAGACGTCGGTCGTGCAGAGCGAGGCGTCGTTGCACTGGGCGTCGGCCGAGCAGCAACCGGTGATGGTCGCGTTCGAGCACGTGTGCACGGACAGGTCGCACACGTCCAGCGTGCAGACGTCGCTGTCGGCGCAGCTTCCGTCGCTGGTGCAGCAGCCGGCGATGGCCGGATGGCTGCACGTGTGCGTGGCCGCGTCGCACAGGTCCTGCGTGCACGCGTCGCTGTCGGCGCAGTCGGCGTCGTTGTGGCAGCACCCGCCGATCGGGGCGTTCGTGCAGGCGCCGGTCGCGACGGTGCAACTGTCGGTGGTGCAGACGTCGGAGTCGTTGCAGTCGGTGTCGGCGCCGCAGCAGCCCGCCACGGCGGTGTGGCTGCAGGTGTGGGTCGCGGTATTGCACGAATCGGTCGTGCAGATGTTTCCGTCACCGCAGTCCGCGGCCACGTTGCAGCACCCGACCTGCGGCTGGTTTCGGCAGGCGTGCGTGGCCAGGTCGCACGTGTCCAACGTGCAGGCGTCGCTGTCCGCGCACGCCGAATCGGCGGTGCAGCAGCCGGCGACGGTCGCGTGCGTGCAGGTGTGGGTCGCCAGCGCGCACGCATCCGTGGTGCAGGCATCGCCGTCGCCGCAGTCGGCGTCCGTGCGGCAGCAGGCGGTGACGGTCGCGTAGCTGCAGCTGCCGTTGCCGAGGCAGGTGTCGATCGTGCACGCATCGCCGTCGTTGCAGTCGGCGGCCGACGTGCAGCACGCGGCGTTGGGCGTGTGCGCGCACGTGTGCGACGTGGTGTCGCAGGTATCGATGGTGCACGCGGACGCGTCGGCGCACTGGCCGTCGGTCGTGCAGCAGTTCGCGATCGCCGGGTGCGTGCAGGTGTGGGAGGCGAGATCGCAAACGTCGCGCGTGCAGATGGCGCCGTCGTCACATTGCGCGTCGTTGGTGCAGCAGCCCGGTATGCGAGTGTTCGAGCAGAAGTGCTCGGCCAGGCAGATGTCGACGGTGCAGATGTCGCCGTCGGAACAGTCGCCGCCTTGCTGGCAGCAGTTCTCGTGCGGGTGCGGCAGGTTCTGGCAGACGCCGCTGGTGATGATGCAGTTGTCGTCGGTGCAGGAGTTCTGGTCGTTGCACTGGCTGTCCGCCGTGCAGCAGCCCGCGACCGGCGTGTGCAGGCAGCGGCCCTGGCTGACGCTGCAGGCGTCCTTCGTGCAAGGGGTGCCGTCATCGCAGTCGCTGTCCTGCGTGCAGCACCCCGTCACCGTCAGGTTCAGGCAGGTGTGGCTGACCAGATTGCAAATGTCCGCCGTGCATCGCACGCCGTCATTGCAGTCGCTGTCCTGCGCGCAGGAGGTGAGCGCGGATCGCCGAACGGTGACGTCTCGGTCACGGCCGCAAGCGCTGGCGGCCAACAGGAAAAAAAGAATGAGTGTGTATCGAGCCTGAGTGGACCACCTCGAAGCGTTATCCATCCCTGATCCTTGATCCTTGTTCTACGGAGTGCGTTGGAATACCTGGCCTCCGCATTGTATCGAGCATTACGTCGATAGGAAAGAGTGCTCGATCGAGGACATTTTGCTTCACCCCTGACGGCACGCCTTTACACTGCCGGCCCAGGAGGAAAACCCGCATGAAGATGATGAGAACGACGACATTGGTCATTGCGATTGGGTTCATCGGCGCCGGGGCGCGCGCCCAAGACAAGAAGCCGGCCGCTGCTCCGCCCGCCGCGAAGCCGGCTGCCGCTCCGCCCGCGGGGGCCGCGGCCGCCGCGCCGCCGGCCGGAGGCGCCGCCGCCGCTCCGCCCGCGGGCGCCATGATGACGCCGCCCAAGCCCGCTCCCGAGTGGGAGGCGTTCGCCAAGGGTTGGGAAGGAAGCTGGAAGTGCGAGACCACGATCCCGGCGGGCGCGATGGGCCCGGGCACGCCCGAGATGAAGTCGCAGGTCACGGCCAAGGTGAAGAAGGACCTCGGCGGCTTCTGGCTGATCGGCAACTACGACATGAAGAAGACCAAGACCACGCCCGCGATGAAGGGGACGTTCACGCTCGGCTCGCCGGACGGCAAGACCCTGGTCAGCACCAACATGGACAGCATGGGCGGCACGGCCTGGAGCAGCGGGCCGCTCGGCGCCGACGGGGGAACCACCACCGGCGAAGGGATCATGATGGGTCACAAGGTCAAGGTGCGCGAGCTGACGACGAAGACGGACAAAGAGGTGCACCACAAGTCCGAGGTCGACATGGGCAAGGGCTTCATGTTGATGTACGAAGACGCCTGCAAGAAGTAAGGGTGGCGTCTCGCTCCGCCCGCGACGGCACTGGCGCAATCAAAGCCTTTGCCGCCCGGGCGGGGTCGTGACCGGCTCGCGCTATTTCGGTGCGCCGTCCTCGTCTCGATCGCGAGAAGCGCTCTCCGCGGACGGAATGCTCATGATGTCCTTCCGGGCCGCCTTCCAGGCCTTCTGGACGATCCACGAGAGCGAGCGATCCTGACGGGTCGCCTCGGCGCCGATCTCCTTCAACATCTCTTCCGGAAAATAGAGACTCTGCTTCCGCTTGTCGCTGTTGGCCATGTGGACAGCGTACGCGAGCCTCCGCCGCAAGGGAATGTTGTCGTACACCATCAGGGGCGGGAGGGCGCGAACGCGCCCAGTCGCCATGCAATCGCGAACGCGGCGATGACCAGCAGCGCGGCCACGAAGAACACGATCACGCGTCGGATCAGCGATCGCAGCGCGGCCTGGGAGGGATCGGTCGGAGCCGGCTTCGGCATCTGTGACGGCGCTCCCTAGCTGGCCCGGCAGTCGGGCTGCTTGCGCCCCACCTTGGTCAGCACCAGATGGAAGAGCTGGCCGTCGCGGGCCCGCGACGCCCCCGCCGCCGCCAGCAGGTAGAACTTCCACATCCGGTAGAAGCGTTCGTCGTACTTGGCTTTCAGCTCGGGGTAGGCGCGGTCGAAGTTTTCCCACCAGGCGAGCAGCGTGCGCTCGTAGTCGGGGCCGATGTTCTGCAGGTCCTCGAGGACGAACAGCCCCTCGATCGCCCGCCCCAGCTGCGCCAGCGACGGCGCCACGGCATTGGGGAAGATGTACTTCTCGACGAACGGCGTGCCGTGGCGGCGGCTTTTGTTGTTGGCGATGGTGTGGATGACGGCGATGCCGTCGCCAACCAGGCTGCGGTGAACCACCTCCATGACGTGTCGGTGATTCTTCGGGCCGACGTGCTCCATCATGCCGATCGACGACACGCGGTCGAACGTCCCGGTGACGTCGCGGTAGTCGCAAAGCCGGAGGTCGACGTCCAGGTGCTTCCACATCTCCCGCCCCAGCGCGTGCTGATCCTTCGACAGCGTGACGCCGACGACCGAGCAACCGTACTTCTCGGCGGCGTATCCGGCGAATCCGCCCCAGCCGCAGCCGAGATCCAGCACCCGCATCCCGGGCTGCAGTCCCAGCTTCCGGCAGACCAGATCCAGCTTCGCCTCCTGCGCCTCGGCCAGCGTGCCGGCGTTCTTCCAGTACGCGCAGGTGTAGACCATCCGGGGGTCGAGCATCTTCTGATAAAGGTCGTTGCCGATGTCGTAGTGGGCCTCGACCGACTTGCCCGACCGCTTCTTCGACTGAAGGTTCATGACGATCGCCTTGGCGGTCAGGATGCGCATCCGCGCGCTGCCGGTGATCTTCTGCCGCAGCCCTCCGCGCATGATCTTCTCCAGCAGCACGTCGAGCGCGTCGGTGTCCCACCAGCCGTCCATGTACGACTCGCCGAAGCCCATCGACGCCTCACGAATCACGCGGCCGTAGAAGCGCGCATCGTGGACCGTGATGTCGCCCGGGCCCGGCCCGCCGATCTTGATGCCGGCGTGGTCGAACAGCTCACGGACCAGAGTTTCTGCGGCGGCCATCGCTCCTCGTGCCACGGAGCGCGTTCCGACGCAAGGCCTTCGCGCCTCCGCACCGGCGCTTGAGGTAAGGTGGGGTCATGCGCTTCGCCGGCCGGGTCGCGATGGTAACGGGCGCGTCGCGCGGGGTGGGCAAGGTGCTGGCGCTGCGGCTCGCGGCCGAGGGGTGCGACGTGGTGGTCGCCGCCAAGACGGTCGTCCCAGATCCGAAGCTGCCGGGGACGATCGGCGACACGGCGCGGGAGGTTGAGGCGCTCGGCCGTCGGGCGCTGGCCGCGGAGCTGGACGTGCGCGACGACGCCGCCGTCGAGCGGGTCGTCAACCAGGCGCTGGCCGCGTTCGGTCGGATCGACTTCCTGGTCAACAACGCGGGCGCGCTGTACTGGCGGTCGGTCGCCGAGACCGAGATGAAGCGCTTCGATCTGGTCATGGGGGTGAATGCGCGCGGCGCCTTCGCCTGCGCCCGTCACGTGTTGCCGTCGATGCTGGCGCATCGGTTCGGACACATCCTGATGCTGTCACCGCCGGTGGACCCGCGCGCCGGCGCGGGGAAGGTCGCCTACGCGCTCAGCAAGTTCGGCATGACGCTGGTGGCGCAGGGGATCGCCGAGGAGGTGCGCGGCCAGGGCGTCGCAGCGAACGCGCTCTGGCCGGCGACCTTGCTCGAGAGCCAGGCGACCATCCGCTGGGGGCTTGGCGACCGGTCTCTCTGGCGGAAGCCGGACATCGTGGCCGATGCGATGGTGGCGATCTTCTCAAAGCCGCCCGACGCGCTGAGCGGCCAGGCGCTGATCGACGAGGATTTCTTGCGCGCCGAAGGCGTGACCGACTTCACCCGCTACCGGTGCGATCCGGACACGGAACCGCCCCGCGTCGGTTTCGACTTCAGGTTTCAGGCGGGCTGAAGGCCAGGGTCGGGCTGACCGGGCCGATCGGCGCATCGACCTTGCGGCCCATCCGCTTCAGCCAGCGAACGTGCGAACGCAGCGCGCCGCGCATCGTCGGGTGCGACCGGTGGGCGATCCCGTGGGCCCGACAGGTCGTCTCGACGATCGCCGAGAGCGCTGGATAGTGAACGTGGCAGGTCTTGGGAAACAGGTGATGCTCGACCTGATAGTTGAGGCCACCGAGGTACCAGGTCAGAAGCCGATTGCCGCGGGCGAAGTCGACCGAGGTCTCGACCTGGTGCGCGGTGAAGTCGCGGTCGATGCGCCCGGTCCCGTCGGTGGGAATCCGAAACTCGGCCTCCTCGACGCAGTGGGCGAGCTGGAACACGATCGCGAGCGTCAGTCCGAGGACGGCGGCGGTCAGCAGGTAGATTCCGATCACCGGCATCAAACGGTGGCGCAGCAGCGGAACCACGAACGCGAGTGTGAAGAAGGTCGCCTTCCCGAGACAGAAGAAGGCCAAGTTCCATCCGCGCGGGCGCGTGACGCGCGTGTCGGCGACGCCCGGCCTGATCATCGCGTGGAAGTCCCCGAAGAGCTGCCAGTTGATCGCCAGCAGCGCGTAAAGCCCCCAGACGTAGAGGTGCTGAAATCGGTGGAACCAGTAGCGCACCTGGTGCGGCGACATGCGGGCCAGCGGACCGAGGCGGATGTCGTCGTCCGAGCCGGCGATGTTGGGATAGCTGTGGTGGGCGATGTTGTGCTTGAAGCGCCAGAAGTACGAGTCGCCTCCCAGCAGGTTGAGCGACAGCGCCGCGATCCTGTTGACGCCGGGGTGGCGCGAATAGGCGCCGTGGCCTGCGTCGTGCTGGACGTTGAATCCGACGCCGGCCATCGCCAGCGCCAGGGAGATCGCAAGCGGCACCGCCTGCCACCAGACCGTCGCGCCCCAGACGAGCGCGACGTACGACGCAGCCAGCCAGATCATCAAGATCGCGGTCTTGAGGTAGAGGCGCCAGGTCCCGTGGCGGGATCGACGGGACACATCGAAATACCCCGCGACCCGTGCCTCCAGATCGCGCCGAAACTTCGTGCACGGTGAGTACGTTGGCGGCACGGTGCGCCAAGGTACCATTTCCGGTAACGGCGATGTTGGATTCGTAGGTGATCGCCTGAAACTGGTCTGGATCGGCTTTGTGGCCGTCAGGTCAGGGTTCCCAGAGCCCGCTTCTGGGTCGCGGCCAGGCAGGCCTGGCAGTTGGCGGCGAGACGCCAGGATTCAGGATCCAGCGCTACGGGCACTTCGAACTCGAACAGACCGCCCCGCCTGGCCTCGCCGACAGGCGTGCCGCAGAGGGACCGCCATCCTGGACCCTGGTCAGACGGCCGCCAATCCGGCACCCGCTCGACGCGGTGGACGATGGTCTCGCTGACGACGGGCGCGGCGATCGGGCGAAAGCTCACCTGATCGTTATTCACGCTCGCCGTCCTCGGCGCAACCCCTCTGGCGGCGATTTTCTCGGGACGTGGCATTGCCACGTCCCTGGCGCCAACGGCTATCTAGCCGGCCACGCGGACGTTCGTCGCCTGCAGGCCCTTGGGGCCCTCGGTGATGTCGAACTCGACTTCCTGACCTTCCGCCAGCGACCTGAAACCTTCCGCAACAATCGCGGTGTGATGCACGAACAGATCCGGCCCCCCCTCACGCACGATGAAGCCGAACCCCTTGGCGTCGTTGAACCACTTGACCTTACCGGTAGCCATTCTTTGTCCTCCTGCAGCGTTTCTTTGTTTTTTGCTCCCACGACCGGACGCCGCAGAAGAAGGGCGAAGAATAGGGACACCAGCGGCCCAGTCAAGCGCAATACTGCCGCGACCCGCCATGCCCGCTCCGGTCCGGTTTCGCCTCGTGACCCTCGATGATCTGACCATTGATGACCGCGGCGCTTTCAGCGACGTGGCGGTCTACGGACGCCTCGAGGAGATCTTGCGGCGCTCGGCTCATGGCTTTCGCATCCCCGAGGGGAACCAAACGGTCAGCTGGGACCGGGCCCTGTTTCTCAACCTCACCTACTGGAACGAGGACGAGGGGGCCGACGTCCTTTGCGACGACCACGTCCCCGCCGACGTCGTTGCCCACGTCGGGTGGCACAAGGTCGTCAGCCGGGAGCTAGCGCGGAGAAGCGCGGCGCGGGCGGCGCCGCCCGGCGCGGCCGCGCTGTTCCTCGGCGAATCGATCGCCAGCGCCTTCGATCTCTACCTCGTCGGGCGCCTGTTGCGGAGCGCGCCGGACTGCGACTTCGTCACGACCCAGGTTCCGCTGATGGCGGAGTGCGCCGGCGAAAGCGGGCTGCCAGAGGCGGGCTTTTCGGCATTGCTCGAGGCGGTCGCGCGTCAGCCGGAACGCGCCTTCGAGGACCTGCGGGCCCTGCTGTTCGATGCGGCGACCAAGCTGGTGGCGTGCCCGGGCGTGACGGAAGCTCAAACCGTTCTCGAGGCCTTCGCCGATCGGCGGTTCGCGCCCCTCCTGCACCATTACCAGCTCTCGAACTGGATCCTCTACGCCCGGGCTTACGCCCCCGAGGCGCTCGGCACCGATGCCGTCGCGATCGAGGTGGACACAGCCCTCCGCGCGGCGCCGGACTCGCTCGAGTGGCTGGACCGTCACTTCATCACCCCCGCCAGTCCTCCCCCCGGCTAGCCGGTTCTAAGCGGGGCGGCGCACCGCTCGCTGCGGGGTCCTGTCGCTCCGGCCGGGAGGGACGGCTGTTCGGTCGGCCGGAGCGTAGGCGGCCGCTTGGATCGTTGCGGCCGACGGGATTCCAAGCTTGCTCGCGGAGGACGGCCGAACAGCCGTTCCTCCCGCCCCGCCGAAGAGGCGAGGGAGCGGAGCGATTTACGAGACGCGCTTAGCGGAAGCGCGGCTCCTCGGCGCGGTTGACCTTGATGGTCCGGCCGTCGAGCTCGACGCCGTTCATTTCTTTGATGGCGGATTCGCCGGCGGTCGAGGTCGCGAACGTGACGAAGCCGAAGCCGCGCGACTGGTTGGTGCCGCGCTCGTTGATCACGGCCACGTCGACGAGCTCGCCGAACCTCGCGAAGGCGGCCCGGAGATCGCCGGTCGTCGTGTCCTGGCTCAGGCCCCCCACGAACAACTTCACGGGACCGAAGTCATCGCGGCGCGGCTGCGACGGCACGCCGATGACGACATCTTCCAGCTTGACCTCCGGCAGAGGCGCCATCGACTCCGGGGTCAGATCGGGATCGATGCCGCGAGCGCGAAGCTCGCGGTTCCGTCGAAGTCGCTCTTCCTTCTGCCGCTTCTTGAGGTCTCGGTTGGCCTCGCGGTTGCGCTTGCCGCCCGAATACCCGCGCATCATCGCGCGACTACCACCGGCCGCGCCCGCCACCACCGCCGCCGCGCCCGCCACCACCGCCGCCGCGGCCACCACCGCCGCGTCCGCCGCCACCGGCGCGCTCCTGGGCTTCGTTGACGTTGAGGGCGCGACCGTCCAGCTCGCGGCCGTTGAGCTGCTGGATCGCCTGCTGGGCTTCTTGATCCGAGCTCATCTCGACGAACGCAAACCCGCGCGGGCGGCCCGTGTCGCGGTCCATGACGATCTTCGCGTCTGTGACCGTCCCGCACTGGCCAAAGGCCTCCCGCAGGCCGAGCTCTGTGGTGTTGTACGAAAGATTTCCAACGTAGAGGCGTCTACCCATTGTTCATTTTCTCCTGAGTCCGTTTCGGTGCGCTGCCATCGATACCATACAACTGGCGCCGATCCAGCGTCGTCGGCGTGTGACTCGACCGGCGCGCCGGCTGTCGATTCTCCTCCCCCGTCCATGAAATTGTTTTGCTTTCACACGGTGAGCTGGTTACCCTCGCCCCGAGTTCCGCTCGTTACGCCTCGTCCGGCTTTGCCAGTTGAGCGCCACGCCCTGGGCTTCTGAGACGGCAGTTCCGTCCCTTCAAAGCGGAAAGGCGATGGCAAACGAACAGAGCGGGGCCCGGTTCTTCGATGACCAGAAGCGCGAGCGCGGCTGGGCAGCGAAGGTCGTCCGGCGCGAGCGTGCGCCCGGGGCGCTGGTGGTGCTGGAGGTGACGACCACGAACGCCGACCTCAAGAGCTTCCTGGGCTCGCTCGACCGGTCCGCGCTGCGCGTGCAGCAGACCGGCATCGAGGGCACGACCTACGTCTTCGCGTGGGCGTCGGGCTACGACAACGGTCCGACGATTCGCGTCCAGGGCGTCCTCCAGGACGGCCCGAGGGAATTGTGACCGGGCGTCCCCGTGTTCGCCCGACGACGGCCGCGTTCGTGGCCGTGCACGTGGCGGCCGTCGTGGGCGTCATTCTTTGCGGATTCTCCTGGTCGGGCGTCGCGCTGGCGCTCGCCTCGTATTTCATCCGCATGTTCTTCGTGACGGCCGCGTACCATCGCTATTTCTCGCACCGCGCGTTCAGGACGTCGCGCTGGTTCCAGTTCGTGCTGGCCGTGGGCGCCCAGACCACCGCGCAGAAGGGCGTGATCTGGTGGGCGAGCCACCACCGCCGGCACCACAAGCACTCCGACGAAGACGGCGACGTCCACTCGCCGGTGCGGCGCGGGTTCTGGTATTCGCACGTGGGCTGGGTGCTCGGCCCCGACTGCGTCGACACCGACGCGAGCGCCGTCGCCGATCTGGTCCGGTACCCGGAGCTTCGCTTTCTGAATCATCCGGCGATGGAGATGGTGCCCACCATCGCGCTGGCGCTGGCCCTCCTTCTCGTCGGGGGCGGCCCCGCGCTGGTCTGGGGCTACTTGGTGTCCACCGCGCTGCTCTGGCATGGCACGTTTTCGATCAACTCGCTGGCACACATCGTCGGTCGCCGTCGCTACGAGACGGGCGACCAGTCGCGGAACAACTGGGCGCTCGCCCTGCTGACCACCGGCGAGGGCTGGCACAACAACCACCACCATTATCAAAGCTCGGCCCGGCAAGGGTTCAGGTGGTGGCAGATCGACCTCACCTACTACGTGCTGCGCCTGCTGGCCCTGACGGGCATCGTCTGGGACCTTCGCGAGCCGCCTCGGCACGTCGTCGACGCGCCCTGGCCCTCCGACGTCCCCCGCCCTTCGCCTGCCTTGGCGGTGGCGGAGCGCGCCACCCCGTGAGCGTCACTCCCCCGGCTTCGGGGATTTTCGTCGCTCGCTCTGCTTCTGCGCGGACTTGATTCGATCGACGACCGCGGGCACGTCGGCCAGCTCGATCCGCTGTTCGCCGCCGTCTGCGGCGCGGTGGATGACGGCGACGACGTTCAGGTGATCGATCGCGACCTTGACGTTGCGGTTTTTCCCCCGCGACGTCGTCGTCACCTCGATCTTCGCGCGCAGGGACGGGCGGCGGTCGCGAAGCATGCGCGCCAGGAACGGCCGCACCGTGTTGCTGAACTTGAGCCCGAACCGGCGGCGCATCTCGCCCGTGACGAGGTCGATCGAGATCAGCTCGTCGCCGCGCGCGGCCCATTCGATCGCCACGGTCTCGGCGGCCGGGTACAGGTCTTCTAGATCGGCCATCTTGAAGCCGTACTCCGACAGCTTGTCGGCGACCCACTGCGCGTCGACCGACAGCGCCCCCACTTTGCGGTCCGGGGCGCGCGCGGGCAGATCCAGCTGGTTCATGCGCGCAGTGTAACTCGATGCGCCTTGGCCGTGGCGGAGTGTGCCGCTGCCTGACCCCCGTGTGACGGTCCCGAGAAAAAGCGGCCCGAACGCCGGGCGTCGCCGTAGTTGCATCGAGGCGTTCGCCGGGAGGATGAAACCGCTCACACAAAGGGAGATGACCGTCGCTCGGCAGGTGATTGTCGGCCTGCCGCTCAAGGTCATCGCCGGGAACCTCTCCATCTCCGTGCAGGCCGTCTCGACCTATCTCGGTCGGGTCAGGCGGAAGCTGGCCGTGCGTTCACGCTGCGAGCTGGCCGCGTTGATGAGCGGCCGAGAGCCGTCGCTGGCGAGCCTCGCGTCGACCTCGCCGCCCCCGCACTTGACCGCCGCGGAGCTCGCCATCGGCGTCCTGATCCTCGAGGGGCGATCGAACGCGTGGATCGCCGAGTCGCGCCGCACGTCGCTGCGAACCGCCGAGAAGCAGGTCTCCGGCTTCCTTCACAAGCTCGGCGTGACCACTCGCAACGAGCTGATCGCGCTCACCATCCCCACCAGCGACGACGGCCAACCCGGGCCGTGTAGGAAAACCACCCATGGAAGTGAGGCCGGTGAGCGCAGTACAGGCAAGAAGAAGGAGCGGGCATGACGAATCGATGGCGATACGGTCTCATGATGGGTGCACTCCTTTCGGGAGTGGCATCGACCGCAGAGGCTCAGACAGTCCCAGGCGACATCGCGGCGGCCCTGAAACCGGACAGCCTGGTCTCGCTGTCGATGGACGGGGCCAGCGCAGCCCTGAACCTGGTGTCGAGCGACATTTCAATCTCGCTGATCACCCCGGGGTGCGTGCCGTCGGGACCGGGAGGTTGCATCGCAGTCCTCCAGCATTTCCGAATCAACCTGGCTTCATTCACGATGGACACGAACCTTGGTCATTTCGTCGTGACCAATCCAGCCGTGAGCCTGGCCGGCCCGGCCACGGTGAGGGACACGGGCGGCGGGTACATCGTCCCGATAGGAACGATGATGTCCTATTCGGCGACGCTTGAAGCCGATCTGAACGACGGGACCAAGGTGGGGCCGGTGAAGATGGGGCAGCAGGCGCCCCTCAACAATTTCGCGGTTCTCACACTGTCGCCGGCCACGCAGGACCTGACGATCGACGGCTCGCTGTCGTTCCAGATCAGCGACGCGTCAGGGCACGTCGCCTCGGGGACGGTGACGTTGATGGCGACCGCGCAGAAGCCTTTCCCGAACACCCCGCCCACGGCCAAGGCAGGCCCGGACCAGACCGTGAGCTGCGGGCAGCAGATCACGCTCGACGGCTCCGCGAGCACCGACCTGGAAAACAACATCACGACCTACATCTGGTCGGCGAATGGCGTCATCCTCGCCAAGACCGCCATCGCGCACGTGACGCTTCCGCCCGGCGTGACGACCGTGCAATTGAACGTCCGGGACGCGCTGGGGGCGTCGGGGGTCGATCGGGTCAACGTCACCGTGCAGGAGGGGCCGCCCGTCTTCACGTTCGTTCCGCCGGCGTTCCAGGCGTCGGGCTGCGGTCCGCTCAACATCGGCCAGGCCCAGGCCACCTCGGCCTGCGGCGCCGTGACGATCACCAACGACGCACCGGCCTCGTTCCCCGTCGGGCAGAGGCTGGTGACGTGGACCGCGACCAGCTCATCGCAACTGACGACGCACGCGACTGAGCTGGTCACGGTCTTCCTTGGCGACGATCCGAAATGCTGTCCGGCCGGTACGCACGTGATCATGGGGACCTCGAACAACGACACGCTGACGGGGACCGCGGGGGCCGACTGCATCCTCGGCCTCGGTGGCCAGGACACCATCAACGGCATGGGCGGCAACGACATCATCAGTGGCGGCGACGGCGACGACGTGATCCACGGCGGCACTGGCGACGACCTGATCTCGGGAGGGAGCGGGCAGGACCAGGTGTACGGCGACGACGGCAACGACACCTTGTACGGCGGCGACGGCGACGACCACGTCGACGGCGGCAACGGCAACGACATCCTCTTTGGTGGGCAAGGGCAGGACACGCTCATCTGCGGGGCGGGCAGCAATCAGGCCTTTGGCGGAGTTGGTGACGACACGCTCAACGGCGGTCCTGGCAACGACATCCTCGACGGCGGGCCGGATCACAACCTGTGCGTCGGCGGGGGTGGCAGCGATCAATTCATTTCCTGCACAACGGTGCGCTGAGGATTGTCATGACAAACTCTATCGCTCAACGAGCTCGCGCCTGGGTCGTCGTCCTCGGACTCGTCCTCACCACGACCTGTGGAGTCTCACTGAAACCGGACGAGTGCGCATGCAATTGCGCCTGCACGAACGGGGGATTGTTCTGCGACTGGCTTGGAAGGCCGCCGGACGGGACGCCGCAGTGCGAGCTCGACTGCCGCACGGGAGGGACCTCCAGGATCATCTGCTTCGATCAGGGTACGACGACGATACCGCCGCCTGCCACGGCGCCGGTCTGCGGGCCCGACGAGACGTACGCCACGTACGCATTCTGTGAAGTCTGCACCGGCCCGATACCGTTCGAGCGGCAGATCGACGCCTCGGGGTGCACGGAGGCGGAGGCCGAAGCCGCAGCGCAGGCGTTCGCCCAGCAAGACTCCATCAGCGAGGACGGCGACGACTGCAATGCAGAGCTCTGCACGGGTAGTAATTGAGGGATGGCAATGCAAAGATCCCGATCTCGGAGGGTGTGGGGTCTGGCGACGGTGCTCGTGGTGGTGGCGGTGGCGTCGACCGTCGTCGTCTGGAGAACGATGCAAGCCAAGGGGTTCGGCCGTCCGTTCAAGGTCTTGAAGATGTCGAGCGAACCTGGAGGGGAGCTTTCGCGTTCGGAGATGTCCGAACCGGTGACGAGCGATCGCGCCCTCGCCGTGCACCAGTCAAGCGACGAACCAGCGCGCCCGGTTCGCCGCATCGATGGGGCGACCTTCGTCGACAACGTCGAAAAGATGAGCCCGCTGTCGGCTGGTCAGCGCACGCGCCTGATGTACACGTTCCAGGTTGCGGCCAAGCTGCAGACAACGATCGACGCCACGGACAATCCCGACACGCGGGCGGACCTCCAGCGGCGCCTCGACGAGCAGGTTCGGACGCGCCTTCGGCTCACGCTGCCCAAGCAGGCGCTGGCGATCATGAGTGAAGTCGATGAAGGCGTAGGTCCAGTGGCGTTCGATCTCCGATAACCCGTCGCTCGCCAGAAGCATTAGGGTTCCCGTCCGTCAGCCGCCGCCGCAAAGCGGGCGCGCGCTGACGACGCGAGAGCGAACCGAATTGTTGCGTGTGCCACCGGCACTACGTTCGACGGGGAGGGTTCGAGCATGGGGCGATCCATCAAGCGTGCGCCATTTGCCGGGGCGATCCCCCGAGCGCAGCGGCGCGTCGCCGGTCGGACATGGGCGCCCCGGACGCCGCTCGCATTCCGGGCCTCGGGTCTGTCCATCGACCCGAAGCTGCGGGAGCACGTTCATCGTCGTCTCGGATGGCGGCTAGGCAAGTTCGCGCCGCACATCGAGCGCCTCACCGTTCGCTTCGAGGATGTGAATGGACCGCGGGGCGGGGTGGACGTCGCCTGCCGCATCAAGGTCGTGATCGGCGGCCTGCCGAGCGTCGTCGTCTCCGAGGTCGCCGCGAACCCGCTCGAGTCGTTCGACCGCGCTGACGATCGGGTCGAGCGCGCCGTGCGGCGCGCGATCGGGCGCGCGCGAGCGCATGGCCGCCTGGATCGGGTCCAGCCGCGCGCCATGGCGCGGCAAGGCGTGACCGCCTCTCGCCCGCGCGCCGGCGGAAGCCACCCGGCCCGGCCATCGACCGCGGTCCGCAACCTCCAGGGCCGCCCGCGGAAGGCGACGGTTGCCCTCGAAGGTTCCGCCCGGTCGCGGCCGTCGCGCAAATCGACCCGACGGAGCGCGAATCGCGCGAAGCACGCCAACAAGCTCGCGCGGCGCCAGCAACGACGCGTTGCCGCGCCGACGGCCAGACGCTCTCGGGCCTCCCGCAAGCGGTGACCTCAAAGGCGTCTGCCGCGAAGCTCTTCAGTTCGCGGGAAACGCGGGCCACAAACCGACTGCACCGCGTGGCGAACGAGGCGCCGGCCCCTGACGGGAGGTGATAGCCTGGCGGGCGGACGGTATTGCGATGTCCTCCGCTTGCCTAAACGAGAACGAAGTTCTGGCATTTCTCGACGGGGCGCTGAGGGGCACGGGGCTCGACCAGATCGAGGCTCACCTCGATGCTTGCCTGCAGTGCCAGCTGCTGGTCTCGGCGGCCGTGCGGACGGCGTCGCTCCGGACCCACGGCCTGGAAGGACCGGTGCTGGGGGGCCTGCACCTCGAAGTGGGCGACGTCGTCTCGAGCCGCTACGAGATCACGCGCTTCATCGCGCGCGGCGGGATGGGCGAGGTCTACGCCGCCCACGATCGCATGCTGGGGGACGAGATCGCGCTCAAGGTCTTGCTCAGGCCCTCCACCGACGCCGACGCCCTGCACCGCCTGCGCGCCGAGGTGCAGCTCGCGCGCCGCGTGGCCGACCCCCATGTACTGCGGGTGTTCGACCTCGGATCGTATGAAGGCCACGACGGCGGCGAGATTCTGTTCCTCACCATGCAGCTCTTGCACGGCGAGACGCTCCGGGCCCGGATTCGCCGCGACGGACCGCTCACGCCCGCCGAGACGTGGCGCCTGGCGGGCGACATGTTCGCGGCGCTCGGCGCCGCGCACCAGATCGGGATCGTCCACCGCGACTTCAAGTCCGACAACGTGATGCTGGTTTCGGCCGCCGACGGTCCGCCCCGCGCCATCGTCATGGACTTCGGTCTCGCGCAGGGGGCGGTCACCAACGCGCTCCTCGCGGGCGGCGGCGCGCCGCTGGTGGCGGGGACCATCGGCTACATGGCCCCGGAGCAGCTCGTGGGCGGGGTGGTGACCGCAGCCGTCGACGTGTATGCGTTCGGCGTCGTCCTGCACGAGATGTTGACCGGCGTTCTGCCGCCGTTTCGCCCGGCCGTCGGACGCGGAAACGACGCGGCGCCGCCGCCGCCGCCCTCGCTTCTCGACAAGCTCGAGATTCCGTCAGAGTGGAGGGCGTTCATCCGGCGCTGCCTCGAGCGCGACCCTGCCGCGCGCTTCCGAAACATCCTGGAGGCGCGCGCCTCCGTGGCGGGCGAGCGGCGCCCCAGCAGCCGTCGCCTGGCCTTCGCCGCCGCGGCCGTGGCCGCGCTGACCGCAGCGGCGAGCGGCGTGCTCTGGAGGCGCGGTGCCGCTGGACCGCCACCGCCGGTGGCCGTGACGGCCCCGGCGTCGCCGGCTCCGTCGCCGGCCGCTCAGCCGGTCGCCGCGCCGGTCGGAGAGAAATCGATCGAGCCCGCGCCGTCGATTCTCGCGGCCGAGCCCGTGCCGCCCGGCAAGACGGATCGCGCCGCTCGTACCAAGCGCGCGCGGCCCCGATCGCTCACCCACCTCGAAACGAACCCCGACGCCCCTCCCCGCGGTCCGGCGGCGGAAACAGGCGCGCCCAGCGCCGCGCCTTCCAGAGGTTCGATCGCGGACACGGATGAGGCCATCGACCCGTTCCGGGAACCACGGTGAGACGGCGAAAAAATTCCAGAGCCTGGCTTCTCGCGAGCGTCCTGCTGGTCGGCGCCGGGCACGGTCGCCGCGCCGCCGCGGCCGCTCCGGGCGCGGGGCAGGATCTGACGCTGACCGCGCGCGACCTGTCCGACCAGGCGCTGCGCCAGTACCAACACGGTGAGTTCGACGCGGCGATTGAATCCTTCATGGGGGCGTTTGCGCTGTCGAACAATCCGGGTCTGCTGTTCAACGTCGCGCAGGCGTACCGGCTGAAGGGAGACTGCGAGCACGCCAGGGACTACTACCAGCGCTATCTGGGCGCGGTCCCCGAGACACCGTTGAAGCCGTCGCTGGAGCGCCGGGTGGCCGAGATGCAGACCTGCCTCGAGAGCAGACCCGCGTCAGCGGCGGTGGCGCCCGTCGGCGGCACGCGCAGCAGCGACGCGGACGGCCTGACGACGCTACGCCCGGCGCAGCATCCATCAGAAGATCCTGCGTTGCCCACGCTGGAGACCTCACCGAAGAAGCGAGCGGTGGTCTGGACGCTCAGGGGCTCGGCAGCGGCGCTGCTCGTCTCTTCCGCCGTGTTCGGCGCGCTGTCGTGGGGCGCGTACCAGGACGTCAACGGCGCCGCCACCCCGCACGCGGCCATGGACGCGAACGATCGCTACACGGTCGACACCGCCCTGACCTGGACGTTCGCGGCGTCGGGCGTCGCGTGCGCCGTCATCTCCTACTTCGTGAGCCGGCACCGATGAGCGTCCTGCTCAGGCTCGCCGCCGGCTGCGCTCTGCTCGCGGCCTGCAAGGTCGACATCTCGAGCAAGACCAGCTGCAACGTCGACGCCGACTGCCTCCCGGGCGATGTCTGCCGCGCCAAGCGCTGCGGATCGGCCAAGGGTGGCAGCGGGACCGGCGGCGGCGGCACCGGCGGCGGCAGCACCAGCGGCAGCGCGGGAACGAACGACGCCGGCGGTGACGTGCCTACGCCGCGCATGTGCCCGACCTCGCTGGTCAACGCCTGTCCTGCCGATGCCGACGCGGGCACACGTTGCGAGCAGACCTACTGCGGCGGCCGCCTCTCGCAGTACGGCATCATGAATCAGCTGCTCGTGAACTATCGAATCCTGGATCCCGACAACAAGTTCTCGGACAGCTACCGCGCCGCCATCCGGGCGGGCGCCGCCGCCTGGGGCCGGGTCAGCGACGGGTTCGTGACGTTGAAAGACTGCGACACGCTGTGCACCGGCAAGTTCATCGACGTCGTCCCCGGCGACGAGGACGGCCTCCAGAACCCGGACGACCCGGAGCCGCGCTTGCCGATGCCGGCTGACAGCGGCGGCCGCGTGTCGCCGCACCGGATTGCTCACCAGTGGGGTCACGCGCTCGGCCTGTCGCACACGTACCAGCGAGCCGATCGCGATCGCTACATGGGTTTCGATCCGGTCGTCTGGTGTGCGTCAGGCGGAGCCGGGCTGCCGCCCCTCTGCGCGGCTGGCCCGGGCAATCCGCCCGGGCTCCCGGCCGTCACCACCGGCACCTTCGGCGTGTTCGACGGAAAATCGAAGATGAACGGCCTTCGCAGCGAAGGGATCTGCGGCACGGAGGAGCCCGACGAAGGTTCTGGCGAGCCTACGATCGGCGACATCTCCGCGCTGGCGGAGCTCTTCTTCGGAGCCTACGGGGCCTGGTCGCCTTTCCGGCCGGTGTCACCCGACCAGGGCGACTATCAGCTGGCGCCGGGCGTCGATCCAACGGGCTCGCCGCAGATCGCGGAGGTCGACTATGCCAACCCGGAGATCTTCGTGCGGGGGACCGACGACCACATCTACACGACGACCCGGAGCGACCTCCTCACGTCTCAAACGGCGACCTGGAACCAATGGACAATGCCGTTCGCGGACGACGTGGACGCCGATCCCTCGGTCGTGTTTGCCTGGCTCGCCAGCCCGCCGACGCTGTTTCTCACCGTGCGATCGAAGCAGGATGGCCAGATTTACCTGCGCGCTCGCCGGGGGACGACGTGGGGCGACCGGATCTCGCTTGGCGCGCCGTCCGTCGGCGCAGCCTCCGCGCCAGCGCTCGCCGTGCAGAGCCCAGACACGCTCGCCGTGTTCGTGCGCGGGGGCGACGGGCTCATTTATTGGCTCTCCTGCTCGGACGCGACGGACGACTGCGCGGTCAGCGTGACGCAGAACGCCTGGACCGCGCTCCCCCCGCCGCCCTCGCCGCCGGGAATCTTCGTGGGCAAGCCAGCCGCGCTCTGGCCGCTCGACAACAGCGGGCTGACGGTCGCTGCGGTCCGGGACACCCGCGCCGTCTTCATGATGAGGGGCCTCGACACCGGCGTGACCAGCTGGGCTCCCGTGAATCCCATCACCAGCGATCTGGCGCCCGACGATCCAGGCATCGCGATCGCGATCCGGCCCGAGCCGGGTTACCTGGACTTCTTCGGCCGCAACAGCCGCCACCTGCTCGTCGACGACACGGCGCTATCGTCGGACTCCCCGATCGGCGGCGTGCTGGCCTCGCCCCCCGCTGCGGTGGCGATCCATTACAGCACCATCGTTCGGACAGACGTCACCGCGATCATCGATGACCATGGTCACCCGGGCGTCTGGTGGCGATACCACGACCCGAATTACCAGGCCCCCTGCTACTACAACAGCCCGATGACCTGCCTCACGTGCGGCCTGCCCTGACGACCAGAGCTACTGCTTGGTCAGGACGATGTCGTTGGCGACCTTGGTCATGGTCGCCGCGTCGAGGCCGATGAGGTGCAGCGACGAGCCCTGCACACAGTAGGGGCCGTCTCCCCCCGGCGCCCCCGCGAACGTCAGCTGCATCCCGGCGGTGGCCCATGTTCCGCTGGCGTTCACGATTGGGATCTTCTGCACCATCGTGCAGACGCACGAGCCGCTGCCGGCGCAGGTGATTGCGGTGATCCCTTGCGTGCCGACGATCGTCTGCAGTGTCCTGGCCAGGTCATCGCAGGTCTTGCCGCCCAGGCAGGCGGCCGGGTAGTTGACGTCGATCATCGAGTCCACCGCGAGCGATCCCGTGAAGGACATGTCGGCGCCCATCGCGAGCGTCCCGGTCGATGTCATGCTCACCGCGCCGAGCGACACTTCCGGACAGGCGCCCTTTAGCTGGGTCAAGATGTCCACGCTCAGGACCGCGGGATCGACGCAGGCGCTGGTCCCGGTCCAGTTCCCGACGACGTTGCCGCCGCAAGGAGCTGGGCCGCACGCGCCGCCGGGGCCGCCGCCGCCATCGCACCCCGCTGCCGCGAACGACAGTGCGGCCCCCGCCAGCGCCGATGTCAGCGACGTCCAATTTGCCTTCCCGGTGCCCGATCCGATCCTCATGCCCGGACGGTCGCGCGAGTCGCGACCCACGTCAACGACGATGCCGCGCGATGTCCTGTCTCGACCGTACGGCCTCTTGTTACCGGCCGCGCCACCCGCACCTTCAAGATGAACAGTCTGCGAGGGCCGAGATGGCATCGCGTCCGGGCGAGCACATGCTGCCGGGGATCGTCGACGAGGCGTTGGACCGCATCCGCACGCTGCTCGACACGTTGTTCGAGACGGCCGAGGACGCGATCTTCTTGATGGATGGCCTCCGCTTCGTCGACTGCAACCCGGCCACGTTGCGCATGTTCGGATGCCGGACCAACGGTCAGATCGTTGGGCAGACGCCGGTCGAGTTCTCACCCGTTCGCCAGCCCGGCGGAGCCGCCTCGGCGGACGAGATCCGGCGCCTGGTGGCCGAGGCGCTGCACGGCAACCCTCAGCGGTTCGAATGGCGGCATTGCCGGCTGGACCGCACGGAGTTCGACGTCGAGGTCAGGTTGAACCGCTTCGATGTGGGCGGCGCGCGGTTCCTGGCCGCGGTGGTCCGTGACATCACGGCGCGCAAGCGGGCCGAGGTCGCCCTGCAGAGGCGCGTGGTCGCCGACGAGTTGATCAACGGCATCCTCGCGCGGTGCGTGGGCTGCACGCCGAGCCAGTTCAAGGCCCACATCGCGATGGCCGTCCACGAGCTTTCCGAGTTCGTGGGCGCCGACCACGCCTATTTCTTCGTGGCGTCGCCCGATCACACGACCTACACGTGTCTCCACGAGACGTGTGGCGCTGGCGTCGCGCCCCTGGCGCTGCGGTATCAGAACGTCCGGGCCGGGACCGACGTCTGGATCGAACGGGCGCTGTTCTCGGGCGAGATGGCGTGCGTCGCCTCGCTGGCGGCGTGTCCAGCGGACAGTCCGGTGGCGCGCTGGGTAGACGGCGCGGACCCGGGATGCCGGTCGCTGCTGCACGTACCCACCAGCGGACTCTCCGGGGAGGTGTCCGGCTTCATCTGCGTGGACGCCCACGCGAAGGAGGTCGCCTGGTCGGAGAGCGACATCATGCTCTGCAAGATCATCGGCAACGCGCTGACCGGCATGACCGAGCGCAAACGGGCGGCAGACAAGCTCCTGGAAGAGAAAGCGTTCTCCGAACGCCTCATCGACTCGTTGCCGGGTCTCTTCTATCTGTACGACGCCGACCTGCGCCTCCGGCGGTGGAACAAGAACACCGAAGCCATGGGATTTTCCGCCAGCGAGCTGCAAGGGAAGCGGATGGAGGCCTGGTTGGCCACCGACCAGGCGCGGGACGAGGTGGTCTCGGCCGCGCGGGCCGTCCTGCAGCAGCGGGGCGCGATCGACTTCGTCGAGAGCGAGATCCTCGACAAGCGCGGGGCGCTCGCGCCTTACCTGTTTTCGGGCGCGCACGTCGAGTCGACCGAAGGTCCCATGCTGGTGGGCGTCGGGATCAACATCGCCGCACGGGTCCGCGCCGAGAAGGCGCTGGCGGCGAGCGAGCGCAATTACCGGGAGCTGTTCGACGTCACGAACGACGCCCTCTTCATCCACGACGAAGCGGGCCAGGTCCTCGACATCAACGAGCGGGCGCGGGCCATGTTCGGCGTCGATGGCCCGCACGCCGCCGGCTTGTCGATCGGCAAGCTCAGCCTCGATGAGCCGCCGTACTCGCAAGCCGAGGCGGTCGATTGGATCCACCGGGCCGTGCACGAAGGCCCTCAGGTCTTCGACTGGCGAAGCCGCCGCGCCGACGGCACGCTGTTCTGGTCCGAGGTCGCGCTGCGCGCCTTCCAGAGCGAGGGCCGCGGCCGCGTGATCGCATCCGTTCGCGACATCACCGAGCGCAAGCGCGCCGTGCTGGAGCGCGAACGGCTGATTGCCGAGGTGCAGGCGGCCAGCAGCGCGAAGGACCAGTTTCTGGCCGTGCTCTCCCACGAGCTGCGCAATCCCCTCGCCGCGATCCAGGCCGGGGTCAGCCTCCTGCGGCGTCTCACCCCCGTCGAGGACCGCCGCCTGGTCCGGGCGGTCGACGTCATCGAACGCAACGTCAAGCTCCAGGCGCGGCTGGTCGAGGACCTGCTCGATCTGTCGCGCCTCGTGCGTGGAAAGCTGACCGTCAAACGCGCGCCGGTGCGGCTCGACGAGGCCGTGATCGCGGCCGTGCAGTCGTGTCAGGCCGACGCCGCGCGCGCGGACGTCACCCTCGATGTGCGCGCGAACGCGGACCTCTGGGTCGACGCCGACGGTGACCGCATCCAGCAGGTCGTCATCAACCTGGTCGGCAACGCCATCAAGTTCACGCCCAAGCAGGGGCTGGTGACGGTGTCGGTGACCCGCAACGGCCGCCGGGGCCGGCTGGTCGTCGAGGACACGGGCGTCGGCATCGAGGCCGAGCGCCTGCCGGACATCTTCGAGATGTTCAGGCAGGGACAGATCGAGGCGCGGCGAGCGCCGGGGCTCGGCATCGGCCTGGCGCTGGTGAAGTCCCTGACCGAGTTGCACGGAGGAACCGTCTGGGCAGAGAGCGCCGGGCCTGGCCGCGGCAGCCGGTTCGTCGTGGAGCTGCCCCCGTGCGATGCGCCGCGCGGCGCGGCTCTCCCGGTCTGCGCGGGCGCGAAGTCGCACCGGATCAAGATGCTCCTCGTCGAGGACAACGACGACACGAGAAGCCTGCTCGCCGAAACATTCACCGAGCTCGGATACGACGTGACGGCAGCCGTCAGCGGCGAGTCAGCGCTGGAGATCCTGAGGCGCGAGAGCGCGGAGGTGATCATCGCCGACATCGGGCTGCCCGGCATGGACGGGTACCAGTTCCTGCGCGAGGCTCACCGCCTGCCCTCGGCCGCCGAGGCCCCAGCCTTCGCGCTGACGGGCTACGGACAGGAGTCCGACGTCCGCCGGGCCCGCGCCGCCGGTTTCGTCGACCACTTCGTGAAACCGTTCACCGTCGAGGTCATCGATCAGCGGATCCGCTCGCGGCTGTTCCACTCCCACGCGTGAGATCAGCAGCCGCCGCAGATCGGCGCGAGGCAGGCGAACGCCCCCTTGTCAGAGAAGTAGTGGCAGCCGCCCCCGCACGACGTCCCGCAATCCTTCGCCGCGTCGACGCAGGTGTCAGCCGGGGTGTGGCAGAAGAAGCCATCCAGGCCGCAAACGCCGCCGCTCGGGACGCAATAACCGCCCGCGCCGCAATCGGCGTCGACGCGGCAGTTCCCGTGGGTGCAGGTGTTCCGATTCTGGACCGCGCTGCTCGGCACCGGCGACGAGCAGACGCAGACGCCGCCGCCCGCGCAATCGTCGTCGGTCAAGCACCCGTCGACCGTGCAGGCGCCGTGCAAGCAGGTCCCCGTCTGCCCCGCGTCGGTCGTGCACTGAGCGTCGCTGGTGCACGGCGTGCCGGTGGCATCGTACGGCCAGCCCGGGTTCGCTGCCGCTGCGGTCGGGCTGCACGCTTGCGCCGTGCTGCGATGGACCGGCGGGACCTCGGTGGCCGGCGCCGGCGTGGTGCTGCCGCACGCACGCAGCGTCATGCACTCCGGCAATCCATCCGTCGGCGCGCTCTTGCTGCATCCGTCGACGGCGACGGTACAAAGGAGGGCGGTCAATCGCCCCCATCTCCTCACGTCCATGAGAGGCTCCTAAGTCAGGTTAGCTTCTAATGTCCGCTCGCGACTCCAAATCAGGTCAACAATTTCGCCGTCAAAGGCCCTTCAGAAGCGTCCCCAGGACCAGGAGCGCCCAGGCGCCCACGATCAGCAAGCTCGCGTAGTGTCCGACGAACGGCAAGTGCACGACGCGATAGTGCTCGAGGACGCCCACGCCGCCGGCGATGAGCGCGATCCACCAGGTCACGTGTCTTGGCGCGGACAGTTTCATGCTTGATCGTACGAGCGCGAGCGCCCTTCGATACAGATCCGCGGCGGGTGCCAAGCGCCTACATCAGCCACTTCGGCGCGTAAAACAGCGCGTGACAGTGATGTCTGTCGGTGATTACGTAGAACGATGCGCGAAATGATGTCACGGACGACATTCCGCCTTTGCGTATTGCTGACTGCGATGGGCCTGGCGTCGCCGGCGCGGGCCGAGCACGGATGGCACGGCGGCGGCGGCGGCGGACAGCCACATCCGCAGCAGCAGCCGCAACAACAGTCGCAACAGCGCGGCTCGGGGTGGCGCGGGCCGCAGCCTCAGCAGCAGCCGCAACAGCGCGGCCCGGGCTGGGGCGGACAGCAGGCTCCGCAGCGCGGGCCGGGTCCGGCCTGGCGCGGGTCGGCGCCGCCGCCTCCCCCGCCGCGCGGCGCAGCCTGGCGCGGCGGCCCCGCGCCCGCGCGTCCGATGTACGCGCCTCCCGGGCGCGCGCCCCACGAAGCGCGCGAGTGGCATCAAGGCAATGGCTGGCAGCGCCAGGGCGGCTGGGGACGCCACGACCGCTGGGAGGACCACCGCGCGCGCGACTGGCACGGCGAGCATCGCGGCTGGGGCCAGCGCGGCGGTTACGGCGGCTACTACATTCCGCGCGGACGCTACGAGCGGCGCTTCGGGCCGGAGCATCCGTTCCGCATCTACCGCCAGCCCGTCATCTATCAAGGGTACCCGCGCTTCTCGTACGGCGGCTCGTCGTTCCTGATCGTCGACCCGTACCCGGAGTCCTGGCCTGTGGATTGGTACGCCCGCTCCGACGTCTACGTCGGCTACGACGACGGCTACTACCTCTACAGCCAGAGCGATCCCAGCATCGCGCTCGCGATCACCGTCATGCCTTGAAAGCGGTCACGCCCCACGGTCCGCCAGTGACGGCGGGACGCCAGGCGCAACGCCGAGGATGACCTTCAGCGTACGAAGGTCCGTCGGCTTCACGAGGTGGTGGTCGAAGCCGGCTTCGCGCGCGCGGACCCGGTCGGCCTCCTGGCCCCAGCCGGTGAACGCGACCAGGATCGGGTGGCGCTCGGCGTGGCGGCGCCTGATCGCGCGGGCCACCTCGTAGCCGTCCATGTCCGGCATGCCGATGTCGAGCAGCACGAACGCCGGAGCGAACTCGTCGAAAATCGTCAGCGCCTCCTTCCCGGAGTGCGCGATCCGCACCTCCGAATCGGAGGCCTCCAGCAGCATGGCCAGGCTGTCGGCGGCGTCTTCGTTGTCGTCCACGATCAAGACGCGCTGGCGACCGAGCTGGCCCGGAGCGGCGGCGACCGGCAGATCGACCGTGAAGCACGCGCCGCGCCCCGGCCCCTCGCTCGACGCCCGGATCGTCCCGCCATGCATCTCGGCGAGGCGGCGCGCGATGGTCAGCCCGATCCCGAGACCTTTGGAACCCGAGCCGCGCTGGAAGAGCTCGAAAAAACCAGCGGCGGCCTCGGGTGCGAATCCGATACCGCTGTCACGCACGGACAGACTGACGTGGTCACGCCGCAAGTCGGCGCTCAGCCAGATGTGGCCTCCCCGTTCGGTGTAACGAGCGGCGTTGTTGAGCAGGTTGGACACGATCTGACCGAGGCGTACCGGATCGCCGTCCAGCCAGACGGAGAACTGAGGCACCGCGACCTCCAGGTGATGCCCGGCCTCGCGGATGAGGGGCTCGCTCGTCTCCACGGCGGCGCTCAGCACGCTGGCGAGCGTGACGCGCTCACGCCGCAGCTCGAGGGTCCCCTGGTTGATCCGCGTCATCTCCAGCAGGTCGTCGACCAGCCTGACGAGGTGGCCGAGCTGCCGCTCCATCATGTCGTGGGTCCGGCTCGCGTCGACCCCCTGCTCGTGCTGCATGCGCAAGATCTGGAGGCCGTTGCGCAGCGGCGCGAGCGGGTTGCGAAGCTCGTGGGACAGCATCGCGATGAACTCGTCCTTGCGTCGATCCGACACGCGCAGGGCCGACTCCGCCGCCCGCGTGGCGGCGAGGGCATCGTTCCGCAGCCGGGCGATCTGCAGCCGCGACTCGATCCGGGCCAGAAGCTCCCGCGCGCTGAACGGTTTGACGACATAGTCGTCGGCGCCCTCGTCGAGCGCCTCGATGCGGGCCTCCTCGCCGGCGCGCGCCGACAAGAGCACGATCGCCACGTCGCGCAGGGATGGATCATCGCGCAGGACGCGGGTCAGCTCGTGACCGCCGAGCCCCGGCATCATCACGTCGGAGAGGACGAGATCGGGCCGGGCCCGGCGGGCAGCAGCCAGCGCCGCCTCTCCGTCCGCGACCGCTTCGACTTCGTATCGTCCCGCGAGCAGCCGCTGCACGTACTCGCGCATGTCGCGGTTGTCATCCGCCCAGACGAGCCGCGGGCGTGGCCCCGGCGCCGGCGCCGGGATGGCGGGCGGCACACCGGGCAGCCAGCCCAGCGCCTCCTCCACGAACGCGTCGGCTCCGACCGCCGTGGTCGGCAGCATGCTCTTGGCTCCGATCCGCTCGCGGGCGAGATGCGACGTCCCGAACGGGACGTCGACCTCGAAGGTGCTGCCGCGCCCCTCGGTGCTCTGGGCGTGCACGTCGCCGCCGTGCATCTTCGCGAGCTCGTGCACCAGCGCGAGGCCGATCCCGGTCCCCTCGTGCGTCCGGCTCTTCGTCCCCTCGACGCGGTGGAAGCGTTCGAAGATGCGCGGCAGCTCGGACGCGGTGATGCCCGCGCCGGTGTCGATGACCTGCAGCACCGCGTGCCCGTCGCGGCGGCGCAGCCGGACCGTGATGCTCCCCTCCAGCGTGAACTTGAACGCGTTCGAGACGAGGTTGAGGACGATCTTTTCCCACATTTCGCGATCGACGTAGACGGCCTCGCTCAGCGATGGGCAATCGACGATCAGCCGCAGCCCGCCCCGCTCCGCCGCGGATCGGAAGCTGGACGCCAGATCGGCGGTCAGCGCGGCGAGGTCCACGGGGACGTAGCTCGCCTGTACGCGGCCTGCCTCGATGCGCGCGAAATCCAGCAGCGTGTTGACCAGCTTCTGCAGGCGCCGCGTGTTCCGGCGCGCGATCTCCAGCCGCTCGCGCTGGGCGTCGCCCGGCGGTTCGTCCGCGTCCTGCAGCAGATCTTCGATGGGCCCGGCGATCAGCGTGAGGGGCGTGCGGAACTCGTGACTGACGTTGCTGAAGAACGTGGTCTTCGCGCGATCGAGCTCGGCCAGCAGCTGGGCGCGTCGACGCTCGTCCTCGGATCGCCGGGCCGCCGCCAGGGCCGCCCCGACAGTGGATCCGACCACGCGCAGAAAGTCGCGGTACGACTCGTCCGCGCGGCGGCGCGGGCTGACACCGGCGACGAGCCAGGACGTCGGCGGCTCCCCGCCCGACGCGCACGGCACCACCGCGACCTGCCTGATCGGCTCGGCCCAGCACCCGGCCCGCAAGAGACCGACCCAGGGCAGGTCGGCGGCGTCCAGGATCTCGAGCGCCGAGACCAGCGGCCACGACCGATCGTCCGTCACGCCGATTTGCGCCGGCGCCGCAGGATGATCGGCCTCGATACCGCATGCGGCGACGAGCTCTGCGGCGCGGCCGTCCCGCGCCCGATCGTAGAACAAGCAGAAGGGGAGATCCTCTGCGTAAGGCGTCAGGACCTCGCACGCCGAGACGAACACGGCCGAGACGCTCGACGCGTGCTGACCCATCCCGCCGAGATCGCGGAGCAGGCGCAGCCGGCGCTCGCCGACCACACGCCTGGTCGTCTCGCTGACGATGCAGAAGACGCCGCCGACGTTTCCTGACTCGTCGCGCACCGGATCGTAGGAGACGTCGAAGTACGTCTCTTCCAGGTAGCCATGGCGCTCGATGAAGAAGGGCCAGTCCTGCCCCCAGAACGCCTCGCCCGTTGCAAGCACCGGATCGAACAGAGCCTTGAGCGTCGTCTCCCAGATCTCCGCCCACACCTCGCGCACCGGCACCCCGAGCGCGGCCGGGTGCTTGCTCCCGAGGCAAGGTCGATAGGCGTCGTTGTAGAGGGTGATGAGATCGGGGCCCCAGAACAGCACGATCTGCGCCTTGGACGGAAGCAGATGGCTGACGGCGCTGCGCAGGCTCTGCGGCCAGCCGTCGGTCGGCCCGAGCCGCGTCTTCGACCAATCCATGGCGCGAATGCGCTCCCCCATCTCACCCCCGCCCGCGAGGAATCCGTGACGAGGATCGATCGCCATTCGATATTAGCTAACGCGGCCACGCCCGCTGCGTGCAACCTGAAATGGTCAGGCTGCTGTAGTCGAACACCGGAAAGAAGCCGGCGTGCTGCGGTAAATCGCGATTTGCGGCGACGGCGCCGAGGCGAGCGTCAGCCAATCGCGCGCGGGGAGCGGGAGGTCGACGCAGCAGATCGTGATCGTTCGGGTGCGAGCGATCGGCTCGAGGTGGGCGAGACACCTGTCCAGACGTTCGCCGCTGAACGGGCAATAGAGGAAGAAGATCGAACCGTCGGCGAACGCGGCCGCGAGCTCTGGCGCGTCGCCCTCCACGAACGACAGCTGTGGCAAGCGCAGGCGCGTCGCGAGAGCGCGCGCGGCCGCGACGAAGGCCGGCTGCACCTCGAGGCCCACGGCGCGGGCGCCCGTCAGCAAGTGCACGAGCGCGGCGGCGCGCCCCAGACCCGAGCCGACGTCGACGAACACGTCCGCGGCGCGAACGGGCGCGTGCTCCACCACCCGCAGCAGTGCATCGACCGGACAGGGCAGGTACGGCACGCACCCGCTGGGCAGCGCCGGACCGTCCGGCGGCAGCTCGCCGAGCCCGAATGCCCGATCCACGCAGGCGTCACGCGCGGGCGGCGGAACGCCTTCGAGCGCCGCCCGAAACCGCGCCGGATCGCGCGGCGTCCAGTCGATCATTTCTTGAACCGTCACTCCGAGCCTGAGGCCCGGAGCCCGAGGCCTGAGGCCTTCTTCAGCAGGCCGTCGATCGGCCGCCTGGCCCAGGCCGGCAGGTGAGGCCGCGCGAAATAGAGACCGGCGCCCAAGCTTGCGAAGATCACCAGAACCAGCGCAGCGCGGATGGCCATCCGCC
>Ga0066903_100000112_pt1 | contig 38172 bp, 33 predicted proteins | sample PanSoiMetaGPlot1_FD_67491 | JGI IMG/M metagenome (GOLD analysis project Ga0066903, IMG submission 67491) | Tropical forest soil microbial communities from Panama analyzed to predict greenhouse gas emissions - Panama Soil - Plot 1 (version 2) | ecosystem: Environmental > Terrestrial > Soil >... | reverse complement strand
CCATATCTCATGCCAGCATTCAGCTATGGTATCATGGCTGGCTATGGGTGAAAGAAAGATCACGGTACACGTCCCCGACGACCTGCTCGAGCGCGCGCAGAAGTCGTCGGGGCGAGGCATCACGGAGACGGTGCGGCAGGGGCTCCGCCTGGTCGCGGCAGGAGAAACGTTCCGGCAGGTCGCGAAGCTGCGCGGGACGGTGAAGTTCTCGCTCGATCTCGCGCGGCTCCGCGAGGACCGCGCGTGATTGCCGCCGACACCAGCTCGATGATCGCCTTCCTTCAGGGCGACCCGGGGGACGATACAGATCTGATCCAGTCCGCCCTGGATCACCAGCAGCTGGCGCTGCCGCCTGTGGTGCTCACCGAGCTCTTGAGCGATCCGGCGATTTCCCGCCCCGTGCGCACCCTGCTTGCCGGCCTGCCGATTCTCAACGTCGAGCCGGGCTACTGGGAGCGCGCGGGGCTGCTCCGCGCGTCCGTTCTCAAGCAGAAGAAGAAAGCGCGCGTGGCCGATTCGCTCATCGCCCAGAGCTGCCTCGACCAGGCGTCTCCGCTCGTCACGCGCGATCGCGACTTCCGTCATTTCGCCAAAGCTGCCGGCCTCCCATTACTGTAAGTAGTCTAGGGGCTCATCAAACGGATGAACGACCGCCGACGACCCTATGAGGGACGCGAGCGAGCGCAGCGACGCGAGCCACGCGAACGGAGCGCGCCGACGAAGCGGCGCGCGAGAGCGCGTGCAGGGGAGTCCGAGGGGGGAAGCCCCTCGGATAAGATCGTTTGATGACCGGGAACCCCTGGACGCGGACGACGCGCACTGCGAGCCGGATGCGGCCGCCTGCGCGGCCCGAGCATCTGCTGGCGCCGGGCGAAGTCGTCCAGAGTCCCGAGACGCACCTGCAGTACCGCGTCGAGCGGCTGCTCGGCGCCGGCGGGTTCGGCCAGGCGTTCCTCGCGCGGCGCATCGGCCGGTCGGCCACCGTCCCCGAGCGCGTGTGCGTGAAGGTGAGCACGCGCATCGACGGCTGGGTCCGCGAAGCGTACTTCGGCCAGGTGCTCGACGGCCACGAGCGCGCGATCGGCGTCTACGACGCGTTTCCGCTCGTACGCGCGGACGGCCGCGTCCACTACTTCCTCGTCCTCGAATATGCGGAGCACGGCGATCTGAGCGCGTTCCTGCATCGCGGCGCAAAGGGCTGGTCGGAGACCGTCGTCCGCCGCGAGATCGCCGGCATCCTTGACGTGCTGCGGAAGCTGCATCGCGGCCAGACGCTGCACCGCGATCTCACGCCCGTCAACGTGTTCGTCTGCGCCGGCCCGCGCCTCAAGCTCGGCGACTTCGGCATCGTCCGGCAGCAGAGCGACGCGCGCGGCATCACCGCGCACACGATGAACTGGATGACGGCGCCGAGCGACATCCTCGCGCGCGCGACGCCCAAGTGGCAGGCGAGGGACGACGTGTATCAGGTGGGGCAGCTGCTGGGCATGCTGATCGCCGGCGACGCCAGCCGGCGCGTGCGCACGGGTGACGTCCGCGGCTTCCGCTGCAGCGACCATCTCAAAGAAATCGTCCACCGCTGCATCGGCGAGCGGCGGAAGCGCTACGAGAGCGCCGACGAGATGATCGAGGCGCTGCGCACGCGGCCCGAGCCGGTGAAGCCGGGCGTCATCCGATCGCTCAAAGGTGTGCACGTGACGTTCACCGGCATCTTCACCAGGAAGCGCAAGCAGGTGGCGGCGGCCGCGAAGCGCGTGGGCGCGATCGTCCACTCGGGCCCGTCTTCCAAGACGAGCGTCATCGTGCGGGGCCGTCCGAACGTGCTGCAGGCTGCGGGACGGGACGGCGGCCTCAAGTTGATGGAGATGCGGCGGCTGCGCGAGAAGGGGCACCGGATCACGGTCCTCACCGAACAGCAGTTCTGGCGGCTGGCGCAGCGCGCTTGACGCCGCCTGACGGTAAGTGATAGCTTACCGTTAGTGAATACTTACCAACATTCGCAGCTCGACGCGCTGGGGGACGCCACGCGGCGCGCCATCCTGGCGCGGCTGCTCACGGGCCCTCTGCCCGTTGTCGAGCTGGCCCGCGATCTGCCGGTCAGCCGGCCGGCCGTCTCGCAGCACCTGCGCGTGCTGAAGGAGGCCCACCTCGTGACGGATCGCGCCGAGGGCACCAGGCGCGTCTACGCGCTGAACCCGCACGCCTTCGCGTCGCTGCGCGACTACTTCGACCAGTTCTGGACCCAGGCGCTCGACGCCTTCAAGCAGCGCGTCGAGGGGCCCGATTCTCCCAAGGCCAAACCTGCCGCCCGGCGGCGCCGCACCAAGGAGCACTGACGTGGAGAGCACGATGACGAACACGACGGCGAACGTGGCACCGGTTCGAAAGAGCATCACTGTGAAGGCAGACGTGGAGCGCGCGTTCCGCGTGTTCACGGCGGAGTACGACTCGTGGTGGCCGCGCACGCATCACATCGGCAAGGTCCCGATGAAGCGCGCCATTGTCGAGGAACGCGCGGGCGGGCGCTGCTACACCGAGCAGGTGGACGGATCCGAGTGCGACTGGGGCACCGTCCTCGTGTGGGAGCCGCCGCATCGCCTGGTGCTGGCGTGGCAGATCCACGGCGACTGGTCGTACCAGCCGGACCTGTCGCAGTCGAGCGAGGTCGAGGTGCGCTTCACGCCGGAGCCGGGCGGGCTGACGCGCGTGGATCTGGAGCACCGCCACCTCGATCGCCATGGCGCGGGCGCGTCTGCGATGCGGACGGCGGTCGATTCCGAGGGCGGCTGGGGCGGCCTGCTGCAGCTGTACGCCGCTCGGGTCGCGCAGTAGCGAGCCAGACCAGGCCGGCGCGAACGGTGTCTACAATGACGCATGTTCGCGCCGGCGTTCGTTCTCGCGGTCACGCTCGGGCAGGCGGCCATGCCGGCGTCGGGCCTGGACTATCCACCGGCCGACGCGTTGATGTGGGAACTCCAGGAGAAAGCCCGCCTCCAGCAGGAGGCGGTGCGTCAGATCAAGACCGCGCCGGGCAGCGCCGCCGCGGTGCGCGCGCTGTTCCAGCTCGAACGCGTGGACGAGGCGCTCGACGCGCTATTGCGGCTCGTGAAGAAGCGCCCACTCGAGGCCGCGGGCGCCTTCTGGACGATGGGGACCACGAGAGCGATTTCCGACGGCGTCCGTGACTATTCCGCGAAGCTCTTGGCGATCGTCACGGCCGTTCACGAACAGTCGGTGCGCCTGCCGCGTGAAGATGCCGCGACGCTCGAGATCGCCCTCGCTGCGATCGGAGGGGACCAATTGGCGGGACGAACCGGCGCACCGTACGACAGCCAGCTGCGAACCGACATCGATCGATTCGCAGGCACGCGTGCCGCCGCCATGGCGGAGATCGAGCATCTCTGGGACCGGAATCTCGATCCCCTCGTGCGCGCGCATCCTGGCACCGGCATCGCGGCTGCCGCGATCTATCGGCAGGGCCAGATGCTCTCCTCAAACGCGTCCAACACCCGTCCGGCCGACCCGACCGATCGCTTCCGGCGCGTGCTTGCGATCGTAACGGAGCTCGAGAGCGGCAGATATCCGAAGGGTCCATCGACCGACAAGGCGGCGTCGCTTGTTTGGTCCTTCCACAGATACCAGCCGACATACTCGCCCGAGCACCTCGACGAGACGATCGCGGCCTACCGCGCGTTCGCACGAACGCATTTCCGCCTCGAGCCGGTCTATCCGGACCGCGCGGGCGCCGGGCGCATGGTCATTACCGACATGGGCGGGCTATTCAAGCTGACACGCGATCCCGACGGCGTCGATCGCACGCTGCGAGAGCTCGAAGCCGATTCGCCGGATCCCCAGGGCGCCGGCTACCTGCGCGCGCTGCTCCTCCCGCGCGGCGACCCACGGCGCAACGAGCGCCTCGACGCGATCGCGGCAGACCCGCGGAATGCCTACGCGGCGAAGGCGCTCGCGACGCGGGCGTTGGACGAACGCCAGCAGGATCACTTCGCAGCAGCTCGAGAGAAGTTCACCGAGTTCGTTCAGCGACACCCGCGCTCCGAGTACTCCTGGGTTGCCGCGCTGCGCGCCGCCGAGGCCGACGCGGCGCTCGGCGACTGGGCGTCCGCGGAACGCGGTTTCGCGGCGGCGGCGAAGACGTATGCGTCGACGCCGCCGGCGGTCATACTCGGCCGCGCGTACGCGGGCCACGCGGCGGGAGGTCTCGGTCAGGCGTCACGCGCGCTCGGCCACTACACAGCCGCCGTTACCGCGTGGGATCCGCTGCTGTGGGAAGTCTCGCTCTACACGAACCCCAAGGCGCCCATCTTCACGCGCGAACAGGTCGCGCAGCGGGCCTCGACGCTGCGGGCATCGCTGGCGCGTCCCGGCGGCGAGCGCCTGGAGTACGCGCGCTGGCAGCTCACGCGAGGCGACCACGCCGCCGCGATCGTGACGCTCGAAGACGTCATCGCGCGGCACCCGAAGTCTTCCGCACTTCCCGAGGCCAGGGTCCTTCTGCACCGCGCGGAGCTCGAGATTGCGCTCGATCTCGACCGCGCGGACGCGCCTGCCCGCGATCCCGTCGCGGCCGCCGTACGCGTCGAGGCGTTATCCCGCGAGCCGATGGACGACGCCGTCGTCGTCGCGAGAGTCGCGCGCGCGTCGCAGATGTGGCTGCGCGGCGAAAGGGACGCGGCGCGAACGGAGCTGACCTCTGTGCTGAACGAGTGGCTGAAGATCCAGCCGCACGCGGAGCCGCAGACCGATCTGGAGAAGGACGTCGCGGCCATCCGGGAAACCGTCTTCCGTCCGAACACCGGCGGCCGTCCGCCGTTCCTGTTCATCGACCCTGACGTCAACGTGACGCTGTCCTCAGGCGACGAGCACCCTGTCACCATCACGAGGCGCCTGCCGGAGTTCCCGAAGGTCATCTTCGCGAACAAGACGGCGATCGATTTGCTCGAGCGAACGGCGGTCTCGCTCGACCTGAGCGTGCTCACGTTCTGGAACGAGTTTTTCCCGGCGAAGCGAGGCGGATGGAGCGCCTTCATTTTCACGACGCCCCCGCAAATCACACGCATCGATTTCCTCGACGCCGCGCGAACCCGGGCGGCCGCCCATGTAGGGGACGCGGATTCGGGCTACACCGTCGTGCTCGAGAAGCGCGGCGCGACGTGGACGGCCATCAAGACAACGAACTTTGTGGGCTCATAACATAGAATGCCGCTCGATGAGCGGCCTTCCCGTTCGACTCGTGAGTCTCGCGGCTGCGGTTGCGTTCGTGCAGCTTCCCGCACTCGACCCGAAGCCCGACGTGCACGTCGTGGTGTCGGTCCTCGCGAAGCGCGCGCTGGAGCGGCCGGTCGCCGGACTCTCGATCGCCATCGCGCGCAACGGCGTCGTCACGGAGTCGCGAGGGTTCGGGTTCGCCGACGTCGAGACGAAGACGCCGGTGACGCCGACCACCGTCTTCCACATCGCGTCGATCTCGAAGAACATCCTCGCGGGCGCCGTGTTGAAGCTGGTCGAAGAGGGCAGGCTCTCGCTCGACGCGGACATCACCACCTACGTGCCCGACGCGCCGACGCACGGCCGCCGCGTGACGCTGCGTCATCTGCTGTCGCACACGTCGGGGCTCTTCAGCTACACGGCGGTGCCGGATGCGGACGCGAACGAGGCGCTCGACCTCTCGCACGAGCAGGTCCTCGCCCTGGTCAAGGATCGGCCCGAGCAGTTCGCGCCCGGCGCGAGCTGGCAATACAGCAACACGGGCTCGTATCTCGCCGGCATGGCGATCGAGCGCGTGACCGGCACGACGTACGCCGCGTTCCTCCGCGAGCGCATCTTCACACCGCTCGGCATGACGTCTTCCTCGCTCTGCACGGCGCGCGACACCGTCCCGGGGCTCGCGCGCGGCTACGCGGTGCGCGACGGACATCTCGGCGCGGTGACGTCCGCGGCGTGGACCGTGCCGTTCGCCGGCGGCGGCGTCTGCGCGACGGCCGCGGATCTGATTCGCTGGCAGCGGGCCCTCGACGGCGGGTGGTTCCTGTCGAGAGCGAGCGTCGATCTGATGCGCGCCGCGACGACGCTCGCCGACGGCACGCCGATCGACTACGGTCTGGGGACGCGCCGGGGTTCGCTGCAGGGGCACGCGATGGTCGGCCATACGGGCAGCGGCAACGGCTTCACAACGGTGCTCGAGACGTTTCCCGACGATCGCCTGACGATCGTCGTGCTCGCCAACACCGAGCCTGCACGCCCGACCGCGATCGCAGCCGCGATCGCGCGGTCCGCGCTCGAACTGGCGCCCCCGCCGTTCACGGGCAGCGACGTGCCAGCCGACGAGATGGCGGCGCTGGCGGGACGCTTCGAGTCCGAAGACGGTCCGATCGAAAACTATGCGTGCGGCAGCGAGATCTGCTTCCGTCCGGTTGGTGCGACGCAGGGACAGGCGGCGAAACGTCAGGCGCCGTTCGTGTACCTGGTGGACGCCGACACCGAAGTGCGGTTCCGGCGTCCACCCCTGCCCGTCGAGTGGGGGTTCGTGTACTCGGGCGGCCTCTTTTCCGACGCCGCGCGACGGATCCGCTAGATCCTGGACTTGTAGCGCCGGCCATGAATCCTGGATCCCTGATCTCTCATCGGGGATCACTGATCGAAGATCCGCGATCCCTGATCTCCCGTTTCGCTACTTCTTGTTGCGCGGATCGTCCGACGGGTTCACGTACTTGAACTCGACCGGCCCGACGCCGTACAGCACGATCGTCGCGGGCTGCGCGCCGGTGAAGGCGAAATGATTCATGTTCGCCGCCGCGAGCGCATAGCCGCCGGTCGTCAGCGTCTTGTTCCCGGCCGCCGTCTTTTCGAGCTTGTCACCCATGCCGAACGTCAGCGCGCCCGACGCGACGACGACGTTCTCGTCGGTCGGATGCGAGTGCGCCGGGATCGCATAGTTCGCGGGGAACTTCAGGCGGACGGTGTAGGGCGCCGACTTGCCGGGGTCGCCGGCGAGCACGGCGATCTCGGCGCCCGGCGGCAGCATCGGCGGCGCCGGTCCCCACTGCGCGTCCTTGACGCTCTGCAGGACGCCGTGCTGCGGTTCCCGCCCTGCGGCGTACGCGCCTCCGGTCAGGATGGCGACAGCGGTGATGAAAGACATCGCGTTCCTCATAAATGGCATCACTCCTCGAGACGCACGATAGCGGCGAGGGGGGCGGCCGGGCGTCCCACGAGCGGGTCATTTCGGGCGATCGCCTCGAAATGGCCCGATCGGGTGAGGGCTAAATCAGGCCCCGGCGGGCGGCCTGCGCGACCGCCGCGGCGCGGGAGGACACGCTGAGCTTGTTGAGGATGTTGGCGACGTGCCGGTGGACCGTGTGCTCGCTGACGAACAGCCGCTCGCCGATCGCCTGGTTGCTGAGCCCTTCGGCGACGAGGCGCAGGACTTCGGTCTCGCGCGTGCTGAGGCCGCCGGATGCCGCCGGCGCCGGGGCGTCCGCGTCCCGCGGCTGCGCGTGCCCGTCGAGGAACGCACGGACCTGCGCCATGTGGAACTCGGCCTTCAGCTCCGTCAGGAGATCGAGCGCGCGGCGGGCCTCGACGACGGCCTCGTCGCCCCGGCCACCCTGCGCGAGCGCGCGGGCGAGCCCGAGGCGCGCGCTCGCCAGCTCGAACGGCGCGCCGCTCTGTAGAAAGTGATCGACGGCGTCCTCGAGATGACGCCGTGCCTCGTCCGCGTGGCCGGCCGCCAGCGCGACCCAGCCGGCGGCGCGGCTCGCCATCGCCTGCAGCGGGCGCGTCATCATGAGCGACGCGATCGACGACAGCTCGGCGAGCGCGGTCCGGGCGCCATCGAGGTCCCCCTCGGCCGACCGCGCGCGGACGATCAACTCGAGTCCGGTCGATCGATCCGTGCGGTTCTGCGTCGGCAGGCGCCGGAGGTAGCGCGCCGCGAGATCGCCTGCCGCGCGCGCGTCGCCGCGATCCAGCGCGAGCTCCGCCGTGCCGATGAGCGCAAGTGGATGCGATCCCGCCGCTTCGAACAGCTCGGCGGCCTCGACGAGCCGTCCCTGCCGCCGGCGCAGCTCCGCGAGCCGGACGACGGCGTCCGAGCTCATGGCGGGGCGGCTCGCCTCGAGTTCGCCGGTCGCTGCGCGCAACTCCTGCTCGGCCTCGAGCCACGTCCCGCGCCAGAGGCAGATCGACGCGTACTGCGTGCGGCACACCGCCGACAGCGGCTGCAGCCGCCACTTCGCGCAGAACGCCTTCAGCCGCGCGCACCACTGCACGGCGCGGTCGTAGTCGCGCACGTGCTCGCAGCCCGCGATCATGTAGCAGCTCGCCATCCCGATCGCCACGAAGTCTTCCATCTCTCCCGCGACGACGGCGGCGTTGACTTCGTCGAGCCGCCGCAGGCCTTCGGCCACGGCGCCCGACATCACGAGCGCCAGCCCCTGCACCGCGCCGCCCAGCATCTCGAGATCGACGCTGCCCGCGGCGCGCGCCACGCGGATGCCCTCGGTCGCCAGGACGTGCGCGCGATCGGGGTCGTAGTCCTCGAAGAGGCACAACGAGCCCTCGCGGATCTCGAGGAAGGCGCGCTCGGCGCACGCGGGATGGTCCTCGAGGAGGCGTCGCGCGCGCTGCAGCCACCCGTTCGCCACGGCGGTTTCGCCGCGGAACGCCCAGTAGTCCCACGCGAGCCAGACCGCGACGCGGGCGGCCGACGGTTTGTCGCCGCGCTCGAGATAGAGGCGATAGGCGCGCTCGCGCGACTCGAAGACGGACTCGGCGAGATCGAGCCACCAGCCCGTCAACCCGATGCCTTCGAGCGCCTCCGGCGACTCGCCGCGCGCGAGCTCCGCCTGGAACGCCGCGCGCGCGTCTTCCCACGCACCACGGTCGAGGGCCTCCCGCGCGCTGAGGCAGTCGCGCGGCTGGAGGACGCTCATCCCGTCACCACCCCTGCCTGACGGCCAGCCACACTGCCGCACAGATCGCCGTGCCGATCGCGAGCATCATCGTGACGGTGGACACGAAGTAGGGATACACCATCAACGCCAGCCCGCCGGCCAGCTGCGGCGCGCGCCCCTGCTTCTTGCCGTAGACGAACAGCACGAACCCGATGCCGCTGGTGACGAGCGAGAGAAACAGCACTCCGGGGTCGAACGACATTCAGGAGAGTGTACCTGTCAACTCCACAACTCCTCAACTCCGCAACTCCCAATCAATTCCCAACGGCCAATTCCCAAAACGCCCAAGTCAAGAGGTCGAAGCGTCGTTCTTCGCTTGGGAGTTCAGCTTCTGACCTTGGGAGTTTTGGGTGTTGGACGTTGGGCGTTCATCGGGAGTTGGGAGTTGTGAAGTTGTGAAGTTGTGGAATTGACACGCGCGGAGCCGAACTCACTCCGCGCGCAGCGTCAACGCCGGATCGACGCGCGCCGCGCGCCAGGCGGGAAGCGCGCACGCGAGCAGCGCGACGCCCGCCAGCAGCGCGACCACCGACGCGTAGGTGAGCGGATCGAGCGGCGTGATGCCGAAGAGCAGCGTCGTCAGGGCGCGCCCCGCGAACGCGGCGGCGACGAGCCCGATCACGACTCCGGCCACCGTCAGGACGAGCCCCTGTCGCGCGACGAGGCCGACGATCTGCGCGCGCGTGGCGCCGAGCGCGGCGCGGACGCCGATCTCGCGCGTGCGCTCCGAGACGCCGCCCGCCAGGATGCCGTAGATGCCGATGGCGGCGAGCAGCAGCGACGCGAGCGCGAAGGCCTCGAACACGATCATGGCGAACCGGCGCTCCGCCGCCGACGCCGTCAGCAGATCCGCCATCGTCGCCACGCGCGCGATCGGCTGATCCTTGTCGACCGACCAGACCGCGGCACGGATCGCGCCCGCCATCGCCGCGGGACTGCCGTGCGTCCGGACGACGAACGACATCACGCGATCGGGAAACCACGACTGCTCGTCGTTGATGTAGACGGCGAACGCGTCGGTGGACGCCAGCGAAACCTGGCGCACGTCTCCGGCGACGCCGACGATCGTGTACGGACCGGCCGGTCCGATCCGCAGTTGCCGTCCGATCGGATCGCCCGCGCCGAAGCGCGCGGACGCGAGCGATGCACTGATGACTGCGGCGAGCGGCTCGCCGGCGCGATCGCGATCGTCGACCGCACGGCCGCGGCGGATCGGAATGCCGGCCGCTTCGAAATATCCCGGACTCACGGCGTAGCGGAACACGCCGAAGACGCCCGCGCGCTGTCCCTGTTCCTCCGGGAAACGCGCGCCGTATTCGTCGCGATCGCCGCTCAGCGGAAGCTGGCTCGTCGTACCGGCAGCCGCGACGCCGGGGACGCTGCGCACCGCGTCGAGCGCCTGACGGAAGAACGCCGTACCGACCCGCGGCGCGTCAAAGCGATGGCCGGAGAGCTGCACCTGCAGCGTCAGCAGGTGCGAGGCGTCGAAGCCGGCAGGCACCGACAGCAGCCCCGTCACGCTGCGCAGGAGGAGGCCTGCGCCGACGAGAAGGACGAGCGCGAGCGCGACTTCCGCCACGACGAGCGCGCGGCGCATCCTGCCGTGACCGCTCGTGGAGCGGTGAGAGGCGTCCTGCAGATCGCGGTGCGGATCGACCCCCGCCGCGTCGAGCGCCGGCAGCAGTCCGAACGCGAGGCCGACGAGCGCGGCGGTGACGAGCGCGAACGCGAGCACCTGGCCGTCGACGTGAATCGCGCCGGCGCGGGGCAGGCCCGCCGGCGCGATCGCCACCAGGCCGCGCACCGCAGCGGCGGCGAATGCCACACCGGCGGCGCCGCCCATCGCGGCGAGCAGCACGCTCTCGGTGAGCATCTGGCGCACGAGACGTCCGCGGCCCGCGCCGAGCGCGGCGCGCAGCGCGAACTCGCCGCGCCGTTGCGCGCCGCGCGCGAGCAGCAGGCTCGTGACGTTCACGCACGCGATGACGAGGACGAGCAGCACCGCGCCGGCGATCGCAAGCAGCACCGGCTGCACGCCGCGCACGAGCGTCCGCTGGAGCGGCTCGACCGAGAAGCGTGTTTGCGGATCGTACTCGTCGGGCCGCCGCTGGGCGATCATCTCGCGGCCGGCGGCGTCCGCGTCGCGCGACGCCGCGTCGATCGTGATGCCCCGCGCCAGCCGGGCGACGGTGGCGAGGTGATGGCCCCATTCACGGCCGTTGATCGGCAACGCCGTGTCGTACTGCAGCGACGTCCAGATCTCCGCCGCGGGCGCAGCGAGGTTCTCGAAGCCGGCGGGCATCACGCCGATCACCGTGTAGGGCGTGTCGTTGAGACGGATCGTGCGCCCGACGATCGACGGATCCGCCGCGAAGCGGCGCCGCCACAGCGCGTCGCTGAGCACGGTCACCTGCGCGCCGCCGGCACGGTCCTCGTCGGCCGTGAATCCGCGGCCGATCGCCGGCGCGACGCCGAGGATCGCGAAGTACGTCGCGCTGACGCGCTGTCCCTCGAGCCGTTCAGGCGGGTCGCCGGTCACGGCGGGCACCCAGCGGCGCGCGACGGCGACGGCCTCGAACACGCCCGTCCGCGGCGCAAGCGTGCGCGCCATCGCGAACGTGCCGAGGCCGGCCCTGCCGTTCTCGAGCACCGTGACGACGCGGTGCGGTTCCGGATACGGCAGACTGGCGATCAGGATCGGATTGATCGCGCTGAAGATCGCAGTGCTGGCGCCGATGCCGAGCGCCAGCGTCGAGATCGCGACGATCGTGAATCCCGGCGCACGACGCAGGCGGCGGATGCCGTGGCGGACGTCGGCGGCGGCGGCCGCGGCGACGTGTTCCCAGCCGGAGCTCCGTACCTGTTCGCGCATCGCGACCGGATGGCCCCACGCGGCGCGCGCGGCGCGGCGCGCGTCAGCGGCGGACACGCCGCGCGATTCGAGGTCGGCGGCCGACTCGTCGAGGAAGTGGCGAATCTCGTCGTCGGCGTCCGCGTCGGCCGAGCCCGGCGCGATCAGCGCGCGCGTCCCGCGAACGATGGTGCGCCACACTCGCAGCGCCATGCGGTCCTCCCTCAGATGCCGGGCTCACGGCCGGTCTACCCGTCGGCGTTCAACAGCCGCGCAATCGCGGCGGCACGGCGCGTCCAGTCGGCGGTCTGGATCTCGAGCTGCTTCCGGCCCTCGCGTGTCAGCGTGTAGTAGCGCGCGCGGCGCGAGTTCTCCGTCTGGCGCCACTCGGCGTCGAGCCATCCGGCGCGCTCCAGCCGCTGGAGCGCGGTCAGGAGCGATCCGGGATTCACCTTGAACACGCCGCGCGAGATCTGCTCGACCCGCCGCGCGATGCCGAATCCGTGCATCGGCTCGAGGCTGAGGGTCTTCAGGATGAGCATGTCGAGCGTGCCCTGGATGACGCTGTCGTCGGCCATGGGGCGACGATACGCCCGCTCATCTTGATTGTCAAGATGTGACCGTCAAGGGGAGACGCGGGCGGTGTGATGAAATAGGCAGTCGTGACGTTCGCGCACCTCACCCTCGCCACCAGGGACGTCCTCCGGACGGCCGCGTTCCTCGACCAGACGCTCGGCTACTCGCGCAAGCCGCTGCCGGCCAACGCGGTCGGCGACGCGATCTGGTTCGACCTGGGACTCGGACAGGAAATGCACGTGCTGCACGCGCCGGGGTTCGAGATCTCCGCGCACGAAGCGGAGTTCGGACGGCACGTCGCGCTGTTCCATCCGCGATCGGATTTTCCGGCGTTGAAGGCCAGGCTGGCGGGCGCCGGCGCCGTCCTGATCGAGCCGATCAGGCCGACGCCGTTCGAGCGCTTCTTCTTCCGCGAGCCGGTGAACGGCTACGTCTTCGAAATCATCGATCAGGATCGCGCGAGCCACTTCGACCAGTAGAACGTCATCGGCACCGGACCGGTGTTCGTGATCCCGTGGAGCACGTCGCCGGCGCAGTACATGATGTCGCCCGGCCCGACGTGCGTCGTCCTGCCGCCGCACTCGATGTCACCGGTGCCGCTCGCGATGATGAGGAACTCCTCCTCGGGATGGCGGTGCGGCGGATGCGGGCTCGCGCCCGGATCCAGCACCGCCATGCCGGTGCACATGCCGCTCAGCATGTCGGTCGGCCCGTTGTAGTGGACGAAGACGTTACAGCCGGGATGCGCCTCCGGCGCCACCGCGCGGAGCGTCATCACGCCGTCGACGAGTTTCGGCGCCGACGTGGCGGCGTCCACTTTTGCGTTGGGAGTCTGAGCCATCCGCGGATTCTACCGCGGACGCGCGATTCTCACCGCGCGGGCGTGGACACCTGGCGCACGACCTCGCCGGTGTCCCGACGCGAGTCGCGCCGCGCGAGGTCGGCCAGCGACACGATGCCGCTCAGCACGCCGTCGCGATTCACGACCGGCACGCGCCGGATCTGGCGGGTCTCCATCAGGCCCTTGACGTCGTCGATGTGATCCCCTTCCTTCGTCGTCAGCGCGGGGGTCGTCATGACGTCGCCCGCGGTCAGGTCGAGCGGATTCCTTCCTTCGGCCACGGCGCGGCACACGATGTCGCGATCGGTGACGACGCCGACTGGGGTCTTTCGATCGAGCCGTTCGACCACGGGGATTTCGCCGCAGTCGCATTCGACCATCATGTGCGCGACTTCCTGCAGCGGCGTGTCGATCGTGCAACACGCGGGATTCGAGGTCATCAGATCTCTGGCGTTCATGCGCACCTCCTCTTGGTCAGGGTGGACGGGGCTGCAACCGATGTACCATCCCGGCCATGCGCGACGCGATGACTCGACGGGAATTCCTGCAGGTCACGGCCGCCGCGGGCGCGCTGGCCTCAGCCGGTGCCGGCCGCCTGTCGGCTCAACCGTCCGGCGGGTGGTTCGATCGGCCGATGAGGTGGGTGCAGCTGACGCTCGTCGAGAACGATCCCGGCACGTTCGACCCGCAGTTCTGGCTCGACTACTTCCGACGCCTGCATGCCGACGCCGCGACACTCAGTGCGGGCGGCATCGTCGCCTACTACCCGACGGACGTGCCGCTGCACCATCGCAGCGCGTGGCTCGACGGAACCGATCCGTTCGGCACGCTGGTGACGGGCTGTCGCGCGATGGACATGAACGTCGTCGCGCGCGTCGATCCGCACGCGGTGCGCGACGAGGTCAGGCAGGCGCACCCGGACTGGATTTCGGTCGCGCCCGACGGCCAGCCGCGCCGCCACTGGGCCAATCCCGAGCTCTGGGTGACGTGCGCGCTCGGGCCGTACAACTTCGAGTTCATGGACCGGGTCAACCGCGAGATCGTCGCGAAGTATGCGGTGGACGGCGTATTCGCCAACCGATGGGCGCCGCAGGGCGGCGACTGCTACTGCACGCATTGTCGGGAGAACTTCCGCCGCGCAACCGGACGGGACCTTCCGCCACCCGCTCGTGTTGACGACGCCCGCCGGGATCCCGCCAGGCGTGCGTTCGTCGAGTGGCGCATCGCGCGGCTGACGGAACTGTGGAAGCACTGGGATGCGGGCATCCGTGCCGTCCGGGCGCCGGCGCGCTTCATTCCCAACGGCCCGCCCGACATGAAGACCGCGGCGGAGCTCGCGGACATCCAGTTCGCCGACTTCCAGGCGCGGCGCGGCGTGACGCCGCCGTGGGCGAACGGGCGCCGCGCGAAGGAATTCCGCGCCGTCATGGGACGCCGGCCCGTCGCCGGCATCTTCAGCGTCGGCCTCGAGGAACCGTACCGCTGGAAGGATTCGGTGCAGAGCGAGGCGGAGGTGCAGCTCTGGGTCGCCGACGCGACCGCCAACGGGATGCGGCCGTGGGTGACGAAGTTCTCCGGCGTGCTGTACGACCGGCGCTGGCTGCCGATCGTCGAGCGCATCTACGACTGGCACTTCAGGCACGAGCGGTATCTCCGCAACGAACGGTCGCTCGCGCGCGTCGCGCTGCTGCACTCGGAGCAGACCGAGACGTTCCACGCGGGCGCGGCCGAGGGCGATCGCGCCGGCGATCACGTGCTCGGCATGTACCACGCGCTCGTCGAAGCGCGCGTGCCGTTCGATCTCGTGCACGAAGCGCTGCTGACGCCCGATCGGCTCGACGGCTACAAGCTGCTCGTCCTCGCCGACGCCGCGGCGCTGTCGAACGCGCAGTGCGACGCCATCCGCCTGTACGTGCAGCGCGGCGGCAGCGTCGTCGCGACCTTCGCGACGTCGCTCTTCGACGAAGTCGGCGTGCGCCGCGCGGACTTCGGGCTCGCGGATCTCTTCGGCGTGTCGTTCGGCGGCCGCATCGAGGGGCCGCTGCACAACTCGTATCTCAGCCTGAACGCCGATCCCGCAACGGGGACGCGCCACCCGATCCTCGACGGCCTCGACGGCACGCCGCGCATCATCAACGGCGTGTTCCGGCTGGACGTGCGTCCGACGACTCCGTTTCCGTCGCCGCTCACGCTGATCCCGCAGTATCCGGACCTCCCGATGGAAGACGTCTACCCGCGCGTCACGCACACCGATACGCGCGAGGTGTACCTGCGCGAGCTCGGCCGCAGCCGCCTCGTCTATTTTCCGTGGGACATCGATCGCACGTTCTGGGACGTGCTCGCGACCGATCACCTGCGGCTCATCAGCAATGCGGTGGCGTGGGCGCTGAACGAACCGCCGATCGTCGACGTACGCGGGCCGGGCGTGCTCGACGTGACGGCGTGGCGGCAGCGTACGTCGACGACGATCCATCTCGTCAACCTGACGAACCCGATGATGATGAAGGGACCGTTGCGCGAAACGATCCCTGTCGGTCCGATAACCGTGCACGTGCGACTGCCCGACGGACGGCGGCCGTCGAAGGTGACGCTGTTGACGGCCGGCGCGAACGTGCCGGTGCGCGTCGATGAGAACACGCTGCACGTCGACGTCGCATCCGTCTCGATTCATGAAGTGATCGCGATCGACGACTGAGCAGCGACGATGTGATCGGATCGGTAGCGTCTTCCCACGATCGGGGCATGCGTTACCCCGCGAAAAAAATAATGTTCGCGACGCGCGATCGACGCCTGTTTGGCGTTGCGCGTCGCCGATCCGTGTTGTAGTCTCCGCACGCCACTTTCCTGCGAACGCTGACAAATCGAATCGCGTCCGGGCGATTCGGTTCATCGATACGAGGTGACAGAAGCGCAGAGCTTTTCAAGGAAGGAGGCCGCAATGGCCACGCGTCGGGATTTCCTGAAAGCTGGCGTCGCCGCCGGCTCGGGACTGTACCTGTCCTCGAAGTTCGGATTCATTTCTCGCGCCTTCACGCAGCCCGTTCCAGGTGGTTCGCTCGATCCGTTCGCGATTCCCCGCTTCATCACGCCGCTCTGGATCCCGTCGCAGATGCCGACGGTGAGCACGGCCGCCGGCCTCGACTACTACGAGATCGCGGCGCGGCAGATCCGGCAGCAGATCCTGCCGGTCGGTCTGCCGCCGACCACCATGTGGGCGTACGGCGCCGCGGCGAACGCCGACACGTTCCACTCGCCCTCGCCGACGATCGAGGCGCGCGTCGGACGCGTGACACGCGTCAAGTGGATCAACGGACTCGTGGATCGCAACGGCGGGTTCCGCCCGCATCTGTTCGCGGTCGATCAGACGCTGCACTGGGCGAACCCGCCGGGGCCGCGCGACAGCATGGGGACGAACCCCAATCGCTACACCGGCCCGGTGCCGCTCGTGACGCATGTGCACGGCGGCCACACCGTCGACGACAGCGACGGCTATCCCGAAGCGTGGTTCCTGCCCGACGCCAACAACATTCCTCGCGGCTTCGCGACGACCGGGACCTGGTACAACTTCTTCCGGCGGAAGGCCGCGCCGCGGCTGCCGGCGCCATGGGCGCGCGGCACGGCGACGTTCGACTATTCGAACACCCAGGCGGCGACGACGCTCTGGTTCCACGATCACACGCTGGGGATGACGCGCACGAACATCTACGCCGGGCTCGTCGGCTTCTACCTGCTCCGCGGCGACGCGACCGACGACGCGATCCGGCGGATCGCGCCCGACCGCGCGCACGAGATTCCGATCGTGATCCAGGACCGCTCGTTCAACGCCGACGGCGGGTTGTTCTTCCCCGACAACCGCGCCTTCTTCGAGGGCGTGTCGCCCGACGATCTGCGGATTCCGTTCATTCCCCGCAACGCGTGCAACGGTCAGCCGAGCGACGTGTCGCCGATCTGGAATCCCGAGTTCTTCGGCAACACGATGATGGTGAACGGCAACACCTGGCCGTTCCTGAACGTCGAGCAGCGCCGCTATCGTTTCCGGTTCCTCAACGCGTGCAACGCCCGCACGCTGCTGATGAAGCTGGATCGCGACCGCGTGCCGTTCTGGGTGATCGGCGCGGACGGCGGATTCCTGCCGCGGCCCGTCGCGCTCGCGCAATTGCTCGTGGCGCCGGCGGAGCGGCTCGACGTCATCATCGACTTCACGCGCGTGCCCGTCGGCACCACGATCACGCTGCTCAACATCGGCCCCGACTCGCCGTTCGGCGGCGGCGTGCCGAACGTCGACTTCCCGCCCGCGGATCCGCAGACGACCGGCGGGGTCATGCAGTTCCGCGTGCGCGGCGCACAATCGGCCGACAACAGTCTGCCGCCGGACCAGTGGCCCACGATCGCGATGCCGCCGCTGCCGTCGACGGCACGGCGCCGGCGCGTCTCGCTGAACGAGCTCGACTCGAGCACCGTCAACGTGGTCGCCAACCCCGACGGCACCTTCGCGGTCCCGATTCGCGAACCGCGCGTGTGCGGCGATCCGACGGCCGTGCCGTTCGGTCCCACGGTCGGCCTCCTCGGCACCGTGAACGCCGACGGCACGGGGCATCCGCTCGCGTGGATGGATCCGCTCACCGAGAACCCGGGGCTCGGCACCGAGTTGTGGGAGATCCGCAACTTCACCGCCGACGCGCATCCGATTCACGTGCACCAGACGCAGTTCCGCGTGCTCGACCGCGCGCCGTTCGATCCGGCCAATCCGGCCCAGCCGCCCGGGCCGGCGCGTCCGGCAGAGGCGTGGGAGAGCGGGCACAAGGACACGCTGATCGCGTATCCCGGCGAGATCACGCGCCTCGTGGCCTCGTTCGATCTCGAGGGGCAGTACGTCTGGCACTGCCACATCATCGACCACGAGGATCACGACATGATGCGCCCGATGGCGATCGGCCGGCCGCAGACGCCGACTCCGTAGTGCGTATGTCTCCATTCGGCGTGCACACGTCGAGCTTCCAGAGCCTGCTCGTGCCTGGAAGCGACCCGGCCGACGTGCTGGTCCGTGCGATGACGGCCTGCGGCGCGCGGGAGTGCGAGCTCTTCGCGCCGCAGATCGAAGCCCGGTTCGGCGGTCCGCACGCCGGACACGGGCAGATGTCGGCGATGTCGCCGCAGATGATGCGGCGCGAGCTCCGCAAGTGGCGTCTTCGGACGCCGCCCAGCTTCTTCGAGGAGATCGCGTCGCGGTTCCGGAAAGGCGGCATCGCGATCGGGGCGTGCAACTTCGGCCCGGACGCGAGCTTCTCTGACGAGGAGATCGATCGCACCTTCGTGATGGCGAAGGCGCTCGGCGCCGGCCTGTTGACCGCATCCGCCGCGACAGATCTCGCGGCGCGCCTCGCGCCCTTTGCGGCCACACACCGGCTGACCCTCGGCCTGGCCGGCGACACGATCAAGACGTCGCAGTACGTGAAGATCGTCGTGGATGCTGCGCGGCTCGCGTCGCCGCATCCGAACGCGGCTGAGTACGTCCGCGAACACCACGGCAGCATCGCGAGCCTGCGCGTCGGCTGCGACGGCATCGAGGAGCCTGTCCGGCAGGCCGTCGACGCCATCACGCGCGGCGGATGGCCGATTCCCGTGTTCGTGGAGTCTCCGGGCCACGACGACCCGGTCGATGCCGTGAAGCGGTGTCTGGCCGCGCTAGACGCCCGTTGACGGGGCCGTAATCTGCGGCAGCGCCCACGGCGCGCGGTACGGCTTCATCACGTACTTCTGCGCCTCGGCGTCGCCGACGATCGTTTCCTTCGCGGCGTCCCACTGGATGCGGCGCCCCGTGCGGAACGCGATGTTCGCCAGGTGGCACGCGATCATCGAGTTGTGCCCGATCTCGACGTCGGACGCGGGACGGTTGCGCGACGCGACGCAGTCGAGGAAGTCCTTCATGTGCGCGTTGCTCATGTCGCCTGAGCTGCCGCGGCGCGGCTCGCCCTGCATCCGGTAGCGCTTCCTCCCGTCCTTCGTCTCGGTTTCCGGCAGCACTTCCCATCCGCCGCGATCGACGACCAGCACGCCGTTGTTGCCGTGGAACGCGACGCCGTGGTCGCGGAGGTAGGGGCCCTGGCCGATCGCGGTGGCGTGCTCCCACATGAGGCTGTAGCCGTCGTATTCCCACAACGCCTGCTGCGTGTCCGGGGTCTCTTCGGCGTCGCCGGGGAAGCCGAACTTGCCGCCGACCGATGTCGCCGAGAGCGGCGCTTTCACGCCCATGCCCCAGTTCGCCACGTCGATCATGTGCGCCCCCCAGTCGGTCACGAGCCCGCCCGAGTAGTCGTAATACCAGCGGAAGTTGAAGTGGAAACGGTTCCGGTTGAACGGCCGTTTCGGCGCGGGCCCGAGCCACGCGTCGTAGTCCACCGAGGCCGGCGGCTCGCTGTCGGGCACCGGCGCGATGTTGCCCATCCAGTCCTGATAGGCCCACGCCTTCACCACGCGGATCTTCCCGAGCGCCCCGCTCTTCACGTAGTCCACGGCGTCGCGGAAGTGGTTCGAGCTGCGCTGTTGCGTGCCCATCTGGACGACGCGGCCGTAGCGGCGCGCGGCGTTGACCATGACACGCCCTTCGCCGATCGTCAGCGCGAGCGGCTTCTCGACGTAGACGTCCTTACCGCCCTGGCAGGCCATCACCGTTGTCAGCGCGTGCCAGTGATCCGGCGTGCCGACGATCACGGCGTCGACGTCGCGCCGCTCGAGCACGCGGCGGAAGTCGCGCGTCATCAGATCCGGCGTCTGATTGAACTCCGTCTTGACGCGCTGCATCGCCTTCGCCGTCTGCTCGTCGTCCACGTCGCAGAGCGCGGCCACCTGCGCGCCGAGGCGAAGCGCGTTGCGGAGGTCACTCGTGCCCTGTCCGCCGCACCCGATGAGCGCGATGCGCACGCGCGCGTTGGCGCCGGCTGTGCGGTCCTGTGACGCGGCGGCCTGCGGTGCGACCGCCGAGGACGCGACGACGCTCCCCGCGGCACCGGCCGCGGCGTGCTTGATGAAACTCCTGCGGCTGCGTGACGGCATCGTGCACCTCCGGATGGGCTAGACGATACGCCCGTTGCCCCGGGCCTGCCACGTCGGCTTCATGACAGTCGGTGTCGATCAGCATACAGTCAGCGAGGCGGCTACCTCGACGATCGCGCAGGAACCTCGCCCCCCGCGCCGGTGTTTTTTCTGCGTCTCAGCCGTCCGACCGGCGGCATACCCATTGCTCCCGGCGGGCGCATGCGATTTCCCCGCGTGTCCGCCCTTCGCGTTCTGGCCGTCGCTTTGATCATCCTGGCGATCGGTCCGTCACGTGTGGCACCCGCCCGCGCGGCGGCGCCGCCCCCGATCAACGTCGATGCGCTGCTGCAGCTACGGCTGAGTCTGTCCGGACGATCGCGCGTCATCATGCGGGCCACCACGCCGCAGGCGCTCTCGACGCTGCTGCCGGTCGTCCAGCTGCTCGGCGGACATGTACTTCGTCAGCTACCCATCATCACCGCGGCGGCGATCGATCTGCCGAATCCGGCGATCGCCACGCTGGCGGCCAACGCGCTCGTCGCGCGGCTGTCGCTCGACCGCGTCATCGTCGGCGCGAACGAACGGACGGGCGCGACCGTCGGGTCGACGGCCGTGCGCGCGCGTCTGGGCGTGGACGGGACCGGCGTGGGGGTGGCGATCGTGGACTCGGGCGTGATGGCGTCCCATGACGATCTCGCGTCGAGGGTCGATCGCTTCGTCGACTTCACGTCCACGCGCACGGATGCGTACGACGACTTCGGCCACGGCACGCACGTCGCCGGCATCGTGGCGGGCAGCGGCGCCGACTCGAACGGCGCGCGCGCCGGCATCGCGCCCAACGCGCGGCTGACCGTGCTGAAAGCGCTCGATGCCCAGGGCCAGGGACGCATCAGCGACGTCATCGCGGCGATCGGGTACGCGGTCGATCACCGGGCCGAGCTGCACCTGCGCGTCGTCAATCTGTCGGTCGCGGCCGGCGTCTACGAGTCGTGTTTCACCGATCCGCTGACGCTCGCCGCACGTAAGGCGGTCGATGCCAACCTCGTCGTCGTGGCGGCCGCGGGCAACAACGGCCGCGGACCGGGCGGGGACGTGCAGTACGCCGGCATCACGGCGCCGGGCAACGCGCCGTGGGTGCTGACGGTCGGCGCGTCGAGCACCATGGGCACGATCGCTCGCGACGACGACACGATCGCGGCGTTCAGCTCGCGCGGTCCGACGGCGATCGACAATTCCGCGAAACCGGACCTCGTCTCGCCCGGCGTCGGCACCGAGTCGCTGAGCGATCCGGCCGGACGGCTCTACACGACGAACGCCGCCGCGCTGCTGCCGGGGACGGTGCAGACCGCGTACCTGCCGTACATGAGCTTGAGCGGCACGAGCATGTCGACGCCGGTCGTCAGCGGGACGGTCGCGCTGATGCTGCAGGCGAATCCCTCGCTCACGCCGAACGGCGTCAAAGCGATCCTCCAGTTCACCGCGCAGACCTACGCAGGGTACGACCCGCTGACGCAGGGCGCCGGCTTTCTCAACGCCGACGGCGCCGTCTCGCTGGCCGCGTGGTTTGCGGCACCGTCCACGACGCCGTATCCGGACGCAAGTGCCTGGAGCGGCCACCTGATCTGGGGCAGCCGGATCCTCGAAGGACCAGGGGTGACGCCGGACGCTGTCCCGTGGGCGCTCACCGTCGTGTGGGGCGATCCGGCGCAGCCCGGCGTCTCTGCGCTTCGCAACGTCGTCTGGGGCACGCTTTGCGGCGGCGCCGACTGCACCACGCCGTGGAACAACCATCTCGTGACGACGACGAACGATTCCGAAGGCAGCACAGTCGTGTGGGGGACCGACGACTCGACCGAAGGTGACACGGTCGTGTGGGGGACGACCTGCAGCGATCCGAGCTGCGACCCCGTGGTCTGGGGCCATCAGTGAACGCGGCGAGCGACGATCCCTGGCCCATTCCGAGGAGCGCGCAGTTCTACGTTGCGCTCGTCATTGCGTCCGGCGCGATCGTGCTCGCTCTGGCATTTCCTCGCGCACTTCCCGACCCCCGCCTCGCCGTGGGGCTTCTGGCGGCGTCGTGCCTGACGTCGCTCTGGAAGATCAACCTGCCCATTCCGCTCACGAGCGGATCGACGTTGTCGGTCTCGTACGCGGCGAATCTCATGGCGCTGCTGCTGGCGGGACCACGCGTGGCGATTGCCGTCGCCGCGGCGGGCGCGTTCGCGCAGTGCACCGTGGCGGTCAAGCGCCACTACCCGGCGTATCGCACGGCCTTCAGCGTCGCGGCCGAGGTCGTGACGATGGCGGCGTCGGCCGCGGCGTACGTCGCGCTGGGCGGGGCGACCGCCCCGGCGACGGTCCCGCCGATCCTGGGTCCGCTGGTGGGCGCGATCGCCGCGTACTTCGGCGTGAACACGGCGCTGGTTGCCGGCGCGATCGCGCTGTCGACGGGACGCTCCGTGTGGGCCGTCTGGCGCGAAGACTTCGCGTGGAGCGCCAGCAGCTACATGGTGGCGGGCAGCGCCGGCGCGCTCGCCGCCGTCGTCATCACCCGCGGTGCGTGGTGGCAGGCCGTCTTCCTGCTGGCCCCGGTGTACCTGACCTACCAGACGTATCGCGTGTTTACTGCACGCCTGGAAGAGGAACGCCGTCACCGGGAAGAGATGGCCGCGGCGAACCAGCTGAAGGATCAGTTCCTGGCCACGCTCTCGCACGAACTGCGGACGCCGCTGAACGCGATTCTCGGCTGGTCCGACATGCTGCGCACCAACAGCATCGTCGACTACGGCCGCCGCGCGCGCGCGGCCGACGCGATCTTCAACAACGCGACGCGTCAGGCGCGGCTCATCGACGAGCTCCTCGACATGGCGCGGATCATGGCGGGCAAGCTCCGCCTCGAGTTCGGCGACGTCGATCCGCGGGACGTCATGCGCAGCGCGATCGAGATCGTGGATCCCGACGCCGCCGCGAAGCGGATCGCGATCGACGTGTCGATCGACGCCGAGGCCGGACGCCTGCGCGGCGACGGCGGCCGCCTGCAGCAGGTCCTCTGGAACCTGCTGTCGAACGCCGTCAAGTTCACGCCGGCCGGCGGCCGCATTCGCGTACGCGTGCGGGCGAACGGGCCGCGGATGATCCTGACGGTGACGGATTCGGGGACCGGCATCCCGCGCGAGTTCCTGCCGTTCGTGTTCGAGCCGTTCCGCCAGGCCGACGCCTCGGCGACGCGGAAGCACGGAGGGTTGGGGCTCGGACTCGCGATCGCGAAGCAGCTCGTCGAAGCGCACGGCGGGACGGTGTCGGTCGCCAGTGGCGTCGAGGGAACCGGTGCGACCTTTACCGTGAACCTGCCGGCCCTGCCGCGCGCGCCGGCGCCCCTGCTCTCGACGGGGGCCGTCGTGCCGCCGGTGCCGTCGTCGCTCGTCGGCCTCTCGGTGCTCGTCGTGGACGACGACGAGGCGAGCCGATCCGTCGTGGCGGCGCATCTCGAGCACCATCGCGCGACGGTCCTCACCGCTGCGTCGGCGGCAGAGGCGCTCGACGTGCTCGCGCGCGTCCGCGTGGACGTGCTGCTGGCGGACGTGGCGATGCCGGGCGAAGACGGCTACAGCCTGCTGCGCAAGCTGCGGCTGATCGAATCGCCGGCGCGCGCCATTCCTGCCGCAGCGCTGACCGCGTTCGCCCGTGCGGAAGATCGCCGCGACGCCCTCGCCGCCGGATTCCAGATGCACCTGTCCAAGCCGATCGACGCGTCGTCGCTCGTGGCCGCGGTCGCCGCGCTCGGCGCTGCCGCGAGTCACTGATCATCCGAGGGGCTTCGCCCCTCGGACTCCCCTACACGCGCTCTCGCGCGCCGCTTCGCCGGCTCGCTCCGTTCGCGTGGCTCGGTCGCGGCGCTCCCTCGCGCCGTGCCGAACCCGCCGATGTTTATCAGATAGGGTCTAGCGTGGCAGCGGGCGGGTCGCCGTGCCGAGGACCGTCGCGCCGCTGAGCACCGTGGCGCGGATGGCGTAGACGCCGGGAGGCAGCGCGTCGAGCGCGAATTCGGCTTCGGCGCGCAGCACGCCGTCGGCGGGCTCGGGCACGATCACGCGTTCGACGGTCGCCTCTTCTCCGGAGACGAGTGCCATCTTCACGATCACGTCGGAGGGCGCGCCTCCCGGCGGCGGGTACAGCTCGATCGCGGCAAGGATCCCGCGCCGCGATCCCGGCAGCAGCTCGATCGCGATGCCGCTCGCCTGCAGCGGTCCCATCGTCGTGAGCGTGGCGTCGACCGGCGATTCGATCGATCCGACGGCGCCCGTCGCGTCAGCGGCCGCGAACCGCAGCTTGTACACGCCGGGGCGCACCGGAACGGTGAACGCAAGACGGTATCCGCCGTTCGCCTCGGGCGCATCCAGCGTCCTGGCGCTCGTGCGGATCGCGCCGCCGGCATCCACGAGGCCGAACATCGTGCTCACGGGCGCCCTGGCGCCGGGCGACACCGCGATCACGACGTCGATCGCGATCTGCGCTGGATCGGCGGCGCGGCGCACGGCACGTTCGATCGCGACGTCGATGCCGGTGAGCGCGAGGCCGGCCGCGACCGCGCGTTTCATCTGTTCGGCGGGCGGCACGAGCGCGCGCGCCGGCGCGGCGGCCGCCGGCGCGGCGGCGGTGGCTGCCGTCGCGGGCAACGCCGCGATCGCATGACGGTTGGCTCGGGCGGTGACGTCCTGGTGCTTCAGCACGCGCGCGGCGAGCGTGAAGTCCTTGCCAGGCTGCGCGTCGGCCGGCGCGTCGACCGCGATGCGGTAGATCGCCGAGGAGGCGGCCGTGACGCGGTCGAAGAACGGATCGGGCGCACCGGTCACCTGGTAGAACGCGCCGCCCGCCATGTCGGCGGTCGTGCGCGCGCCGTTGAGGAACAGCTGGTTGTCTTCGCGGCGGCGCTGCGGCGCACCCGTGTCGGTCTGGCGTGGCGTTCCGGTGGCGCCGGGTGCACCGGCCGACGGGGCACGCCGGCCGCTGCCGCTCATGTCCGGATCCGGCGTCAGCATCAGCACGCTGATCTCGACGCCCGCTTCGGCCGCAGCCTTCGCGGCCGGCGTCATCGCCTCGACGTCCTGCGAGAGCGCGACGCCGTCGGTGAGCACGACGAGGTGCCGGATGCCCGACGCGTTCCGCATCGCGCGGATCACCGCCTCGAAGGCTTGCGCCTGCCGCTGCACGAGCGCCTTCATCTGCGCGGCGGTTGTGCGCGCGCTGCTGAGGATGGTTTGCGCGCACGCGTTCTGCGCCAGCACGCTCTCGAGCGTTTGCGTATCGAACACCGTCGTCTGACCGTTGACACACTCGTTGACGATCGCCGTCTTCAGGACCGCCGCGTCGCCGCGCTCGATGTCGAGCGCCTGCGCGATGCCGATCGATTGATCGGGTCCCGGTTCACGCCGCTCGGACGGCCCGGAGCCGGCCCTCAGACGTGGATCGATGAACGATCCGGCGATCCGCTGGAACGCGGCGAGCACGGGTGCGCGATCCGCCGTGGGATTCGCGACGACCGTTCCCGAGCTGGTCGTCAGGCCGACGCGATCCGTCGAGGGCAGCGACGAGACGAACCGTTGCGCCGCGGCGAACAGCTCCTTGCCGGCGAGCGGCGAGAACGACAGATCGTCGGCGAGCACGATGACGACGCGCGGCACCGTGCTCGCGCCCTTCGCCGCGACGGTCGGCGGCGCAGCCTCGAACGACGGGCCGACCGCGCCGGCCATGGTCTCGGGAACCTGGAGGTACTCGACCGCACGGATCGGCTGTACGCGGTTGTTCAGCTTGATTTCGAAGTCGGCCGCGGCCAGCCCCGGAACCGGCCGTCCGTCCGCGTCGAGCACGGTGACGTCCACCATGACGAGTGACACGCCGCTCCGGAACGCCGGCGGCTGAGGCGCCTGCGCCAGGGCGATCAGACCCGCCGCGACGACGACTGCGCGCACGGCGCCAGTCTATCCGCTTACATCTGCGTTTCGCGGCAGGTGTAGACTGGCGATCTTTGCAGGAGGGTTCTATGAATGCCGAGCAGGCCCGCGCCATTCTGGGCGCCATGACGGGATCCATCGAGAACGAATCGGTCGCCACGCGCAAGGTGATCGCCGCGGTGCCGGCGGCCAACCGCGACTACAAGCCCGACGCGAAGTCGCGCACGGCCTGGGAGATCGCCACGCACATCGCGACGAGCGACATCTGGTTCGCCGACTGCATCCTCAAGGGGGAGTTCGCCTGGACCGGCGAGCCGGCGATGCCGGCCGAATTCACCGATCCCGCCGCCGTGGCGAAATGGCACGCGACGCACCTGGGCGAGAAGCTCGGCAAGATCCGGGCGATGACCGACGCGCAGCTGCTCAAGGAAGCCGACTTCTTCGGGACGAAGGGGCCGGTCGTGACCTTCATGGTGGCGTTCAACAACCATCAGATCCACCACCGCGGCCAGCTCGCCGCCTACCTGCGCGCGTCCGGCTCGAAGGTGCCTGCCATCTACGGCATGAGCGCCGACGAGAATCTGTTCGCGCAGGCGTAATAATCAAGCGTGGCCGATCGCGGCGCGCGCATAGTCTATTCCTCCGCAGCCGGGCGCATCTGTCCCGGCTGCGGCCAGCCCGAACGCGGGTGCCGGTGCGGTGAGCAATCGTCCGCGCCGGTGCCCAACCGGCCTGTCGCCAAGCTGCGCGTCGAGAAAGCGGGCCGCGGCGGGAAGACCGTCACCGTCGTGTTCGGCCTGCCCCAGAACGCCGCCTTCCTCAAGGACCTCAGCCAGGAGCTGAAACGCGCCTGCGGGACCGGCGGCGCCGTCCGCGAGGACGGCGTCGAGCTGCAGGGGGACCTCCGGGACCGTGTGCGCGAACTCCTTACCGCAAAGCATTTCGTCGTAAAGGGGTGAAAGACCCCCCCTGCAACATTTCCCAGCGTCTCTACAGGAGATCGGCTATACTCTGCGCCTCTTTTCTCCTTAAGGACGGTCATGGCAGCATCGAACGGCACGATCAAGCGGCTCGTCAGCGACAAGGGTTTCGGGTTCATCTTGGCGGACGACGGGAACGAGTACTTCTTCCACAACTCGGCGTGTCAGGGCACGCGGTTCGACCAGCTCCGCGAGGGGCAGGCGGTGACCTTCGAAAAGGGGCAGGGCCCCAAGGGACCGCGCGCCGAATCCGTCCGCGTCGCGTAGCGCGCCGACTGGGTGCCAGGCGCCCGTCACGGGCCGGTATGATGGGGACGTCCCCTGATGCCGGCACCGCTGCGACTCGCCTTTCTCGGGTGCGGTTTCATCACCCGGGTTCATAGCCGGAACCTGCGGCGGCTCGGGCGCCGGCACATCGTGCCGTCGTACGCGAGCCGCGACCGCGCCAGGGCGGACGCGTATTGCGCCCGCTACGGCGGTGCGCGCAGCTACGCCGACTATGCCGAGGCGATCGCCGATCCCGCCGTCGATGCCGTCGTCGTCGCGGTTCCGCCGGCCCTTCATCTCGATCTCACCGTGCGCGCGCTCGACGCCGGCAAGCACGTCCTCGTCGAGAAGCCCGCGTTTCCCTCGATGCCCGACTATGCGGCCGCCGCCGCGGCGCGGGATCGCGCGAAGCGCGTCGTGCTCGTCGGGGAGAACGACCACTACAAGCCGCTCGCCGTGCAGCTCCGCCGCGTGCTCGCCAAGGGGCTCATCGGCGACATGGTCTTCGCCCACGTCGTCACGATCGCCCGGCGCTTCAAGACCGCCGGCGACTGGCGCAACGACGAAGCGATGGCGGGAGGCGATGCGTTCTTCGAGGAAGGCATTCACTGGCTGCACTTCGCCGGCAGCCTCGGTCCGCGGATCGTCCGCATCGAAGGGTTCCGCCCGAAGCCGTCGGCCAACGGCGGCGACCGGCGCGCCAAGAGCATGATGGTGGCGTTCCAGTACGACAACAGCGCCGCCGGCGCGCTCTATTACTCCCGCGAGATTCCCTCGCTGCTGAAGGGCATGCGCCAGTCGAAGATCTTCGGACGCGAGGGCGTGATCACGTTCGAGTCGAACGGCCTGTTCGTCCTGGTGCGCGGCCGCGGCCGGCCGCGATTCGTGTGGCCGGGCATCACCGACTTCCGCGGGTATCGCGCGATGTACCGCGACTTTCTCAACGCCATCCGCACCGGCGTGGCGCCTGAAATGAGCCTCGAGCGCGCGATGGACGACCAGCGGCTCATGGACCAGGTCTACGCATCGCTGTGAGCCAGGGCTACGACATCGTCGTCATCGGCAGCGGCGCCGGTGGGGGAACCATCGCGCACGCGCTGGCGCCGTCCGGCGCGCGGATCCTCATCGTCGAGCGCGGCGACTTCGTGCCGCAGGAGGACGCGAACTGGAGCCCTGAAGCGGTGTGGAAGGATCTCCGGTACCGCGCGAAAGAGCTCTGGCTCGACGAGCGCGGCCGCGAGTTCAACCCGTACACGCACTACAACGTCGGCGGCAACACGAAATTCTGGGGCTGCGTGCTCTACCGGCTGCGGCGCGAGGACTTCCAGGACGTGCCGCACGCCGACGGCGTGTCGCCGGCGTGGCCGATCGACTACGACACGCTCGCGCCGTACTACGACCGCGCCGAACGCTTGTATCAGGTGCGCGGCGCGTCGGGCGACGATCCGACGGAACCGCCGCACGGTCCGTACCCGTTTCCCCCGGTGCCGCACGCGCCCGGCATGGCGCGCCTGGCCGATCAGCTGCGCGCGCAGGGACTCCATCCGTCACCGCTGCCGCTCGGCCTGCTGAACCTCGGCGATCCGGGCGGGTGCCGTCTCTGCAGAACCTGCAACTCCTTCGTGTGCCGCATCCACGCGAAGAGCGATGCCGACGTCGTCGCGGTCCGTCCGGCCACGTCGTATCCGAACGTCACGCTCTGGACCAACGCGCTGGCGCGGCGGCTGATCACGGATCCGTCGGGAGCCGCCGTCGAAGCCGTTGAAGTGGAGCGGGCCGGCGCGGTCGAACGCGTGACGGCCTCCACGGTCATCGTGTCGTGCGGCGCCGTCAACTCGGCCGCGCTGCTCCTGCGGTCGGCCTCCGGCCAACATCCACGCGGTCTCGCGAATTCGTCGGGTCTCGTCGGCCGCCGCTACATGGCGCACCTGGCCACGATGCTCGAGGGCGTGGCGTGGGGGAAGAACGCGGACGACTTCCAGAAGACGCTCGCGATCAACGATTTCTACCTCGCCGGTCCGCACGCGCCGTTCCCGCTCGGGCAGATCCAGTCGCAGGGCCGCACGCACGCCATCATGGCGAAGATCACCGGCGACTCGTGGGTCTACAAGGGCATCGAGATGCGCCACATTCCGCTATGGGCCTACGAGCAGTGGGTGTCGCGCGCGACCGACTGGCTGGCGATGACCGAGGACCTGCCCGATCCCGACAACTGCGTGCGTCTCGCGCCGGACGGCCGCATCGTGCTCGACGTGCGCCAGAACAATCAGCGCGCGCATGCGATGCTCGTCGACAAGCTGCGGGAGATCCTCGCCAGGCTCGGCTACTGGTCGCCGAAGGTCTTCGCGCACATGGCAGGAACGAAGAACACGACGCACCAGTGCGGCACGCTCGTGTTCGGTCACGACCCGCGCGCGTCCGTGCTGGATCCCTGGTGCCGCGCGCACGACGTCGCGAACCTGTTCGTCGTCGACGCGTCGTTCTTCCCCTCGTCGGCGGCCGTCAACCCGGGTCTGACGATCGCCGCCCAGGCGCTGCGCGTCGCGGATCACATCATGGGGGCCGTATGAAAGCGCGGTCGTTCTCGCACACCGGCGTCACCGTCTCGGATTTCAACCGGGCCGTCCGCTTCTGGTGGGACGTCTTCCGCGCGCCGCTCGTCGGCGTGGCCGACGCGCCCGCCGAGCGCGTGCGCGGCTTCTTCGGCGTGGACGCGCCCGGCGCCACCTGCAAGATCGGATGGATCCGGATCCCCGGCGGAGCCGTCATCGAGATCTTCCACTTCGAACCGTACCAGCCGCCGCAGCCCGTGGTGTGGGGCCGCCTCGGGATGACGCACATCTGCCTGAACGTCCGCGGCGTCCGGCGATGGCACGACTACCTTGTCAGCAAGGGTGTCGAGATCGTGAGCCCCCCGATGCAGGCGCCGCGCGGCCACTGGCTGTTCTTCGCGAAGGACTTCGACGGCAACCTGATCGAGATTACGGATCTGGGCCACATGTACTACGTCCTCGGGTGGCTCGGGCCGCTCGGCGGATGGATCTTCCGGCGAGGGATGTACAAGAAGTACTACGCCTGACGCCCCTCTTGATCTGCGAGACGACGGGTTTATGATTGGCCCGTCCCCTTGACCTTCCCGGGCGGCACGCGCCTCGGCCCATATGAGATCCTGACCGCGCTGGGCTCCGGCGCCATGGGAGACGTGTATTGCGCCCGTGATACGCGTCTCGGCCGTCTGGTCGCGATCAAGATCCTCCGCACGCAATCGGGGCTGGACCTGTCGCGGCAGGCGCTGGCGGAAGCGCGCGCCGCGGGCCGCCTGAACCACCCCAACATCGCCACTCTGTACGACGTGGTCGAAGGGATGACCACGGACGGCAAGGATCTCGGGCCCGTCCTCGTGATGGAGTTCGTCGACGGGCGTCCGCTCACGTCGCTCGTGGCCGAGGGGCCGATGGACGTGGAGCGCGTGCTCGGCATCGGGATCCAGCTCGCCGACGCGCTCGCCGAAGCGCACCGGAGCGGCGTCATCCACCGCGACGTCAAGCCCGGAAACGTGATGGTGACGCACGGCGGCACGGTGAAGCTGCTCGACCTGGGCGTGGCGCGCGTCGCCGCGGACTCGTCGACGACGACCCGGACGGCCCCTGAAGTGCTGACAGGACCGGGCCATGCCGGTACGCCTGCGTATATGTCGCCCGAGCAGCTCACCACGCAGACGGCCGACGTGCAGAACGACGTCTACGCCGCGGGCGTGCTGCTCTTCGAGCTCCTGACCGCCCGGCGTCCGTTCGACGCGCCCGATGTACTGTCGCTCGCCATCCGCGCGACGACTGCTCCCACGCCGCTCGTGTCGCAGTTCCGTCCTGACGTGCCGGCGCCGATCGACGACGTCGTCGCGCGCGCGATGGCGAAGGATCCGAAGGAGCGCTTCGCGTCGGCCGCGGAGCTGCGGGCCGCGCTCGTCGCCGTCCGCGGCCGCGCGCCCGGGACGCGGCCGGCGTGGCTCGTGTGGGCGGGCGTCGCGGCGGCGATCGCGATCGGGGCGGTCACGTGGACGATGACGCGAGGCGAGCCGCACGCGCGAGCGCCGATCGCGATCCTGCCGGCCATCAGCCAGGGGGACGAGGTCGTCGAGGCGTTGGGCGCCGGATTCGTGTCGACGCTCGCCGACAATCTGTCGTCCGCGCCAGGCCTGACCATCGTTCTGGGGTCGCGGCTCAAGCCGGAGTTCCTGCTTCCGTCACGCGATCTGGCGAAGGCCGCCCGCGACCTTGGCGCGGGGTACGCGATCGATCTCCAGCTCTCGGGCACCGCCGATCGCGTGCGTGTGAACGGGACGATCGTCGAGGCCGGACGGGAGCGGCCCGTCTGGCAGGGGAGGCACGAAGGCGACGCGATCGAGGTCAACCGCTGGGTCGCCGATCAGATCGCGGGGGCGCTCGAAGGCATCGGGATCCTCTCGAGGCGGCCCACGCCGGGCGAGCGCGGACGCATGCGCCGCGTGCCCACCAGCGTTCCCGGCGCGTTCGTCGCGTACGCGAAGGGGGAGACGCGCCTGGAGACGGCAGACAGCGCGCCGGATCGCGCACGCGCGGCGTCCACCGCGATCGACGCCTTCAACGAGGCGATTAGGCGCGATCCGTCGTTCGCGCTGGCGCTGGCGGCGCTCAGCGAGGCCTGCGGGCGCATGTACGTCTACACGCGGGACGCGGCGTGGGCCTCCTGCGCGCACGAGAAGGCCCGCCTGGCGCTCGAGGCCGACCCCGACAGCGCCCGCGTGCACCTGTCGGTCGGGCTCGTTCATCAGCGCATGGGGCGCATCGAGGACGCGCTGCGCGAAGCGCGGCAGGCCGTCACGCTGTCGCCGACGAGCGACGACGCGCACCGGTTGCTCGGCAACGTGCTCTCGGACCGCGGCGACGCCGACGGAGCCGTCGCCGAGCTGCAGCGCGCCATCGAACTGCGGCCCGACTACTGGCTCAATCACTCGACGCTGGGGTTCGTGCAGCAGCGGGCGGGACGGTACAAGCTGGCCGTGACGGCCTACCGCCGCGCCGCGGAGCTCCAACCTTCGGCCGCCAACTATCACCGCCTCGGCACGGCGCTCCACCTGTCGGGCAACGTGCAGGAGGCAATCGGCAACTACAAGCACGCGGTGGAGCTCGCGCAGGATCCGGGCGCGTACTCGAATCTCGGATTCAGCTACTACAGCGCGGGCCGCTATGAGGAGGCGCTCGCCGCGTGGCTGGAGAGCGCCCGTCTCAGCCAGACCCCGTCGCCGACGACGCTGCGCAACCTCGGCGACGTGTACGAGCGGCTCAACCAGCGGGACAAGTCACGGGAGTCCTATACAGCGGCGCGCGATGGCGCCAGGAGGCTGCTGAAAGTCAATCCAAGCGACGTGAATCAGATCGCCCTGATCGCCCTCTGCGAGGCGAAGCTGGGCAACCACGCCGAGGCGGCGCTGCGAGCCGCCGAAGCGCTCGGGCTGAGGCCCGACGACAACACCGTGCTGTACAAGGTCGCCGTCGTGGAAGCGCTCGACGGCGACAAGGTACACGCGATCGCGCACCTGAAGGAGGCGCTCGCGCGCGGCTACCCGGCCGCGTTCGCGCGCGACGACTTCGATCTGCAGGGGCTGCGGAATGATCCGCAGTTCGTCTCACTCGTCGCCGCGCGCGACGACTAGCCACCGCAGGAGGGAACGATGGCAGGCATGACATGGCGCACGCTGATCGTGGAAGAGGACGGCACGCTCGTGAGTTCGCCGTCGAAGATGTTCGGAGAGACCGGGGACGGCATCGCCTGGTTCGTCGACAACCAGAGCGGCGTGACAGTGAAGATCAGGATCAAGGACATCCACAAGAAGAACACCGGCGCGCCCTTCAGTTCGCCGCCGATCGACTTCCTGAGCGCGGATCACGTCACCGTCGACGACGGCGAGATCGGCATGATTGCCGGACAGATCACGTTCTTGCCGTCCAGCTCGCCAGTCGTCGCAAAGTACACGATCGAGGTGAAGAGCAGCCTTCTGAACAAGGACTACGACCCCGACCTGGAGATCGATCGTCCGCCGGCATAGTCAGCGGACCAGGAACAACTTGTCCTGCCGCTTGAGCGCCCAGCGGATCTTGCCGTCGGCTGCGACGATGGCGTCTTCCTCCTGGGCCATGCGGACGGGCTGGTTGTTCCACTCCGCGACCGGTGTCGTCGCCTGCAGCTCGATCGAGAACCACATGCTGGGGATGACCTTGGCGTCGCCGCGGCCCGGCACGCCGTCCTGGTAGTCCCAGAGCCCGATCAGCGGACCGGCGCCGTGGCCGTGGAGGCCGATGGGGTGGGAGTAGATCGTGCCGTCGATCCCCTTGGCCTTCATCGCCGAGCGGGCGATGGTCAGGATCTCGTTGCCCGTCCGGCCCGGCTTGATCGTCTCCATCACGATGTCCTGGAGCGCGTTCGCGTTCGCCAGGGCCTTCTTGAGTCCGGCGGGCGCGTCGCGCTCGCCGGGCCGCAGCACGTACGCCAGGTGCTGCGTATCGGTGTTGAGCCGCGCGACCGTGATGCCCACGTCGCAGTGGAGCAGGTCGCCCGGCATGATCACAGGGTCGTCGCCGACCTGTTCCGCGGTCGCGCCCCTGCGCTGGACGTCGACGCTCGGGTGGAACCACGTACCGAGCCCGAGATCGTTGACGCGCTGGCGCCACCACCAGACGAGGTCGCTCGTCTTCGTCCTGTTGAGCGTGATCGTCGAGCCCGAGTACATTTCCTCGGTGAGCGACCACACGAGCTCCTGCATCTTCTTGTAGAAGACTTCCTCTTCCGGCAGGCGCGACGCGATCAGTTCCAGCGGCAGGCCTTCCGCGTCCTTGAACTTCGGCGTCCACTCGTCGCCGAGCGCCGCCGACATGCCTTTCAGCTCGCCGCTCGAGAGCCCGTCCGAGAAGGCGAACACCGTCGAGCGATCGATCCCGATCGCCTTCGGCTTGCGTTCCTCGATGACGGTCTTGAGTACCTGCCACTGCTCGTCGCCCCAGAGCTCGGCCTGCTGGCCTTGCCCGATGTTGGCGGCGGCCGCTTTCGTGGAACGGCGCGCCTGGAACACGCCGCCCTGCGACGTCCCGCCGAGCGCGATCCGCTCCACGCACGACGGACCCGTCGGCGCGCCCGAGGCGGCGCAGCTGTCGAAGAACACGTAGATCGTCCGCCGCCGCGCCGCGAACGTCTCGGGCGACGTGACGGCGGCGACGATCGGGTCTTCGTTGTACTCGCGCATCGGCACGACCCACAGGTCGATGCCGTGCTTGCGCATGAGCGCCGGGAGGAACGTGTCGATTCGCTTCTTCAGCCACGCCTGCTGCATCTCGGCCTGCTCCTGCAGCGTCCCGAACGGTCGCAGCGACGTCGGCTGTCCGCCTTCGCCCGCGTCTGACGTTCCGCGGGCTCCGGCGAGATTGCCGGCGCACAGCGCCAGCAATGCGATCGAGGCGAACAGATTACGCACCACGTTTGGCTCGAATCGTAACTTTGTAGTTGTTTTCGGCATTGAGGTTGATCAGCGCGACGAACGCGCGGCCGTTGCGATCCGTACCAATCGTGCCCGACTGCGAGACCCCCGAGACCTCCCAGCCCTTGGGCAGCAGCACCGTGTTGCGCAGCCCCTTCAGCGTCCGCTGGAAGACCAGTTCGTCACGGACGAGCGTGTAGCCGGGCGCCTTCAGCGTGCCGGTGATCTTCAGGTGCGCGCTCTGCCTGTCGTCGGTGATCGGCACGTCGAGCTTCGCGAACGTCGCCCCCTTGTCCTTCACGAGCAGCAGCTCTTTCGCCGTGTCGAGGTCGATCGCCTTGACGTCCTGCAGCGTCAGGTAGCCGAGCGAATCGAGACGTGCGCGATCGCCCTTCCGGTAGTCGCTGTAGATCTGCTCGACCGCCATGCGTCCGGTGTCCGGGGCGTCCAGGTCGTACAGGGTCTTCACGTCGTCGAAGAACATGTCGTCGAACGCCGACGGCGCGAAGACAGCGGTCGTCTGGCGCGCATGGATCGTGACCGGGTTGCTCTGGCCGCTCGGATTCGCGAAAGCAAGCTTGAGGCGGCCGTCGGCGGTGGTGGTCATCTGCGCGGCGACGTCGGACGAGATGAAGGCGTAGCCCTTGGGCAGGATCACACCCAGCCGGTATCCGGCGAGGCTTCGGACCCACACGATGTCCTTGCCGTTCATCATGTAGGTGCGCGGGTCCTTGTAGGTCTTGTAGATGAGCAGACGGCCGATTCCCCCCTCAGGCACGGGCTGCGCGAGCGTCGCGCGAATCTGATGCGATTCGGGATCGTTCGGGACCGGTTCGTAGACGAACTTCAGCGGCTGCCCGGTGCGCGGATCGTAGACCTCGACGCCGGAGCCTTCGCTGCCCCCGCGCGTCGCATTCACCATCTCGGTCGCGCCGGCACGCGTCGTTTCGAACAGGTAGCGGATGCGGAACGACTCGCTGCCTGGTTCGAGGATGGCGTACTCGGTGTAGGCGTCCTGCGTGAAGAGCCGGCTGACCGGCGCGCTCGGACGCAGCGATCCGTCGGGGTTCAGGCCGCCGGCGAACTGTCCGCCTCCGCCGCCACGTTGACCTGCGGCGGCCTCGGCGAGAGCCGCCGCCACACACAGGCACACCGCTATCGCACATCTGCGCATAGCGGGGAATTATAGCGGCTGTCAGCGGCCGTTCAGCACGCGCGCGAAGACGTCGCGATCGACGTTGCCGCCGGTCAGCACGGCGGCCACGCGGCGCCCGGCAATCGCGTCGTGTTCCGACAGGACCGCCGCGATGGCCGACGCGCCCGCCCCTTCCGCGACGTTGTGCGTGTCGTCGTAGATCGCGCGCATGGCGGCCTCGATCTGGTCGTCTGTGACCTCGACGACGCGGTCGATGCCGGCCAGGATCTCGTCCAGCGCCTGGCCATCCGGCGTGCGGCACGCGATCCCGTCGGCGATCCGCGTCGTGACGTCGTGCGAGACGACCCGCTTCAGCGCGATCGAGCGCGCATACGCCGGCGCGGCGGCGCCCACGACCCCGACGATGCGCGTCCGGAGGCCGAGCGCGTTTCGGACGGCGATCGCGCCGCAGATCCCTGAGCCGAGACCGATCGGCACGTACATGGAGTCGAGATCGGGGACGGCGCGCAACAGTTCCAGCGAATACGTCGCGACGCCCTGCACCAGCAACGGATCGAACGACGGCACGAGGTGCCACGCGCGTTGGGCGGCGATCCGCGCGGCCGCCTCGAGCGCCGCCTGGAAGTCGTGGCCCTCTTCGACGAGCTCCACGCCGAGCGCGCGCATCGCGGCGTTCTTGCTCGTGCTGTTGCCGTGCGGCACGACGATCGCGGCGGGAATCCCGTGGCGCCGCGCCGCGAGCCCGATCGACTGTCCGTGGTTGCCGCGCGTCGCGGCGACGACGCCGCGGATCTCTCCGCCCTTCCGTGCGAGCGCGTCGAAGTAGACCAGCCCGCCGCGAATCTTGAACGCGCCGACCGGTGTGTGGTTCTCGTGTTTGATCCAGACCTCGGCGCCCGCGCGCGCGTCGAGCAGCGGCCACCGCTGCTGCGGCGTCGGCGGCATCGCCTGGTGCACAATCGCGGCGGCGTGCTCGATGTCTGCCAGTGTCAGCGTCCGTGACATGAAATGCGTGTCCACCTTTCGAGTATGCCGCGTCGAGGGGGACGCGACAGGCTCCAAGATGGAAGCGGCCTGCTCCGCCCTCGGGAGTATTCTCTAGGGCATGAGTCAGATGCCATCGCGACGCGATTTTGTCTCCGCGGCGGGCGCCTTCGGGGCGGCCCTCGCCGTGTCGGCCGTTCTCTCGCCCGACTGGCTGCACGCCCAGGCGCCGACCGTAGACGAGATGCGTGCGCAGATGGCCGCCACGCCGATCCAGAAGATGACGCTCGGCGCCGGCCTGACACTCTTCTACGGCCCCGGCGGCAACGTCGTCGTGCTGCAGAGTCCGTCCGGCAAGTTCGTCGTCGACGGCTTCGTGAAGCCGGCGTGGCCGAAGCTGAAGGCCGAGCTGGATGCGCTCGACGGATCGCCGATCAAGACGCTGATCGACACGCACTGGCACTTCGATCACGCCGACAACAACGCGAACTTCCAGAACGCGGGCGCGAGCGTCGTCGCGCACGACACCACGCGGAAGCGGCTGATGGAGCCGCACGATCTGATGGGTGTCCAGTTCAATCCCGTCCCGTCGGCGGAGCTGCCGACGAAGACGTTCCCTTCCGGGCTCACGCTCAATGCGACGGTCGAACAGATCCGGCTCGACCACGTGGCGCCCGCGCACACCGACACCGACATCTTCGTGTTCTTTCCGAAGGCGAACGTCCTGCACATGGGCGACGTGTTCTTCAACGGCTTCTATCCGTTCATCGACGCGGGCACCGGCGGCCACATCAACGGGATGATCGACGGCGTCGCCGCGGCGAAGAAGGTCGTCAACGGCACGACGAAGATCGTGCCCGGCCATGGCCCCGCCGGAGACCGCCGGACGCTCGAGGCGTACGGCGCCATGCTCACGTCGATCCGCGACACGGTGCGCACGCTGAAGACGTCTGGGAAGAGCCTCGCCGACGTGCAGGCCGCGAAGCCGTCGAAAGAATTTGACGCCGCGTGGGGCAAGGGACGGATGACGCCCGACGTCTTCGTCGAACTGG
>Ga0066903_100000111_pt1 | contig 38264 bp, 53 predicted proteins | sample PanSoiMetaGPlot1_FD_67491 | JGI IMG/M metagenome (GOLD analysis project Ga0066903, IMG submission 67491) | Tropical forest soil microbial communities from Panama analyzed to predict greenhouse gas emissions - Panama Soil - Plot 1 (version 2) | ecosystem: Environmental > Terrestrial > Soil >... | reverse complement strand
CCGGTGCGGGCATACCGGCGCCCGGTTGCGCGACGCCGCCGCGGCCGCCGCTTACGAAAAACTGCCCCGCGGTAAAAGGCGACCCCGCAAGCGTCGCCCGAAAGCCCGGGTCGGCAAGCGCGCGTTGCCGGTTGATAAAATAATTCGCGAGCCCGCCCGACTTAATCGAGGTAAGCGCGGCGAGCCCGCCGACGACGTTACCGGCAATCTGCTTTGGAATGTCGAGCCCGGGCGAATCCATGGCTTAGATATGCCCCATGCGCCCTGAGTCGACTATGCCGCCCGTGTACGCCGCAATGATCTTATGAATAAGCCCGCTTTGTGGCGCCGTCGCTTGCTGGTACCCGGGCGCCATCTCGGTGCCGAGGAGCTTTTTCCCGGCGAGCTGTACCATCGGCGTGCCTACGGTACCCTCGACGCCGCCCTGCTTAAGCTGGTCGATAAGGTGGAAGAATTGCCCGAGCCCGGAGCCAATCTCGCCCCCGGCGCCCATCGGCGTATCCGCACCCTTGCCCGGTTGCATGCCGACAAACCCTTGCGCAAAGCCCTGAAGAAAACCCGGCGTTTGTACCGGCGACGGCGGCCCGACAAACTCGGGCGTACCCGCGGCGCCCGGCGCCGGCGTTTCGCTACCGCCCGAAAAGAGGTCGGATATACCCGAGGCGAGATTGCTTACGCCGGTCGCTTGCCCGACGTCGCTACCGAGCTGGCCTAAGCTCGACGCCATATCGCCCATGGCTTAAAGTACCTGCGTTCCTTTGCTCGACGGCGTCGCTATCGGGCGCGTCGCCTCGAGCATCTGTAACCCTGGCTGCATACCGCCGGTCAGAATATTCAAAAGCTGCCCGGTTGCCTGCATAGGCAAACCGTATTGCTGCATAAGGGTTTGCCCGAGCTGCTGCACGGCGTTTGCCTGCATACCGGCGAGCTGCGGCCCCGCCATCGCCATCTGCGCGCCTTGCTGCGCCGCGCCCTGGATCCCTTGCGCGCCTTGCTGCAACGCCTGCAGATACGGGAGCATCGACTGCCCGAGCCCCGCTTGCCCTTGCGCCGCTTGCTGCACGCCCTGCGACGCGCCCTCGAGCCCGGTAATCCCTTGCTGCTGCAGATTGCCGAGATTCGACGCGGCGCCGGTAAGCCCCTGCAAGCTCGCTTGCCGGTTCGCCGCTTGGTCGGCGGCGAATTTGTAGGCCAAGTCACGCATCGCTTCCGTCTGCGCTTGCGCGCCGGCGCCGCCCGCCTCGAGCCCGCGCGCGGCGAGCCCCGGCTGTACCTGCTGCATGACCCGCCGGGCGGCGGCTTGGTAGAGGTCTTCGCCTTGGATCGGCGACGCCGCTTGCTGCGCGTAGCGTTGCGCGAGATTGAGCGCTTGCTGCGAGGCGCCGAGCTGCGGCCCTTGCGCCGCGCCGCGGGCGAGGTCGAGCGCCGTTTGCGCGCCCGCGGTGCCTTGCGCCGCCGTCTGCTGCAAGCCCGGCAACATTCCCTGGTATTGGTTTGCGAGGTCTTGCGCGCTGGTTAGCGCTTGTCGCGACGCACCTAAGCCCTCCCGAGTCGCCGCCATCCATTCAGGCATCATCTGCTGTGCACCGGTAATCGACTGCTGCAAGGTGTTGACGGCTTGCTCACCCTCCCGTGCGACCCGTTGCCCGATTCCGGTAGCGCCGCCAATCACGCCGGGGGCGTATTGCTGTATCTGCTGAATCGCCGAGGCGAGCGGCCCTCGAGCTTGCCCGCTCTCGATCTGCTGCTGTAGGCGCTGCGCTCGAGGCCCGGTGCCGAGCCCGAGCCCCATTAAGAGCGGGCTTAGTTGCTGGCGGTTAATGCGCCCCGCGACCGTCGTCGGGAGCGAGCCATAGGGCGACTGTATCGAGGTGCTCGATTCGTTCTTGCCGAAATACCGCACCCGCTCGGGAGTAGAGCGCCGGTGGTAGCGCCTCGAATCATCGCACCTCATTGCCTCGCCCCCTCGCGCACCGTATCGCCCGAGCGCTCGGCGACGTCGAGCGTAAGCGCGTCGACGCCGCGCATGACCGAGCATGCCACGGTCGCCCATCCTCGGCGCGTCCATTGGGTATCGCCGGGTACCGTGCGGCCCTCGACGACGTCGATACCGTGGCGCCGACAATAGGGCAGCAAGCCATCTCGAAAGAGGGCGCGGGAAATCCCGGTATTGCGATGCTCGGGTACGACGTATACCCATTCGACGAAGAAAGCCGACGGTGGCTCGCCAACCGGCCGCGTCCACACCTCGCCCGCCAGAAAGCCCCGCACGTCGCGGTCGGCGGCGAGCCACACGTTGCATGCGGGGTCGGTACCGAGGCGCCGGCCCCATTCCGCCCCATAGAACGCGGCGCCCGAAACCGGGTCGGTTCGCGGATAGGTGTCGGGGTGCCGCACTTGGTGCTCGGCAAGCAGCGCCCCGAGCATCTCGACGAGCGCGCCGACGTCGCGCGGTGTCGCGTGGCGCACTAGGCGCATGGCTCCGCCTTGGCTACCGTCGGCGCCCGACGCCGCGCCCGTTTACGCCGCTTGCGCCGCATCGGCGCCGGATGCGGCGTGGCGCCATTCCCATTTGCCGACGCCTCGAGCGGCGGGGCTATCTCGGCTGCGGGCACCTCGAGCGCCGGCGCCGGCTCGAGCACGGGCCGCTCGGCGGCCCCGGCGACGACCGCCTCGAGCGGCAAGACGAAATGCACGAGGTAGGGGTACCAGCCGCGTTTCAGCCATTGCTCGTCGCCCGTGAGGGACGCCAGCTCGACGTGCGTAATGCCCATGGCCGCCAGATCGACGCATGCGGTGCGGACGAGCGCCCGGGCGACGCCGCGCCCCCGGGCGCCGGGGGCGACGTAGAGCCAATGGGCGGCGCCAAAGCGCGTCGGGTACCCTAGGACGCGCTCGGATACCTCGCCGCCGAGAAATCCAAGCAACGCGCGGGTATCATCCTCGAGCGCGACGTAGAGCAGCAAGCGGGGGTCGACCTGCACCCGGCCCGCAATGTGCACGGTAAAATCGTCGAGCGTTTGCGCGTCATGCTCCGGGTACGGCACGAGCCGGTGCGCCTCGAGCTCGGCGACGAGGTGCCCGAACGCAATGCGAATCGCGGGCACGTCGGCAAAGATGGCGCGGCGTACGATCATGACAGCTCAAGCACAATCAGCGTACCCGTATCAATGGCAGTACTCGCGACGGCTTGGCCCCCGAGCGTGCAAGTGATCTTCACCCGATGCGAGCCGACAGAGAGGCCGGTACCACCGGCAAGCGACGTCAGGCCAAACGGCACAACCGCGACGCCCGTCCCGGTCGTCAACTGCGCAACCGATTGCGTCGAATAGATCGCGCCATCGGTCGGCACGCCCGCGGTACCGTCGACTCGGATACGTGCGGTCAACGAGTTATTCGGAGCCGATGACGCGACCCCGACATGCCCGCTCAACACGGCAAGCATGAGAAATGGGCCGGATCGCGACACGAACGTCCCTTCCACGCAGAGCGCCTCTGAATTGAGCGTGAGCCCCAGCGGGCCGGTCACCGTGAAGGCGTGGTAATCGTACGCCGAGGCTCCGACTGCAAGCATCTGCTTGAGGACCGAAATATCAGCGAGTGTGCACGCCGTTTTGCCGTCACTCCCACGCACCGAAAAGGGCGACGCAAACGTAGTGCCCGGCGCCGGGGCGCGCCAGATTTCAAACGCATCGTTCCCGTAATTAACGCGCGCCATCCATGTGGGCTTGGTATTATCGAAGGCATTGTCGGTGACGAAATTCCCGCGAAGCTCGGTAAACGCCGCGCCAGCCGCGACGGCCCCGCGGGATTTGACCTGTACCATTCCGCTTTGCACGACGCCGAGAGCCGGGTTTGGATACGTACCGCTCAAGTCGCCGCCCGCCGTCGTGACCTCGGGCGCGAGCTTGGCGAGCGTGACTTGCTGCGCGCCAATATCAACCGTTTGCACGCCGCCGTCGGCGAGCTCGCGCGTGCCGACGGCGCCCGGGGCGAGCATGCCGCCCGTGATCGACCCCGGCTGAATATTCGAGCCGTCCACGCCGGTATTCCACGCCGAGTAGATCTTGTCTAAATCCGCGTCGACTTCCGAGGCGAGAATCTTGGTATACCCGGCGGCGACCTTGCCCTGGTACGTCGTCGCGCCGCCCTCTTTCGACGGTCGGGTGATCTGCGCCATTTTAGCGCGTCTCCCGGGCCGACGGTTGCACGCGCAACTCGAAATCGCGCAGATCGACGCGGAGCGGGTCGGTATGCTCGAGAATCGCTTGGAAGGCTCGGGCGCGAATCTCGGGCACCGGCAATTCAAACTCGGCGAGGTCGAGCGCGGAGACAACCCAATCTGCCACGTTCCAATCGGAAAGATTCCACTCGCCGCCCATGCTCCCATGCAGCGGCAGAATCCCCGTTGCCGAACGCGCCTCGTCGCCCGTGATCGTCACGGTAACGGAGGTCGTCGTATCGACCCGGCCGACGACGCGCGCCCGCTTGGCAAGCTTTGGTGTGAGGGGCGCGCCGTCGTCGAGGTATGCGGTCACCATGCGCGACTGTATCGGCACCGGCGGCACCCCATCCTCGACGTAGTGCCCCGCCTGATCGAGCAGCAATATCTGCCCGGCGCCGAGGGCCGCCCATTGCCGGTCATCCTCCGCGGGGTGATTCTGCACCCGCACGCTTGCCGTGTACGCCGGCGTCGTATGCGGCCCCCACCATGCCGGCGGGTCGCTAAGCCCGTGGCGGAGGTCGAGCCACCATTGCGCCGTCGGCGTGACCTGGCCCGCTTGCGCTATCGCGAGCTTGTAAAACCCCCGGTGGAAAACCGCCCATGACAGCTCGCGCGACTCGTCGGGTATGTTTCGGATAGCGCTTTCAATGGGCCATCCGATATCGCGGGGCTCGGCGGCCGCGGGGCTTAAGAGGTAGACGCTCCGCTTGCCACAGAAGATCACGCCGACCGGCGTGGCGACGATTGACCGATCGCTCGGGCAGCCAATCTCCGCCGATATCTGCGTCAAGCTCGCTCCGGGGTCATCGCTCGACAAGTCGCCTTGCCAGAGCCAGGTCGATACGGGCGTAAAGATGGCAAGCGGGGCGCTTGGCTGCATAGAGCCCGACGACTGCGGCACGACGGCAAGCCCCGTCACCTTGTCGCCGAGGTCGCGTGTCAATGCCGTCGCCGGAAAGAACACGCCTTGGTCGAGGCTCGTTTGCTCGAGCCCGGGAATGAGCACCGAGGTCGCCCATACGCGCCGGTTCTCCGAGCCACTGCCGCCGGCCCCGTAGACGCACCCGCGGTGTACACAGAGGTGCGACCCGTGGCGCTGCACCGTCGACGGGATAGGGACGACCGTCGTATCGACCGTCGGGTCGTCGTAGAGCGCGAAAATATCCGAGCTGCCCGCGGCGACGCCGTGAGGGAGCTGATCATGCGCCCCTTCGATCATCTGGTCGACGCCGGCAACAAAGAGATGCCACGTTTGCCCAGTGGTCAGCCCGCCCGTCGGCGGCCGGAACTGAATCCGCACCCGGCTTGCCGCCGGCGTCAAGATGGTGCGCACGTTCCCGAGCTTGACCCACTTTTTGTTGGTGCCGTCGTAGATGCCCCAGCGGTAGGAGTAGACGCCGGCAAGCAGATTGGAGTTTGGATCGTCGAGGCAGGTGGCGGTCTGCCCGGTATCGTCGGCAAGTCCCATCGGCACCAAATCCACCGCGGCGTCGGCGAGGTGAATATATTTCATCGGGTCGCTATCGTTCCCGACGTACATGGTATCGCCGACGGCAGCCATCGCGTAGCGCTCGCTTTGCGTGGCAAATGTACCATTGGTCACGGCGGTAAAGGTGCCGTCGTCGACCGAGACGTAGAGCGTATCACCGCCGGGGGTGCCAGCGCAGACCATCGCGAAGAGATAGCGATGCCCATCCGAGCCGAGGTTATAGGCGAGCGTATCGACATCTTCGACGGTACCCGGGAGCTGCTGCCATTGCATCGACCCCCGCCGCTTCGTTAGCACGTACGTCGGGTCAGGAATCCAATTATTGCAGCTCGCGAGAAACCCGAGCGGCACAAAGGCGGGGTCAACCGACAAGATGGTGCCCGCGAATTTCCGCACCGGGATTACGTGCTCTCTATCGGGGGCGCCGGGCATTCTCTACCATCCTCGGTATGGCGTGCGAAAAACGAGCGGGTCGAGCGGGATATCGGAACGCTGCGAGCGCAAGGGTGCTTGCCCGCGGCGAATCGACGCTAAGAGCATCTCGCGGTTCGCTGCCTCTTGCTGCGCTCGAGGGTCGCGCTCGTGCTCGAGCGCAAACACAAACACGGCTTGCACCAAATAATTGTGATACGGGAAAACGGGCACGTCGTCGGGCTCGTCGGCGGGCAAGGGCTCGGGCGGCAAGCGCCGATAGCGCACGAGCGCGTCGAGCGAATGGCCCGAGGGGTCGGGCGAAAAGCTTGCTTGCATGGCGCTGCGCGATATCGCGTAGAAGCTCGGCGGCGCCCCGCTTTGCATGCCCGGCCCCGAGCGCGCCGCTAGCTCCTCGGGCGATAGCTCGGCGACGAATGTGTTAGCCGTCGGTTGCCCGTCAATGGCTAAAATCTGCATGCCATGGTCATCCTGAATCGACACGAAATCGTCGGGCAAGTCGACCGTCGCGCCGGTAATCGTGAGCGGCGCCGACACGTAGAGAAAGGGCCAGTCGGCGAGCGTATACAGCTCGAAAAGGTGCTGACTCAGAAAATCCGCGGCGTCGGCGTCGAGCGCCCGGTTACCGGCTCGATTCAGCGCTAGGTCACGGATTCTCTGCCGAGTGTATCGGCCCTGCGGGATTGTCGGCATGGGTTTCTAGTGTCGCCCCGTTTCCGTCGCCGGGCGCCGACAAGCCTAGTTCGCGGCGGAGCTGCGCGACGGCGTTACTGTAAACTTGCGCTTGCCGCTCCTCGAATGTCGAGGCGGCGTCGAGTATCGCGGCGTTGTTTGCATTCATGCGCTCCGCGGCGACGGCGCCGACGACGCCGACGGCGGCGCGCAATTCGTCCACGGTGCCCGCGGTAAAAGCAAGCGTCACATGCTCGCCCTCGCCGGTGACTTTCACGAGCTGGCCCGAGAATTTCGGCGTACGCTGCGCCATTACGCCCGCTGAATCGCTCGAGCGCGCTCCGCCATGCCGCCGTCGAGGTCGATTAGGTGCTGGTCATCGCTCATGCGGTTATCCTCGACTTGCCGGTAGCGGTGCACAAGCTCGAGGATGGTACGGGCCTCGCATTCCCATACTTCGCACGGGCCGACAAACTTTCGCTCGTTTATCGTGACAAACCACACGCCGCCGCGGCCGTCGGCGCGCTTCAATACGGGCACGTCGAGCTTGACGCGCACACAGCCAGGGTGCAGCTCGCCATGCCCGCACCGCCGCAGCCTCGAGACAATGCGCCGGGCGAGCGACTTGCCCTCGTCGTCGTCGGCAAGCACGACGTCGCGCCATGTCTCATTCAACGCCGTAAGCATGGCGGGGGTAATGGTCATGCGGGGCCACTCGAGCGCGATACTTACGAGCTGGCCCGCCTCGAGCCCCTCTAGCTCCTCGGGCGTCGGCGGCCCGTCGACCTCGGCCGCGGCCGACGCCGGTGCGATGTTAGGCACCGACGCCGTCGCCGGATACTTCCGGGGCCGCGCCATTAGTTAAATGCCGACATGCACTCGAAACGCCGGAAGAAGTCGGTGTTTAAAATGCACGTCTTGGTCATAAACTTAAACCCGGCCTTGCGGCGCTGCTGTAGCGGGTCAGAGTCGGTTGCCGTCGCCGGCGTCAATGTGGCCTGCGTACGCGAGCCGAGGGCGGGCACGGCAAAGGCCGACTTGCCGAAAATGTACCCGGTGTGCACGGTACCGGTGGCGGGCGGGTCGGCGCCGGCGGGCGCGCCGTTTGGATTGGCGGCAATCGACACGCCGCCCGAGGCTTTCGCGACGTTGTACGTTGCCGCGCCGGTGCCCGCGAACGTCACGATACCGGCGTAGAGCGGCACGGTACCCGCTTCCTGCGACACATAGAGATTGTATCGCCCGGCGGGTGCGGTCGCCGAAATCGTAAACTGCACGTCGAACGCCCCGGCATTGGTTACCGTGGCAGTCGTTATCTGCCGCGTATCGAGCCCGGTTGTCGGGTCGGCGAGCGCCGCGGTTACCTTGACGCTCGAGCCCGCCGTAAAGCCCGTGTCGCCGGTCGGAAGCGACGTCAACGCCGCGGCGGAAACGCCACCGGCGCCGGTTGCGAGCGCCGAGAGAATCGGAAGCAAATTGCTCCGCTTCCACCGTACGCCGCGCCACCGTCCTATCTCGGCGTTAAAGAGCGCGGTTGTCTCGGCGTATTGGTGCGAGGATACGAAAGTCGAATCTTTCGCTAGATCCTGCTCGGAATAGGGGTCAATCACGCCGGCGTACATCGACCCGGAAAAGGTCGGTGCGCCGAGCTGGCGGAGCGTGGCGACGATACCCGAAACGAAATCGGTTGTCGGTACGTCGCCCGACGCGAGCGTTGACCTCGACGTCTTGCCGCCCGGGAATACGACGACGCCGCCGCCCATGAGGGTCTTTTGTATTTCCCGATCCTGCAATTCGGCCGAGGCGTTGCCGAGCCTATCCTTTGCCGCCGTTAACGCCGGATGCTTGGTGGTCATCATCGCGACGTCAGTCAGCGAGCAGACCATGCCCCATTGCTCGAGCACGGCGGTTACCTTGTTCACGACGAGCGGCGTCGAGTCGGGCGTAATGCCCTCGGTCAGCGGCGCGCCCGGTAGCGTCAAGCGCTCGTAGCGCTGCGCCGAGTACGTCTTGCCCTCGCCCTCGGGCATGGTCGGCGTGTCGCCGATATCCTGAAACACGGTCAGCTTTTCTGCGATGGCTAGCAGCTCATCCTGTAGCCAAAGCGGGGCGAGGTCGTTAACGAGCGTTGTCGACGTCGATAGCCCCGGGTCGGAATAATTGTAGGTACTGCCGGGCATGGCGCGGCCCTCCTCCCGTTAGATCGTAGCGCCCTCGAGCGCCTTGCGTTTCTCCTCGAGCGATAGGCGGGCAAACTCCTCTTTGGTTTGCGGCGCCCGCGGTTGCTTGGTCGGTTCCGGGCCGGCTTTCTGCACGGTCGCCCCGCCCTCGGTAATGACGGCGGCGGCCCCGGCGGCCCGGCGTTGCTGCTCGGCGGCGCGCTCGGCGGCGCGTTGCTCTAACACCTTGTCCATGTATTCGGGGCTTTCCATGCGCCGAGCCCGCACGGCGGCGACGGCTTGCTTGCGGGTGATAGTCTGCCCGCGTTGCCGATACTCGGCGCGTAGCTGGTCGACTTCCTCGGTAAAGGTTTTGTAGTCGGGTATCTCTTGCCGGGCTTGCACGAGGTCGACGACGTCCGCCATTCCCTCGAGCCCGGTAAGAATCGGCGTCGCTAGCTCTTGAAGGAACGCGGCGAAAATCGGAACGTGCTCTTGCACGTTTTGCTCATTCCACCCGCCGCCGAGGGTTTGCGCGAGCATGCGGGCGCGCTCGGGGGCGAGGCGTACGAGCTGCATCGGTTGCGGCGCCGCTTGCGGCACCGGGGTTAACAGGCGCAGCGTCGCGTTTAAGGCGGCGTTCTCTTCTCGGATGCGCGCATGCTCGGCCCGGAGCGTATCTAGCTCGGAGGGTGCCGGCGGGGCGGCGGGCGCCTCGAGCGGCGTTTCTACCTCGGGGGCCGGCGCGGCGCCGGGCGGGGTTTCGGGGGGTGCGGGTGCGGGTGCGTCGGGCATTAGGGCACCGGATGCTCGCTTGCGACGTCGGGCGGATCTATCCACCAATCCCGAGGCGGGGCGGGCTCGGCACCGGCGCGCAAGCTAGCGGCGTCGCGCTCGGCTCGAGCGCGGAGCCCGAGGAGCGCTAGGGTTTGAACGAATGCCGGGCGCAAGAGGTGCGATAGCTCCTCGACTTGCCCGCGGCGTTTCATGGCTACGTATGGGTCGGTAACGCTATCGTCGAGGAGATAGGCGACGCGCTCGCGCACGTAGCGCTCGAGGTGCTCGGCGTACGACGTCGCGCGCAATGCCGACGTCAACGCCTTTAGCTCCGCCTCGTCGATAGGGATTAGCTCGGGGTCAGTCATTACCGGCGCCGCTTACCGCCGCCCATCCTCGGCGGCCCTTCCGGTGGCCCGATACTGCGGCGCCCGGGTACGGCGTGATACCCGGCGCGGTGCAACGCCTGAAGCGTGCTCTTGACCTCGTGCGGCCCGATAAGCGTCGGATGCCACTTGCCGCCTTTGTGATAGTAAACCGTGTCATGCGTGGGCTTTTTCATGGCTAAAACGCGACGCGGCCCCCACGCATCGCACGGGCCGCGGCACGCCGAGCGGGATTGCCGCCGACGCCCGCGGAAAGCGCCGGCCCGGCCATCGCCTCGTCGAGCCCGGGCGGCATGATATGCACGGCAACCGCCGGGGCGCGCATGACGGGCGTCGGGTTCCCCGTCGGGAGCGGCATGGCCGGCGCGGTACGCTTGCGCGGCGGGGGCGACGGGAGCGGGGCGCCCTTTGCAGCGCCGCGGCCCTTGGCGGCGACAAGCGGCGCCTTGCCGTTACTCTTGCCGTTTGCGGCGGGCGGCACCGGGGGGGCTTTTCCGCGGCCGCCGCGCTTCAAACCCGGCGGCACGAGCTGCTTGCGTGCCATCGGGCCGGAACGCCTTAGCCCACCAATAGCGCGAGTCAAGCCCGCCGGTTATGGGAACAAATGCCCGAGGGTGAAAAAGACCAAGCCCAGGCTTGTGAGATTGACGGGCGGCTGCGGGGGCCATGGTACCGTCGAGATAGCGAAGCACACGATTGCGACGACGTCGAAAATGCGACCCGGGCTCATGGCATATCCCCTCTTTACGGCGGCGTCGCCGCCGAGCAATTCGCCGGGAGGGCACAGCTATTACACTCGCTCGCGTTGCGTCCCTTGGTGACAAAGCTGGCACCCGCACACATACAGAGGGCGCCATCCATACCGCATGAGCAGAGGCGGCAAATCGCCGCGGGACTCAGGAGCTGATCGGTCACAAAACACTCGTCAAGCTGGCCGCTCCATATATTGTTTTCACCGAGATAGAGTACCTGATTCCGCGCCGCCGACGTGCCCATGGGCGTCGTACAGCCCTGCAGCCCATTGATATACGTCTTCACCGTATCGCCCGAGACAACCGTACCGACGACATGCGCCCACGTATTCCCGGCCGCAATGCCGCCACACCAATGCAACGTGGCGCTCGCGTCGTACACGTCGAATTCGTAGCCGTTGATATTCCGCATGAGCTTGAAGCTCCCGGCGGCGGTTTGGTAATCATGCATCATAAAAGAGTTGTTACCCGTGAGTGCACCCTTTACCCAACACCCGGCCGTGATCGGCGACACGAGGGCGGGAAATGTGTCATTCGTCCACCGCGCCTGATTCCCTGCAAAGACGGCCGAGCGCGGCCCCTGCTTGGCGTCGGTCGACGAGGTGGGATCGGTACCGGTGACGTTGGTAAGATCGCGTGAGGTGGTGCCCTGAGCGTTGACGCGCGTTCCCGATACCTCGTCGAGAAACCAGACAGCCAGCATGCTCGAAACCCATGACGACCCCGCGGTGCTCGCCCCCACTTCAACAATCGCCGGGCCGCATGTCGCGACGGCGGGGCCACACGCCAAGCGAGTCTGGCCGAGGGCGCCAAGCTCGAGCGCGAAGACAAACACCGCGGCGGCGGCGCTACGGGCCAGCGCACGCATACAAGACCGTGACGCTGCACGAGGCGCACGCCGTCACGTTCGCCCGGTAGGTACACGCCGGATTGGAAAGCGACACGGCTTGTGACGTCGTCGTGCCGTCGACCGTCATGGTGCCGCCCGTAACGGCTGCCCAATTCGTCGAGTCGCACGATATCTCGAGCGCGACGGTTGCCGTGCCCGCGGTGCGGATGGTCTGCACGACGAGCGCCGGGGCGCCACGGGCGAGCACGACGTCGGTGGTCGGGCCGGTTGCCGTCAACGCCGCGGCGGAAAAGGCGCCGCTCGGGCATGGCTTGGTCGCCGCATGCGCGACGCCGGCGGCGAGCACGAGCGGCAGGAGAAACTTCGCCTTGCCGCTCCGGATCTTCGAGAGCGTTTTCGCGAGCGCCGCTTGCCGCTTGGTACGGGTCGACGCCGTGCTGCCCTCTTTCAAGACCTGCGAGGCGTACGCCCCGGTCGACTTGCCCGCGGCTTTCGCTTTCGCCTTAAACGCGCCCGGGCGTTTGATTGCGCCCTGAATCCAATTCGCCATGGCTACCTCGGAAGCCGCGGCAAGCGGCGGAATAGGTCGGAAATGTTGCGCGTCGACCCGATACGCCCGGGGCCGAGCGGCGACGGTTGCCGGATACCCATTAGCGCTTTCGCCCTATCCCGGGCGTCGCTATGCGGTTTCGGGAGTTTGGGGCGGCCGCCGACTTGGCGGGCCAGCTCGTTCACGCCGCGGCGAGCGACGCCGGGCACGTAGCCGCCGCCGAGCGGCGCCGGGGGCACAATCGCCGCCGGTGGCTTAGGAATCACGGGCGCCGGCGGTATCGGGCCGCCGCCGGGCACCGGCATAATGGGCGGCCCGACCGGCGGCCCCGGGGGCGGCCCCATCGGCCCGGGCGGCGGCCCGCCCATCGGCGGCGGCCCGAGCGGCCCCGGAGCGCCCGGCGGCGGAGGCATGCCACCGGGCGGCGGAGGGCCGAGCCCGGGAGGGCCGCCGGGGGGGCCGGCGGCGGCCGCCATTGCCGCTTGCAACCGTTGCACCTCGGCGGCGACGGCAAAGCTAATATGATCTTGCACATGCTTGGTCATCGCGGCGTGCGCGTCGTCGGTAAGCACGCCATGCTCGAGCGCGCTTTGGTGCCCCTGCACATGGGCCAAGTGGTCATCGGCGGGCGATACCTGTAGCTCGTCGGCGCGATTGACGCGGGCAAGCGCGTTCTCGTAGCGCCAATCTTGCGCCTCTTTGGGGCCGGCGTTTTTAAACACTCGGTCGGGATTCGGAAGCCCGAGCCCGAGGCTCCAATATTGCTCGACGATATAGCGCCAATCGACTACCAAGCCCTCGGCGGCGATTTGGTCGGGCGGTAGCTGCACGAGGAGCGCAATCCCTTGCACCATCTGTTGCGCCCGTACTTGCTGGTTAAGCGCCGACGTCGTGCCGAGCCATTCCCATTCATACTCACCGACCAAGTCGGCAACGGTAATCGGGTGCTCGAGCAGCTCGACGCCGTTTTGCCCGGCGACCTTAAGAATTATGTCTCGGTCTAGGCATTGCTGCGAAAGAATGTCGGAGCGCTCGAGGAGCGGCACCATAACCTCATCCTCGAGGTTTTCGACAATCGCGCGGAGGTCGACGGCGCTATCGGCGAGCTGCGCCGCCAAGCCCGCCGAATCTTGCGGCCCCGACTGCTGCCCGGGCACCATGGGGCGCGCCGGCGTCGGCGCCACCAAGTTATCCGCCATGCCGAGAAAGCCGGTCACCGCGTCAAAGCCGGCTTGCGCGGCGCCTTGCGGCGGCGTCGTAAACTGCACGCCGGCGGGATTGGCTAGCCACTTTGCGCCCGGCGTCATGCGTAGCGACGTCGGGTCTTGCACGGCGCCGATATCGACAACGGCTATAGGATTGGTCGACCAAACGAATGCGTCGCCCGATTGGTTGCCGAGGTCGTTTACGAAATATTGCAGGTAATCAAACAGCTCGGGCAAGCCGCGCCCGTAAAACTCCTCGGGCACCTCGACAAAGCGCCCGGCAAGCCATTGCGTGCCCGAAAACCAAAATGGGCGGCGCTGCACCCGGAGCGGTATGGTATCGGCGCCGAGGGTTACGAGATAGCGTTGCACGCCGTCGCCCTCGAGGTCGACCATCCAACTACACTCGGTCAAGTCGAGCGGGCGGAGCGCCGTCGGTAGGTTTTGGTCGAGCGGGGCGGTAAAGCCCTTGTCGGCGAGGCGCAAGGCGAGCGCGTCGAATTTGGCGCCGCTACTCGAGGAGCCACGCGACGAAATCGCCGAGGCGTATAGCTCGAGCAGCTCGGGCACAAACTCGTAGACGTTGCCGGCTTTCGGGTTATCCGGGTCGAGCGGCTTTGCGGCGAGCGCCTCGACGTGCGCGCGAGCAACGCACCGATCCTCGAAAACGAGCGTTGCCGACTCGAGCCCGTCGGCGGTTACGGGCCAGACATAGAACGCGAAGAGGTCGACCGGCTCGAATGTCGGGCCGAGGAAATCGGCGACTTTCTCTATGCGCTCGACCGTCTTACCCGAGGGCTCGCCCAAGTCGTCGAGCACGTCTTGCAGCGCCGGTTGCTCGTGCTCGAGGCAACGCCAAACGTTGCGCACTGGCGAGGTACCGTACATCACGAGCTGTCTTAGGAACGGCAACGCATGGCGCCTAAGCCGCATATAGCGGCGCATCCAATACTTTTGGAGCGCGACCTTAGCGGGCACCCGTGCCTCAAACTCTTCGCGCAAGGCGCGGCACGCAAACCAATCATTATCGGGGAATAGATCGCGCTTAATCCGGGTTACCCATTGCTCTATCCACCGGCGCCCGATTGGAAAATACGTATTTGTGCGACCCTTGTAACCTTGGATATCGTGCCGCAAGCCCCAAATCCGGTAATAGCGTAGCCACCGGTCGCGTAACACTTGCCGCTCATTGCGGGTCGAGCGGATAAGCGGGCACAGCTCATCCTTGACCCGAGCAGCTATCTCGGGGTCGAGGGCTAAGTTTTCCGCCGGCGCGCCTCGAGCGGGCGAGAGCGGCGTGACGTCGGCTTTATCCGCGGCGGCCCGAGCCTTACGCGCCATCGGACGGGGCCGCCTAACACAAAACCGGCGGCGTGCCTACCAAGCCAAGTCGGCCTTGGCGATTGCCTGCATTTTCGCCATCCAATCCGAGGTGGCGCCCATGAGGTTTTCGTTTAAGTACCTAAGCGCGTCGACGACGTCTTTGTACGGATGGGTCGGCATCGGCTTGCCCGTTTTCGGGTGCCGCGCAAAGCCACCGGCGAGCGCACTATGCAGGATGGGGCACCGAGGCGATACGAGAAACGCGGGCGAGGGCTCGGGCTCGCCGGGCACCATCACCCGCCGCAGCATGCGTTGGCGGAGCTGGTCATAGCTCCGCGCCGTGCCGCTCATCGTGCCGAAGGTCTGCAAGACGATGCCCGCCTTCAAGAGCTCGCGCCGGATGGAGCCTAGCTCCATCTCGTGCAGCGCCTCGGGGTCGCCGGCGTCGTAGCTCGGCCCCGCGGCGCCCATGAGCTCGAGCGTCATCGCCTTGGTCGCCTCGATCTGCGCCGTCAGCGAGGCGTGCTCCATCACCAGCTCGCCGAGCACGAGGAGCCGGCCCCAGGCGTCGACTTGCGCGAAGATGGTGACGGGGCAGACTTGCCCGAAATCCCATCCTCGCAAAATCCGCCCCGACTGATTGGTGCGAATCTCGCGGCGCATGAGGGCGGGCACGTACTCGGGCAACATGGGATCGCCGCCGCCCAGATCCCACGTAATCTCGAATTCGCGCGCCCATCCCCGCGGCGGCATGCCGCGTTGCGCCTCGCGCTTCCATTGCGGGTCGCGCTTCGCCGGGTCGGCGGTATAGTGCACCTCGACGACGTGCACGCCGTTGCGCGGGCAATCCCATTCTGTGACGCCCGGCAACGGTTGCCCGGCCTTGGTGCGCGGGTCGGGGCGCTCGGCGAGCGAGCTACTCGAGAGAAACGCCACCTATGGCTTCGGCTCCTCGGGGGCCGGCGGCCCCACGGGCGGCGGGGGCTCCTCGGCGCTCTTCTCCTCGTCGTGCTCCTCGTCGTCGGGCGGGAGGTGCTCGGTTTCCTCTTCCTCGGGGGTGCGGGCCATTCGGAAACCCTCCGTTCAAGCCGCCGTCGTCGCGGCGTGCGTTATCGCGTTCGTAAAGAGCTGCGCGTATCCCTGAATCATGCTCGCGCAATCGAGCCCATTCACAATTTTGCGGGCGTTGTAGTAATCGGTCGTATCGGTTTCGGTATCGACGCACGTAATATATTTCGGCAAGCCGACGCCGGTAAAGTCACCGTCGTACATGCCGCCGAAAATCACCTTGAGCGCTATGCCGAGGTCGAGCGCCAGATCGGCGTCGGCGACGAGCGCGCCCCCGAGCCCGAGCTTCTTATCTTGCGCCTCGTAATTGTCGCGCCAAGTGAGCTGCACAAAGCCGCGCCCGTAATACGTTTGCCCCGTCTCGGGGTCGGGCACGCCGTACGGCATGCCTTTGCCTTTCCCGTATTCGCTTATCGGTTGCATGGTTTGCGCCGTCTCGTGAAACGTAGTCCCGAGAATATAGGCGAGGTGCCTATCATCGCACCCGACCGACTCGGCGAAGTCGAGCATTGCCGACATACCGTCGACCTGGCTTTGCGTCATGTGCCCGCTAAAGAGCGACGCGCGTACGCTATCGAAAAAATATTTGCGCTGAATCATTTCGGCCACTCGCCATTTTTCGGCCGGTCAATCGGCGGCAAGGTGCGGCCCGCTTTCCACCATGCGTGCAGAAAGGCGCCGCCGCCGATAATGACGACGAGCGCGCCGCCGTACATGAGCAGCTCGCCGACTGTCATGGTGCCACCTCGAGGCAAAAAACCGTCGTCGTAACCGTGAGCGAGCTACCCGGGGCAAAGCGGCTCGTCGCCGCGGCACGCCCGAGCCATCCGACGTCGGTCGGGCCACTTTCCTGTAGATGCATCTGCGCCTCGTCGCCCGCGTCGGTTGCCGCTACCCGTACGCCGCCGCCTATGACTTGCTCGCCGGGCACGCATTCCGACTCGACGGTAAGGGGCTCATTAACGCCGGGGCGGAGTACCGAGCGCTCGACCGTGCGCGCCGTTATGACGGTCGTTCCCGGCCCCGGTGGCCCGGGCGGCCCCGGCGGGCCGAGCTGGCCCGGCGGCCCCAGCGGCCCCGGCGCTCCCGGTGGCCCCGCCGAGCCAGCGGCCCCGGGCGGCCCGTCGAGCCCGGGCGGCCCCGGCGGGCCGGCAACGCCACCGGCGCACGTAATGCGACACGCCGCCCGCTTGGTTGGCACGAGGGCTCGAGGGGCCGTCGCGCTCGCAAGCATGAGCGCCGCCGCCATCGCTACCATGTGCCGCCGACGCCGACCGCCGGCGTCACCCCGGCGGGCCGGAGCCCGCTGCCACGATTCAAGGGAAGTAAGCCGGAAGCAAAGAGCATTGCATGCGCTCCAACAGGCACGCGAATACCGAAGCTCAAATTGAAGCGGTCTAGGCGATCGACCCAATCGACCCCGAGGAGCGGCCCGCTTGCGACGCTTCCATGCGTCAAGACAAGCGTTTGCGTATCGGGCACCGAGCGCGACGGTACAAAGGCGCTCGAGCCCAAAAACTCCACGACGGCGGCAAGATGGCGCGGCCACACGAGCGCCGAGCCCGATAGACCGTAGACCGCATGACTTTGGCGGGCGTCGGATAGATCTACCGCGGCGCCGAGGTGCACGTTTGCCTCGAGCCGGTGGTTACCTACCGAGAAATCCGCCGCCGTCGTGCCCCAATAGTCGCCGGTGCCGTGGGCTTGCGCCTCGTCGCCGGTCGGAAAGACGGCGTCTAAGGTGGCGGCCCCGTAGAGCGGGCTCGGTAAGGGAAGCGCATACTTAACCCGGACGTCGAGGTCACCGACGCCGACCGAGCCCGTATGCACGGCACCCGAGCGGCCGCCGGCGCTAACCGTGCAGTCGAGCGCCGAGCTGACAATCGGGAGAAGCACGCTTACGTCGACGTCGTCGGTAATGCCGCGCGACACGGCAACCGCAAGGGCGCGCAAGCGCAAGTCGAGGTCGTACCGCAAGGCGACTGCCTCGAGCGGCGGCCCGTGCCCCGTCGGCGTGCGTTTCAGAATGGTACGCCCCGCCCCGGTGCCGAGCTCGCCGAGCCCTTGCCCGTCAAGCACGCCGTCGCCTAACGACTGCATCGCGACGGCGTTTACATTCCACACGCCGGCGCCGAGGGTGCGCGCATGATCCAAAAAGATCGGCCCTAAGGGCGCCATGCTCGAGTCAATCGCGCCCAAGGCAACCGCGGCCGCCGAGGTCGGCTCGATAGGCGACACCACGGCGCCCGCCGCCCCGGTAAGATGGGCGGCAAAATGCGCAAACGCCGGCGCCGGTCGGATACCGACTGCCTCTTGCGCGTCGCCGAGCACGCCGCGGAGCGTCGCCCCCTCCGCCGCTACCGCCCCGAGCGCCACCATTAGGACCGCCCCGAATCGGAACAGCATGGCGGGCCACTCGAGGGTTTGACTCGGTGTGTCGGGGCGGCCGAGCATCCATCGTCGCCCCCTCGAGCGCCCGCCCGTCGCATGGCGGAGCCGAGCCCCTAGCACGCCATTAGCCCGAGTCTAGCCCTCGAGGCGGGGGCAGCATGCCCTTTCTTACAAAGGTGCATAACGCGTTATGCATTGACGTACCCCCCTCGCAAAGCGCACAAGCACGAGTCACGGGTGCCGACGGTCGGGAAATCCGTCGAGCTGGCGAGTGTGTTGGCCCTCTACGGGCGTTCGGTCCCTCGGACCGCAACGGTAGGCGGCGCGGGATCGAAAGAAGCTACGTAACGGCCGCCTGTATTCCCCCGCCTCGGGACCAGGGGGGTTCCGGCTATGGGGTATCGCGTTTCCCCTCTTCTGCACCCCCCCCATAGCCCCGAGCGCATGCGGACGACCCGCCTCTACGCCATACCTCGACTCACACTCGCCTAGTCTCACCGCCCGATTGGGGGGGGACTAGGGGGGGGTCCGAGCTGGCCAAGCCCGGCAAGACCCCGGAGCCCGACCAACGGGAGGCGGTACCTAGCGCCCTAGCTTGCTACCCAAACGCGGCGGAAGAGTTACGCCGCGCGGGCTATGGCCGCTCGGCTTACGCCTCGCTCGCCCCGGCCATGCGGGGTGCCATAGCGCACTGTCAGGCAGATGTGCCGGGAGCAGGCTAGGCTGCTAGCTAGCCAGGGCTAGCCTGCTAGCCCTGGCCTGCCTTGGCCAGGCAGGGCGGGAAGCCCGCGCGGGGCGCGGGTTCCCGCATCCCGGCTGGCTGGCTCGCTAGCCAGCTAGCCAGCCAGGCCGCGAGCCCCACGCGCAGCGTGGGGGTCAGCGAGCGGCAGCGAGCGGCCGTCGAGCCCGGTGCTCGCCGAGGCGCGGCGGCCCGGAGCTAAACGCTGCGGCCCTCGAGGTTCAGTCGCCGCCGCATGCCGACCGGCTCGAGTCTGAACACGCCGGCTAGGCAAGGGCCGCGGGCCATGGTAGCGGCGGCGGGCATGAGCGACGAGCGCACGGGGTCGGGAGTGCAACGGCACCCGGGGCCATCGGTGGCGGTTGTCGTCGAGCGGCTTGCGCACATGCGGCGGGCGGCGCGGTTATCGCGCGACGAGAAGCGGGCCGAGGCGCGGCGCTGGCTCGAGTCGGTACCAGGGTTAAGCCTCGAGGAGCTACGGCGCTCGGCGTCGGCGCGGCATTGGACGGTCGCGATGCTGCACCTCGGGGGCTACGACTTGCGCTCGATCGCGGGGGCGATTGGATGGGCGAACGTGTCGAATGCTGCCAAGGCGTTGCAGCATCCGGCGGTTAAGCGAATCGTCGAGCTGATACGAGCCGAGCAAGTCGACCGAATCTTGCGGGGCGAGTATGGCGTGCAGGCGACGGCAAAGGCGGCGGCGCCGGCGGTAATCGAGCACGTCGCCGAATTGGCGGGCGGCATGAAAGACAAGGCGACGGGCGAGCGGCGGGGGCGAGCGCGGCGCGACTCGGATGCGCTGCGGGCGGGCGAGCTGCTGCTAACCGTGTCGGGCGACAAGGTCGAGCGCAAGGCGGTTATGCATGCGCACCTTTTCGAGCAAATGAGCGACGACGAGCTAGAGCGCCTTGCCACCGGCGGCGAGTGGCCGGAGCGGTTCCGCGGGGTCGCCGGGTATCTGCCCGGGGGCGAATGAGTATCACGGTCGAGCCGGCGCGGCGGCGCCCGCTTGTCGTCTACGAGGAGAACGACGAGCTAGGCGACGAGTGTTTGCGCTTGACGGTGCATTGCGACACTTGCGGCGCCCTGGTCTATCAGCTCGGCATAGATACCCGACGCGACCCGCCCGACGTCGCCGACGAGTGGTATACGCGATGGCGGGCGCACCGGTGCCTACAATGAGCCTCGAGGGGCGGTACTTTGTAACCGTACGGGTCGAGGTCGAGCGCGGGCGGGCGACGGCGGCGGCGCGGGGGGCGATAGATTCCGACGGGCGCGAGCAGCTCGAGCACGAGGCGCTCGGGCTTTTTAGGGTCGCGCTCTATCGCGCCTTGCGCGACCTCGAGGGCGAGCGATGAGCGAGCCGGTCGATTTGCATACGCTCGGCGTCGTCGTCGCGGCGCTCCGCCGGGCGCTTGATTTTGGTTGGCTACCCGCCGCCCGTACCGACCGGATCGCCGACGTCGAGGCGGCGCGGCAAGCGTGCCACGCAACGCTCAAGTGGGGCGAGGCGCTATGCAGGGGCGAGCGCCTCGAGGAGCCCGAGGCGTGAGCGCTCGCGTCGTGCCGCTCGAGGATGGCGCCGGGGTCAAGGCGGCGCTCGAGGGGCTAATGCGCGCCGTCGAGGCGGGCGAGGTGCGCGCGGTTGCCATCATCACCGCCGACGCCTCGGGCGGGCTCGAGCCTTGGTGGGGCGCCTCGAGGATGCTCGGGACGCATGCGGGCACGGTGCTGCGCGGTATGGTCGCGTACTTGGGCGCGCTCATGGACGCGGAGGCGCTCGAGCAATGATCGGCTACGCCAGTCGCACGGGTACTCGGCGCAACCTAGACGCCTTGCGCGCCGCCGGATGGCGCTTGCTCGTGACGCCGGCGTGCATACGCACCGAGGGCATGCGCTACGCGCTCGATAACGGCGCTTGGAGCGCGTACCGCCGCGGCGTCGCGTGGGATCCTGACCCCTTCTTAGACGCCGTGCGGCAGCTCGGAAGCGGGGCCGATTTCGTCGTGCTGCCCGATATCGTCGGCGCCGGGGCGGCGTCGATTCGGCGGAGCCGTACGTGGCTCCCGTTTCTTTGCGGGTACACGCGCCTCGTGCTGGTACCGGTGCAGGATGGTGTCGACCCCGCCGACGTCGTGCCGCTGCTCGGCGAGAACGTCGGGCTTTTCATCGGCGGCACGACGGCATGGAAGCTCGACACGCTCGGCTATTGGGGCGGCGTCGCGGCGAAGATCGGCTGTTATCTGCACGTCGGGCGCGTCAACACGCAACGGCGCATCGCGCGGTGCCATGCCGCCGGCGCGCAGTCGTTCGACGGCACGAGCGTCACGCGCTACGCCGCGACCCTGGCAGAATTGGAGCCGGCGCGGCGGCAAGGGGGCTTATTGCTCTATGCGTAACGTCGTCTTGCTCTCGGGCGGCATTGACTCAACCGTGGCGCTCGGGCTCGCGTGCTGGCGTGACGGGGCCGACCAAACGACTGCCGTCGGCGTGGCGTACGGGCAGCGCCACATAATCGAGCTGACGTGCGCCCGGCGCATTGCCGCCGCGGCGGGCGTGGCGTTCTTCGGCGTGCAGCTCGACCCGGCCCCGTGGAAGCTCCTACCGCTCGCCCGTGGCACGACGGCAAGCGACCGGGATATTTACGCCATGAAAAGCGGCGGCGTGAGCGATGCGTTTTTACCCGGGCGGAACGTGTGCTTTCTCGCCGCGGCGCTGGCGGTCGCCGGAATCAACGGCGCCGATTCCATTTGGATTGGTGCCAATGGCGACGACGCCGCCGGGTTTCCCGATTGCCGCCCGCCCTTTCTGCTCGCGTGGCAAGACATGGCGAGCCATGCGCTCGGGCGCCCCGTGCATGTCGTGGCACCGCTCGTCGAGCTGTCTAAGCGCGATGTCGTGGCGCTCGCCCGGCGCATGGCTATCGACCTCGCCGCGACATGGTCGTGTTACCGCCCGCGTACGCTGCTGACCGGCGCTGGCTCATGTGGGCGTTGCGATGCGTGCGTCCTCCGCCGCGACGCCATCGAAGCGAGCGCTGGCTAGGCACACGCCGTGTGAGGCGCTACAAGCGCCGCATGGAAGCAAACGAGCCCTTGGCGTTTGGCGACAATGGGCCGACGCCCGCGCCGACGGCGGCCCTCGAGCGGCGCCCCGAGCTGCACGCCGTCGCCCGAAAGGTAATCGCCATCCTCGAGCCCCTCGACCCGCCGGCGAGGCTCCGGGTGATCCGGGCGGCCGCTATCCTGCTCGAGCTAGACGCGGCGGGGCTCGGGATCTACCCCTAGCTCGGAATGGATTCGGTAACCGGCCCCCGCCCGCCGCAGATACGCCCGCCGCGGCGCACCGGTGGCGCCGGCGGCGGCGCGCCGGGGCCACAAGGACCGCCCGGGCCGACCGGGCCGGCGGGGCCAGGGGTGCCCGCCGGCGGCACGTCGGGCCAGGTACTCGAGAAAACGTCGGCGACCGACTACGCGACGGCATGGGTAACGCCGACTGGCGGCGGCGGCGCGAGCGTCCACGTCGGCCCGACGCCGCCCGCGTCGCCCGCCGTCGGCGACATGTGGTGGCGGAGCGACCCCGACGGCCGGCTCTTTGTCTACTACGACGACGGCAACTCGACGCAATGGGTACCGGCGACGCCGACCATAAAAGGCGACCCGGGGGCCGCGGGCGGCGCCGGGCTTTCGGGCGTATGGAATTACAAGGCGACGGGCGGCACGACTGACCCGGGCAACGGCAACATTGCCCCCGACATTGTAGGCGCGCCGACCATGCTGCGCTTTTCGACGCAAACAACGGCCGGCGCCGATACCCGAAACATATTTCTCACGACTGCCGTCGGTGATGTCATCCTAGCACAGCAGCAAACCGACTCGACCAAATGGGGCAAGTTTCAGGTTAGCGCTGCATTGATCGACCATACGACATGGTTTGAAGTACCCGTGACGGTGCTCGCCAATGGCACCGGCGGCGTGCCGGCGAATAACGCCGACGTGCTCGTTGACTTCAACCGCACGGGTACGGCGGCGCAAATGTCCTATCGTCATGTGCAAGCGTCGGCGGCGACGACTTGGGCGATTACGCATAATCTCTCTTTCCGCCCGAATGTCGCGGCGGTCGATTCGACGGGCCGCGAGATATGGCCCGGGGCCGTCGACTACACGAGCGCAACCGCGGTGCAACTAACGTTCTCGGCGGCGGTCGCGGGCGAGGCGTATTTAAGTTAGGGGGCTGGCATGCCGACCATTTACGGCGCCGTCGACCTCGTTAAAAACGAGCTGCGTAACGCAGTCGTACAGAATCTCGGCTCGGCGCCCGCAAGCCCGGTGAAAGGGCTCCTCTACTTTAATAGCGCCGATAACACGCTCTATTGGTACGACGGAACGCAATGGGTCGCCGCCAAGTCGGCGGGGGCGCTAAGCCCGGCGACGACGGTAACGACGCAAGCGATTGGTGACGCGCCGGTTGTCGGCACGAGCACAAACTACGCGCGGGAAGACCACAAGCATGGGGAGCCCGCTTTCGGCGCCATCACGACTGAGCAGACTTTCGGCGTTGCGGGGGCGAACGGGAGTGCCGCGACGATTGCGCGCTCGGATCACACGCACGGCAATCCCGTGCACGACGGCAACGCGCATACCTCAATCTCCATCTCGTCGCTTGCCGTTCCGATTGCTGCGCTCAACATGAACGGGCAGAAGATCACGAGCCTCGGGACGCCGACGGCGGGCACCGACGCGACGACGAAAGCGTACGTTGACGGCGCCATTAGCGGGCTCTCGTGGAAAGATACCGCGCGCGTGGCGTCGACTGCGAACGTCGCACTTACCGGGCTCGTCGCTATCGACGGCGTAACGCCAATCGCGAACGACCGCGTATTACTCAAGAACCAAACCGCGCCGGCGGAAAATGGGATATGGATAGCAGCGTCGGGCGCATGGGCTCGAGCCACCGACGCCGCCGCGGCGGGCGACCTCTTAAACGCCGCCGTGTTTGTGTCGGAAGGTACCGTTAACAAAGACACGGCTTGGGTCATGACAACCGACGCGCCGATTACCGTCGGCACGACGGCGCTTACCTGGGTACAGTTTGGCGGCCCTACGGCATACGTCGGCGGCGCCGGGCTCACGCTCACGGGTAACACATTCGACGTCGGCGCGGGCACCGGCATTACCGTTGCGGCCGATACGGTGGCGGTCGATACGACCGTCATTGCGACGCAAAGCTACGTCACGACTGCCATTACCGGCATGGCGAAGAAATACGCCGGCGCGCTCACGGGCACGGCGTCGCCCGAGGTCGTAACCCACAATTTGAACACGCGCGACGTCGAGGTAACCGTCTTGAATGGCGCCTCGCCCTATACGGCGGTCGAGGTCGATTGGGACGCGACGAGCGTCAACAGCGTAACCGTGCGCTACAATCCAAACCTCGGCGCCGGGTACCGCGTCGTCGTCGTCGGCTAACAATGCCACGCGCGTACGGCACGACGAACGCCGCACCCTACGCGAGCGCGCCCGCCGTCGGACTCTCAGGCGACACGTATTTTAATACGGCTGAGCAAGCGTTGTACGTATCCAATGGCTCGGCATGGGTCAGACCTGGACTCGCGTCGATTGGTGTTACGGCGCCGGCGTCGCCCGTCGTCGGGCAATTGTGGTGGCGGAGCGATAGCGGGAAGCTCTTTATTTACTACAACGACGGCACCTCGACCCAATGGGTGCCGATCAACATGGGGTAACGAATGGCTGCGCTGGACTTCCCGAATTCGCCGACGAACGGGCAGCAGTATTCCGCGCCTAATGGCGTCGTGTACACGTACGACGGTACGACGTGGACGACCTCAGGCGTGCTCTCGACCGGCGCGGCGGCGGGCGGTGATTTACAAGGGACGTACCCGAATCCGACCATCAAACCCTCCGCCCTCCCTTGGAGTGTTTCGGGGACAACGCTCGTGCCCACCGATACAACGAAGACGGTTGCCGTGCTCACGTCGGTGGGCGATGGCGTCGCGCTCAACCAAGCATCCGTCGGCACCAAGGCGCATTTTGGGGTCTTTGGTTCTGGTAATCCCGGGCTTGCACTGCGCGCAAATGTCTCGACTAACGGCGTAGTGGATGACGCTACAAAAGCAACGTGGGCACTTGAACTGCACTCGGGCTCCGACACGATGATCGTGCTGCACGGCACCGCTGGCGTCGCACCGGCGACGAACCTCTTTACGCTCGATGCCAGCGGCAATCTCACCATCGCCGGGGCGACGGCGACCAAGGCGAGCGGCACCACATGGGCGAATCCATCCGACCCCCGGCTGAAGCAAGACGTCGGACCATACGCCGCGGGGCTCGCCGAAATTCTCGGGCTTGAACCAATCTCCTATCACCTAAAGAGCGACCCCGACGGCCCCCTCTGTTACGGTTTCGACGCCGAGAAGGTGCGCGCCATCTTTCCCGAATGCGTGTCGCTCGGGCGCATGAAGCTCGACCCCGCCGACGACGAGGAAACCGAGGTCTTAGTTTTCGATATGCACCCGATTTTGGTTGCCCTCGTGAACGCCATTAAAGAGCTTGCCGCCGCGCATGCCTGAAACGCCGCCCGCCGCCGGGCGCGTGCTCGGCCCCGACCATCCTCTAGCCGTGCGGGCCGCGGCGCGCCTCGCCCTTGAGCAGCGCAAGGCGACGGCCGACTACGGGGCGCATGGCGACCCGTGGGCGTTTGTGCGCGACTGCGTATGGACGCGCGACGAGGCAACGGGGCAAGTCAGGCGCTACCCGCCGCATGAGTATGCCGAGCTACTCGTGCGCCGGTGGCAGTCGCACCCGATCGTCGTCGTCGCGAAGTCGCGGCGCATGGTCGTTACGTGGCTATTTGTCGCGGTGAACTATTGGCTTGCCCGGTTCACGCCGCTCAGCAAATGCGCGTTCATGGCGCGCAAATTGGGAAGAACCGAAACCGAGGGCTCGTGCGAGCTGGTACGCCGGGCGCATTTTATCCACCGGCATACGCCGGCGTCGTTACCCGCCGTCGAATGCGAGTACAGCATCGGCTTGCTGCGCTTTCCGAATGGCTCGGAAATCGTCGCACTCGGCGAGGGCGAGGAGCAAGCGCGGCAACATACGTTTACGTCGGTGCTTGCCGACGAGGTGTCATTTTGGGAGCACGCTTACGAGACTTGGGTAGCGCTCCGCCCGACTATCGAGGGCGGCGGGCGGATCACGGCGGTTAGCTCCGCCGGCCCGGGATTCTTTCGCGACCTCGCCCATGACCAACTAGGCTAATGGCTCGCGACCCGGGCGAATGGTACGAGGAGAAACGGCAAGAGGCGGAACGCCTCGAGGCGCAGCTAGACGGGGCACGCGCCGTGCTCGACGCCATGCGGGCCGCCCGCGGGCAAGTACCCGACGAAAATTTGCTCGACGTCGCTATCGGCGTCGTCAAGATACTCAACCGCCGGCTAGAGCGGGCGCGCTACGTCGGCGACTAGGAAAGGGGCACGGTATGGCAACACGGCACGAGCCCGAGGAAAGCGGCGGGGGCGCGGCAACCGTCGACATTACCCGACCCGACGGTACGCATATCGTCGTGCAAGGAAGCGCCCTCTTTGTCGGTAAGAAGGTCGCCGAGATATTGGCGGCGCTCTACCCGCCGCCGCCCCCGCCGCCGGCGTGAGATTTGCGAGCGAGGTAACCGCGCCGGTCGACGTCGAGGTGCTCGCCTATACGCCGGCGTACCGCCCTCGCTACGGCGGGCCGCCGGATTCCCGGCAAGAGGCGGAGCCCGCCGACGTCGAGGTGCGGGTGCAGCTCGGCGGCGTCGACGTTACCGAGGCGCTACCCGCCGACGTGCTCGAGGCGTTACGGCAAGAGGCGCTCGAGCAGCTCGAGGGCTAGGCGGCCCGGCGGGCGGCGACCTTATGCGCCGGGGTTAGGCGGATAAAGGATTGCAGCTCCGCCCATGAGAGCTTAAGCGCGGCGCCCGGTTTCTCGGGGTCGGCGTCGTCGTCCCATAGCGCCGGGAAGCGGCGGCCCTCGTCGAGTCGCTTGGCGTACAATCCCCATCCGGTGCCGTCGTAGTGCAGCACGCGAGCGCGGTTGCGGAGCGCGTTGACGAAAAGAAAGCAGGCGCCGACGTCGGTTGCGTGCAAGCGCTTGCGGGCGAGCGCCGCCAAGTCGTCGACGCTTTGGCGTAAGTCGACCGGCGCGGCGTATGCCCAAACCCGAAACGAGGTCGCGAGTGGTAGCATGTATTACCCCCGAAGCGTTTTTAGTAGCTCGGCGACGAGCGCCGCCGGCCCCTCGATTTGATAGCCCTCAGGCGTAGTAACAACCAAGGCACCGTTTGCCGAGGCGCGGCGCCCGACCTCGACGGGGCGCATCGCGACGCGCCGCTTGCGCTTCGGGGTGATAGCGCGCACCTCGGGCCAGTAAAGGGCCGAGCTTGCGAGCCCCGCCGCCTCGAGCGTCGGGGTTACGCCAATCCCTTTGGCGAGGGCGCGGCTTGCGAGCGCAACGGCCTTGATTCGTACCTCGGGCGGGTAACGGTGCGCTTGCCCGGCGTGCCCCTTGTGTTTCGTTTGGTGCGCCTTAACGGCGTCGCGGAGCGCTGCAAAGCCAGCTAGCTTCTGAATCGCCGCTAATGTCTCTTTCGCGGGCGTCCCTTGTGGCATGGGGCCGCCCATACGTTGCCGGGCACGTAGCTGTCAACGGGGGCGTCGGGGCTTGTCGCGGGGCCGGCGGCGGCGCTTGGCCCGGTGGCGCGCCCATCGAATGCCGACGGCATGGCGCGCTTGCCTCGAGCGCTCCTCGGCGTCGAGGCGCGCCGCTCGAGCGAGCCCGCCCTTACGAGCGCCGAGGCGCCCCAAGGCGGCGGCCGCGGCGCGGATATCCTCGGGGGTCATGCCCGCCCTTATACGAGCCCGGGCGGGCATGTGCCTAGCCTCGAGCCTTGCGCCACCGGGCGAGGGCGACGACGCCGAGCCATGCGGCTAGATCCTCGGGGTCATCATAGGGTGCCAGCTCATAGCGCCCGGTGCGCTGCAAATGCACGCCGAGGCGCGCCGGCGCGCCCCACTCGACGGGCACGAGGCGGCCGCCGCCCGCGGGCGCCGTATGCATACCCTCGCACGCATAGCCGGCGGTTTGGAGCGCGTAGCTCGCCGCCATTTTCGCGGTAGCCTTGCGCTCGACAATCGTAACGTAGCCGTCGAGGTCGCCGACCGAGTCGGTTGTGCCCGCGTACCCATAGGTCGGATGGTAGAGGATGACTTGCGACGCGAGCGGGCGGTAACCGTAATCGGCCTTAAAGGCTTGCCACGCTTGCACATAGGCGACTGCCTCGGGGTGCACGCTCGACCAATCCAAGTCGTCGGCGTCGTCGAGGTCGCAACACAAGTCGACATGGATACCGCGGCGGCGGGCGTGCAGTAGCACGGTCGGGTTAACTTTGGAGTAGTCGGGCGAGATACCCGCCGCCTCGAGCAGCTCGGTAACCGACGGCACGGGCGCCCCGTCTACGCGGTAGACGTGCGCCTCGGGGTCAAAGGTGAGAATGGAGCCGGGCTCCTCGAGCGCGCCCGCCATGGCTAGAATTGCCGCCGAGGCGTGTTCATGCTGCGCGGGGCGCCGTAGCGCCGCACGAGCCGGGGGCGCGGCCGCGGCAACGGTGCCTGACCCGATAGCGCCGCGTCGACGGCGGCGGGTACTTGCGCGCAAAGCTCGTCGTAGGCGCGCCATGAGCAATCCGAAAGGCGCTCGCGCCCCTGCGTTTGCCCTACCCAATCCACCAAGTAAGCGCGGGCAGCGTCGAAGATACCGGCGTGCTGGTCTTGCGGCACCTCGGCGCCCTCGATTGCCTCGTGCAGCAAAGCCATAAGGCGATTGACCCGGGCGGGCGATAGCGCGTCGGGCGGCGTCGAGCCACCGGCGGGCACCGGTTGCGGCGCTCGAGGGGCGGGCCGCGGTGCGGGGCGCGCCGTCGGGGCGGGCCGAGTCTGCATGGGGCGCACCGGCGGGGCCGCTCGAGGGGGCGTCGGGGCGGGTCGAGGTGCAGTCGCCTTAACCGACGCCTCGAGCTGCGCTTGCAAGCTCGAGGGGGCCGCCGCGCCGCTCTTACTCTTAGGCGCCTCAAACTCGCCCGCCTCGGGGGCGCCGTTATCGAAACCGCCGCCGCTATCCTCGAGGTCTTGCGTGAAAATTTCCGACAAGCCGGCGCACCTAAGCACGGCGTCGGTTTGCGCCGACTTTTGCGCCATTTTGAGCGTCTTATTTGTATCGCCAAAATCCTGGTCGCGATGGCGCGAGCCCCGCCCCTCGGCGACGATAACCCCCGCCGCGGTGTATAGCTCGCATACGAGGCACACTAGCCCGGGCTCGCTACCGAGCATCTCCCATGCCTCGACGTCGCGGCGGAATTTCGGTTGCAAGCGCAGCAAGCCGCAAATCTTCTCGCTTCCTGGCTTGCAAAGCGTGCTCTTGCCGCCGCACGTCGGGCACGCCCGCCCGGTAAGGTTCCCTTTCTCGGGGCAGTCGGTTTTCTGCCCCCGGGCGCCGACCTTGCGGTGTATCAGCGTGTAGTCGATACCGGCGACTAGTTGGCTCATAAGCCACTCGACGAGGAGCCGGCGCGCCTCGCCGTATGTCTCGAGCTGCGCCTTAAGCGCCGCGGGGTCATTCAAGAGGAGCGCGGCGCCCTCGGCGGGCGGCACGAGCGTAAGCGCGCCCTCGGGCGGTACGGGCTCGGCGACGACGTCGGGGGTTTCGTTTTCCATGGGGCTCCTCTTTGCGACGCCCGCATGGTAGACGGGCGCTTTAGTGGCTAGCTTTGCGTCGGTTGACGGTCGAGTGCAATGGGCACCCGCCGTTAAATCTGCCGGCGCCGTACCGTTGCCCGACTGCTCGAGGCTCTTTTCTCCCGACCCGACCGACGTCGTACGCTTCACGCGCTTGCGCGTCGGCGAAACGCCGGAACGGTGCCTAGCTTTGGCGGTACTCACGCAAGCGCTCCTCGACTTGCGGCGCTCGCCGCCGGGGCGGGCGCACGGCAAGCAAGCCGGCGTGTATGAGAAAACGACCGCATGGTTTCGGGCGAACGACCGGAGCTGGCCCCTATCGTTTGCGTCGATTTGCGAGCTATTCGATTGGAGCCCGACGGCGGTACGGGCGCGGGTGCTCGGCCCGGAGCCGGGCCACGAGCCCGAGCGGCGCTTGCGCCTCGTGCGGCGGCGGCGACCTTACTAGCCACGGTCGGCGCAATCCTCGCACGCATAGGCGACGGCGCCCGTATCGGGGCACTCGAGGGCGACGGCGTCGACGTCGTCGAGCGGCGCGCCACAAAGCCGGCAATCGGTGTTTGTCATACGCCTAGACCATACGCCCGGGCACCCGGGGCGTCAAGCGATACGTATAAGAAACGATACGTATTAAACCCGCGCTTGGCTGCGGCGCCGGGCTCGGGTATGCTCGGCCCTATATGGCTCGCCGCCGCCGGCCCGACGGGCGCCGAAAACCGCGCACCCGGGTTAATGTCATCTACCGCAGTATACAGGCGGCGGGCGGCCCCTCGGCGCTGCATCGCGCCCTCGGCGTCGCCCTCCCGACGCTTGCCCGGTGGCGCCGGGTCGGGCGGGTAACCGACGCCGCCGCCGTGCTTGAGTGGGCCGAGCTGATACACCCGGGCGACCCGGCGGCGGCGTATCAGCTCGCCCGCCGCCTCGCCGGCTTGAAATCCTCTTGACGCTTCTGCGTGCCCGGGCTAGTAGGGGCGTCACACGTAGCAGCGCCCGAGATTTTAATTGCTTGGTAGCGCGGCGCACCGCGGGGGGCGTCGGTGGCGGTTGCGGGGTACGGGTGCGTCGTCCCTTGGTACTAGGCACCGGGACGACAAGGATGCAGGGAGCCGGGCGGAAGTGGGGCGACGGGTCAAGGCGCCCTCCCGACCGAGGCGGCCCCACTCAGGCTCGATTGATTGCCCGGGCGTACGACCTCGTCGGCGCATTGACGGCAACGCTCGGCACCCTCGCCGCCCTCGGCGTCGACCTCGCCCCCGACGCGAGCATTGACGCCGCGTTGCCCTCGGCGGCGCTATCGACCCGGGCGGCCGCCGAGCGCCTCGGCGTGGCGCCCTACACGCTTAACGAATGGGCACGCTCGGGGCGGATACCGAGCCGGCAAGATGCCCCCGGGGGGCCGCGGCATTACCGGGCCGCCGACCTCGAGGCATACGAGGCGCGCCGCACCGGCGTTGCCATCGGCATAGGCCAGCGGTATACTCCGGGGCATGATGACACCCGACGAGGTAAAGGCGCTGCGCCGCCGGCTCGAGCTGACACAAGCCGAGCTAGCGACGGCGCTCGGCGTAGCGGTTACGACCGTATCGCGATGGGAGCAAGGCGCTCGAGCAATCGGCCCCCTAGCGGAGCGAGCCCTTGCGCTCCTAGCTCAAACGCATGGGCGAAAGCCCGCCCGTGGGGCGACCCCGACCCCGAGCCCGAGGGCTAGAGCATGACGGGGGCGAAAAGGCGCGGGCGATTCGTCGCCGACTACTACGTGCACGTCGACGGCAAGCTAAAGCGCCGCCGGCTTTCGTTCAAAACCGCCGCCGAGCGCGACGCCGCCCTAGACAAGCAACGCGACCTCGAGCGCCGGCAAAAGGGGCTTTCCGCCCTCGTCGACCGTTCTAAGACGGTGCGGGCGCTCGCCCTCGAATGGCTCGACGGGCTCGAGGGCGGGATTAAGGCGCGCACCCTCGAGGGGTACCGCCAAGCCGTCGAGCTGTATATCGCGCCGCGCCTCGGCGATATGCTCGTCGCCGAGCTGACCCGGCAAACCGTCAAGGCGTTTCTAAAAGACTGCCGGCGGCAAGGGGTCGGGTACGTCAAAGCCGACGGTACCCGGGTGCAAAAGCCGCTCGCTAAGGGGTCGGTATATGCGATCTACTCGGCGCTCCGGGCGCTCTTAAACGAGGCGGTCGACGAGGAGATTATCTCGGGTAACCCCGCCGCCCGGCTCGGCCGCAAGCTCCACTTGCACCCGACCAAACAGCATCGAAAGGCGGCGGTCGAGGCGCGGGTGCTCGCTAAGGAAAAGCTCCGGGTACTCCTCGAATGGGTACGGGTGCAGCTCGCGACGGCGTACCCGTTGCTGCTAACCCTCGCCCGCACCGGCGTACGTATCGGCGAGGCGGTTGCCTTGCAGCTCGACGACTACGAGCCCGAGGCGGGTAAGCTACTCGTCGCCCGGGCATGGAACGATAAGCACGGGCGCATGGAAACGCCAAAGCACGGCGCCCGCCGGGTCGACGTATCGCCGCAGCTCGCCGCTATCCTCGAGCTGCACATTGCCGCCCTTAAGCGCGTCGTCGGGCTCGACGGCAAGCCGCGCTCGGCGCTGCTATTCCCGTCGGAAGCATGGTCGATGCTCGACGCCCGAAACGTGCGCCGGTTACTCCGCCGTATCGCTCGCGAGTCGGGGCTAGGTCGCGACCTAAAGCCCCACGACTTGCGGCATACCTACGGGTCGATTCTGACAAGCGAGGGCGCCCCGCCTCAGTACATCCAAGCGCAAATGGGCCATGCCTCGATTCAGATAACGATTGACTTGTACGGGTCGGGGCTCGAGGCGAGTTATCAACACGGGGTCGGCGTGCTCGACGACGCCCCCTCGACGCCGCGGCATTCTCGGCGTAATGGTCACGGACTAGTCACAGCTCGAGGGGCGCATAAATCGAGGGGTGCCGTAAGTGGTTGATTCTCTTAATGGGCCGCGGGCGAATCGAACGCCCGACCCGCTGATTAAGAGTAAGCACGAGGGGCCATGCGGCCCCACCTCGCCCCCTCTAAGCCCCTGTGTTTTCTCGATTCGGCGCCCTCGAGGCATGGCGCCGCATGGGCGGAGATTGCTCCTAGTGGTCACTGAGTAGTCACAAGGGAGGGGGCGGCGAATGGGCGACACGGGTACGGTAATTGGCGGCGAGTTATCGACACTATCCCCAAGCCCTACGGTTAGATCCTCGGTAGAGGCTTCCGGAGGGGTAGAAACCCCAAGGCAAGTAGAGACAGGGGAAAAAGGGGGGGTCGGGGGGGAAAAGGGGGCGGCCGCCGTCGACGCGCCATGGGCTCGAGCGCTCGCCTCGGCCGAGGCATGCCGCCGCGGCGTATGCGCGTATCGAAACCCCGAGGCGCCGCGCGACGGGCGAGCGGCCGCCGCCGGGTGCGACGGGTACCATGCGAGTCGCGGGCTCGACCCCGACGGGCGCCCCCTGGTCCGGTGGAATCTGTGCCCCCGCCATCGCGCTTGGTGGATTGCCGAGCGCCGGCGCCGAGCTGCGCGGCGGGCCGAGCCATGATCGAGCCCGGGTATCTCTTGCCGCTCGTCGTCGTGCTCTTGCTCGTATTTGCCGACCGACCGTGCTCGGCATGCGGGCGCCTTTTGCGCCACCGGCTCGATTGCCGCCGGCGCCCGGCGCATCGCGTATGAGCCGGCCCCCGGGCGTCGTCGTCGTCGAGGTCTACGGGCTACCGCGGCCCGCCGGCTCAAAGCGCGTTTTTCTCGTCGGCAAAGATCGCCGGCCCGTCGTTACCGACGATTGCAAAGGCGGCCCCGATTGGCGGGCGTCGGTACAGCATGCCATCGCTCGAGCCTACCGCGGCGCCCCGCTCGCCGGCCCCCTCGAGCTATCGCTTTACTTCACCATGCCGCGGCCCTTGGGGCACCTCGGGCGCCGCGGCTTGCGGCCGAGCGCGCCGCCCTACCCGGCGCGCAAGCCCGACGTTACCAAGCTCGTGCGAGCGGTCGAGGATGCGGCGACGGGGCTCCTCTGGCACGACGACGCGCAAGTAGTCACGCAAGCCGCGGCCAAGCGCTACGGGCCGCGGCCCGGCGTAATCATCCATTGCCGGCGCCTCGAGGGCGCCGAGGGAGGGGGCCAGCATGACGGTATGGGCGGAGGGGGCCGAGGGGTCGGTGCAGCTCGCAACGCGGGTGCCGCGGAGCCTACACAAGCGGCTAAAGCTCGCCGCGTTTGAAAGCGAGTCGACCCTTTCGGAATGGGTAACCGAGGCGCTTACGGCGCACCTCGAGCGGGTCGCGCCTCGAGGCAAAGGCAAAAAGGCGGCCGCGCCCGCCGCGGGATAGGCGACGAAAGGCGTAGCAACGGCAATTCTAGCCACGGGGGGGCGGGTAGGTATGCCGCGGGGCGAGTCGGAGCCGGAAGCCACCTTAAAAGCCGTTGCTACGTTTCCGGGCCATTGCGCCCGGTGCGGCGCCGAGCTGCTCGGCCGCCGACGCGACGCCCGCTATTGCTCGGGTCGGTGCCGCATGCTCGCATGGGATAAGGCGCACCCGCGGGTGATAGCGTGGCACCCGCGCCGGCCCTAGCCGTTGCGTACCCGGGCACGTAGCGCGTAGAGTGTCAGCGTATGACCCCCGACCAAACCGTTTTGCTCGTGCTTGGCTTTGCTTCCCAAATCGCCGGGCTATGCGTGCTCGGCGTGCTGGTCTACTACCAAACCCGCGGGCTCGGCGAGGTCTTGCGCCGACTATCCGAGCGCGTATCGCCGGGCGAGGCGGCGATAATCCTACAGCAGCAACGCCTAATGACCCGCTTTGACGAGCTGCGCCCGACGGCGCCCGAGGGGGGGGTAAAATGAGAGAGCATCTCGTTACCGCGCTCGACGCCGCCTTTCTCCTCGTCGTCGGGCTCGTATGCCTCGCCGCCGTCGTCCTAATCGGGCTCGTATTCGGGCCGATAGGGCTCCTCTTTGTCGTCGCCGCGCTACTCCTCGGCGGCGTGCAAATCGCCCTCGGGGTCATGCATACGGGCGCGGCGCTCGACCAATGGGCGCGCCGGCGCCTCGGCGTCTAACGCGGGAAGGTCGTTTCTGCCTCGGGCCAGTTTTCGGCCCCGACGGTTTGCGACGTCGCACGGGCGCCAAGCATAAGGGGCTCGGCGACTACCCGCCCGACTTTTGGCAACGCCAAAAGCCACGGCACGGCACCCGGCGTTCTAAGCGCGCCACTAAGAACAACCGGCGTCCCTTTCGTTACCAGCTCGCGCCCCGTCGGGCCGAATGCCGCCGCCGCCGCGGCGTACGGGTGCCCGAGGTAATGCGCCGCGCCGCCGACCGTGCCACCGATAACCGGCGCCCGTGCGCCCCACTTTGACGCGCCCTCGGCTATCGTATCCATGACGGTTTGCATGGCGTCGTAATGCGGGCCGGCAAGCGCGCGTTGCCCATCCTCGCCGAGCTTTTCCCATGCGGCTAGTATCTTTTCCGGCGGGCGCGCCGACCATTGCTCCCACCATGCCGGAAGCCCGGCGCCCGGCTTTAAGACCTCGGCCGCCTTGCCCGCCGTCGGCGCCGTTTCCGCCGTGCCCGTCAAGATGGGGCGTAGCTCCTCGGCCGCCTCGAGGGCGGGCGCGGCTTTCGACGCGATAAGCGCGGGCACGTAGCGCAACGCTTGCGCGGGCGCCTCAAAGGTCGCGCTCCGGGTAAAGGCGTTACCGAGGCGGCGCCAAGCGCCCCCGGGCTCCGCCGGCTCGGAGCCGGTAAGTTTCTCGGCTAAAATCTGCGTACCCTCGCCGACGACGCCGCCGACGCCGGCGGCGCCCATGCCTACCGGTATCGCGACCTCGGGGCCGAGCGGCGCGGCGAGCGCGGTGCCCGTCGTACCAAACACGGTCGACGCGAGAATTGCCGGAACCTGACTGCCGAGCGACCGTTTCGGAAAGTAGACTTCTCGCACCGTCGGGCCTTGGTCGGGCTCGGCCGCGGGTGCGGCCGCGGGCGCCGCGGGCGCCGGCGGGGGCGGCGGCGCGAATGCCCCGGCAAGCGGCGCGCCGCCGCCGAGGTCGTACCCGGTGGCAGCTCGCACGTAGTCGGGCGGCGGTTGCAGCGACGGCGGCGGTATCGGGCTCGGCCCGGGCGCCGGCGGCGTTGGGCTCGTGCGTTGCCGCTCGGCCGCCCAATTCGCCTCGACGGCGGGCGAAAACATGCGCTGCACCTCGGGCGGCGCCCCCGACATATCGCGGGGCGGCGCCGAGGGCGGCGCCTCGGCGGGCGGCGACGGTTCCGCGGCGGGCTCGGGCGGCGGCGGCGGCCCCATGTAAACGCCGCCTTGACTCGCGACGTAGTCGGATAGCTCGCCATGCGTTATCGGCCGGTCGGTGCGCAAAACGCGCGACTGCGTCGACCCGTCGGGCATCTGCATTACATACGGCGCCTCGTGATACTCGGGCGCCGGCGGCGGGGCGTCGTCGGGCATGGCTACTGCGCCGGGCGATCCTCGAGCACGTTAAAGCCCCCGGCTTGCGGCGGTTGCGTCGTCGTCGTCGGGGGCAACACCCGCACGGTCGACGGCGGCGTTTCGGTTGTCGGCGCTTGCCGGGCCGTTTCCTTCTCGGCTTGCCGGTCGGCGTACATTTGCCCGAAATACGAATCGACGAGGTTAACCCATCGCGGGGTCATCTCGCCGACCGGCATTTGCCGCAACGCGAGCTGCCGATAGATCTGCGCGTTTAAGTCGAAATTGAAATCGTCTAGGCGCTGCTCAAATTGCGTCGGGTACGCCTCATGGCCCGTCGGCACGCTACCCGGCTCTATGTTGATACCGTTTGCGGCGAGGTATTTTGGCTGCTGCTTATCAACCATATCGTTAAACGCCGATAGGTCGTCGGTGAATAGCTTAAAGCGCGGATCGTCGCGGAGATACATGAGGTATTCCAGCGTCGGGCGGGTAACCCATCCAACGTATTTGGCGCGCTCCTCGGGGTCTTTAAAATCCTGGTAAAACTTATCGAGCTTGCGCCGCTTATCCATGAGGTAATCGGTCGCCTTAGCCTCGCTTTCGCTTGCCGGGCGCATGGTGCGCGTAATATCCGCAGTCTGCACTTGCTCGCGTTGCCGGCGCTCGTCGCGGAGCTGGTCAAAGTAAGCGCGTTGCTCGGGCGACGCGGTACGGAAGTCGTCGATACCCGCGGCCGCGGCGTCGGCTTGCAGCTCGTTTAAGGGGCCAAACTCATACACGTCTTGCTGCCCGGTGGCGCTCGTATAGGTGCGGCGCGCTAGCGGCGGCGGCGCGGTACCGGCGGGCATCTCGGGGGCGACGGCGCGGCCCTGCGTACCTCGAGGCGTCGGGGCCGGCGGAACGGGCGGCGCTACAATTTGAATCTCCCTTTGCGGCGGCGCGTAGGTCGGTACGGCGGTATCCGGCGGCGGCCCCCATCCGGGTACAGCTCGAGCGGGCGGCGCGGTTGCCGGCGCCGGCGCGGGCGTCGGCGGCGTCCACCCGGGCGCCTCGGCCGCCTCGGCGGCGGCGGGGGCGAGGAGCCCGACGGCGCGGCTTAGGAAGCCCGGGCCGGCGGGTGCGCTTAGATCTTCCTCGGGCGGCGGCGCCGCCGACGGGTACGCCGGCGAGGGGGCCGGCGTCGTCGCGATGGCGTTAGGGTCGTACGGGCCGCCGCCATACGCCGGCGGCGGCGGCGGCGGCGCGGGTAGCGTCACATAGCCGGCGCCGAGCCCGGGCGTACCCGTGCGTACCGCGGGCCGCGCCGGCGTCGGGGGCGGGGCGGTCGGCTTAGGTGGCGGCGGGGGCGGCGTCGTCGTTTGCTGTACAGCTCGAGGAGCGACGGTGCCGCCGCCTTTGGCCCCGGGGGCGCCGGTGGCACCGGGCGCCGGCGCCGGGGCGGGCGTCGCCGGTGCACCCGACGGCGCGGCGGTTGCCGGCGCCGGGGGCGTTGCCGGCGGTTGAATCGGCACATTCTCAAACGTGCCCCGATTGGTCGTAATCGTTTGCTCGTTTGGCAGTCGATTGGCGGCCGCCTCGCCCGGGGTCGAGTATTCCTTTTGCGAAATCGGGGCGACGCTATAGGGCGACCCGACGTTAGTCGTCATGCCCGGTATGTCGACCTTAACGACCGTGCCGAGCCCGCCCATGTTGCGAATCTGTACGGCGCGCTTAATTAGCTCGTCGGTTTCTCCCGGCGTCGGAATGATGCCCGCGGCGGTTTTGTTTGCCGCCCGCTGCGCGGTGTCTTGACTGCTAATGCCCTGAATGATGCTCGCCCGTGCCCCTTCCTCGATTGCTTCCTTTGGCGCGTACGGCGGCAAATTCGGTTGCCATTGCCGCGCCGTACCCGGCTCGTATCCGGGCACGTTAAATTGATTGAGCCCGGGGGCGGCGACGTATTGCGACGGTGCCCGCGGCCCGACGAAATCCGGCCCCGCTTCCTCGGGGGGCGCGACGCCGCC